>Ga0208904_1000051_pt1 | contig 110430 bp, 89 predicted proteins | sample AntAceMetag02UKB_FD_184774 | JGI IMG/M metagenome (GOLD analysis project Ga0208904, IMG submission 184774) | Saline lake microbial communities from Ace Lake, Antarctica - Antarctic Ace Lake Metagenome 02UKB (SPAdes) (version 2) | ecosystem: Environmental > Aquatic > Non-marine Saline and...
TTTCAGCCAAATAGAAGTCTTGTGGAATGATCCCCGGTTCAGCTGTCAAGCGTACCATACTATAAGCACCTTCACCAAATACTTGACCATTAGCATCTATCTCAATCTCTCTGTTATATTCTTCAATATAAACCCGATATAAAATCTCATTGCCATTTTCAAAACCGGTCAACTCATAATCCTGACTTCCACCCCAGGTCGTAACAACTACGGGGAATGTTCCAAAGCTAGATACACCTACACATTCTGAACCATCATAGACAGCAATTTCACCGTGTAATTCGTCTGATTTATGGCCATCCAGAAACAAATCAGAAATGATAACTGTATAGGGTAAACCGGTAGCAGGTACAGATTGAAAATACTCAGGCTTAGAAAATTGTGTTACAGGAGTGTTTTCAGCATATTTTGATAGAGGTTCACCAGTTGATTCGGGGTATGTCAGGGTGATATCCCCGGTTTCACTGCTAAATACCTGATAGCCTTTACCTGGCAACATGTTACCGATTGTATTGACAGCAAGACCTGGAATGTAAACACCACCGGCATCGTCCTGAACGATCTCAATTGAGCTGGAAATAGCTGCGAATGCATCAACCACCGGCATGACAGCATTATTCAGATAGGCAATGGAGTTAAAGCGACTTGGTTGAATGGTTATTGGATAATCCGCAGGATTGATAGCCAGACCGGAAACGTGCATTTCCGGATTCTGATCCCTTGCAAACACATGATAGCCATCCACCAGGTTGTAGTTGCTAATGGTATTAATTCCATAGTTAGGGATGTAGGCATTGCCCTGATCGTTATAAACGATTTCTAAACTATCCATTGTACTGCCAAAGACATTCCACATATCCGGATAGCGGGGGTAATCATAAACCGAAACCAGATTGAATATGTTGTGGTTCAACTCTACAATTTGAGTGCGATAGGCAGAAGCACTGATATTTCCATAAGCAAAAGCTGTTGCACTTCCCGCAGGATATACAAATGTACCGGCTACAATTGTAAAATCAGTTTCAATCTCGCGAGCCTGATCATAATCATAGATTCTCACCTGGAGGGTATCTCCAGCCGTGTATCCAAAACACTGGATCACATAAGGATAGCTGCCGGTCATCATACCGGCTCCCACGCAGGCATCATCATCATAGATGGCGATCTCATCACCTGATTGAAGGGAACTGCCATCCAGCAGGGCTGAGCTTAGCGCTACCCAGTAGCTCTCCTCACCTACGATGAGAGGGCTGAAATGATCAACAGGTACGGCAGCATAGTTACCAACCACATTTAGAATGCCAATAGCATCCAGAAAATGTTCTGGATCATTGGAGTTAATCAAGACCACTCCCGGACTCACCTGACTGCTGTAGCTAACCAATGTATCATGGATGGTTATTGTCGCATCTGGACTAACGCTGCCTGAAGTAAGATCAAAAGATCCTGTACCACCCAGCGACCATACCAAATCCCGGTTCCCAGGATTGCTCATATCAAAAGATTCAATCACGGTCTCACCAACATCACGATAAGAAACGATATAGTTGGTGGAGAGAACCAATTGAGACAGACCAGGTTTTTCTGTGAGAGTTGCTGATCGATCGCTTTCATGCACGGGATATTGAACTGAAACTGCGAAGTGATAAGGTTGATTATTGGTCAGACCCGAAATAATAGTATGACTATTGGTAGTCGTATTGGCTGTTAACCAGGTCCCGCTGCTTTCAAGTTTATAGTAAGGAATATAATGCTGAATCGAATCGGAGCTGATAATATCCCAGGAAAGGGCAACATAGCCACTACCCGTACTGTCTGCCACCATATCCATGGGGACATAACCGAAGTTAAAGAAATAAACACCGATATCGGCTATCGTGCCATCCAGATCCAGTGAATCTATATCTCCCGCGTTGATGGCAGGTGATGTGGACTGAAGGGCGTAGTTGCCTGTGTCAGGATTTACGAATTCTGGGTCCAGAAAGATGTTGCCATATATATCAGATGGATCTGCGTTGCTATTCACGGTAACTACATCCCCTACCTGAGGCGGTAGGTCTGTCCCGCTGAAATTGATCGTATTATTGGAGAATAGAGAGGTTTGGACTGTGTTCTGGCTGTTGGCCAGCATACCGGTTGCAAAACCATCCACAATATTGCTGTTGGTGACTACAGTGGCATTGGTTTCAGACCATATTCCTGTCCCAGCTGAATTACCTGTAATGGTATTTTTGTAAAGTGACATAGTAGAGTTATTCTCTATCTTAACACCATAGCTACTGGCATATACATCAATCAGCGTATTCTTAATGTGTCCTCCAACTCCAGTACCATAAATTCCATAGCAAGAATTTGATATTGTAACATTATCTACTTCGAGGACACCTCCAGTGCATTCGATGGCTAGGTAACTATTATTTGAATTTGGTACATCAATACTAGCTCCATTGATGATCCAATTGCTACCCATATATCCTTGTGTAGAATTTCCAAGGGTCAGTGTATCATTGAGACTAGTATTTCCCGAACCTGAGAAAGCAGCCCTATTCCACTGATCACCACCATTTGAACGTAGATATACGTAATTATTTTCGAAAAGAGAGTTGTTAGCATAACTAAAACCGCCATGATGACCACCACCAGATGTCCAACTAATTATTCGATTATTTCTGAATGTTGATGATTCCAGATTTCTAAATCCATACCATTCGCTACTTTGCCCCAGTGAATCACTGAACGTAATTGAATTGTTCTCATACACTGAATTATAACTATTGCCACCCCCGTACACACCTATGACCCAATTATTGCTTCCGGAAAAGAAAAATGTGTTCTCGTTAAAACTTATATTATCTGTTTGAGGCACATAATAGCCATAATCCCCTGAGAATCTTACATGGTTTCTTGTGAATACTGCCCCATCACAATTGTTAGCGTAAAACCCTATGGAGTGCATTCCGTCTATATAATTATCTCTGCATAACATATTTTGGGAATAATCCGTCTGGATTCCTGTGCCAGTAATATGAACTTGGTTACTATCAATCTGTAGATTATGGAACCGCCTGATATACATTCCATTATTAGCCGCATTAATCGTATTGTCAATAAATACTCCTGAATTATCCCATTCATCCTGAGGTTTGTAGATCACCCAATCACCGGGAGTACTTAAGGTATTATATCGGATATCAACATTTTCACAATTATTGAGAGTTATCGCCCTTGCATTGATAGAAAGGGTATTGACTGTACAACCCCAAATAGTGAGTTGATTGACATTATTACAGATAAAGCCATCACTAGCATACCTGTACTCGGCATACTTGATTTCGGATCCTGTGGCACCACTATTTAAAGTGATGGTTCCCCAATCTCCAACCGCAGGTACAGGCATCCTGGAGCTAAAAATAACTCTATTATTGGCATTCCCATTTACGAAGAGGGGTCCGTTTGCAGTGATTGTGTAGTTACCTCTAAAGAGAACCTGTGTACCCGCCTCAATCACCAGCGAATCCCCGTTGGGAATGCTAATATTCCCATCTACGAAGTAGAGATTATTTGAAGTGAATGTCCCATTCACATTCCCGGATAGCGATACCACTCCGCCTGGAACCAGGATCAGCGTATCAAGATAGGCATTCCCGGAGAAAAACTGATGCCCTAATAACCGGGGTTGGTAGCCATCCTGGGTAAAATGAGCGTTGTATATACCGGTGACTAAAACAATATCATAATAGCCCTCAGTGTTGGTATAGACACTATCTGTTACAGCAGATGGTGAAGTCTTTTCAAAATAGACCTTGGTCCCAGAATGATCGGATTTATTTTCAAGATAGGCGACACCCCGAACTCTTACAACGGTGGCATCATTAGAAAGCACACCGATTTCAGAGGATACCACAGATTCTGTTGTGTCTGTTCCCTGAGCCACCAAGCCTGTCATACGATAGTAATAGGTATCTCCCTCATCTACATTGGAATCGGTAAAGGAGGTAATATCTGTGCTAAATTCCTGGTATAGATTACCAGGAGTGATGCTCACATTGGGCGACATGGAACGGTAGAGCTTGAGCCCTTCCAGGGTCCCCACCATGGGAACCGGTGTGGACCAGGCCAAATCGATATCACCAAAGGTGTCGGAGGACCCGCCAAGGTTTGCAAACTCACTAAACAGGGTAATAAAAAACGAATAAACTTCGTTCTCAATATTAAAGGGTGCAGTAACAGTGTGAGTGCCATCATCCACCTCGATATAGTATTTAATGGTGGTATTTAATGCCTGCCCTGGAATATTGGCGTGCCAAGTGTCATTGGCTCCAGAAATCATGCTCTCTGAAGCATAGCTTGTCCCACCATCTATAGAATAATATAGGCTTGGAACTAAGGTAGCTTGTATGGTTGAAACAATTTGTGCTTCTATGACATAGGGACCGGCTACATCAATGGTTGATTGATTTTCGGTATGATCAATGACGATGTAGATAAAGTGATAATTGGCTCCAATGTCAGATATGGTTCCGTCTGGGTCTGTAAGATTGTCTGTTCCGGCATTGATGCAGGGTGAAGTAATCAGGAGATCATAGTTATCGTTAGCTGCACCCACAAACTGAGGATCAAAACTGATATTGGCATAAATATCCGAGGCATCCCCATTAGCATTCTGATCGATCATTTGACCGGCCAGGGGCGGAATAGCACTCCCGGAGAATAGAGATCCAGCAATATCATAGAGGTTATTATGGTCCAGGTTATAATTCTGGATAGTATTCTCAGCGTAGATGCCATTCTGAAAACCCTGGACGATGTTGTTATAAATAGGAACCGCTGTCTGGTTAGTCAAAAAGACCCCATAATCACCAGTCCCAGAGGAAAGGATGGTATTGTTGTATATAGAACCACCGGATTGGTTATAAAACTCCACTCCCCGTCCTGAATTCAGATCAACAATGTTGTGATGGACCTCAGCTTCCGTGTTGTCAAAGGATATCCAGCGGGCTGCATTAGCGATGTCAAAATCATTGTCATATATGGACACTACATTATGCCCCTGAGAATAGACTACTGTGCCACTGCCAGTCTGAGTCATTGTATTTTCGTGTACAGATACTGTATCACCAGCTATATATATCACTCCTTGTTGGTTAAAATTTCCACTGATCGTATTACTATCAACCACAGAATTATTTTGGACATAGATTGCACGTTCTAATTTATCACCCTCAATAGAATTGTTTCTAATGATTGTGTTATTTTGCGTCCATATAATGTAGGAGAATCCACTTTGTCCCAGATTATTGTACTTGATCCTATTTCCTTCGATACGATTTATATAACTACCTTCAGAATTAGAATGTATTAAATGTTGAGTACCCCAATGATCCGTAGTAGCATAAATTTCATTGTTAAGAATATTTGAATTGCGCGAATCATAAATGGTGTAGTTACCATAGGCATAGGAATGGTTAAAGTTGATATAATTTGAATCTACCAAGGACCATTCACAACTTATGGCTAAATTAAAACCATTGATATCAGGAAAATCATTAGATATTAGCGTATCCCTCCTAATAATTGATCCCTCTGAGTTACTTCCGTTCAGCAGGTATTGCCACGAACTAGTATTTCCATTCGACACCGTCCTACTAATACTATTTTGGCTAACAAGCGAACTATCTGAGTTGGTAAACTGAATACCACACCAAAAGATACTACCAGTAAGGTGATTATTATTAATCACGCTCTTATAGGAATTATCAGAATAGATGCCGTACTGATCAGCAACTATTACATTCTCAATGATTTGTACAAAGTTTGAGTTTGGCGCATAAATCGCAGTATCGGGGCCAGTAATATTATCGCCAGTCGTTATTTCATTCTCATTGATAGTACAACTTTGACATGAATTTACACGCACTCCATTGCTGGGAGTTATAATTGTATTAAAAGAGATATCCGAATTATAAGCATCCTGGGCATAGATCCCATTTTCACCAGCCACTGCGATATAGTTATTGGTCAGAGTTAGATCAGTTCCAGAACTAAAATACAGACCGCTTGCAGTCAGGCTAAGCGTCCCATTGATTGTGATATGATCGATAGTTGTCCCTGTAACATTAGACCCATTGATCCCATCACTGGCCCACTCATAGTCAACGTATGTCAGGGTATTATTACCAGTATTCAGGGTGATATTTCCCCAGTCTCCGGGTAAGGGAGTTGGTTCTTTGGAGGTAAAGAGGACATGCTCATCGGCAGTACCAAGAGCATTTAACACCCCGTTACAAGTCAGGTTTGTATTTGCCGCGAATTTTACACGAACCCCGGGATTAATTGTCAGGGTCTGCCCACCAGGAACAGTGATATCCCCCACAACATAGTAGACAAAACTGGTGGTCCAGGTTCCGGAGACATCGCCGCTGACTTCCAGTACCTCACCGGGAATCAATGTGACTTGGTTTAAAACCGTATTTGTTGCCAGTGATAAGCCCCCCAGCTCCCAGGGTACGTATCCAGCGCGGGTCCACTCAACCAGGTAATAACCAGGAGATACATTGATGGAGTAGGCACCAGAATTTTGAGATAAAATTGAGTCTTCCACCACCATGGATGGCAGATTATAAAATTTGATCTTTACGCCCTCATGAGTACCTACTCCAACTGAATCTTCTAGCAGAACAGTTCCACTGACATTGTAGAGAACCTGGCCGAATACGGCGCTCATCAGGCTCAGGATGACAGCTATAGTTTTTAGATTCTTACTCATAAGAACACCTTCTCTAGTTTTACATTCTAGTAATATTTACCTCTTGCATAGGCATAGAGTGCTGCAAATAAATAACACAATTCCTACCGCTATTATTATTTGTAATTATAGAAGTTAGGGTATTATTCATATTTAGCTACTTTTTGTAAGATCGCCATATTTATCATCATTCATACAAAACCACTGCCCCTGCTAGCTCGGTAATAGGAATACTCTGATTTGCAGCATCAACGAAATCACAGGATGATCCAAATCCTAATTCAAGGGTATCAATGGAATTAATGGATTGAAATGTAACTGTAACAACACTACCACTACCGCTGATACCAATGGGTAGATCATCTACCAAGCCTAGATCAATAACCAGACTATCTGCATATTGATCCACTCTGGACACCAGTGACGAGTTATTTTGCATAAGAAAGTCATAGATTTGATCATGAAGTTGATAATTACTGATATATGCTTGGGAACCATCCCATACCAATGTGATACGTCCCCCACTCCAATTATCCACTTCTTCGAGCCAGATGTCAATATCACAGGCCACTTCAGCAGCAATTTTCTGATACGGTGGACTGAATCTCAAGGATTGCCCCTGGATAGCATCAATATAGAACGGGAAGGCATAGTTGAATTCTTGTTCAACTCCATTGAGATAGCGTGCTCGTATCGCAAATGTGTGCCAACCCTCATCCAGAGGTGGGATATAAATCATGGTATCAACAGACCAATCAGAGAAAATGATTGAATCAATGGTCCATGTGAACTCACAACTATCCAGGACAGATCCCTGCCATGTAATAATAAATTCATTTTCTGTAAGGGTATCACCTATAGTGAATTGTGAGTACACTGTAACACCAGGTTCTATGTAGTAAGGATTATCTGAGTCCGTTTCATCGATATACATTGGCGGATTCACGCTGATTGAGCATGAAATTATTAGAAATAACCAACATATTAAAAGGATGATATTTTTGCGATACGAAATTATCAGCGATCCCCTTTCCAAATTAATTATTCTAATATCACATATGTTAAATAAAATCAGCACATAATAAAGAATTATCTATCGTATATTCCTTTAATCCAACCTACAGTTAAATCTTTATCACGATTATGTGACATGAATCATATTAACCATGTTATTCAAACAAGAAATATATTGGAAACGCTACTCATCTTGCGAGGTTGTAGACGTTGTTGATCGTTTACTAAATCATTTTCTAAAAATAAGAAGATATTATGAACCGTTGCATCTAACTCAGATGTCTTTATGTTGATATTATCTCAGTGGATTCTCCAGTTTGATACACAGACCACCCAGAATAGCAGTGCCAGACTGCCAATCTGTTTGATTGATATACTGAACTATTGTAACTGGTATGCCAATTGATTGAGTAAGATTAATAGTTATTTTGGAAATAAAACTGGTATTCCCTGTTACTTGAGCCATTACCTGAAGACGCGGAAATCGGCCGTTGACTAATTTCGATGCATAATCTGCCCTTAGGAAAATCCCGAAACTAAAGGTACCATCATATAAATAAGGAATTCCTGCCCTATCTATACGCCTTGAAGTCACTTGCCCCAATTCTAATTTACGATGAGCAACTCGCTGGAATGTAAATCCTGGTTTCATCTGAAAAGCACCACCTAAAAAATGCTTGGTTGTTACACCCAAGTTCAAATATAGTAATCCATAGAGATCAACGTAATTAATAAACTGATCACCCGTCAAGTTTAATGTAGGATCTTGCGCCATATTGCCGGTATTATTCATAAATGATAGTTCACCATAGAGGTTATTATAGCTAAATGCACCAAAGCCACCCCAGCCTCCATTTAATCTCAAACTATCTGCCTCAGATAAGTTATAGCCATTGGGAATCGTAATAATAGAAGGTGTTTGCAGACCAATTTTAAATACTGGTGTTGAAATTCCAAGTCGCATATAGCCGGCCTCTCCATAAGGTCTTCCTGCTAACTCGTTTCCCCATTCATACAATATACCACCTGAGTTTCCAAATTTATAAATTGAACGATCCAACGAAAGTAGCATATCAGTCCTAGTCCAAAATACCTCAGTTGTCAGATAGTCCAATTCAGGTTGAGCAGCTTTTAATCTGAAGGGAATAGCACTATCCAGGTGATAATACTTATCCTTTTCAAATATGGTCAGCATAAGTGTTCGACCAAGTATCCATTTTATTTCTTCACCTTCAATTGTAGTAAAGCCTTGGGCCGTTTGACCATAGCGCAATTGAAACAACTCATTTCTAGCTGTTTTACTACGAATAGCAATGATAATATCCCCAGACATTACGGGCTCAATATTTGTCGCAGTGAGTGCAATATATTCATCTAGAGCATTTTCAACCAAAAGGCGGTAGGGTTCATGTTCAATGGTCCATGCTTCATATCTGCGACTATCCAAATTCAGTTTGGGATTAGAATTTGATTGAGCAGATATAATTTGACAGAATATTTGCAGAACTAGGAAACTAATAAATATATTTTTTTTTGTATTCATGATCATGATCCACTTAAAAGTATATTGAGATTGAAGGTGTAAAGTACCAACCCGGTTTCCATAAATACGTTGCCTCAGGTTCAGCTACAGTTGCCAACCGAGAGTCTAGGAAATCAACACCAGACCAAAAATAAACACCTGATGCACTGACACTAAGCCATTGGATAATACTTCTTGTTGCAGAAAATTGGATACTCCCTAAACCCGTCAATCCCATATTCAATTGAGACATGAAACGCCACTTATTTATATGTCGTTCATCCAAATCTGTTGTATACTCAGCACGTAACAAACCCTGAAGAGCCAACATTTTTTTTGTGCGATCTAATGTGATATATTCTCCTTCATCGTCTTGATACCCATAAACTAATGAGAACAGACCTGTCCCAATAAAAATGCGAAGTGATCCCTGTAGTAAACCGAAACCAGGTTCATCCGCAGGTTTCCCAATTCTATTAGTGAAGCTCCAGTATAATTGCCCTGAATAGTCGTTATAGATAATATGCTCAGGATCATAAAATGTTATATCTCCTTTTGAAACAAAATCTAAATCTTGAAAAGAAAGGGATCCACCAAGATGTGGGGAATCAAACTTAAGGCCACCACCATAAGCTCCATCCAGTGGATGTCCCTCCCCTAAGCCCGGATATGCTGACGGGACTGTAAGATAAAGATTAAAGATTTCAGTTGTTAACCCAAGGTTCAGTGTTCTTGAAGCATTGACAGGATATCCAATTTCTTCTCTCCCAAACTCAAGATTAATAGCATAGCGAGGGGTAACACGTAATATTATTCGAGGAAAGAACCCAAAATCAACACGTCTGTGAGTCCACCAAAAGGCATCTCTACACTGTTTATAATTACGTTCCTGAAAGACATTAATTATATCTCCAGTAATAAAACCAGTATCAAGATTTTCTATATAGTCCCATTCATATTTACGCTCAAGAATCCTCTTAATTTCATTCACATTCATATTCATGAGGACGGTTTTACTTAGCTCATTTAAAGCTCCGGCACGACTGATTGCATTTACTGCGTAGAGAGCTATTCCACCGTTCTCCTTCTTAATAGCACTTATCCTCAATTCGTCAGTTTCTTGGATTTGAAGATAGGCCATGGGATCCATTTCTGTCAGCACATCAAGATATTTTTTTAAAAAATACCTGCTTTGCTCACGATCAATAACAACCCAGTGAACCAGCCTGCCTGGTTCTAAAAAAATATCAGCCTCTTTATCGTATATCCATTCATTCATGGTTGTATATAGTTCTGTATACGAAAGATAATCCTGCGATAATAGACCTACAGGAATTAACAAGATTATTACAAGTACAATTCGGGTAATCAAAGTTATTGATTTAAAAATTGTATTGGTACTGTTTACGATGCTCTGAAAATTGTTCATACTTATCCCATACCTTAAAGCTAATTTCTTGAAACGTTTCATTTTCTTTATATGGTTTTTCTATTTCAACTAACCAGCGATAATATTTCTTATTTCCACGAAAATCAGGGTCTGTTAATTGCTGATTCCTGATAATCCCTCCCCGCTGCTGAAAGCTTATCACCTCATTAATATCTCCATAGGTGACAAGCTCAAAGACCAGGTTATTACTCTTGGCTGGCTCTCTAGTAATGAGTTTGATATCGGGTGGTGGTGGTGTCTTAATTACTACCGAGTGATTCATATTTGGGATCTCTACCCCATTGACCAAAACCTGAAAGAAAAGATTCCCTTCCTTCTCAAAGGTCGACATCATGGCTCTGGCACCTGGCATCAGTCTCTCCTTTTCAGATATTCCCGAGCCAGTTACTTTAACCTGCATAATCTCAGACGGAATATCAAGTAAACTTCCATCGAAGGTGTATTGTTCACCAATGTAAACTTCAGTTGTTGTGGGAGAACGTACCCAGATTGGTGGACGTACCTGAATTTCAAAAGATACAGTATCCTGTTCACTATCAGTAGTCCGGGTTCCGATAAGCGTAATTCTCCCGTTTTTCTTTGCTTGGCCAGAAATCTTCATTTCAGGTACGCTAAGTAATTCTTCTTGAACCAGTGATGCGCCTTCCACTATCTCTATATGAAAATCATCTTTTGAGTTAACTCCACCTACAAATACCTGTACTTCCCACTGCAATCCAACAAGCGCTGAATACTGGGTCTTGGCTGATTGTAGTGTAAATGGTGAAAGATTGCCGCCTCCAACGGGGACGATGGCATTAGGGAGCGATTTAGTTAGTTTGATCTGGCCAACTTCATCAATTGTTTTAATTAGTTTATTGACCACTTTTTCATCTTTGTAATCTGCTAACCATCTATGTCTTACTTCTTCATTAAAGGCAGGTGATACCTGGATATCGGCTGTCACATTATATGGAATGGTCCCATATTCCCCGAACACTTTTTTAGGAATGTCAGCTGAATACCAACCAATGTGATCAGCATTCATTCTTGAAAGTGGGAATATCAGACTCTGATGAGCTTCTCCATTTGTGCTGTCAACAGGGTCGAATCGAATAACACCTTCTAGAGTTTCAGCATTGTAATAGCCAACCAGCTTAACATTTAGTGTGAGGTTCTCTGTATCATCAACTGGTTCAACACGATCGATATTGACCAGTTGCTCAATTTTCTCACGAGAAATAACGGCAACGATATCTTTTTGCCGTTGCTTATAGTTCTTTACTTCACCCTCAATAGCAAAAAAGCTAATGATGGTGGCGAGGTAAATGACAAAGTATACCTCTACACCCTTTTTTTTCATTTAGGACTTACTCTGCTTTACAATGGGAGCTGAAAGTATATGTTGAATTTCCTGTCGTATTCTTAGGGTAACCTGTTCTTCAACAACTTCTTTAATCCCCTTGGACAGTGTCATTATCTGTTCATTGTGTTGACTCATTTGTTGTGCATTTTTGGACAACTGTTCTAATAATTTCTCATATACTGCGTTATTCTTTTCATCATTTTTAGTGAGTTGTTCAATGAATTTTTCAGTAACGATACTCGTTGTCTCGTCTGCTATTGAATTGCCTGGTGCTTGCTGAAAATCTGAAACTGTTTGAATAAGTACTTTTGTATGATCATTACTGATGTTCTGTTGCTCTTGCATCTGCCCTAAAGCTGTTTTGAATTCATTTGTAAGATCAGCGAATCCATCTGATAAGGCTGGAATATCTTTATTATAGAGAGAATGCAATCTATCGTTTTGAACCTGCATTTGCTGAATTTCTGAAGTAACAGACTCTGATAGCATCTGCAATTTAATTGCCACCTCAGGCATATCTGTATTCTCTACAGCAAATCCTTCTTTGTGAGCATCATCTTTACTCACTGAATAGATGGTGAATGCATAAAGAAGCAGTACTCCAAACTCAATCATCAAGGCGCCAATAGTAATGTATTCTACCATCCCAAAGCCTTCATCAGCCATCTGCAACAAAGTCCGCAGACCTACAACCACAATCAGAATGGCTGCACCAGTGTAAACAAGAGCAGTGCGTTTCCCAACTTTCAGCGTATTACTTTTGGGAGGTTTGATTATTAGAGCCGCTTGCTTTGGCTTTTCGATTACAGGCGCTTCAGATTTTTCTTCTTTCACGTTTCACTCTCCATGAACTACAGAGTACAAAAGATACTCCTTCTGCACATCGTACGGGTAATTGCATACACAATTGAGACTAGATTTTCATTAATTGAAATATAATTTGAGTAGTAACTCTCGGTATATCCCCTCCTAATTTTGCGATTTGAAGCGTTAGCAATCTATATATTCAAATATTTTGCGCAACAGGTTTAATTAATGCCTATTCCTCTCATCGTTTTGGTAAAGCCTTCATACCTAAATTCTGTTTTTCGAAACAACAATTGATTTTATTTATACATTATGGGGATCATCTGATCTGAAATCCAAAGTTACCCCTTGCCAAATGGCTCCATATCTGCATTTGAGGGCTATTCAGAAAATCGTTCCCACCAGTTCCCCAATTTCTGCATTCAACAGGTACCATTTATACGAATATCTTCTCAAATTATTTTGACACAATCACCGTAATCCACTGGCTATCATTGAGTTATTCAGGACTTAAAATCCCTCGCCCTAAACAGGCGTGCCGGTTCGATTCCGGCCCCGGGTACACCACTAACAGATTGATACACAGCCATATACGAATATCGTATAATTCTAATATTTTGTTACAAGTGATGGTCATTTGAGACAAACCACGCCACCACATGCCATATTCTTTGACACTATTTTGATTTCTTGTTTGCCTTGCATACAGAAATTTCATGGTCTGGGAGTGGCAATTATGAATCAATATTACAGATTGAAGCATCCGCAGTTCAAATATGTTAAAAATCGATAATATTGACACTTTGATTATGAAACCGATTTTGGGACTCTATTTATTGGGTTTGCTAGGGGTTGACGGAGCTTAGGAATATAGTCTCATAAACGACGATTTTCGAGACGACCCCGGCCTCGGAACGCAGAAATTTAATTCTTTTATTATAGCTACTGACCCTACATGAAAAATGGATATTTGGAATCAGCGTGTTTACCACGTCTAGCCCATATTACACCTTCTGATACCGTTGCTGCTTTCACCTTTACCAGCAATTCCTTGTCCCGGGGACCAGGTGTGGCTGTGTCCTTGAGATGCAGAACAGCCGGTGGTCCATAATCTGTGTACACAATAGCTTTCATGGGTATGCTAAGGTCTTTCTATCTTCCTGCCTGTTATCCTAATCATGAACAGTAGAAAGAAATCCTGTTATCTAAAATTATAAGTATATGTTAAACCGTAAGCCTTTTTTGCAGCATTCAGATTCAAACCAAGGTTATGCTTTTCTCCAATGAGCATCCCCTCTGAATCAGACCATTTCCAGGCTTTCCACATAATGAATGACATCGTTAATACTTCCACCCCTCCACAGATGAGATAATGAGGGTCGGTTGAACCACCACCTATAACAGCAGCTGACATCAATCCAGCCGCGATCATATTTGCCCTTCGATTAGCTTTATAAGGCAATAACTTGGACAGTAAAACCATAGAAATCGGAATTTGATACATTACTGCTGCACCGGCCATTATCTCAGCTTCTTTCCCGTCTGCCAAGTCAGTGAATTCAACCATAGCCTCTGGGATATACAGTGAAAGGATATCTGCAGTCATCATATTAAGGGTAACAGCTGTCCATAATGTTGATAGTTCTGATTTTACTGTAGCATTTGTCTTAAAGATATTTTCGGTTACTAACCCACTGGGTTCAAATGGAGCCATATCTTCTTTCGTTAGATTTGCATGCTCTGATATCTGAGCTGACAATGAACCGACCAATAGAATCAACGCCATGTTAATAAATAGGAATTTCTTCATTTTACTTCTCCTTGTGCTTCTTTACTTTTTCTTCATTATCATCTATACAATTAACCGAGATCAGGGATATACCTAGATCACGGATCTTTTTCATAATCCCATACAAAGCGGCTTGATCAGCAACTGGACCAACAATAATTGTATTGCCGTTCTTCTCTTCAGAAGTGAACCCTTCTCCAAACCAAGTTGCACCATGATCGCCAATATGACCTTTAATCCTAAACCGGTAGATTAAGACCTTGTCCTCGCCGTGTGATTGGTTTTGGTAGTTTGACATTTTCAATCCTTATTGTTGGTCATCAGGCTAATCATATCGCCTGGATCACCCGCAGTGCGAGCGTAGCGAGTAATGTCGGGTGAATCCTTTTGTTATACGATTTCGAGCATTTTTTGTTAGATATTTTCAGGTGTTTGATAGAGGCTGAACTGTGATTAACATCCTTAATTCAGTATCTCCATCTATAGCAATAGAATCAAAAAGGTCATACCATCCATCTTTTCTACCACCCCAGCCAAAGTTTAAATGAACTTTAAAGTTTTTATTATCAAAACGATACCCATCTAAAACTACGGAGTGACCACTGCCCTTAACATTCATGTTTCTATAATATAGATATAAAGGCCTATTCGCTTCAATTTCTCTCATTACAATATTTTTGATCTTTCGTCTAGATTGAAAAAGCCCTTTATAATTTAAATATAATTGCGCGTTAACATTGAGCTGCTCTTCAATATTATTAATTGGGGGCATCATTGTCATATACCTACCTATACCAAAATCTTTTTGAACAATGGTGGATATATAATAAGCGTATCTAGATATTTCATCGATATTATCTTGGAGAGTTGTGTCTGTTATTTTATTTTCAAATCTATTCCAATTAAAAACATAGGCACTCAGTTCTTCATGTACTTTATATCCCTTACTAGATTCATAATCTGATATTCCTGTAGGCTGTAAGCGATGGTAATAAGAAATTTGTGCGAATGTAATAGACCAACACCCAAGTGTATTTGATTCTGGTCCAGGAGCGAATTTAGCATAGTTACCTGATCCCATCCAGTGTGTACTAGTAAGCGTTTTACCTTCATTGACTTTTGAAGAAGGAGGGAAAAAAGGTATATTCGAATATACAAAATAAGCAAAAATAATGACTAGAATAATAATGGTAATAATTTTGATAACCTTCATTTGATTTTCCTTTTTGATTAAATCCTATAACTCTTGTTTAGCTTATTGGTAATTTATCAAGCCGAGAGTATTGATCGACCATGACAAAAGTCATGTTTTTGGTAATGTTTTTATACTTTATAACGATTTTAGTTCTTGACCTATACCGTTTAGAATTATATCCAGGCCGAACAAAAAATCCGCATTTTCATCATAACCATTTTTCATCACTAATGCAGTCGCTTCATCTAAAAACGGATAATCAGACGCTTTAAAAACGGCTGCAAAATCCTCAGCCTGCTCCTCATAAGAGTTCCCGCTATCTGCATTATGGGAAAGTTGACGACAAAACCCATAAATGTAACTATCAATGAGTGAAAAAACTTTTAACGATAGCTCGATTGGAAATCCTGCATTACGAAGAGTTCCAATGTAATTATTAGTATATTCTAATCGTTTAGTACCACTTTCAATATGTGAGTCTAACATAAATGGCAACCATGCATGTTTCTGAAATATTGATTTTGCCGCAATTGCCCTATTTAGAATAATGGTACGCCAATCAGAGTCAGTTAGATTCTCATCCACGTTACCGCTAATTTGGACGACTAATGAATCTGCCATGAGTGCCATGAGTTCATCCTTCGTTTTGAAATGATAGTATAGAGACATCGCCTGAATGTTTAGTTTTACCGCAAGTTTCCTCATAGACATTGCGCTCAGGCCGTCATGGTCAGCAAGGGCAATTGCCTCTGAAATTATAAGTTCTTTTGTGAGTATTGTTCTTTTTACCATATCAAAAGTCCATCCTTTTATGAAAGTATAATAGCTCCATGGGATTCACTGTGAGCTCAATCAGCTTTTTTTATGAGGCTTACAAGTCTTTTCAGTATTCCCTTTGCTCCTGCAGGACAGGCTACTTTTACCAACCAAAGAGGAACAGGAATTGCTGGTATCATTTTGGTAGTGGTCTTTACTTCAACCATGCCATTTCCTAAATCCTTGAATTCATAGGTTAAATCATAAAGCTTAAATCTTTCTATATTTCTTTCCTCATGAAGACTCGGTGCGGCAGTTAATCTGAAAATTGCCGTAGTATTCAAATCGTTTTCAGATAATGTCATTTTTGCCACACAATCAGATTTTGGGAACGGCCATATTGGATTGTAATAATAATAGACAATCCATTCGGTATCCGATACTTTTTCCAGTATTTCACTTGATCCTTCAGCTAAAAATATTTTATGTTTAGGAACATCTGTTAATACAGAGATACACTTTTTCAGACTCAATGAATCGGTGGTAACCGCGCTATATTGCATGAGGGGCACTATTTTGCCATTCTCATCGGTTACCTCTTCGACAGAATAGTTTACAGCGATTTTTCCTTTGTCAAATGTTTTCATTTTCCATTCGCTGGGTTGAGCAGAAATGTTCAAACAAAATAGACTCATACAAAGCATGATAAATCGTGAGTGTTTTAATTGATATTGGATTAATGAATGTAATTTTAGCGTACTCATATTTTATTCTTCTTAATTCTTTAAGCGGATTTGAAAACGAACAAAGCTCTAGAAATTTATTCCTATGTAGATATTGGGTTCAAACAGAAAGTAGTCGTTCCATTTATCATCTATATCCTTAAAAGTTTGCGGTACACTTGTGTTGATAGGCCAATATTGGCTATGAATTTGAGGCTCTATATACACCCGGTCTTTGAAAAAGGATTTATGATACCCGAGATGATACGAAGTATATAACTTGAAGCCATTGCCAATTTTCTTATCGTTTTCATCCAGGTAGGTCTTTATTTGTGGTAAAACTTCTACTGTAGCAAATACACCCTTCCATATCATTCTCTGATAGGTAGCACCTATACCCGTTTCTCTTAGCCTGCCAGTGTAGAAATTCTTTTCATCAAATTTGAGCTGCTCTTGCATAGGCATCCCCATGGGGGCATACATTTTCCACGTTGCTATTTTGATGCTAATTTTATCGTGAGAGGTAAGTCTGTATCCAACGTGAAACTCATAGTGGTGTAAATTCGTTTTTTCTTCTTCAAAATTTACGAATGATAAAAATGTTGTGCTTACCGAGAATTTGTAGTTAGAGCCAGATGCTTGTGGCGGGCTCTTCTTTGTTTGACTGAAACTATTTGCAATCACAATTGCACTCATTACAAGTATCATTAATAACCTTCGCATGTCTTTTCTCCCGCTTTTTAACCTCACAACCTTACGCTGTAAGATTTTACGAAAGCAATGTAATCTTACACTGTAAGGCTGCAAGTGATTTTTCATGTTTTCGCAAGGGGGTACAGATTAAGCACAAGTATTGCCCGATTTCTTGGTGTATTGCAATTGAGTTCCATCTGGCGTTGCGGCAAGAAAAGAGATGAAAACTCGCTAGAAAATCACAAAGAAACTAAGAGGAATTATTTCCCAATTGTATTAAGGAGCTAATACTCTGGATGCAGCAAGATAGTTTCAATCCTATCCAACTGTTGTTGGGCTCACAGCCCAAAGGTTAACTTATAAGTAATCTCAACATTTGAATGAGACTTGCACATATACTGCACACACGAACTCATCTGTCTCTGTATACCACTGATACACAGCCACTTACAAAGCCAGACAATGGGACTGAAAATCCCCGTGCCTGCCGGGTCGTAGCCTGTACCCTGCCAACGGCGGGGGGTGGAGCGTGGACTGGTCGGCGATTCAATTCAGCCCAATAGAGTACGATGACTGGACGCATATCAAACCTAAGCAGAATAAATGTTGCCATGTTGATATTTAATCATTAGATTAATCAGTGATTACATCTATGATTAAATAGCTAAATAGAAGGAATTTGAAATGAATTACGCTATGAGACATCCGGCCCTATTGAAAACTTTGCTTTTCGGGCTCGGATTTGGAGGCATGCTACTCTACGTGGGAGATTGGCGAGTATGGATTTTCGCCTGGATCACACCTGTTGTACTGCTGTACCTGGTGAGATCGAGTCGCTGGCTCCTCGGGCTGTTTCCTCTATTCGTCATGGCTGTTGGTGCATCGATGATCGCCAGGCAAGGGTTGTCCCCACTTTCGGATTGGGTTTCACTGCTGATAGGATCAACAGCCTTCGCCGTTTCATTCATCCTCCCATTCGTTTTCGACAAGCTTCTGCACCAGAAGCTCCCCAGGGTTTCCTCCACACTCGTTTTTCCGGCGAGTCTCGTCGTCCTAGAGTTGGCTAACGCCTACGGCCAATGGGGAGCGTGGGGCCAACTGGTTCACACACAGTTCGAACTCGTGGCGCTGATGCAGTCTGCATCCCTTCTGGGGGCATTCGTGGTAACCTTCTTCATCGCTTGGTTTGCACCGATGGTTCTTTATGTCCTTAAGAATCGAGATCGCACAGGGGGAATGGTCAAGGCCGGCGTAGTCTACGCAGTGCTGCTTGTCTCCTTGGTGACCTTCGGCGCTATGCGACTTGAGCTGGGATCTTCGGTGTCGAAGACGGTTCCCATCGCCGCAATTATTAACGACACTGACCTGTTTGGTCTGTATCTTGATCCGCAGAACACTCAGGAATTTATGTCGACTCAAAAAACAATCGAACACCAGCTGGCGCGCACCGAGCAGGCGGCAAATGCCGGAGCTAAGATCATTGCCTGGAATGAAGGCAGCCTGATTCTCGACCCAGACTTACTGGACCGCATGATGACCGGAGTCAAGTCCATCTGCCTGGAGTATCAGGTTTATGTGCTTCCGTCCTACACATTGGTAATCAAATCACCCAACGAAAAACCGTTCCTGAATCGCAACGTACTCGTCGCCCCGGATGGCGAGGTAAAGTGGACCTACGACAAGGCGTACCCCGTGCCGATGGTCGAACTGCCCCTCGTGGCCCCCGGCAGTGGTGTGATCCCATACCACGACAGCGAGTACGGCCGCCTTGGCACTGTGATCTGCTTCGACATGGACGTCCACACCCTGCTGCGGCAGGCGTCGAGCAATGATATTGATATCTTGCTCGTTCCTGCTGCTGACTGGGAGGGCATTACACCGATACACACCCAGATGGCTAGCCTTGAGGCGATCCAAAACGGGTTCTCGCTGGTCCGCATCTGCTCGCATGGTTTCACTGGCGCATACGACTGGCGCGGAACCCTGCTGGCAGGGCTGAACGACTTCGAGTCCGACTCGGACATCGCTCTGGCTCACGTTCCAACTCGAGGCCGGGGGACCCTATACGGCATCATCGGACATGCATTTGCGTTTGTCTGTCTGATGTTCATGGCCGGCTCGATCTTCTATGTAACTTTTATCACTATCCGGCAGCGGTTCTCCAACGATATGGGCAGCCCAATTCAAAATAACCATTAGGAGTGGCCATGAGTACAGACACAAAGCAAAGAATCCTCCAGGCGACCATCGAATTGCTATATGAGAACTTCAGTGGAGATATCCGAACACGCAAGATAGCCGAGACGGCAGGGGTGAACATTGCCGCCATCCACTACTACTATGGTACGAAGGAGGACCTTGTAGCCCTGGCCGTGGATACGGTTACGACCCAGGGAATGGAAGCCTGGACAGTGGCCAACCTGAATTTTGACAGTATTGAACGGCCTGATCTGGTGGCCTTCATCCGCTTTCTGTTCGAGAGTACAATTCAGTACGAGAATATGGCTAAAACCCGCATGACGAACCTTATGAGCGGGCGTTTAGTTAACGCAACGCAGATGCAGGTCTACGAGACACTGGATCGATTGCTGATTTGCCTCTTACCCGATGCACCCGATGACCAACGCCGGATGAAGGCCAACCTGATCTACTCCGCTGCGGTAAGCCTTGCCTGCTCGATGTTTGAGACCAACGCATTTTTGGGCGGTGACCTTGCGGAAGAGGAAAATCTCGAGCGCTATGTCGAATTGCTTGTTGACACTGTCCTGTAATCGACTATCCGCTTTCAGTCGTCGAGTAGCGCTCCACGGTGCGACGGTATGGACCTGTACGCTGTCCGGTGTTCGACCGAGTGAGAAAAGTTCACCTGGATGCGTGCTATTTTCCTACCAGATCGTAGAAAGATCACTAGCAACAAAACAGCAACCAAAGTATCGCGGAAACACAAAAAAACTGATTCCATTTATCTATTAGAGATACCCTTTATGGAACAAGAAAAGGAGAACATTGTGAAGAAGTCAATCTATGTCGTTATGCTATGTGTGTTATTCGGAATTTCAGCCTTCGCTCAGCCAATACCAGGTCCCGATAAATCGAGCACCTTTTCAAAGGCGCTCTCCTTATCAGGTCCTGGAACACAGAGAATGCTTGATTCCATCCAAACTGGCACCTCTCAAGTTGAATTAATGGCGACGAGTCAGGTGAATGATGATTTAATTAAATCACAACTATCAACCTTATGGATTGCTGTAACCCTGAACATGATTACTGCGGATGTACTCGGTCTATATATTCCAGAGTCCATGGAGGAATATACAGAATTTGCTAATGGAAAAGAGGCTGAGCTCATGTTAGGTGGCGCAATAATGTACCAGATCCCCATTTCCATGGTTTACCTGTCAAAAATTTTGCCCCATAAATTGAACCGTAGGGCAAACATGATTGCGGCCGGCTTGATGACTGCTGCAGTTATAGGTGGTGGATCAACTGACGCTGAGTATCTGGTCTGTGCAGGTGCGGAAGTCGTTATGATGGCACTCATTTTCAAAAAAGCCCTGAAATGGTCTGACCCTGAAACGAAGTACAATAAAACCAAACATGATCTTGGTTTGAATTTGAATGCTGATAAAAAGACATATGGCTTAACATACACTTACAAGTTTTAATTATTTTCCTTAAGTAGATAGGTGCTTCTGTCGCCTGCAGGACAGAGCCTAGAGCCTAGAACCTAGAGCCTAGAGCCTAGAGCCTAGAGCCTAGAGCCTAGAGCCAGATAATCAAGATGGTGTATTCGAACCAGCAACTTTTTAGCAACCAAAACCCGCTAGCCCCTACTGTATAAGGGCGTGCCAAGCCATAGCTCATCGAGCGACGGCTGGTCTGCATACTACTGAAAATCCCCGTCCCGACACTTCGTGTTCCCCTTCGGCGGGATAAATTATGGCGGTTCTCCATCTACGCACGAAGTGCTACGATGGATAAAAATGGAGTTTATCCCGGCGTAGTCCGAAGGACGCAGACGGATCCCTGGCCACAGAAAATCAAAAGCCCACGTTAGTGGGTTTTTGTTTTCTGTTCGGGGAGTGAATGGAATCAATCCAGTGAACAAAGTGAGCACGATTCCCCGCCAGCCTGACGGCGGTTGTGAACGGACATAGGAGCAGGCTATTCGATTAGCGCACTAAACTCAGCCCTGAAGACTGTATCTTGAGCAATATAGAATACTGTCCACCCATACTCCTGTACCCCCATTTGGATCAGATCGAGTTCGAAGGCTTCTTTAAACTCCCTCCCTCCTAAACTATCTGCTATAACCAGCGCTGAGTCGCTATCTATCCACGGACCTGAGAATGGTACAGCATCATCTGGAGAGGGAAAAGGTGGAGTGCCACGATCCAGAGCCTGACCATCATGGAACCAGAGTTCATGGTCACTATCCTGGCTCTCAGAGTGGTAAATGTAAACCCATTTATAAGATTCTCCTGTTGTATCACAATCCCCAGCGGTAACATTTAAAAGCTGCGCATCAGCAACGATGCTGGTCGCGACAGAGTCTACAGTTGATAGGAATTCGCCGGCCATAACAGGGAAGGATGAGTAAATCTCAGCTCCATGTTTAGATTCAGCGATATTTCCTTCCCAAATATTGCCAGTGCAAAGATCGTGATGATATAGATCCAAATTGTTTCCCAGAACGATATTATTCGAGATCACATTATTGGTTGAGTAAAAGCAATCCCATTCATCTGTGTTATGTATGCAACCTTTACTTTGATCAATGGATATGCCCAAGAGGCTGTTAGAGATGGTATTGTTGGATATGGTGGATTCAGTTATCCCAAGAAACCATATGGCTTCTCCAGTATCATGAATTTCATTCCCATCAATGGTTATTCTACGGGTCGTGGCTTCATAAGCAGGGTTAAAAGTGATATTAGATTGTTCAAAGTAATTGTTGGCTACTCTCACACTATCACAATACTGTCCAAGGATCCCACCGATGATATTGTGAATAAACCTACTATTTATTACCGTTCCGCTACTCGGTGTAAATCCTAGATTCCCACCAAGATCCACACCCACCGATCCACCATTCAATTCAATATTGTCAATGGTCGCATTACTGTTGCCCATACTGATAGCCTGTTTGTGGTGGGCATATAGGAATTCGAACTGACAATCGCGAATAATAATATTTTGAGATCCTCCTAAGATGATACCACTGACAAAAATCTCGGCATCATCATTCTCAAGGTTTGTAATGGTAATGTCTTCAACAATTGAATTACTTGAGTGAGCCAATATGATAGAATTGGTAAACCTATCTATGGTACCATTCCTGATGGTTACATCATCCACATTTTCTGCGATAATGGCTTCATGAGTACCTGTACTCCAGTCTCCATAAATTGTATAACCGCCCAGATCCAGAGTAACATTGGGGGCAACAATATTAATGGCCGGAGCTCCCAATGGTTCGCATTCAAGATCTTCCAGGAGGGTCAAATCATGTGTAAGAGTTAATCCACAAAGATCATCGTTGGCTTCAATACCTACCCTATAACGGATCCCTGAGGTATCGGGATTGTCAGCGTAGAAATCCCAGATAACATGCTTATTAGTATCCGGTGCAATACCATTCCCAAAATCCCCCAATAAACTTTTGCAGGGAACATCCCAGGTGTCACCATCATTGTCAGAAGCAACTACTTTGATATAGAGAGCATCATCATCAACATCACTGACATCATAGTATATATCCACCAGCAATGAGCCATCAGTGCGCTGTTCAAAGCGTACATTTTCTACCACCGGGGCTTGTGCAAATGCAGAGTGAATGAAAATCAGTACAAAACTTAATTGATATAGTTTCATCAGTTTTTTCCTTTCATTCCTCTTAACGCATCAGCAGTATTTTTTGGGATAAGGTTCGGTTTCCTGCATTCAGATGACAAATGTACACCCCGCTTGCCATTGACTCACCTCGATCGTTATTGCCATCCCATACAGCTCCATATTCCCCTGCTGGTTGAGAGCCAGACATGAGGAGTCTGATTGATTGACCTATACTATTGTAGATCACTATAGAGATATCTGCGGATTCAGGTAGATGATAGATTATCATAGTGCTCGGGTTAAACGGATTTGGATAGGCAGGCAGCAATGCAAAATGTTCAGGAATTATCTGAGTCGCATGCTGAATCGCTGAAAGTGAATATGTCATAAAAGTCCAGATCTCTGAGAATGGACCGTCGCCAGCCATATTGGATGCTCCAACTCGCCAATAGTAGGTGCTATCATTCTCGAGTGCCAGTATTGAAAACAGTGTATCTGACAAACCATCTTCATCCGTTGAAAGTGTTGAAAAGCTCGATGATGTTGATATCTGGAGATGATATGTGCTCGTGTGCATTTCAGAGAGCCAGGAAATGGAGGTTGAGTCTGGCGAAATGATGGCTTGATTTATGGGGCTTTGTAGGGTCGGTGGATCTGGAACGAGGGAGGTCAGAAAACCAGATGTAGAACCAGAAAAACCCTGGTCTGCTCTTGCAATATGGACGACCAGCAGACCTGAGATGCAAAGTAGGATATAACTTTTTTGCATAGTACCCCCTATTGTCTAAGACTTTAATCAGCACTGAGAATCAGGAGGAATAAATGCAACTTGTGGATCAATGTGGTGTGCCCCAAATGTAATGAACTAATTGTCCATCAGCAAATACTCTAGCGTACCCATTTAATTTCATCGCTGACTTCAAACATCAGACACTTTTCAAAAGTGGACACTTTTTGAACACTCGTCCCTCTAAGTCACTGATACATAGAGCGAAGCAAGGTACTGAAAATCCCCGTCCCGACACCTGAGTCGGGATAAATTCTGGCGGTTCAATGGAGCCTGTCCCGACTATGCGCCAGCGAATGTCGGGATCCCTGGCCACCACTAAAAAAGGTTCTAATCCCATTGCTATATAAGGGTTAGAGCCTTTAACTTTTCTAAGAGTTCTTTTTCCTTCCATACCCTGACTTGCCCTGCTTTACCATCCTTTTTGCAAGTATATTGCAAGCAGATTGCAAATATCTTTGATAAAGTGTGTTCTGATTCGTATTTCCGAAGAGAAGGTAAGTTGACGTAGTGATCTTTTGTCACATTCACGCTCGAGTGCCCCAGGAAGTGACTTGCCTCATAATAATCTCTAGTTTCTAAATAGCGGTGCCCACCAGCTGTACGACGTAGATCGTGAGCTTTGAAATGTGATAACTCAGCCTTTTTAAAGACAGGATTCAATATATGTCGACTCATGTACTGGCGTGAGTAATTGAATGGGACTAATCCCCCTCTTACGGCCCTTGTTTCGAGAATTGTTTTCACAATAGGGGTCATATCACGTGTCGTAACAACCGTGTCCATTTTTGATTTTAGAATATAGCTGAAACATTCGTTTCTAAATGACACCTTCCTCATTTTTCCAATAGAACTTCAAATCACCGGCATGAGGATCTACTTCATAACTAATAATTCGCTTTGCAATATCAAGATTAGCTGGACAGTTGAATAGGTTGAGCACTCCCAGAAGAACGAGTAGTAAATATAAACAGCTCTTTAACTGGATAAACATCTTGGATTTGCCATTAAGTGATCTCAATTACTAAAAACTATTTCATCGTTATCATTGAAAGTATCTGGGGTGTCTGACCCAAGAGACAGCTTGCTTAGCTCACCTTTGGGAATGATTACTTCAACAGTTTCCGCCCCAGATTTCCAGACATCCATACGTTTTGATATGGTCTTCGTGCTACCATCCTTATACGTGACAGTTAATTCAATGGGAACGGGGAATGAGCCATGATTCTCAATAGTGACTATTGTATTGTCCGCATTCTTTTGGATGGTGCCAATTCCGATATCAGCATATCCCAATTCAAAGAACCAAGGCTCCCAGAACCAAGCTAGATCCTCACCAGCAACATCGTTGAATGTGTAGAATAAGTCATACGGTATTGGATGCTTCCCCTTCCACACATCCGCAAACTGTCGAATGGCTTCCGAAAAGTTTTCCGCTCCTATATAGTTTCTCAATAAATAAAAGGCAGTTGAAGACCGAACGTAGGTCATGAAACCATAAGTAAAATCGCCTGCGTGATGAGTACCTGTCATTAATGGAATATCTATACCAAGTTTCCCTGATTGTTCCTTATACTTTCCAGCGACTAATTTCTTTAAGGTCTCTTCATTCATTTCTGCGAATTCCATAAACGCAGAGAATCCAATGATAGTTACCAGACCCTCGTCTATCCAACCATACTCCTGTTCATTGGTTTCCACATAGAAGGGAAAATAGCTATGTGCAATTTCGTGTGTTGTTGTGTAAATCGAAGATACTTTATCCTCTTCCTGGTCATTTATCATAGCCGGAAATTCCACCCCCTTTACCTCCCCATTAAATGCTGTCAATATTGGAAAGGGATAAGGTATTGCCGGGTCAATTTCAGAGAAGTATTTGATTGATTTCTGGCTCAGTTCAGCAACGTCTCGGAAGTTCTCGGATTTGGGATTGTACACAGAATTAATTAAAACCCTCTCATCCCCAATTTTAATACTGGTTGCATCCCATAAATATTTATTACTCACAGCAAAAGCGAAATCAGTCAGATTCTCAGCTTTAAATTTCCAGGTATGTTTATTAGCAGTTCTGGTGATCTGATTTTGGTCTCGATCGCTAATGGATATCACATGAATGATATCATTGGATTTTGCGGCTTTTTGAATACGTTTGAAATATTTTCTTCGAAAAATATCTTTCGCGTTCTGCAGTAGGCCAGATGACCAAACATTATATTCAGATGGGACGGTAATGTTTACATCAAAATCAGCAAAATCATTGTAGAATTCAGCATTCCCTGTATGTCCAAATTTGTTCCAGCCGACAATATCATCATATACATTGATCTGTGGGTACCAGTAGCCGATAAAGAAATTGCTCTCATCATATGTCCCAATTCGACGTTGCGCAGTGACAGGCATTCTTTGCTTCCATGCTATTTCGATTTCCGAAATAGAACCAGGGGACATCTTTGGGGTTTTAAATGTCAACAATGTTGAGTAGTAAAAGAATGAATTGGTGTCAATTTCAATCCCGTTGACCTTAATATGGCTGATCTTTACGCCGTCATGAATATTCCTTGGATCGATATTCGCGTCGCGCGCTTCGCCCTTTTTGTATAAATTTTGATAAACATTAACATAAACTCGTGATAAAGTATCTGCACTATTGTTGGTATATAATATTTTTTCACTACCAACAAGTGTCTTCGTATCAGGAAAGAACTCTACATCAATGTTATAGTGGGCGGTGTTTTGGAAATACTTGTCGCCTGGAACCCCTTCAATTGATCTGGTTTCATTGTCATAAGCTTGCCTGTATTCCCTGGGAACATACATATCCTTTGTATTTTGGCCAAACACTGCTAATCCTGTTAATAAAACGCAAATAAAAATTCCAATTCTCATGCTTCAGCTCCTTTGTGATAATGCGAATTATCCAATCGCATTGTTCTAGACAAGGAGATTTTAACAAAAGCTATGCCACCACAGAGGTCCAATACTAAATGCCTATATTTACAAGTAGCTACAGGGTGTTTGATGGATTAGGCAAACCCAAAAGGATATCATAATTGTATAGTGAATTTAGATTTGATATAAAGTCAATGTCTGGTGTTGTGAAGATTGGTCACATGTCGATAGAAAGATTGTCTCAGCCTTCATTATTTGGTTTCATCGACTAAAAGGATAATGTTGAGCAACAGAAGTAGCCTCAGTCTTTCTCATTCAAACCTTTGTAGTAATCCGTTCATTGGGCTAAAAAGCGACTATCAGATGTACTTCATTGCTTCATTTGGAGACTCCAGCGAAATAAATCTAAAATTAGGGTATGATTTTATAAGAGATGCTTATGTGATTAATAAAAATATCGACCAGCAACTTTTTAGCAACCAAAACCCGCTAGGCCTTACTGTATAAGGGCGTGCCAAGCCATAGCTCATCGAGCGACGGCTGGTCTGCATACTACTGAAAATCCCCGTGCATCTACGCTAAAGCTACGCTGCATAAATGCCGGCGGTTCACCACGGAGAGAGCTGCTGGTAGCAGGTCGCGAAGTAGAGCCGAGGCCAATCCCAAGGATTGGTCGCAGGCAATTCCGTCCGCTTACGCTCGTGGAGCTCTGGCAGGACAGGTCCCTGGCCACACAAATGATAATGCCCACTTTTTTTAGTGGGCAATATCATTTTTCATAGAATCAACTATTCACTTATTTTTCGCGCAACTTGATTTCTTATCATATCATCCAAACTCTCTCTCTCCCGGATGATTTTAACCTCAGAGCCATCCACCAGAACCTCAGCAGGGCGGGGACGTGAATTATACTGGGATGACATGCTAAAGCCATATGCACCGGCATCACGTATGGCGAGAATATCCCCCTCTCTTAGGGTTGGAATTTCTCTGTTTTTCGCCAGATTATCCACTTCACAAAGATTGCCCACAACAGTATAGGTCTGCATCTCACCATAGGGATTGCTTAGATTTTCTATGATGTGGTGGGAATCATAAAACATCGGACGGATGAGATGATTAAACCCGGAATTCACACCGGCAAATTGAACATCCCCATTCTTTTTCAATACGGTGGTTTCGACATAAAGTGTTCCTGCCTCACCTACCAGGAATCGACCTGGCTCAAAGCGCAAATGAAGATCAACTCCATGCTCATGATTGAAGTTCGATAGCATTTTTGCCAAACTTTTTCCTAGAATGGAAATATCAGTGGCCTCTTGTTTCCGAGGTTTAGGATTTAAACCACCGCCAAAATCGAGATACTGGATATTATCAAAACGTCGTGCAGCCTCGAACATCATCTCAGCGCTTTTGATGAGTATATCGTGTTTCATGATGACATGACTCGAATGGATATGTATCCCCTCCACATCCAAATTATAGTGGTGCACAATCTTTAAAATCTCATCCAACTGTGAATAAGGAATACCAAACTTTGACTCTTCGTACCAATTCTGCAATTTGTCATCTTCTAAAGCAATATTGGGATTGAAACGTATGCAGCAGGGATGATCCGAGCCAAATCTCTTTCCAAATTTCTCCAGATTGCTCAGGTTCTCAATGTTAATGCCTGTTCCCAGAGCAACAGCTTCCTCAATTTCCTCAAAATGGATCACATTGGGTGTAAAGATGATATCCTCAGGTTCGAAACCAGCCGTTAAACCCATTTGAATCTCGAATAGCGATACGGTATCCAAACCCGCACCCAACTCCTTCATCAGTCCAAGTATCCCAAGATTCGAGAGTGCTTTCATAGCATAGAATATTTTTGTTTTCCCTGCAGGTAGATGGTGCAATAACTGTTGGTATCTTTTACGTATAAGTCGGGCATCGTAGACATAACAGGGTGTGCCAACTGCATCCAGTATCTGTTTAATATCCATTTCAGACCTACTTCTACATTTCCCAAAGCATCATTGGAAGGTGTGTAGCAGACCATGAAAAATAATTAACCTTCATGCCCTCACCAGTCTCAGCATTATAGCTTTCGTGGATTGGTCCTTGCGCATTTTTTAATCCTTCACACCTGTCGATTGCCTGGTTCGTGAAATTGATTGCTTCTTCTTCATACCCGTATCAGCGTAAACCTGATATTCCAAAAAAGGTCTGATCCAACTAGACTGGACCCCTTCCGATGCCGCTGTTTTAAGTTAATTCGTTTACGTTCTACGAGTGTGCTTTGTTTAGTGATTAGTCTCTGTGTTAAGATTTCCTCCTTTCTTCCATGATGTTTACCGGCTATACAGTGGGAATTAAATGAATAGCTCGAATATTGTGATTGTTATCGTGTTGTTATTATGAACTTTAACGTAGGTATGAAATCAGGTTGGTCAAGGCTTTTTCGTTCTCAATCAGGAAAATTACTCTGCTCATTAACTCGCGAATCCTCATTTCCTGCCTTTCTGAATGTTGTTGCGATAATCTAACTAAATGCCAACTCAACATTCCATGGGCGGTCCACGCAACATAGATTGGAATGGCATCCCATTCGCTGTTGGTGAGCATCCTCTCCCCTACATATGAACCAATCAATGTGGTGAGAGAATCCTCCGATAGCGTATTCATCGGAAAGCAGAAACCATTGATCGTCATCGCAAGATCGAACAATAGTTCATCCCTGCATGCTTCCTCAAAATCAATAATCCCTAATAATTTGTTTCCATCATATAGTGTATTATCTGGAAAAATGTCGGCATGAATCAATCCCATGGGGAGATCGAGTTCAATGCGTCTACTAAAGAAATCTGAGTGTATGCGAAAATAATTGTAAATATCAGGATACTGATTTGGTGCTTCGGAAAGAGAGTTTGATAGGCTTATGCAGGATGCGATGGTGATTGAATTTTTTTTATTGAAATCATTAGAAAGTTTAAACAAGCTCAATTTACCAACAGCCTCCCCAATGTTCCTAACCTCAGAATTACCCAACTCGGGCTGATTCCCTTCAATAAAATCATACAACACAGCATAGCCTTTGGATAGTTTAGTTACATAACTTCCATCGATTTTGCTTATAGGATATGCAGTTGGAAAACTGATGCTCTTTAGACGATTGAGTAAATTTATTTCCTGGTGCAAATCCTCGATCCCCTTTTCAAGTACCCATCGAAATAAAAACACACCCCGATCCGTTTGCAGTCGAAAACCTCTATTAGCATATCCCGGAGATAGCTCTTCAATTTCCTTCAGGTTTCCCAGATTGTAGTCTCGTAGAATATTTATAACTAACACATGTTCCATACACAAATCTAAAAGGAACTACCCCTCAGGGAAGTGATGATTTAACAAGTATCTTCAAAACGCTCTTTTACGGATGTGGTAGACATAACCCAAAAATCTTTCAACTGATGGGATGTAAACATTAATCTCAGCGTATAATTTTGATGCCCGGCACCATAATTTTACTCGAAGCAGTGCACATAGAATGCACACACTAAACAAACTGCTTCTGTAACATGCTGATACAGAGCTACATACAGAACCAGACAATGGGACTGAAAATCCCCGTCCCGACACTACGTGCTCCCTTTCGGCGGGATAAATTCCGGTGGTTCAATGGAGTTTATCCCGTCGTAGTCCGGAGGACGTAGACGGATCCCTGCCTGCCAGGTCGTAGCTGAGTGAAACGAAGCGTAGACTGGGCCACCACATTATTCCCTTGTATTTCTTAGACTTACAAGGGTTTTTTGTTTTTAGGCGACCTGCAAGTTATCTAGCGAGAAATGGACAATAGTGGACAAATCGACCCATCAATAGGACATTTTTTGGCTAGGTTTTGGTGCAATTATATCATTTTTTGAATTACAGGATTACGCCAACCAATACCGATATCTAAAAGCTGTTCACTTCTAACAATCCTGCAGCAGAAGCGTTCAATATCGAACACTTCTGATAAACTATAAATTTTGTAAGTACCTGTATAATTTCATTTTACGGTTTGGCATATCTATTGAATATATATCATTTATGAATAGTGCTAAATTATTTACAAGCTATTGCTTAACCCATCATTCAGAACTGAAAGTAATTGGAATTTATGGATAGAGAACTGAGCAAAAGCGAAGTTAGCAAACGGCAATCAAAACAGATATTAAGATATATATTTTTTGCTCTGCTTGTGGTAATCGCCTTGTTGCTGCTTCGATGGATAATTACGCCTAAACTCGACGTCGACCGAATCGTGGTTTCAATGGCTGAGCGAGGTCGGATTGAGGACGCACTCAGCGCAACTGGCGTGGTGGTTCCCGAATTTGAACAGGTCATCACCAGTCCCATTCAATCTCGAATTGAAGCGATTTTTTTTGAAGCTGGCGAGCAAGTGCAGCGTGGCTCCCAGATCCTGCAAATGAACAAGGAGTCGATAACCCTCAGCTTAGAGAGTCAAAAAGAGCAACTAGAACTTTTGGAAAACCGCAAGCTCCAGCTGGATCTTCAACTTCAGAAAAACCGCAATGAGCTCCAATCCCAGTATGATATCTACACGCTTAAAATTGATCTTAATGAATCAAAATTGAATCTTCGAGAACGTCTACATAAACTTGGGGCAGAAACCAAGGACATGCTTGATCAGGCCCGCTTGAATTTAAAGATCGCCAAGCGAGAACGCGAGTTGCTGGCTAGTCAGATGAAAAATGATGCACAACGCCTCCAGGCCGATCTTAAAGAAGTAGACCTGCAAGTGGGCATACAGAGAAAAGCCATCCTCGAACTGGAACGCCAGCTGACACGCGCTGAGATCAAAGCCGACCGGGATGGCGTGATCACCTGGGTAAAGGATGATATCGGGGCGACAGTGCTTCCTGGTGATGTGGTCGCTAGGGTTGCTGATCTACGTACCTATAAGGTGGAAGCGCGCATCTCTGACATTCATGTTACCCGTTTAAAGATTGGTGGTCTCGTCAGGGTGAGGGGGAACAACCATGACCTGCCTGGACATATCTCCAGTATAATTCCGACTGTAGAAAACGGAGTGGTCTCTTTCCTTATCGATCTGGAAGACAATGCAAATATTAATCTACGATCCAATTTGAGAGTGGATGTCTTTGTGATCACATCGTTCAAAGATGATGTGGTTCGAGCTAAAAATGGCCCCTATGTCAATGGTTCAGGCCCCCAGGATATATTTATCTTGAAAGGCAAGGTCGCCATCCGTCATCAAGTTGTGATTGGATCTACAAACCTGGACTATGTTGAGTTTATCAGCGGTGTTTCCCCAGGTGATAGATTGGTCATTACAGACATGGAAGATTATATCCATTTAGATCAAATAGAGATCAACTGAAAATTTTAGAAATAACCAAAACTTCATATGGGAGCGATCATGATCCAGCTAAATAATATTGAAAAACGTTATCGTACAGACAGTATCGAAACCCTGGCCTTGACTAAGATAAATTTGGAGGTGAAGAAGGGTGAATTCCTTTCTATCATGGGTCCTTCCGGCTCAGGGAAAAGTACTCTGCTTAATATCATGGGATTGCTGGATAAACCTTCAAGTGGTGAAATACTGTTGGATGGTGAAAAACTGGATTCCTTCCGCGATGGAAGACTTGCTCGAATCCGAAACCACAAAATCGGTTTTGTATTTCAGAGTTATCATCTGGTGAATGACCTATCCGTCGTTGACAATGTTGAGATCCCCCTCATCTATCGCACCATGAGTGGGAAGGAGAGAAGACGGAGAGCACTCGAAGCCCTGGAAAAAGTAGGTTTGAATGCCCGCACAAAACATTTCCCCTCTCAACTATCTGGTGGCCAACGTCAGCGGGTGGCTATCGCTCGAGCTATTGTTGGGAACCCTGAGATTATTCTCGCCGATGAGCCCACAGGTAATCTGGATAGTGTCATGGGTCAGGAGATACTGGAAATCCTGAAATCCCTGGTCAGCGATATGGGAACTACTATCGTCATGGTCACCCACGATGACAGAATTGCCCTGAAAACAGATCGCATCCTCCGGCTGTTTGATGGCAGCCAGGTCAATTAGGTGTCATTATGCTGAAAAATTATTTAAAGACAGCCTTGAAAGTGCTACAGCGCCATAAACTGTTCACTTTCATCAGTCTCTTCGGCATCAGTTTTACCTTACTGATTCTGATAATCGTCACCTCATTCATTGAGCACACCCTGGGACCTGTAGCTCCTGAAAAAAAATTGGACCGCACGCTTTCAGTTACCATGGCTCATCTTGAAACTGAAGCGGGAGGGATCTGGAATGGACCCGTCCTCAGTCCCTGGTTTTTTGAAAAGTATGTCAAGACCTTGAAAACTCCGACGGTCATTTCTATGGCATCTTTTCATCGTCCGACTGTGATCTATAAGGACAAGAAAAAACTTGATGTAGATGTGAAATATGTGGACTCAGAGTTTTGGGAAATTCTGGATTTTGAATTTCTTGAAGGCGGTCCATTTATGAAGCAGGATGAAGAAGATATCAGGCCTGTCATCGTCATCAATCGTCACACCAGAGATCGGTATTTTGGTGGTGAAAATGCCTTGGATCAGGCTATTGACCTCTTTGAGCGCGAGTTTAAGGTGGTTGGCGTGGTGGAAAATGTCTCACTGTTACGCATCATGCCATATGCAGATGTTTGGTTGCCCCTGACTTTTTCGAAACAAGATTTTGGAATCCCGAGTTTGGTGGGTGGCGTCCCGGGCTGGTATGCCATGTTGCTGGCATCTACCAAAGCTGATCTGCCCAGGATCAGAAAGGAATTTGACCAACAAATGAAAATGGTTGAATTTCCAGAAGGTCGCTTCATTAAAATAATCACAAGTGCTTCTACTTATGCAGAAGCTATGACTCGGAATATTTTTGAATCAACGGAGGGTGGCATAGGTCCGCTCATGAGTTTTGCAATTATCCTCATGACCCTTTTTCTCCTGCTGCCCACAGTAAACCTCGTCAATATTAACATTAGCAGAATTCTGGAAAGATCTTCTGAAATTGGAGTGCGTAAGGCCTTCGGTGCCTCATCACTGACTCTGGTGGGACAATTTATCGTCGAGAATGTCATCATTACGGTCATTGGAGGGTTTATCAGTTTAATTCTGGCAGCGTTTGTACTGCACCTGATAAATACTAGTGGAATGATAGCACATTTACATCTGATTATAAATTTCAAAGTTTTTATGTGGAGCATGGGATTTGCCTTATTCTTTGGCCTGCTTTCAGGGGTTTATCCCGCCTACAAAATGTCACGCCTGCACCCCGTTGAAGCCCTGCGAGGAGGTCAAAAATGATCAAACAAATGTTTATGATGATCTGGAATCGAAAAAGGCAGAATGCTTTGATGACAGTTGGAATCGTTATTTCTTTCTTCTCGCTTTTTCTGGTGTTTACCACCCTGTTCTATATGCTGAATAATTATTTTAAACCTCTGGGTTTTGAATATGAGGATGTCTGGTATATGAATCCTGGCCTGAGTGTTCAGGAACCAGAGGAAATTCTGGAGACCATGCGTCAGGTCGAATTTGCCCTGGACAGTTACCCGGAAATCGAGTCCCACTCATATTCGAATTGCCTTCTCTTTGTCCCTGCAGCAATGAGTACGTCCGCGTTCATGAACAATGGGAAGGAAGTCACCGTCAACAAAGGCTTGGCAGGTGATCATTTCGATGAGGTCCTGGGAATCGACCTCGTCGCCGGTCGCTGGTTTGATGATCAGGACAATGCCAGTCAGCGAACACCAGTTATAATTAATAGACAGGTCCAGGAAGAATTTTTTCCAGACCAGGATCCTATCGGAAAATTGCTTGTTGATGATGATGGGGAAGAGTTCGCCGTCATTGGACAGATCGATGAGTTCAGGAGCGCTGGTGATTTTACCGGGTCAAAAATGTACGTTTTTAGTCGGGCATCAACCAGTATGGCACCGGATTGGGTTGATAAAATGGATGGTATGTTTTCACGTCTTCTCTTCAAAGTTCAGCCCGGCTCCACCCGCGAGCTTGAACAGAGAATTCTGACTCATATTACTAGCCTAGCCAAAAATTGGACGGTCAAAATGGGGCGTCTCGATGAAGCCCGTGAATCTGCCAATCGTCAAACCATTGTTATTCCGACCATTATGGCTATTATTTGTACCTTTCTGATCATTAACGTGGCTTTGGGATTGTTTGGTGTGATCTGGTACAATACCAAAAGGCGGACTTCTGAAATTGGCCTCAGGCGGGCTCTGGGATCAACAGTGAAGCGAATTCATTTTCAAATCATTGGTGAGGCACTGGTTTTGGTCACTTTTGGTATTATTATTGGTCTCTTTTTTGCGATCCAATTCCCCATACTGGGGGTTATGGGTTTCATCGGTCCCAATATCTATTTGTGGGCTATTCTGGTAAGTGTCGCTCTCATATATGTGATCACGTTCTTATGTGCGCTTTATCCGGGTAATCAAGCCTCCAAAATCGAGCCTGCTATCGCGCTGCACGATGAGTAGTTCTGGGGATTCTCCATTGATTTAATTCAATATTGCTAAGGCAATCCTTAACTGCTCTCATTAGATTGTGAAGGAATAATGGCAAAAATACTCATTATAGACGATGATCCAGCAATCTGCGCATCCCTGTCGTTGTTGCTGAAACAGACTGGTCACGAATCCTTTAAAGCATTGGACCCAGACTCTGCACTTCAGCTCCTCAAAGATGAAACCCCCGAACTGGTCATTATGGATATGAATTATTCCAGAGAGACCAGTGGCGCGGAAGGATTAGATCTACTTAATAATATTCAAACCATATCAAGAAATATTCCTGTCATACTCATCACTGCTTGGGGCAGCATCGATCTTGCTGTCAAAGGAATGCGAGCAGGTGCATTCGATTTTATTAATAAGCCCTGGGACAATACACAGTTATCGAGGTCAATCCAGACAGCTTTGAATCTGGGAAACCAGCCGGCGTACAAAACTGAATCCCCATCACGCGCAGAATTGGATGAGCAGTATGATTTTGGAGAAATTATTGGTGAAGATCCTCACCTACTCAATTTGCTGGATACTGTAGGTCGGGTGAGTGCCACCGATGCTGCCACTCTGATTTTAGGCGATAGTGGAACCGGGAAGGAATTGATCGCCGAAGCCATCCACGCCAACAGTCATCGACGTGATGGGCCCTTTATCAAAGTCAATTTGGGTGGTATCTCCAGCTCATTATTTGAAAGCGAAATGTTCGGACACAAACGGGGTGCCTTTACTGATGCCAAATACGACCGCGTCGGCCGCTTTGAGAAAGCAAATAATGGGACCATTTTTCTGGATGAAATTGGCGACCTTGATCGAAACTCCCAGGTCAAACTCATGCGTGTTCTGCAAGATTGTAGTTTTGAAGTTCTCGGATCAAGTCAGACCAAACGGGTTGATTTCAGGGTGATCACCGCCACCAATAGGGATCTGGACGCTATGGTAGCAGCAGGTGAGTTCAGAGAAGACCTGTTTTATCGAATCAATCTTATTACCGTTCGCGTACCGGCCTTAAAGGATAGACCAGGCGATATACCCAGGTTGACGCAGCACTACATCGAGAAACTAAAAATTATTTATAATCGACCTGCACTGGCACTGGACTCCGCTGCCATCTCCTGGCTGCAGAATTTGAACTGGACAGGAAATGTTCGGGAGCTCCGCAATTTGGTTGAGCGGACTGTACTGGTGAGCTCGGGGGATCAACTTGGTGTCAAGGATTTCGCAGCACAAGTACAACAAAGCACACCAGGGAATCGGCTTGAGACAGGACAATTCGGCACCATCGAAGAGATGGAAATTACCATGATCCGCAAGGCCATGGTCCTGCATGAGAAAAATATCTCCAAGGTTGCAGAATCATTGGGTCTAAGTCGTGCAGCGCTATATCGACGTCTTGAAAAATTTGGTCTGGACGAATGAGTCTGAGGACGCAGTACCTGATTTTTGTATTAGTCCTACACGGATTATTCTTTCTTTTATCACTTCAATTTTTACCTGAGAACCCGCTATATTTCTTTCTGATTGAGACCGTCATCTTATTGTCTGTTGGATTTTCAATCCGACTGTTTCGTTCATTTTTTGCACCGCTTGATCTCATTATAAATGGTATCGAGGCTATTAAAGCCAAAGATTTTAATACAAAGCTGAACCGTGTTGGCCAGCTTGAGATGGATGAGCTCATTTCAGTGTACAATCAAATGATTGAGCAGATGCGTCTGGAACGGGTGAAGCAACAGGAGCAGCAATTCTTTCTGGATAAACTTATTGAGGCCTCTCCGGCTGGAATTGTGATCCTCGAATTTGATGGGAATATTCGATCCATGAATCCTACGGCTTCCAGGATATTGGGTAGCTCCGATAAAACTCGTATCGGAGAGCCACTCGCCATTCCTGGTGATGAATTCTCCCTACAGTTGGCTCAACTCAGTGCTGGGGATACCCTGACCCTTGCCAAGAGTAATGGTAGAACATACCGATGTCAGAAATCACATTTTATCGATCGTGGCTACCAACGCCAGTTCCTGTTGCTGGTAGAACTCACTGAGGAATTGCTCAAACGTGAAAAGCAAATCTATGGTAAGATTATTCGATTCATGTCACACGAAATCAGTAATTCCATTGGAGCCATCAACTCCATCCTACATTCAGTGCTAAATTACAAAAATCAACTAGCGGATGGGGATGCTGAGGATTTCAGCGAAGTCGTAGATGTGGCCATCAACCGCAATGAACATCTCAATCAATTCATGCAAAATTATGCTCAGATCGTCCGGCTTCCAGCACCAGCCAAGGAAAAGCATGATCTTCATGAGGTGCTCCATTCCATGACAAAACTGTTTACGACACAGTGTGAAGAATGCCATATTGACTTGGTCTGGAATCTGGATCATGAGCCCTTGATCTGCGAGTTTGATCTGCAGCAGATGGAACAGGCTTTAATGAATATTCTTAAGAATGCCCTGGAAGCCATTGGAGAACAAGGCAGGATCAGTATCAATACCTTAAACCGACCTGGTAAAGTGTTAAGTATTTGTGATTCAGGATCGGGGTTTTCAGATTCTGATCGTTCCCGTCTGTTTACACCTTTCTTCAGCACCAAGAAGAACGGTCAGGGTGTTGGCTTGATCATGATCCGTGATATTCTCACGAATCATGATTTTGGATTTTCGTTACAGCGAATTGACCCACAGACGACCGAGTTTCGAATAAACTTCACCTAGTTCCGTCTCGGCCAAAACATCTCCCCACTTTTTTGAGAATATGTTTAGCTGACCCAGTGGCAATTCAGAGCAATTAGCATGATTTTTTAAGAGATACTTTTCGTTTTGATTCATTCCACTATTTTCATCATAACAGCAATTTTTTAGCAACTGAACCCCGCCATAGGCGGCGGTAAACCCGTTAGGCCTTACTGTATAAGGGGTGGACGGGCTCTGAAAATCCCCGTCCCGACACCTGAGTCGGGATAAATTCTGGCGGTTCAATGGAGCCTGTCCCGACTATGCGCCAGCGAATGTCGGGATCCCTGGCCACAGATAAAAAGCCTCCATCGAGAGGCTTTTTTGATTTCAGAATAATGAACAGATGAATATCCAATGAAGAAGAACACTTCGAAATTCTTCAATCCTTATTCAGTGTTCTGCGTTCATAGAGGGCTCAGCCAATTCCGTCCATCTACGCTCCGAAGGAGCTACGATAGATAAATCCCGAATCCCGCAGTTGTCACCTCCAGTGAAACGTGCGGGGAGCCTGCCCGGCGAAGTCTGAAGGACGTAGACGGGGCCACCACATAATTCCCTAGTATTTCATAGACTTACGAGGATATTTTGTTTCTAGGTGGTTTTCAAGTTTTCTAGCGAGAAGTGGAGAACAATAACAACTTTTTAGCAACATCTATTTTTAAATGACCGACTGGAGAAATGTATTTTCTTCTTGCTCCTGTTATCATATATGATAACTTGTGCCAATGGAATGGCAGATATCATTTTACAATCAAAAGGTAGAATCAGAAACGTTGTCATTCCCAGCAGGGATATTAGCCAATTTCTTACATATTGCTGAGATGATTGAAGAATTTGGTCCTGCGTTAGGAGCACCTTATACCAAAGCGATGGGAGAAGGGCTTTTTGAGATTAGAGCCAAGGGCAAGGAAGGAATCGGGAGATCATTCTTTTGTATGGTCAAGGGTAAAGAAGTAATCATCCTACATTCATTTATTAAAAAACCCCAAAAGACACCAACAAAAGAACTAAAGTTAGCCCGCAAGAGATTAAAAGAGGTGAAATCATGAGACCATCATTAAACGACTTTAAAAAGAAAGCTTTAGCTAACCCTGAAGTTGAAAAAGAATATATGGATCTTGCACCAGCCTATGCCCTGAGAAAACAGCTCATAGAAATCCGAAAGAACGCCGGTCTTACCCAAGAAGAACTGGCTGAGATGTTACATACAAAAAAAAGCAACATCTCAAGGCTTGAAAATGTAAATTCAAAAATATCCCCTACGCTCTCGACCATTGAAGAATACGCAAAGGCTGTTGGTTATAAACTTCAACTTCACTTTGTCCCCCAACGCTAGCATATCGCTTTAAGATAACCAAACTGGCTTGCCCCTATTAAATATATGGCCTCATACTACAAGCGTTCCTGATTCAGGGGCTTTTCAAAAGCAGTGACGATTTTGTGACTCGTCTCCGCAAGTGACTGATACATAGGACGAAGCAAGGTACTGAAAATCCCCGTCTATCTGCGCTCTTAGTGAAGTTGCTACATTTTGGTGGACCTGTCCCGACGAAGCCCATGGCGAAGTATGATCCCGAATCCCGCAGGTTATGTGTGGGTGAAATGATGCTGTTTTCGTAGAATATGTTGGATACTCGGAAGGTGTCTCTTAGCTTTTGCTATTAAGTTCCGAAATGCTTTGAAGACTTACAAGATGATGCTTTCTCGGGAAGCAGCTCAAGCCAAGAACGTTAGCAAGCATTTAATCAAAAAACTTATGGGAGGACAACATGAAAATAATAGTGATCCTGGTCTTTAGTTTATTAGTGTCGAGTGTTACTCAAATAGCCCATGCTCAGGACGTAAAAATTACTAACAAGATTGGTATAGGATTTCAAGTAGTCCAATACAAAAGTGATCTAGGTCTGGGGCTGAATATGACTTCGCACTATTTTGCAAACACGAAGTTTGCAATCCGAGTAAAAGGTAATCTGATGTTTCACGAACATATTAAAGATGATTTATCAACCTGGTCACCCTATTCAAATATGTCTATGGGATTAATTGGAGTTTCAGGGATGGTTGGAGATTTTATTAGACTCTATGGTGAAGGTGGCATCGTTGGTATATTACCATCTAGTGAATTCTCCACTAAATCATATGATATCGGAAGATATGGAATCTTTGGTTTTGAATTTTTCAAGAATAGCAGAAGTAATTATTTTATTGAAGTTGGAGCTGTGGGCACTGGAGGTAGAGCAGATAAGATTATATATAGCCCAAAATACTCAAATGGCCTTTTAATAAGTGCTGGCTTTCGTACTCAAATATAGAAAAATATGCTTCCTGGCAAGGGTTTACAGCTGACACAGTCGAGGGGGAGTGCGAAACAAAAATAATGTGGATGGATACAAGAATTTTACCTATCGAGTCCGCTTCAGGGAGTAGCTCAAGCCAAGAACGTTAGATGGAGAAAAGTGAAATTCTGTGGAAAAAACAGGGAGGTAGCACATGCCAGTCGAACATTTCGTTGATCAAAAATTGAATATTCTGCGAGTACGACGTTGGGAGCATATTGACACCCAAGATGAGGATTTGGCCTTTTCCGCCAGGGGTAACGATCCACTTATTGTTCCCGGGATTCCAGTGCTTGTAAATTGTACAGAGGTTGAGCCGACCGATTCGACAGAATTAATCGAATACATAGCGAAATGCACGACTCGTATTGCTGCCGATTTACAATGTGGCCCATTGGCAATCGTTGTAAGTTCTGATATCGAATATGGCATGGCGCGAATGTACATGGCTTATACCGAACTTTCTCACCCGAATACCAATGTATTTCGATCTGAGAGTGAGGCCCTGGAGTGGCTTGTGGGACAACGATAAAGTATTTAAGATTTTTGTCAATTTCTTTAAAACAATGGATATACCCATGGAGGAGACCACTTTAGTTCAAAGATCTTGATCTTGCGAATGATGATGAAAAAATTACCGAAAAGAATCCCCATCTAACGAGACTGTCGAAAAAGACCCAAATACCTGGTTAAAATAAGAGTCTAACCTTGTCCTGAAAGTCCCGCACATTAAATTAAAGCAACCCCTAAAAAGCAGGGCGTTAGGCCAACCATACAGGGCTTTAGATATTAATCGAACTATAATTTACACTTGAGGATATGATGGATTTTTATGATTTGGTAAAAAATCGAGAAAGTGTCAGGGATTATGATCCAGATAGACCGATTGACAGTATTATTTTGAATCGAATTTTGAATTCTGGAAGGCTAGCTCCATCCGCATCCAATAGACAACCTTGGACATTTCTTCTTGTTTCATCGAAGGAGAATCTAGAAAAAGTTCGAGTTTGTTATGAAAAACCGTGGTTTCAAAATGCTCCACATATTTTGATAATTATTGGGGATAAGACAAAGTCTTGGGTTCGCTCGTATGATGGATATAATTCAATTGAAACTGATTTAACAATAGCCATGGACCATATTATTTTGGCAGCAGAATATGAAAATGTAGGTACATGTTGGATTGAAGCATATGATCCTAAAATACTATCCGAAGCAATTGGTCTAAAAGAGAACGAAGTAATATTTTCAATCACTCCTTTAGGGTATCAAAATAAAGGGTATAAAAAGTTGGCTAACAAGCAGAGGAAACCATTAGAAGAAGTTGTAAAAATAATTTAGTGTTTTTTACAAACTGTAGTTAAAGTCGAGTGAATTAGGCTGCATATTCAGGGTCATATTCCGTTTCATTGATCCACCTTCAGTACAGTCGTAACCCATGCCCGACTAACACCCCGATGTCTAGCCAGCTCAGCTTTAGGCCAACCACCCTGGATATAAAACGTTTTGGATTTTGGGAGAAAGAATTCAAGACCTGAAAAAGTTAAAACACCTCTCACTGTGCTCTTCACTCATTCCCGGTTTTGCATGGGAGGTGTGACTTTTACGACAATAAAAACGTTTTCCGCAGTCTTTGCAAATAAAGCCTTTTAAACGGGTAATTAATTTCACGATTCGACTTCTATGAATCTGTTGTACATATTCAGAACCACATCTAGGACATGTGATCATATTTTCCTGTTCAATAGCTATCTTCCCCTCAGGTTCCAAGATTTCATGATCCCCATCATTAGCTTTATATCTATCTATCTACTATCCCTACATGAAAAATAGTAACTTATGAGTATAGTTTCTTGTCCACCTGAACAGTTTCTGAAGTAAGAAAGGGTTTCTAAATGCCTATATTATCATCCTATCCCAGACTAATTCTGCTCGTTATTCTCCTGTTAGGTGTCACCTATGGAAATGATAAATATGGAGATACCTATTTAAGGGTGAATCAACTTGGGTATCTTGAGCAAGACTCAAAGCGAGGTATGTTGTTTTCCAAACAATCGCTGGAGGGTAAAAAGTTTCTGCTAGTGAATGAGGGTAATGGTAGAAGAGCCCTGAGAGCACGCTCTGTCGGAGAGAATGTTGGTTCTTATGGCAATTTTGACCACCACTATATTCTTGATTTTAGCGACTTTGAAAACCCCGGACGGTATCAGATCAAGATCAAGGGTACTAAGATATTATCCCTCCCCTTCACAATTGGTGAAGGGGCTTATAGCGTAGCCCACGAGATCACTCTCGACTATATCCGTCAACAGCGCTGTGGATACAATCCCTTTTATGATGAGGTCTGTCATAAGAAAGATGGCAAAACGGCTTATGGTCCAATGCCGGATGGAACATATGTTGATGTTTCAGGGGGCTGGCACGATGCCGGTGATCACCTGAGATATCTGATGACCTCAAGTAATACGGTTTGTCGTCTCCTCTTAGCATATCAGGAGAACCCAGTCATTTTTAATGATGAACACAATGATCTTGGGCAGGACGGAGCTAACGGTACACCCGATGTGCTGGACGAAGCTCGCTGGGGTCTGGAATGGATGCTCCGTATGCATCCTGAATCCGATCAACTCTTCCATCAGGTCGCTGACGACAGAGATCATACAGGCTTCAAACTCCCCTTTCTCGATTCAGCTGATTACAGTTGGGGACAGGGTAGCTATCGAACAGCATACTATGCCACGGGAGCACCGCAGGGGCTCGGCAAATATCAAAATACATCCACTGGAATCGCGAACCTCGCTGGTCGCTATGCTGCTGCCATGGGGATGGCTTATCAGATATGGAAAGATGTTTTGAAGGACCCGAATTTTGCTAGTGAATGCCTGCAAGCAGGAAAAGAAGTATACGAGATGGGCTTGAAACAACCTGGTTGGCAGGAAGGGACCCCAAACAGAGCACCTTATCGTTATCATGAGGTCACTTGGACTGATGATATGGAGTGGGGAGCAGCAGAGCTCTTTAAATCGACGAATGATGCGAAGTATTTAGATGATGCAAAGCGATATGCAAGGCTAGCGGGACCGGACCCCTGGATGGGGGCAGACACTGCCAGACACTATGAGTTTTACCCGTTTATGAATATGGGACACTATGCGCTCTTTAAGGTCTCTGACCCAGCATTTAAAGATACGTTGATTGACTACTACCGTTCGGGAATCGAAGCGGTTGCTGAAAGAGCCCGGGATTTTGTCTATGGATTTGGGACGCCATTTATATGGTGTTCAAACAACCTGGCCTCTGCTTTTGTCAATCAATGTTTACTATATGAAAGGATGAGTGGTGATAAATCCTACCATACCCTCATGGCCAATCACCGCGATTGGATACTGGGAAGAAATCCCTGGGGTGTCAGCCAGATCGTTGGTGTCCCCTCCTCAGGTGGGGTTACGCCACTATATCCGCATGCAGCAGCTACCCTGGTGTGGGATACACCTATCAATGGTGGTCTGAACGACGGTCCTGTTTATGGCAACATCTACCGAAGTCTGAAGGGAATCAAACTTTCCAAACCTGACGAATTGGATGCCTTTCAATCAGACTGGGTAGTTTTTCATGACGATGTATGGGATTATTCTACCAACGAGCCAACATTGGATGGTACAGCAGAGGCATTATTCTTTCTTGCACTTTTAGCCAAAGAGTAAGCACTATTGAAAAGGGATATTATGACAATTCCTTTATCCTTGACTCATTTCGGGTACACTTTATTACTTGGGGTGCGTGCCGTATACAAAACAGCGACTTTTCGCGACCAAAACCCGCTAGCCCTTACTGCATAAGGGCCTGCCAGGCCATAGCTTGAACCCCGCCAACGGCGGCGGGAAGAGCGACGGCTGGCCTGCATACTACTGAATAACGAAGGGAATTTATTCCCGTAGTAAGGCGAGGGAATCCCGGAGGGATGACGCTCAGCCAATCCCCGTGCTTGTCCCGACGTAGCAATTGGCGAAGTCGGACCTCTGAGCAAGAAAGTGGATCTACTCGTTTACTGGTAAACCGACTGAACCACATCTCCAATGCGGATGCATGAATGCGGTCCTATAACTCCATCCGGCGTTGCAGACGATACTCCCTCAGAAAGAGCAGACCCAGGAAGTAAAAAGTAGTAACACCAAAGCAGAACCATGCTTCAAAGGCGAACATGCGCCTCACAATCATGTCCTGAATCGGGTTTGTCGTCAACATGCGAATACCTGAATAGAAAGCCCCTACAAGGAAATGCAGCAGGATCATAGCATGCACCCAGTTGATCCAGTTTTCATCCCCTCTGGATCTGGAGCGCAGGTAAGCGATCCCTATAATGCCGAAAATGAAGACATAAAACAAAGCCTTGGACCATTCCGCAAAACTGGTATAAAACTGAGAAAAATCCATCTTTGCCTCCTCCCCTATTTCTTTAAGGTGTTTTTTGTAATATGAGATTGACCCAGAGCATAGCCACCGGGACATAACAACTGGTGATAATGGCATAGGTCAATGGATGTACAGTGACAGCGCCACTGGGAACAACAATAAACACATACGCGAGAGCGGAAACCTGAAAGAAACTCATGACAGCCAAGCCTAGCCTCCGAGCCCCCACCTTGCCCTGGTACAAGCGGATGGCGAATACTGTAAATACTAAAATTAGAATTGTGTCTATACTGCCCAGAGCTGTAAGCACTCGCAGCTGTGAGGGTGTCCAGCCTGGTGTTGGCGAAGGTGCTAAAAGTTGCAGGGGTCGACCAGCAAGAAGGTTCATAAGCTCGATAATTAACGCCGTCAGATGCAGACCCTGGATCAACAGGGTCACCGGTAGCAATGCTTTAAGAATCCTATCTTGGTTTTTCATGCCTGTAATTTGGTCCTGTGGAACACTTTTTCAGAAAGATTTTTTCCTGCTTGGGTGAGTGGGGGTTTCAATCTCAATTGGCTAGAATTTGCTCTTTTAGTGAATTCTGAAGCAGACAATCCGATCCCTGGGTTTCATCTGGAACAGAACTATCCCAAGCTCTTCAATCCCTGTACGACCCTCAGCAATAAACTACCCGACCATTCCACTGTCAGCCTTAGGGTCTATGGCGTGATAAATGTCGGCGGTTCACCACGAGCCCAAGGGGCGAGTAGAGCCGAGGAGGAAGTCCGCAGGCGAACGACTCTGAGCTTGCCGAAGGGGAGGTTCTCCACCTGCGCTAAAGCTTCGGTGGATAAAATTTCCGTCAGTCCCGACGAAGCCCACGGCGAAGTCGGATCCCTGGCCACCATCTTAAGCCTCCATTCGGAGGCTTTTTGATTTCAGAATAGTGAACAGATGAATATCCAATGGAGAAGGACACTTCGAGATTCTTCAGTCCTTGTTCAGTGTTCTGCTCTCATAGAGTGGTTCAGCCAATTCCGCCTGTCCCGACGAAGCCCGCGGTTTTCACCTCAGTTGAAAACGTGAGGGGGAGCCACAGAGAAAGTATCCCTATGCAACTTTTACCGATAAAAAAGCAGCCCGGTCACCCCAGGCTGCTTCCATTGTTAAGTTCTACCCTATCGGCTAATGTTTATACAGCGCAAAGCTTAAGCCTTGCTATTAAAATCATCCGTCCATTTTTGCAGAAATGATTTGGCTATATCCCGTCCACCAATACCAAAAGCGACCGCCATTGCCACAGCAACCGCACCCAGTATCAAGCCAAACCCAAGGTTGACGATTTCTCCACTTATCCCCATTTGTTGCAGGGACATGGCACCCGCTATGAAAAGGATAGTGCCTCGGGCAAATAGCGATATCATTTTAAATTGAGCCGTCTCTTTGGTGAGTATCTTATTTGACACGATCTTGGCAATAAATAGACCGAAACCAAAAATGATCATACCCAAAACCACATCCCCGATAAACAAGGTGAATTGGGCGGCAATTTCTGAGATGATGCTGAAGCCAAGAACATCAAACGCCTCAATGGCGGCCACAAATAGGATCGCCACGTGGGTAAGATATCCGACAATTTCCGATGCCTTGTGAGTTGGTTCTGATGAATCATCAAAGACTCCCAGCTTGACCAACAGCTGATCAAACCCGAAACCGGCCAATAAACTGGCCACCAGTTTTGATACCAGCTTGGCTATCACATAGGCTACAAAAATGATCAGGAAGGCAGCGAAGATGGCGGGAAGTACTTCCAGAATCATGTTCAGCATATTGCTTACCGGTCTGGTCAGCGCTTCCAGCATTAATGCGTCCAAGGCAATGACAAGGACCGGGATCAATGTCAGGATATAGCTGATAAGACCGATCAGGTCGGAGAGTTTTTCCTTCCCTAAAACTGTCTGAAGTCCAACCTTGGCGCTCAGCGAGTTGATTCCCACAACAGCCAAGATGTTTGAAACCAGTTTGCGGATGACCTTTGCGACAAACCAGCCGACAAAAAGAATGGCACCTCCAGTGAATAGATTGGGCAAGAAAAGCAGTATTTTGTCCAACATGGATTGTACCGGTTCAAGCAACCCCTGCATCTGTAATGAATTCAAGATAGCAGGCAGGAAGAGAAGAAAGATTAACCAGTAAACTGAACCGGCAATGGTATTGCTCAAACCCACATTTTGACCATCTTCAATTCTGTCTGAGAGTCTCTGGTCAAGCTTAATCGTTGTCAGCAACTTTTTAACGATGAATTTCAGGATGGTTGCAAGCATCCAGGCCAGCCCCAACAGCAATCCTGCACCAATAAATCGTGGTGCATAGATAAAAACTTGATTAAGCAGATTATTCAGGGGTTCCGTTATGATCGTCAATCCCAATGTTTGAAAAAACGCAATCAGCACGAACAACATCGCTATGAAGAAAACGATTCGCGAAAGATAACGCTCCACGGGAACCGTCTCCGTGTCCTCTGTCGAAAGCCAGCCAGCCATTTTACTACCCAGCGAGGTGCGCTTGATAATACCCCGCGTAAGCGCAGCTAAGATTAAAGCTGCAACCCAACCAATAATGAGGATGGCAACCGCACCAAGCAGATTGGGGACATATGATCCTAACACCTCCAGTAGCTGTTCATAAAAATCTTGCATTTTTACTTCCTCCTTGATTGGACTTATTCATCCATTTTCAGCTATACGCGATTGATTTGACTAGAATCTCAGATGGCTATTACTCTATTTGAATCAATCTAGATTATTTTATGATGGTCTAAGATAACTCCAAACAGCGTGTTACCTAAAATATATGTCTTGAGAACTCTCCATGAAAATCTCAGTATAAACTCCGCTCCAAGGTAATTCCGCCTGTCGCGGCGTAGCCCGAAGATCGCAGACGGACCTGCCAGGCCGTAGCTAAGCCCCGCCAAAGGTGGCGGGTGGAGCGTAGACTGGCCCCTGTCCACATACCTTCAACTTCTTGATTATATTAGGCTTAATGGAAAATATATTTGGTGTGACTTTATGCTTATATTCGTCTCTAAAACATATCAGAATCAATGAGGATAAAACTGGAGTCTCATAAACCGACAAATATTGTTCAGGCTACTATCCCATATGGGATTTGATCAGCTCCATGAATACAGGACGATAGGTGGCGCCAATAGGGAAACTCACTTTCCCGATATAGACTCTGCCCTTATCAATGGTGTTTACCTTGGAGAGACTCACAATAAATGATTTATGGATCCTGCAAAAGCGATCTGCAGGCAAGAGGTCCACCATCTTTTTCATGGACATGTAGGAAAGATGCTTGCCCTGAGTGGTTGTAACATTGAGATAGTCCCCTACTGCCTCGACATAAAGGATGTTACGCAGATCAACACGATTGACCTGTCCCTCCTCTTTGAGGAAAATAAAATCTTTACCAACATTGCTCACCGATTCCAGAGGAGAATGATCCTCCCCGGGTATCCTGGATTCTGTAGAATGCATACGCTCTCGAGCCTTATTCAGGGCTTGAACAAAACGTTCGAGAGAAAAGGGTTTGTGAAGGTAGTCCACAACATCCAGCTCAAAGCTCTCTACCGCGTATTCACGATAGGCCGTTGTAATAATCGCTAGGGGTGGTCGTCTCAGACTTTCCAATAACTTCAACCCGGTAAACTTGGGCATATTGATGTCTAGAAATATGAGATTAGGATCCAGAGTCAGGATAGCCTCATTGGCTTCGAAAGCATTTTTACACTCCTTGAGGACCTCAAATTCTGGCATATCTGAGAGATATTTCATAATTACAGCTCTGGCTGGGGCTTCATCATCAACAATGAGACAGCGAATGTTGGTCTGCGAACTCATTTAGCTCCTTCTTCCAACGTGATACTTAGTTCAACAATAAACTGATGTCCATCATCCTTTATTTCAAAACGATGCATTCCTGGATAGATGAGCTCAAGACGTTTGCGGACATTTTCGAGCCCAATGCCTCCAACACCTTTCACTTCATCCTCAAAGTTGTCTCGCAAATTTGTGCACTTAAAAAGAAGGTTATCGTTTTCCTGTTTGAGCTGAACATCAATAAAGGGCTGTCCCCTTGAAATATTTGCTCCATGCTTGAAGGCGTTTTCGATGAGAGGGACAAACAATAGTGGAGCAATCATCATCATTGTGTCAGTCACATCCACCTGCAAATCAACTTGTACGGACTCATCAATGCGGACTTTTTCCAGGGCAATGTAATTGGTCAGGAATTCCATTTCCTTTTCTAGAGGCACCAGCTCGTCCTGACACTCATAAATGATATAGTTTAACAAACCGGACAGCTTTAGAATAAGTTCTGGTGTCTGGGGGGATTCTAACAGACTATGTGAATAAATGTTGTTCAGAGAATTGAACAAGAAATGGGGCTTGACTTGGGCTTTTAGCGAATCGAGTTCAGCTTTTAATTGACGACTTTCCAGATCTATTATCGAATTGGCCTCCGTCTGCAAGCGTAGATTTTCACGCATGAAATGGAGAGCAGAAGTGACCGCAACTAGAAATAATTGGATCAACACCATGGGTATGACAAACTTAAGGGAAGGAACTTCATGTGTCATAAAATGGGGTCGAAATTCGGGAACGAATCTTATCATTGATACCAGGAATATTCCATTGAGTGAAACGACTGCCCCTAGAACCAAACCATAGATATGGAATTTCCCTGACTCAAAGAAACGAGGAATCAGCACCCGCAGATTTAAATAGACAACGGCAATGGACACCACGACTTGAAGAAATTCAAAAGGTAGATGAAAACTCACATTGCGCCCAACATCGGATCTCAATAAACTTATCAGGAATAAGAAAATAAAATAAGCACCCCAAAACATGAGGTGTAGTGCAAGGCGATTGTCCTGTAGTTTCACTCGTTTTATCATGGCCCGAATATAGATTTTACACCCCGCATCAGCCCGAACTTTCGAGGTCTCCAGCAATTCACACGACCAACCACACCATTTTCGCCATAAACATTGGGAACGATGGATATCGTGTCCAGTCCTGAGTTGATCGTAAAAATACCGTATTCATCGAATATCAACATACAAGAGATTGGTCTTAATCTAGGTTCGCCCCGCAATACGAAAGAAGTCCAAACGAATGGAGAAGCAAACTATGAAAACTTCGATTAAAAATACAGTGAGCCTGGTTGCTGTGCTGGCGGGATCAACCGCCATCATGTTTCTACTCATGAGTATGAAAAACACCCCTGAGCGCAAGGCTCAGGAAGACTCCAGAATTGTCGTAGCCACTCAAGAAATAATTAACTCAGATATCCAGATTACTGTGCCAGTCATGGGAAAAATTAGTGCAAGGGAAAAGATCACCCTTTTCGCGGAGGTGTCCGGTGTTCTGCTTCAGTCTAAGAAGGATTTTCTCGCTGGCTATCAATTTAACAAAGGCGATGCCTTGCTGCGAATCAACAGTGAAGAGGCAGAATTAAATTTGAAAGCCCAACGCAGCAATCTCATGACTGCAGTAGCTGCTCTCCTGCCAGAATTGAAATTTGACTACCCCCAAAGCTATGCCGTCTGGGAGGGCTATTTAAAAGCCTTCGATATAAATACGGACACGAAACCCCTCCCAAAACCTCTCAACGAGCGTGAGAGCTATTTTGTAGCCAACAAGGGCATAGCCAAAACCTATTACGATATTAAAGCTCTAGAAACCCGCCTGGACAAGTACATCATCAGAGCTCCCTTTGATGGCAGTGTAACAGAAAGCTATATCAAACCAGGCAATTTGGTTCGCAGTGGTCAGACCTTGGGCGTCTTTTTAAACCCAAATAATTACGACCTTGAGACCACAGTGGGAATCAATGAAATCAAACATATCTCTGTGGGTGATCAGGTAAAACTGAGCAGTAGCAATTCAGAAACCACCTGGATGGGAACGGTTAGTCGCATCAGTGATGGTCTCGATGCCAATAGCCAGATGGTGAAAATATTTATTTCGGTTGCTGGGTCAGATTTGCGTGAAGGCATGTACCTCAAAGGGGAAATTTTAACCAGCACCTTACTTGAAGGTGTAGTCCTACCACGCAAACTTCTGGAATCGAATCACACAGTCCTGGAAGTTCGGGATGGTAAAATCAATCGCCTCGCAATAAATGTAGTGTCAACCATGGGCGAAGAAGCCATCGTCACAGGTCTCATTGATGGAACTCAAATCTCACTTAAAACTCAGAATCTGAAAAATGGGACGGTTGTCCGAGTCATAGAGGATGCCTCAATTAAGCCAACTTCTTCAGAAGTAGCTGGCTAAGGAAGTACCATGAAATCCCTTATCCAATATTTTATCAAATACTCCACCGCAGGAAATGTCATCATCCTCCTGCTGATATTCCTGGGCCTCCTGGGCTTTGGTGCTCTGCGATCCACCCTCATGCCCCAAATTGACTTGGGTGTTATTAATATCACAACTGTCTATCCTGGCGCTTCCCCTGAAGAGGTTGAACAGGGTGTTGTCCTCAAGATCGAGGAAAATATCCAAGGCATCAGCGGAATTAAGAAAATTACCTCCACCTCCATGGAGAATGTGGGAAATGTCACTATCGAACTGATTAGTGGTGGTAACCCTGATTTGATCCTGCAGGAAATCAAGAACGCTGTGGATGGCATTAGCTCCTTCCCATCTGGGATAGAACCACCTCGCACAGCCAAATGGGAATTCCGCTCTGAGGCGGTGGAATTCATGGTTAATGGTAATGTCGATCTCCATGAACTAAAAGATGCAGCCTTGCGGATTGAGGACGATCTCCTGGCTATGGATGGAATTTCTAAAATCGAACTCAAAGGCTATCCTGATGAGGAAATCGAGATCTCCTTCAGGGAATCAGATCTTGAAGAATACGGTCTCACTTTGGCTGAAGCAGTGGGAATGGTTCGCAAGGCGAATATTGACCTCACTGGCGGAACTATCCGAGGTGAAACTGAAGATTTAAGCATCCGCACCCGTCAAAAACGCTACTATGCCTCAGAGATGCAGGATATTGTTCTGCGAACCATGACAGATGGTACCTTGCTATATCTCACAGATGTGGCAGATATTAGCGAGAAATGGGCTGAGACTCCAGATGCAGTCTATGTCAATGGCAAACCGGCGGTTCTGGTCACAGTTAATTATACCAGTACCGAAGATGTTATTGAAACAGCAGATAAGGTGAAAGCCTACATCGCTGATTTTAATGATAGTAATGAACTGCTCCAGGCACAGATTCTTCGTAATGCAGCCACCTCAATAGAAAGCATGCAGAGCATTCTCATTAACAATGGGATGATTGGATTTTTTCTCGTCCTCCTCTTTCTATCTCTCGCGCTCAACCCCCGCATGGCGATTTGGGTTGCCATCTCAATTCCCCTTTCCTTCCTGGGCATGTTTGGACTGGCTGCACTGGCTGATATTACACTGAACCGCATCTCATTGTTCGGTATGATCCTCGTGGTAGGTATTCTCGTGGATGACGGCATTGTCATTGCTGAAAATATTTATCAGCACCATGAAAAGGGGAAGCGACGCATTCGCGCTGCTATTGACGGCTCACTGGAAGTATTACCTGCTGTATTTTCAGCCATCCTCACCACCATGATTGCATTCTCAGCCTTCCTCCTCATCGAAGGAACCTTTGGACAATTTTTCCGTGAGATGGCTTTTGTTGTCATGGCGGCACTTCTAATCTCTCTCATTGAAGGTGCCCTGATCCTGCCTGCCCATATCGCTCATTCGCGGGCTCTAGCCGCAGACAGGAAACCCACTAAATTTGAAGTTAAATCCAACGAAGGTCTAGCCTGGGTGCGTGACTCGCTGTATGCCCCACTCTACAGGTATGCACTGAAACATCGAGGTATCGTCATCGCTGTGGTTACCGGATTGTTTATCATCACCATAGGTGCTGTTGGTGGTGGTATCATCCAGATGGGTGGCAGTTCTTTCAATAACCAGAATATGTCCACTGTTGATATCCAGATGCCTCCCGGCACACCCGCTAGTGTGACCATGAAAGTTCTTAATAAACTGGAAGCTAATGGGATCCTCACAGGTGAGAAATTTTCCGAGAAAGAAGGCAAGGAAGTTGTCACCAGTGTGGTCAAGCGAATAAGCGCCAGTGACGCCGGTAGCGTCACCATTAATTTTCAGGATACACGGGAACGTGACTTTCTTTCAACGGAATTCTCAAATGCATGGCGCAAAGCTGTAGGTCAGGTACCAGATGCTGAACGCATTAACTATGTAGAATCAAGTCAATTTGGTAAGGCTGTCTCCATTTCATTGCTGGGTGAAAACATCCAGGATCTGAATCTGGCTGTAATAGAGTTAAAAGCTGAACTGAACCAGTTGGCTAGCTTGAAGAATGTCATCGATGATAACCAACAGGGTATGCGTGAGATTGAAATTGAGCTGAAAGATCATGCCTATAGTCTGGGTCTGGATATTCAAACCGTGATGAACCAGGTTCGGAGTGGTTTTTATGGTTCTGAAGTCCAACGAATCAACCGCGGGACTGAAGAAGTCAAAATCTGGGTCCGCTATAGTAATACTGATCGATCATCCATTGGTGATCTGGAAGAGATGAAAATCCGCACCAGTCAAGGACAGGCTTTTCCACTCAAATCCATAGCTAATTTAAATTACACCAGTAGTCTGAGTAAAATCCGGCATCTCAATGGGCAAAGGCAGGTAACCGTTGAAGCCGACGCTCTGAATAAGAAAGTGGATCTCACTCAGATCAAAACTGAAGTTGTGGATGTTATCCTGGCCTCTATTCTTGAAAAATACCCAGACATAAATTATACCATCGGGGGTCATGGCGAACGCAAGGCAGAGGCGCAGGCATCCATGATCAAAATTATTCCCCTCATCCTGGTCTTGCTGTTCGCAGTCATCGCCTTCACCTTCCGTTCATTTGGTCAAACCGCCATCCTCATGTCACTCATCCCTCTTGGATTTATAGGCATCGGTTGGGGACATGCCATCCATGATACTCCACTGGATATGCCTTCTTATTTTGGCGTCCTGGCGCTCATTGGTATTCTGGTGAATGACTCCATCGTGTTCATCGGCACCCTGAATCGCAATCTGAAAGATGGATTGGTTTACATGGATGCGCTGCTGAAGGCAGGTATTTCCAGATTCAGACCGATTTTGCTCACATCCCTCACAACAATTGCCGGTCTAGCTCCGCTCATCATTTCCAATAATCCTGATGCCCAGATGACCGTACCCATGGCTATCGCAGTATCTTATGGTCTCATCGTATCCACGTTCTCAACCTTACTGGTCTTGCCCATACTATTGAGTTTTGCCAATGACATGAAACGTTATAGGATCAAGTTTAAAACAGGAATCATGCCTTCTCGCGAATCTGTGGAAGCCGCTGTCCTAGAGTTGGACATCGATGCCCAACTGGCAGCAGAAAGTCAGGAAACATCATGAAACGCTCCCTAAGAATAATCACCCTGATCGCAGCTTCTGTTACACTCTGGTCAAGGCCCCCTGTTGAAATGGGGTTGGATGAAATTCTCGCAGCCACCAGCCAACAGAATCTGACAATCAAACAGGCACGGAACACAGCAGAAGTTGCTGAGAATTCTGCCAGTCTGGCAAATGCCGGTCTGCTACCACGTGTGGATTTGAGCTCCAGTTCAACCATGCTGAGTGGTACCAACCAGACGGCTATAGGTGAGGTTGACTATGAGAACACCTCTATGTCAGCTGGACTAAATGCTAGCTATACAGTTTTCAACGGGATGCAAGGTCTGACCAAATATCAATTGCTCAATGTTCAGGCTCAGGCCAGCGAAATTCAAGAAGACATGATCGAGGAAAACATTCTCCTCTCCGCAGCAAATCTATATGTAAGGGTTTTAATTACTGATGATCAGCTGCAAATCAGTCTGGAGCAAATGGACATTTCCAGACAACGGTTGGAACAGGCTCTGGAGCAAACTGAACGCGGCATGGCCAGTTCCTTGTCCGCCCTGGCAGCGAGGGTAGACTTTGACAATGACAGTGTTGCTGTGATTGAATCAAATTATGCGCTTCAGGAAGCGAAAAGGAAACTTAACCTCCTTATTGGTTGGAATCTCAATAGGGATTATCAGCCCAAAACACTTGAATATAATCTCGGTCGATATGAGCTGAGGAACCTTATCTCTGAAGCTGAGGAATCCAATAAAAGCCACTCATTGAACCTAAACCGTGAGAAACAAACTGACCTGAATATGAAGCGTACCCTGGGCTCAGTCCTTCCTAAAGTAAGTGTGAGTGGTTCTTATCATCTTCAGCAGATCAATCCAGATGTGGATTTTGCTTTTGACACTCCGGACCTGGGTAGCACTGCTGGATTATCCTTGAGCTGGAACCTCTTTGATGGGATGAAATCAAAGTCCATTCAAAACGGACGTCTCCTCCAGAAAAACAGTGAGTGGAATACGCTGGATTCAAAACGGGAATTGGAGAAATCTCTGGGTTCGGCCCTCGCCTCCTATGAGAAAAGTCAGCAGCTTCTAGATTTGAAGGCCAATACCCTGGCATCTGCTCAACTCAACTTTGATCAAACTCAGGAGTATTTCAGACTGGGTCAGGTGAGTTCAACCCAATTCCGGAATGCCCAACTCAATCTGAGTCGAGCCAAAACCGGCCAGATCCAGGCGCGTTACGCTGCCTACCTTGCTGAGATGTCCCTGTGGCAATTGACGGGGCAGTTAGAGGACAAAATCAGGAACAGTTGATATAGCATGGCATAAACCCTTTGGAAATTTCATTGCTTCTCCGAAAACAAAGAACACCTCTTTCAGCAGAGGTGTTCTTTTGTTTGTTTGATGATCATTTACTGCACGCCATGGGCCCACAAAAACTAACCCACTTCCATAACTGGCTGATATACAGCAGTTTACAGAACATGACAAGAAGACTGAAAATCCCCAGCCTGTCCCGTCGTAGTAGATGTCGCCAGCACCAACAAAATCGAAATAGATAATCTTCTACCCCACCTTATGCCAGCGTAGCGTAATGCTCCACCACTGGCCGAATCGATCCTGACCCAGAGTTTGAATTTCTTCTCATCAGCTATGCGTTTACCCACCAGGGTGGCCATGGTATCTGCAAAAGCCAGGATCAGCATAGCCGTGAGCCAGATGGACTGATTAATTTCGATTCGAAATATTAATTCATATGGTATAAAAAAGGTTTGTCCGTAAAATGTACTGGCTATATTATTTATAATCACAATTAGGAATTACAGTATAGAATGGCCTTTGAGCGTTTAATACAGATTAAAGTATTTATCATTACTCTCTTAAAGGAATCAGGTATTTTTTTCGCGCTAAATCCATGGGATTTGGATAGCAATAATACGCAGTCTTCGATGCTATTGAAACTGACGAGAACCAAGAGAGGTATTGGATGAGAAGATTCTTGTGCACATTGATGCTCATGGCGGGACTGGCATCTTTTCTCTATTCAGGAACGAGTGGAAAAATTTCAGGTATTATCACTGATAACGAGAAAAATCCACTCATTGGGGTGAATATATACATTGAAAATACAACTATAGGGGGATCAACTAACGAAGATGGCTACTATGCCATATTGAATATTCCTCCTGGTATTTATACGCTAAAAGTATCGTATATCGGGTATTCAACTGTTCGGCTAACTGACGTTCATGTCTCAATAGATCTCACCAGCTATAATGATATCACTATGAATCAGGAGGTCCTGGTATCTGGTGAGGAAATCGTTGTTGTTGCCCGAAGATCACTACTGAATCAAGATGATTTTTCATCCAAACACACTGTTTCTGCCGAAGAGATGGAAGTTCAACCTATCGAGAATATTATTGGTATTGCCCAAAAGCAGGCTGGTACAGTGGGAAATAATTTTCGAGGAGGTAGAAGCGGGGAAGTCCTGATAGTTATCGATGGGATCCCTGTACGAGATCCAGCTGCTGCATATGCTGGAGATTTTGGTGGGTTTACCTTGGATATACCCAAAGATGCGGTCCAGGAGATGCAAGTTTCATTGGGCGGTTTCTCGGCCGAATACGGAAATGTACAATCCGGCGTGCTAAATCTGGCCATGAAAGGGGGGACAGACAAGTTTACTGGATCTTTGTATAGCACGACGACAAATTTCGGTTCCCTGAACGATGAATTGATGCCCAAAGAGGATTGGTGGCTGGATGCAAAATATCAGCAGAAGCTGGAGGATAACTATCGGTTTTCATTGAGTGGCCCCATCCTTCCCGGATTATCATTCTCAGTAGCCGGTGAGATATTCGAGCGAGAGCAGGGTTATTTTCTGAATCAACAGTACTCCTCTCAGAGCTATCAAGGGAAGGTCTCATATAAGGTATCAAATAGTCTGAATTTGGCTGTTGGTGCCAACATTACAAAAAAAGACTGGAACAGTTTTAATTTCCGTTCGGGTAAATACGGATATGGAGATGATTATCAGCAGGACACCATTATATTTTTAGAAGATCTGGGACCTAATAATGCCACTCTACGGCACTATATTTATGTCGAAAATCCCTATGACACCACCTTGTACCCATCTCAAATAGTTCTTGATACACTCGAAGTACCCTACTTAACAGAGATTAATGAGGATGGTGATTTAGCGGCAGTATTCTGGCATGAGTACCGCTATCTGGATACACCCATGAATCATGTAACATCGCGAATAAAGGAAAGCGATCAACTCTATTTCATCCTTAATTACACGTTTTCACCCAAGACATTTATGGAGTTGCGAGCTCAGGTCTTGAATTCTCAATACCAGAATGGTATGAAGGATTATTCAGATAAGGATGGTGATGGGGATACGGAAGAATATTTACAGTGGGACGCAAGCATTGAGGGTCCTAGACCAGAAAAACTTGACCGCGAATATGAATTCTGGTGGGTGAGTGGAGATGATAATGAATTCCGCGATCAGCGTACCACATCCTACCTATTTAAATGGGACCTGACATCTCAAGTACATCAGTATCATATGCTCAAAACAGGCATGCAGTTCAACCTCAACAATACCGATGTTAGAGATGTATACTGGTCTTCGGTTTCTGATGCCACGACTTATGCCTTGAATTCACTAAGAAAGGATATCTGGGAGAAGGATGATTATGATTTTGGAGCCTATGTCCAGGACAAGATGGAATTCAAGGATGCGCTAGTGACCCTGGTAGGGCTAAGATTTGATTACTTTAATCCTAATGGAACTGGAGATGCACTATTATTACCCAGTGATATGTCGAATGCAGTTGTGGGATATGATACGACAGGCTATGCTATTTTTAACGAGCCAGAAGAAGCAGTGCCAAGTTTTCAAATCAGCCCCAGAATCGGGATCTCACATCCGATTTCGGACAAGGATATCCTGTTTTTCACCTACGGTCACTATTTCCAGCGTCCGGATAGCCGGTATTTGTTCAGGAATCATCAGTATCAGAGCCTGACAAAAGCGGGGAATTGGGTCGGTAATCCCGGTTTGAGACCTGAAAAGACCGTGGCGTATGATATTTCCTTTGAGCACTTATTTACTCGTAATCTGAAAGTAGCAATAACTGGTTATTTCAAAGATATATCTGATCTGGTGAACAATGAAAGATTCGTTTTCCCTGACGGAACAGAAATAAACCAGTATGTGAATGGGGACTATGCCAATGTAAAGGGCGCTGAGCTGTCAGTGAAACGCCAGAAAGCCGATTTCTGGAGTATGGACGCCAATGTTTCATACTCTATTGCCAAGGGTCGAAACTCATCCTCTGGAGGGGTTAAACTTTATCCTTATGATAAAACAATGTATTACCTGGATTTTGACCGCCGGGTTTCAAGCAATGTCAATTTGACATTGTTCTCAAATGATGGTTTTTCATTCCTGCGTCCCATTACTCGGAATTGGGTCGCAAACTTCCAGTACGAATACGGCACAGGTAAACCATTCTCAACCTATGCTGTACAGGGAGCTGTCAACGATCAGCGTCTACCCGATTATCAGAATCTGGATATGCGGATCAGCCGAAAGATCAACATTAGCATGATCTCTTTGAATGTGAATCTAGATATTTTTAATGTGATGAACAATGATGTTCACCATAGCATCTATTCAACATATTTTGACGTTGATAGTCCCGCTAGTGAGGACAATCCCCCTGACATTATTTATAAGGAGGAGTTGACCGATCTGATCATTCGGACACCAACCATTTATCCATCAGAGCGCCAGTATAAACTTGGTCTCTCAATTAAATTTTAAGCCTGTATCATCTAGGAGATATGATGAAAAAGATTTTTAGTCACGCTCTTCCCCTGCTGCTGCTGGCAAGTATACTCTATTCTGCTGGTGAACCATTTGATTTCAAGAATGGGAGGACATCCCTGTTCAAGAAAAATGTGGTACCATATGATTTTGACTACCACAAAAATGGAACCATCTGGATGCGAGTAACAAATTTCTCCATGATTGGAGATGATTCTTACCGCGAACGGACTCCTTCTGCAGATTGGCCGGGTGGTTCAGGAAATTCCTATCTGTACAGAGGGTCGATTTGGCTAACGGGAACCAAAAATGGGGTAAGAGGTTCTAGTTCGAATGAGGAAAAGGAATTCAAACCACTGGCACTTGTTGAGAAAGAGGTCTTTCTGGATGGCCTGGCAGAACATTCCTGGACAAAATTCAGTGAAGCTGAAAAAGCAAATTCTGCTCATTTACCTCTGGGGTTGGAAATCACTCAGCACACCTATTCATATGCCTTGAACTTTGCAGATGATTTCATCATCTACCGCTACTTCTTGAAAAATGTTGGGGTGGATACGAATGGAGATGGTACTGCAGACGACAAAACACCTCTTGAAGATGTCTACTTTACATTCAGGATGGATGGAGACGTAAGTAAGCTGACAATCTGGGAGTCTGAATCTGAGTATGTGAATGTGGATGATCACGCCTTGTGTCTAACTGGTGGTTGGGATGAATTAAAACTGTTTCCCTACATGAAGTATCAGATGGATCAGGATAGCACGCTATGGAATCGTGTGAGTCAATTTCAGGGTGATTCTACCTTGACTTTCATGTTTGATGGGGACAACCAGAGCGTCTCAAGTGAAGTGGATACATCAAAACTGGATTTAAGCACAGTTTCGGGGCGGTACTTCTACGATCATCCGGCCGATGATTTTGCTAATCCAAATCCGCTTGGTGTGTTCCAGACACCAGGTATCCTTGCAATGCAAATGATAAAAACCGATCCTTACCTCAAGCCTGTATCCTATACAACATCCTTTATTGGTCAGGATTTTGGCAATGATGAGGCGAAATGGAAAAATGCTGTAGGCAAGACAACATTTGACAAACTTTTCCTCTTGGGTGGAGCCGTCAATGAAGGTGATTATCGTGCAATAACCACCTTTGGACCCCATGCTTCCTTGGCATATGGTGACTCAATAGAAGTGGTTTGTGCAGTCGGAGTTGGAGCTGATGCAGATAGAGCAGGTATTTACAGCTTCATACGCCTGACTGAGGATATGGAAGTTTCAAAGAGTATCGTTGAGAATGACTATCAGATTGATCTTGCAGAAATACCGCCTTCTGTAGAGATGGATATTGGTCCATACCTTGATGAAAACAACGTTTTCAAGGGCGCAAAGCTATCTTGGGATCCAAATGAATGTATTACTCATCCCAATTTTACAAATTTTGTCGTGGCTAAATTCAAAGAACGTACAGTAGCCGGTTTTCCAATTTACGACACTCTGGCAGTTATATCAAAAACTGAAGCAGAGGACCTGGTAGCTGCTTCTGACGATGGCAGGATCAACTTTTTGGAGGACGATGTTCAGTTCGGATTTGATTATACCTTTGTACTTATTGTCCAGGCTTATTCCAATAAATACTTTAATATTGAGCTTGTTAGCAGTGATTATATCACAGCAACAGGTAAGAGTACCGTGAATACCCTGGACGAGATTCTGGTAATTCCAAATCCCTATCGAGCTTCTGCTCCCTGGAACAATCCCAGTCCATCCTCCTCTTCACAATGGAAAGACCGATTGTTCTTCGTCAATTTACCCAGCGATGCAACGGTTCGGATATTCACACTAGACGGGGATTTTGTGAAAACCATTCACCCAGACGAGCTGAGAGGTATTGAAAACGCACCTGAGACTAATTCAGCGACTGCTGAATGGGATCTGGTGAGTACATCCAACAGGGAGGTCGCCCCGGGTGTATATCTCTACCATGTAAGTTCAGCTATCGGCGAGAAAACCGGTAAATTCGTGATCATTAAGTAGGGATGGTGAGCAAAATGAAAAAAATAGCAATACTTTTACTCCTGTTGTCAAGTCTTCTCTGGGCATCTTCATCTATCGGCTCCGCTACTGGACAGTTTCTGGAAATTAGTCTGCATGTGAGAAATATGGGAATGGGAAATGCAGGCACCTCTCTGGTAAATGGAGCCTCCGCTGCGATGATAAACCCAGCAGGAATTGTAGATTTATCGGAAGACTCAGAGTTTGATACCTATATGAGTTATGTAAAATGGCCTGCGGATATCTCCTTTGGTGCGGTTGGTGCTGCCTATAGGGTAAGGTCTATAGGTGTTTTCAGTGTCAATGCCAAATATGCATATTTTGGAGATGAGGTCCGCACGTCACCTGAGCAACCTTTTGGTGATGGCACTTTTTCCATGGGAGCGATGAGCCTGGGCTTGAGTTATGCCAGGAACCTCACGGATAAATTCTCGTTTGGTCTTACAGTTAAACACGTGAGTGAGAACTATGATAACTCTAGCTATTCACAAATAGCCTGGGATATGGGGACCCTGTTCAGGACCGGCTATCGTAATTTGAATCTAGGGATGAGTATTTTACACTTCTCTAAGGAAGCACAATTTGATGGTAAATTTTTAGACTATAGTGATCAGGTGAAATACGCACTGGGCGATAGCAGCAAATTTTCCAACTGGCCCTTACCCATCACTTTCAGGACCGGTCTATCCATGGATGCGCTAAATACAGAAAGTATGCAGGCGAAGATCGCTCTGGATATGATTCATTCAAACAATAGTGATGAGATATATGGATTTGGTGCCGAGCTCAATTACCTGAACAAATACTCGATTCGTACCGGTTACCAATATGGAACCGATATTCAAGGTTTTAGCCTGGGTGGTGGTCTGAAATTCGTGAACAACATCCGCATTGATTATGCTTTCAATACGATGGAATACTTCGGTCCGCGTCATCGATTTTCATTTGGATTGGATTTTTAAAGAATCGAAAATGCGTGTGGCTTATATACGCTTTCTAATGCAAAAAGGATCTGGTGATCGTGCCAGGAGCAAGGGTTGCGTATGGTCGTCTTGTTAGCGCTTGACTTTGGTGGAAGTAGCATTTACGTTCGTTACAAACAAAAATAAAATTTGGGTTGTCATAAAAATGGCGTACTCATATTATTCATACACAAAGAGAAGGAGGTTATTGCGGGCTCAGTGAACACATCAGAGCATTGTTATGAACATGTACTGCTGGAGTTGGTTAGTACACAATCATTAACTAGTGAAAAAAAGGAAAAATGACATGAAAAAAGCGTTACTAATTGTATTTATACTCGTATTCGCTACGGGTCTATTCGCTCAAGATTCCTGGGGCTTGACATGGAGGCAAACTGTAAATCCATTTCAACCAGCAATGTCTGGATCTGAGATGGGCTTTGTAGTTGGTGGTTTTGATACAGATGGAGATGGTAAGGGTGAATTCATCTGCTCTACCTCAGATTTTGATTCAAGTTACGTCCAGATGTATGAAGCCAATGGCGACAATACCTACGATTTGGTATGGTCCTGGTTAAATCCACTTCCCTCTAACACCTTTTACAAGGCTGCAGTCGGGGATTTGGATGGAAATGGTACCGTGGAACTTGTGATCAGCACACCCACAGTTGCCGATGGCACAAATCCACCACGAATTCGAGTTTTCGAATGGAGCGGTGTCACAGGTGAAAATAAGTATGGCGATTATTCTGGTGGTGACGATCCAGAACCCCATTCCACCTGGAATATGGGTGTTGAAGCCAATATTGACATCCGTCCTTACAGTCTTGTCATTGAGGATATCGATGGGGACGCCAAAAATGAACTGATCATCGGTGTCCGCTCAGGTGATGGTGGCAGAGGTGTTACCGTTGCCTCTGTTACTGGCACGTTCGCCACATTAACTTTTTGGACTGCCGAGTATGAAGTAACAGGCTGGGGTGGTGGATCCTTGTACAGCGTAACAACTGGTGATCTGGATGGTGATGGCCTGCGTGAGATCCATGCTGTCATGTGGAATATGCTAAGTGTTAAATTTATCGAGGCAACTGCAGCCAACACTTATTCCCTAGAAACAGAGCTCGATACAATCTATCAACAATCAGGAATTGACCATGGTAGCTTGGATGGTGTCGTTGTTGGTGATGTAGATGGTGATGGTAACAATGAGATGTACATCGCCTCAATGGAATCTGTCAATCACCTGATCATCGTCCAAGACGTCACAGATCTCTCAGCAATCGTTCCTGCTGATTTCGTAACCTTTTACGAAATCCCTAAGGTAGGAAGTGGCACACTCAGAACGATGCAAATGGCTGATCCGGATGGTGACGGAAATATGAGCCTGATTATCGCTGGGCACTACAGCGGACAGATCTACGATCTTGAATACAATGGATCTGGAGATCCGGCAGATGACGCTAATTGGACACTAACCATTGCCTTCGATGTATATGATCTTGCTGCAGCGGAGCTTGGTGCAGATTCAGCTGCGTCCCTGAGCCCCAGATTCTTCTATGGAGATTATTGCGGAGATATGGATGGCGATGGTAAACCAGAATATGCATTTGTCAATTACAGCACTGATTTTGGTGTCTGGGAAAATGATGCGTATCTCTGGATCATCGAATTTGGTCCGACTGTTGGCATTGCTTATGGTAATACTGCCGGTCCCACGAATATGCGTTTGAGCGATAACTATCCAAATCCATTCAATCCAACAACTAAACTGGATTTTGAGTTGGATGAAGCCGGGACTGTCGTTATTCGTATATACGATGTCACTGGAGCTGAAGTTGCAGAGATCGTGAATGATCATCGACCTGCCGGTAGCTATACCGCCACCTTTGATGCTACGAATCTTGCTTCTGGTATGTATATCGCAACAATGAATGTTAATGGGGTTCAACTCACCCGTAGTATGATGTTGATCAAATAACATCAATTAACATCCTATAGTCTAAAAAAAGAGGCTGTCCAAACGGACGGCCTCTTTTTTTTACATTCTTTAATGATACGGATGCGAGTCTACGAGCGCGGTTTCCTGCCTGCACACTTCGTCCTTCGACCCTTCGGAGGCTTCTTGATTTCAGAACACTGAACAGTTGAATAGCGATTGAAGAATCGCGATAGCTTCCATCAATTCTGATCCTTCTTTAGTGTTGGTATGAATTCATCAATCCAACGCAGAACTCCCTCCCACTGATATTGTGGCCGAATTGCCACAGCCAGGCGAGCCGTTGAACAGTTCTGTTCGATTAGAAAGTCCTTCAATCGGCCATAACCCGTAATAAGTTCCTCAACTGCTTCACGATAAAATTCCAGACAGGAAAGTAATTCATCAGGCTCTAGAATATCTGCATTGTAAATACCGAGGTGAAATGGATCTTTCAAAAGCTCCGGTTTTCTCAGTAGGGCACGTAGCTTTATTTCTAATGATTCTCGCCCCTCTGCACTAATCGAATATACCTTCCGGGCACGATTATCCTCCGTAAGGGTCGTTTCACTTCCCACCAGGTTTTGCTCCTCAAGTTTCTTCAATAATTTGTAGATGGATGACATTGATAAGTCTGTCCATGTCCTCATCTCCCGGTACTCAATATCCTTCTCAATCTGATAGGGATGTTTTGGATTTTCTGCCAACAAGCCAAGCAGGGCTGCTTCGGCATTTGAAATGGTTTCGGTGTTCATTTGGCCTCCTAATTATCTTATCCTATATTGTATACATCCAATATAGGAAATCAAGGATTATTTTCCTCAAGAACCACAAAACTTTTCAGCAAGCAAAACCTGCTAACCCCAGCCAAAGGCGGCGGATGGAGCGTAGGCTGAGCCACTGAAACCAAAAAGCCCACCGATGGTGGGCTTTTTGGTTTCATTCACAGTTGGGGAGTTATCTCAGCACTATTTTAAGCCACTCCGTGGCGCATTTTCAATCCAGGTAGGTCACTTCTCGACACGGAGTGCTTCAACGGGCAAGCCCTTAAAAGACCGATAGGTCGCCGCCATATCCATACTACGTAAAAAGAAGTATTCGACGCCTTCTTGACTCTGTCCAGCCCACAGATCTTCAGCAATGTCTTTGACCAATTTGGGCAAGTCAAGTATAGCAGTTCCACAGAATATGTTTAAAAAAAGAGGACTGTTTCCCCGTGAATTTTTCACCCGATCTCGAATACTTTGTGCATCGGTATGTTTGACACTACCGATATGAAAGCATTGATCATCCATATGGTAATCATGTACACCAATACCCTTTGGACAAGTACCAGCGTACCCGCTATTCATGACATAAGGTTGCACATTCCAGGCGACGGCCTCAGATTCTTCCATCTGTTTGAGGGTAAACATACCAGCCTTTGCCAAATAGTAGCTGCAAAAGTCGCAATATTGATGAAAGGCCTCGTAACGATCACTATATGGGTGACCATCACTGAGCATAGCTGCCATTTCCTGATTTCCCAGCCCCTGATAGTACCATTTGAACAATCGCGGGGCAATATCCGTCAAGCCGGGATTGATGACCCATGTCAATGGGATCGCCCCATATGCGTTGCTACGCATAATACAATCTGGTTCATAGACCATACTATGCAGGAGGTTATCTCCATCAGCGACAAACATGGCGATATATACACCGTTTGGAACCACCTCAACGGCTTGGGGAATCTGCTGAGAACCAACGGTGGAAGGAAATGAAGCATGAACTGTCAGGTTTTCCACAGAAATATAGGGAACCATGAAATACCCGAGTTTTGCAAATAGTTCATCTGACCATTTTTCGTCCGACCAGCCCAAAATGGGCGTGCCCTGGGGATAACGACTCAAGACCCGTTCGTAGGCTAGCCGTTCGCGCTCATCAGCTATATCCAGATAATAGCTAAACAGCTTCAAAGCGATGACATAGTCCTTGTTCGCCGCACCCCAGCTATTGGTATCGGTCGTCATATGTGACCAGGTGAAGGCGAAGGTTTTTTCGCAGTTTTCAAAACAATTATCCAAAAGCCAGTCCAGACAGGCAATATTGTTTATGAATCCCTCTTCGCGAAAATCTTTGATGATAGGGAAATTCAGGTCCACCAATGCTTGGGCAATTTCCGGTGAACAAATCAAGCCATCGGTCTGCCCTGCCAGGGTTGTTGCGGCTTCGATCGTGGCACTTTTCAGTGCCGGATCCCAAATGATCAATCCTTTAATAACGCTTTTGAAACGTCCTAGTATAGCCATAAAACCTGGCCAGTGCTTGCTTTGCTCAGGTGCGAGTCTTTCCGCTGGAATATCTGAGAAAAGTATGTCCAAAAAGCGCTCTGCGATTTGGATTTGCGTTTGACCACCCTTCAGATTGTCAAAACAATAAGTATTCATGACGTATAGTTTTTCAGGTGCGTCCCGGTTGATAATGCCTTGAAGACCACAAGCCGCAATTTGTCCATCCATCCGATCATTTTTTAAATCCACAACTACAAGGGTGCGTGTTGCTTGGTCAATTTTTAAATATGGATTCATAGTTCTCAAAGACGCTTTCTTATTGTAAAGTTGAAAAATCTATTGTTCTGGAGTAGTCATTGAAAGTGCCATCGAGGAGATCAATTGACATAAGTGGCGTATAGTTATTCATGTCTCGAAAAGAGCATAAACTAATCTTGGTTATTGGGAATTTACCCAATGCTTCTCTACTAAAAGGACGTAGAGTATTTTTAATTTGCTCAATTTCGGATCCAAGAGGTTTAACGAAGTAGGCCAGGCTCACATGACCCAAAAATGATCTTTCATCCACCTCAAGACCATCCTTGAGACGCTTTTCGAGAGTCAGGCAGTCTTTTAAACAGGCTTCTGTTTCGAACTGGGCGAGCAGCAGGAGGCTAATATCAACGCCCATATTAGTTAGCTTGCAGGATAAATCAGGATACTTCCCCAGTTGGGGGAAGATTTCGCGAGCAGTTTGAATTATTCTTTCGGCGTACGGTATGGGTATGGGGGTTGGCGACGCCGCAATGTCACACAAGGTCATATGAAAGGAAATCGGGTCAAGGAAGCTGAAGGTGGATTCTAAGCTAGCTTTTTTCAGAGCTGTCTTGATACGATTTTGAAAATCACCTAATTTCTGATATAACTCTGAATCTCGATCTATGAATGCCACCACCGTAAGACCATAAAAAGATTTGGCTGCTCCCGAAGGATGAAATTTCGGACTCAGGTCACCGAGGCTGCCCCTGGGAAACACTCCATCAAAAGCTTCAAATCTCCATGCATCCAGCCTGCTTTGATAGCTTGTGAGAACATGGTCCACCATGGGTCTCCGTAGGGTTAAAGTTAAAATTGCTCGGTTCAGATGCTTGGAGTATCTAATAGCGATGCCCAAAACAAATTTATTGTGTTTACCTTACGGGCGCAATGTATTGTGATACTAGCTACCTTCTTAGCCTCTTTTACTTTTAACTACACTATAGAATTATTGACTCCGTCTGTCTCTTGTTCAATCCACAAGGGGAATTTTCTGGTTATTCTGAATTACCCCGGTTCAATGGAGAATGGTACTTCGAAATGCTTCAATCCTTGTTCAGTGTTCTGAGTTCAGGGGGCGGTTCACCACCTGCGTTAAAGCTTCGGTGGATAAAAATGGAGTTTATCTCGTCGTCTTGTGGGGGCGTAGCTGAAAGCGAAGACCCAAGTCCGCAGGATGCAGACGGGGTCACAGAGAAAAAGCTTCCATCCGGAAGCTTTTTGGATTTCAGAACACTGAACAGACGAATAACGATTGAAGAGGGTCATTTCGATATTCAAAGAGGCGGCTCAAACGGAATGAAGTAGAGTAAGGCGAACGAGCGTCGCGAGGTTCAGCCAACTCCGTCCATCTACGCTCCGAGTATCGACCTACAGCCTCTCCCAAGTAAGCTTTTTCCAGAAAAAATACTTCGATCCAACCACCTCAATCTCATGTTCCCTGACCTCTGTTATCTTGAGGTTGAACATTAAACCCTTCTCAGGACCATACATACTTCCATCCACCCACTCATTCTCCGACGGTTCGAACTCGAGATCCTTGATTATAATTTTCCCTATCAAGGGTTCACCCCTGAGTGCTTCATCGGGATTATTTATATCACTTCGCTGTCCATTATTAAAGCCGTCCAATCCGATAATCTTCCCAAAATATTTACTTCCAGACTTGAATATTTCGATATCCAGATTATTTGGCAAGTGATACATCCCGATTATCTCATCAGCACCCAATGCCAGTAATGACATAGCTGGTTGCATAGATAGAATAATGATTAGAATTAGCCTTCTCATATACAGGGGCTAACAATATTAATTAATTTGGGCATCAAATTTCCACCTGACTTTTATTTATTGTCACTTTTTATTGCGACTGCCTGGTTCAGCGTCTCGAGGAATTCATCCAGTGGGACCTTGTGGATCTTGGCTGCCCGTTCAACTGTAAGAAATTTTGTGATCACTTTTCGTATGGAATAGCGACCAACACTCTTGATCCCAAATGCCATCATTACATCCTCTATATCGCCATACTCCTTGAGAATGTCTGCTACAATTGTTTCTTTTGTAATTTTCATATTTATTCTCTCAATCCTCTTGATTTTGTATTTTAATTGTATCTGTCTTTACTGCATAGAATGCGATACAGAGCCATACCAGACTCCGGATAGCCATAACCTTCACCGTCTTTGCCATAAAAAGTCCTCCCACGGCAATGTGAATTCCAAACGCGGCGTAAGTAAGCAGGGTTATACTGGCAATTCCCAGGGACAAATTCTTCGCCCAGGAACGACCCAGAATCAGGCCAACACCGGCAGCGATGTAGGCAAAGCCCAGGATAAAGTTGATCCAGAGCACAAAGAAAACAGCATTCCCGACATTAGCTCGAACCTCGGTCACAAAGAGGGTCGCCCCTCCGGATCTCAGGGTCATCATGCCAAAGATGATTGCCACCAGACTGATCGTCCAGGTAATAAGTGACCCATTTTTACTGCTATTATTCTGTTCCATTGTTATTTTTCTTTCTTTTGTTAAATGAGTAATCTTTTATACATTTTTAAATAGTGTATCAGCGATGTGATAGTGAATATAAAACCGATAAATGCTGCCTGTCTGCAAAGTGTCCCGCCAAGATTCATCCAGGTAAGTAACGGATCGACCGACCTTGCCATATTCACCACCCAGAGAGTATGCTGGAAATATTCTGACTTGAAATCCCATATTAAGAATATTGATGTTTTCAAAACCCTGGACTTCATCATCCCCCATGACATATATGAAATATCGTTTTAGACGAAGATACAGTTCACCCTGGTCTGCCCAGCTTAGCTTTGTCATTAATTTGCTGCTAAATCCAGGGCCAAAATGATAATCCCGGACCTCTGACCCATCATCAAGAATCTCATCACTGGTATCACCGGCACTTCCCATAAAGATGAACGAAGTGGCCAACTGGGTCCGAAATGCAACTCTGGGACCTATGGCTAAATCATGCATCATTCCGGGACCAATACTTGAGCTGGAAACCTTATAATCATCATTGTTCATAAAATCATAATTTTGAAAAATGCCCAGAGTCGCTTTATGGTGTTTCCGCTCATATTGATGCAAGCGGAAGAGCATACCACTGGCGTAAATCTCGCCTACATAGTCCTGGCGTCCAGCATTCAAAACTGCGACGAACATAAAATTGTCGAATGGTCTGAAATTCTTGTGTTTTGAGAAAGGATTTCCATAGATAATATTGAGGCGTACAAATTGTCGAGGGGTCTTATTTTTCGGAGAGTCATCCTCAAATCCAGGACCAACACCTAGCGATATCCCGGCTATAACAGGAATGGGCTCATAGCGATAATTGTGGTGAATCGCTGTCCCAAATATCATCCTATTTAAACCATACCCTCCGGGATTGATCACACCTGACAGGACCTGACGCCAAACTGGCTTGACCTGCTCTGCTCCCAATGTGAGAATAGACATACGATGCATGATCTCACCGAATGCAGTTCCACTGGTAGGTGTGGTGATCATATCATTGATGGAGGGGCTTTCATTTTCCATACCTATTTCCCAAATGAAACTTGCTAGTATGGGGTAAAATATGGACTGCCAGTAGCTAAGCCCCTGAGCACGGGCAGCCGTATAGACCAGCGCACCCTGGCTGGGATGACCGACCTGATTTACATCAAAGGTATCCTCATCCCAGACCCAACCAGACTCAATATTATTCTTGAAGGTCTGCATGCTGATATCAGCCCAGTATTGGTCCAGTAAATACCAGTTTGTCGCCCAGATAAATGTTGGTTGAGCCAGGGAGTGGATTAAGGCATTTCTATGGGGATGGACGATTGAGCTGTCTGCGGTTTGCGGTTTGGCAAAAAGGGGAAAACTACTTAGGATAACTAAGAGAATGATTAGTGCACCCTTTATCCCTCGACGGAGTCTATGCCGAACAGAGTCGAAGTGCTCGGGATGACGAATTGGCCTGACACCCTTTGTTATTCGAGAAGCACTGGTCACAGTGTGATGCCAATCTGAGTCCATGAGGTTCCCCTATAATCTTCCAACTCGGAAAATGACCAGCCAACACTCAGTTTGCCCAAAATTGTCAGGAAATTGATTGAGATATCTACTGCGGAAACACCCCCATTTTCGTATTGGTCCAAACCGCTCCACAGCGGGTTTTGAAATCTGGAATGACTTACTTTGATCTCGGCTTGCAGATCATCTCTGATAAGAGTGTGCGACGTCTGAAAAGATAAATTGAGCACCTGATCTGCCCACAGATACATATAGTATTTTTCTGACAGGGCTCTGGGGCTGGCTATTTTGCCCATGGAAAATATGGGCAGGGAGGCATCTCCGTCATAGTAATCAAGTGCAGCCAGACCTGACCAACCCAGCAGAAGATCAGCACCGAAAGTGGTCCATAAATGGTTTTGATTGGCTACGATGTCATCCTGCCAGATCCAGTCACTCTGAATACCAAATTTCCAACCCTCTACATTAGGGAGATCATGCTGAATATGATCCTCTTCAAAAACGATCCTCAAAAATGGAATCACTTTGTCGGACTGCTCCATAAATTCAAAGTCCGGACTGGCAGCCAATATTTTACCCGGATCATCGCTGCGAACACCACCGAAAAGGATCAACTGTCTGTTCCAGCCACCAATGCTGGCGGAGTGAACACTCAACTCATGTGAATGTATACGATCAGCCAGGGGCTTAACTCCAGGCAGATCATAATTATGATATCGGGTACTAAATTCAACAGCCGGTCGAATAGAAAAGGGCAGACGAGCTCCGGTTTTATGATAGGAAACTGGGTAAGCTGCAAGTTGAACACCACCTGACACATTACCAAAAGCAGCATCAAGTTGAACCAGACCGCCAAAACGTGACATGGGCATATCGGTGCGAGTAAAAAGGGTCATGCCACGTGTGCTGCTGATATTTATCCGGCCACGTGTACGAATATCCGGTTTTTCAAGCAGGCTCAAAGTAATGGCCTCTCCTGCCTGATCAAGCGATGGGATCACTGCCTGGTATATATCTGTGGCATAGACCTCATCAATTAGGTCATCAAGCCTTTGTCGGTTGAATCTTAGCGAGTCTGGCAACTTTAGCTTTCTACGAATCATCTCCGGGTCAAAATCAGCATTCTCCGACTCCAAATTGAGAGCCAACATTTTCCCATCCAAGGCATTCCGATAGCCATCGCGACTCTTACTTTTTCCTGTTTTGTAACCCCTTTGTGCAAGAATTTTCTCTAACTCCAGCGCAGCCTGGGTTCCTGCAGTATATCCCGCTTCCATAAGGGCTTCACCAGCCGGAAAGTCCAGTACATGATGACCTCCTGTAGGCACTCTAAAAAAATAATCCCAGCCGCGTACATCGACTGAATCGCCACTTGCCAGAATACGAGAATTGAGCTCTTCAAACATGCCACCTAAACCCTTTACCTTAATCCCATAGTCCGGTGCATCTTCAGCGCTGACTGCAATGATGAAATCCGGCTCTTCCTTTTGTGCTATTTCTACCGGCAACTTTACATAGATACCCCCATCTACTAAAACCTGTCCGTTTTGTTGAATCGGCGAATAGATCAATGGAATTGACATGGATGGTCTTAATGCATTGGCCAGAGGTCCAGAGTCAAAAACATAGGGCGCCTGCTTCCGTAGGTCGGAGGCAACAGCGCGAAAAGGAATGTAAAGTGAATCGAAATTCCAATGGGCATGATAATCAGCTGCAGCGGTGAGCAGAAATAAGCTCTTCCAGATCAGCTTGTCATCCAACAGACCGGCAGAGCCAACAATTTGGCGATTTGATATTCCCAAAGAGAGGTTCCCCAGATAGAGCTCATCTCTTTTCCAGATGGGGAGATCAGATCTTTTAGGTCTTCCAATAAACAGATGCTCGATGGTTCCGTTACGAACCATCTCCTCCATTTCAGAGACTGTCACACCGGCGGCGTAAAGACCGCCGACCAGCGCACCCGCACTGGATCCAACAATAAGATCGATGGGAATATTGTGCTCCTCGAAAGCTTTAAACACCCCTATGTGAGCCATCCCCTGCGCTCCACCACCACTCAGCACCAGGGCAACTTTTTCCTGAGCCTGGATCTGGTTCTGAAGTACTATCAACGTCACCAAACACAGGCTTAGATTTCTAATATTAATCATTTCTCCAGCCCAGCCCATGCTTCACTGCGTTCTCCCTTTTGAAGGTCAATTTGTTTAAACTGCGGAACTTTGAATTTTAACTCCAGTGTGTTTTCGACAGGACAGGTATCCACGCATTTTAGGCAGGTTTGACAATCAATCTCGCGGACGCTTTGGAGATGTGCTACATCAATATTCATGGGGCATGTTCTTGAACAGAGATTGCATTCGATACAGCCTGCTTCACTCCTTGTCACGCTGGTAGGGCTTAGCTTGGAAAATATTCCCATGACAGCGCCAACCGGACAGCTATATTTACACCATGATCTCTCTACAAATAGTCCAATTATCGCCAGGGTAATTAATAGGTATAAGACACTGACGATACCCCTTTCATCACCATGCTTAATACTGGCAATGCTTAAAAATGCAACCTGAAGAATCCACAGTAATAAAGCATATCTAAGATATCGGGCATAATGATCCATCTTTGTCAGTACCTGCAGATTGCTTTTGATCCACCCTCTATATTTGCGGTTGATTGGTTTGAAAAGTGCTACATTTCCGAACCATTTGCCCAGACCTCGTATCAAGTCGAATAGAGTTCCTAGCGGGCATACCCAGCCACAAAACACAGTTCTAAAAAGCAGAGTTATTATCAGCGTTATAGATAAGCCAGTCAACATATACGATTTTTGGGGCGTGATGGTTAAAATCGCAATAAGGGTAAGTATCATAAAGAGACCCTTACTGATTCTGCGCCATATTTTAGTGTTTAGTTTCATCTGTTGAGTTGCTGGATTAACGAAGGTGGTTTTGGTGCTGAGTTTACAATATGATAGCAGGGTAAAAGCTGGAATCTAAAATTTTACCCTGCCATCATGCGTATTCACCAAAAGCTTAGGCTGTCGTCTCCCATTCCTCGATCAACTTCTTGGTCCCGGGTAGAAGCAGAAATATGATCAATCCGGTTCCAATGATGGGTGCCGGTAGGAACATTGAAAAGCGATGAACCTCAATGAGATTAACGATAGCAAGTGGAAATCCGCCAATCATTGACATCATGCCTGCAAATATCCCCAAGGGGATGGCCCATGTTTTATGCTTTAATACGGCTATTGAAAATACCAACCAGGCACTTGCGCCAAACCATAATACCATCTGTGCCATCATATACATGGCCTTCCAAAAATCATTGTAATCAGTTGTCTGATATTTGGATATGGTGGCGACACCATCAACATAGGTCAATACATAAGCCAGGCCTGCAACAAACAACAGTCCAATGACTTTTTTATCAACCTTACGAAGCAACAAGACAGCAAACCACAAAATGGTGGCAATATAAAAAACTGGTAAGGTCGGAGCTGGCAAATCAATACTTTTTGCCGGGATGGCTGGGAAAAAACCAGCCAACATTTGGAGAGAAGCCGCTAAAGTTGCCACTATCCAAGCCCATTTTTCTTCCTTCAGATAACCATATAGGGCTGCGCCCCAGATTCCGGCTGCAGAGATTCCAAACCAGCCCAACATGGAATAGGTGATGATAACGGCAATCGCTTCATCCGGTCTCCCGCCAGCATGTTTTCCATTGACCACTGTCATATAACTGTCTGACAAAAAATAAAACAGCATCAATCCCACGAGAATTCCAATGGCAGAAATTACTGCACCAAAGTATTTGTAGTTTTTCATTTTTTTCTCCATTCTATTTAATGTCTTAGAAACTGTACTTAAGTTTTAGATAGAGCATATCGTTATTATCGTAATACCCGAAATAGGCCAGGTAGTCATTATTAATTCCCGGCAGAAAGATGTTGGCCCCACTCACGATTTCGAAACCGTCAGCCAGATCATAAGTTACTGATGGTTGTATCAATGCATCTTCATTAGTGATATCATAGTAGGAAAACAGTTGTACCGTAAGCAGATCATTATGGAACATACGATTGATCAGGAAAGTCGACATGTTGCTGACTTCTTCCTGAATAATTGACTCATCATAATCAAGCACATATTCCTGGATGAATTGGGTGCTCAACTTGGTGCTCCCTAAGGAAAAATCTAAACCAATGAGGTAATGCAGGTAATCCTTTTCTTCCAGGCCTGATGGGAAGGTCATGCCCATGGGTCCAAGCTGAAATGTCTCGTTTACCTGAAAGTTCTTCCCTGAGTAATATGCTAGTTCACTGCGGACGACATAACCCATAATATCCATGCTAGTACTGCCGCCCACCAAGGACAAACGATGGTGCTGAGGAGTTAAGGTCAACGCAGGTTGAGGAACTCCATTGGAGTCAACACTCATGTCCACATTGACATGCATAGACGGATCATCATCATAGATATAGCCGCCCATGAGCTCGTAATCGATAAATGATGAAACTCCGGAAAATTTGACAAAGGCTTCGCTGTTCTCCAAAGAGGCCGGAACGGCTTTTTGAGAATAATCGTATATCAGTGTTGGACTTACACCAGGTATAGGCGACTCAAATTTTGGAGAACGACCCCAGAGCGATGTTTCCTCTGCCAGTTGAGTGGGGGTAAATGCAGGCACCCAAACCAGCTCAATACCCGAGTTTCCAAAATAGTAATCTGCCTTTAGGGCCGTGATACCCATCCGAATTTCTTCAAAATCCCGGAGCAGGAATTCACTTAGATTTTTAGGAGAAATAATGTCTGTAATAAATACGCCATCCGCTTTTCCCCAAATGATCTGTTGTTTACCCAGCCGTAGATCCATATTGTCAAAGAAGATGTCCACATAAGCCTCCCGTAGACCGATTTGCAGATCTTCATTTGTGTAGTGATAGATATAGGGGTTGACTTTAAAGGCCACATTTCCCCGACTGTCCTCAATATTTAAATTGAAGGTATTTTGCAGGATGGAAAATTCGCTGGCATCATTTAACAGAATACCTGTATAGCTCCTCGCATACCCTGAAAACTGTAGACCCTGTGCCGGGAGATTGATTGCTATGAAGAGAAACAGGATCAACAATAATCTGATTTTCTTATTCTTTTTTGACATCTACAAACCCCTTTTCATCATGCGTTCGCTGAAATTTGACTCATTGATCCCAGCATCAATTTTCACACCTTTGAACTCCATGCGGGTTGTGTGATTTTTCTGGGTATTTTTCATCTCAGTTCCGGTGATGATCCAGAAGCCGTTAATCTGTTCCACATTTTTCAGGGTAAGTGATTTTAAGTAATCTTCATCTTCGTCGTAGAATTCCTTTTTCAAACCATACCATCTGTCTTTCACAACCCAGGTTACCGTTTTGGAATACATATAGTCGTCATTTTTGGTCACACTCTCCACGACATAACATTCCAAGCCTTCCAGTGTCTCAGTTCGGAGCAAGGTATGTGTATCATCTTTTACCTTGCGGTCACCGAGATCATCATAGGTGAAATCTGAGCCCATGAAATAGTCGCCGCTACTATCACTGGATATGCGTTTTACTTTTTTTAAGGCCGGCAAATAGATCCACTGATCATCAGCCTTTGTTTCATCATCGTAACTCCAGTTCATGAAAGAGGTGTTCTTAACATCAGCAGGTCGAATAAAGAACATGATCTTCTTTTCAATGGTTCCGAAATCCTTGATGTATTGTTTGATCTCCCGAATACGCTCACTCCCCTGTGAATTAATCAGGGTCATGGTCAAGGTTCCTTCCATTTCATCCCCATCGGCTCGATCTGAGACCTTTTGCATAATCTCAGTTCCGCTCAACTTTGCCTGAGCCGTTAAACTCATGGAACTGATCATCAAGACGCCTAAAACAATCATTAGCCTTGTGCTTGTTTTCATTTTTCTTCTCCTTCTGTGATAAATATTTTTGAATAATAAAGGGCAATTGCCATAACGGTAAGTGTCCCGATGAATGAGGTGAGCATATTTAGGGAAATCAAACCGCCCAGAATACGGTTGGGTGGAAAGACCGATGCCAGCAGAACCATGAATCCGGCGATAACAATTATGGCATTAAACACAATGGCTCGACCTGAATGGAACATGGTCTGTCGGATAGCCAGCTTAGGATCCTGGGATTCCAAAGCATAGATTCGATAGCGATCAATAAAGTGGACAGCATAATCGATACCGATACCCATGGCTATACTCGATATAAGTGCAGTTGTTGAACTGAGTGGGATATTCAATAAACCCATGACCCCAAAACTAATGAATGTTGTCACAACAATGGGTATGGCTCCAATAAATCCGAGTTTATAGCTCTTGAAGATCAAACCTAGTAGGATGACCACAATAACCAGAGACATGAGTAGACTGGATACCTGCCCCTCGAGAATGAGATCAGTAAAGACCAAGGCTTTATATCCAGAGCCAGCATAGTTCACTTCAATCCCCAGTGCAGTAAACTCATCTCTATATTCTTCCACGATATCGATGGCTGAATTCAACGCTTTTGAATTATCACTCTTCAATTGAAAGGTGAGGTTTACCTTTCGGAAATCGTCTGTCACCACCTGCCATAGATTTTCCGGATCACCCGACATTTCATAGAGTAATAGATATTGGGCAATGAGATTCTGACCATCCGGGATGGTGTTAAAAGCCTCATTATCGGCATGCATAACTTTATTCATACGCTTGAGGAAATCGGCTATCGAGAAGGAGCCACCTACGATGGGAAGTGAGTTTTCCACATCATCCTGCATTTTGAGCAGCGCTTTTAGAGCATCTGGCTCTTTGAATTTATCCGGTTTATCACCTTCCAGGATAACATTAAGGGTGCTTGTGCCTCCGAAATTCTCATTGATAAACTTATCAGTTAAAACAATCTCACTATCCACCTCAAATTTATCAAGAAAGCTGGAATCAATCCACACCCTGCTGATTCCTACGATTGACAGCAGAATGACCAGGATCGTAGCGAGATAAGTTTGCTTTTTATGCTTGACAAAAAAGTCTGCTGAGCGATGTGCAAAGTCTTCGACTTTGTGACTCTGGCCTTCACCGTCAGCTTTTTGCTTCACTTTTGGCAAGCCAAAAAGTAGAATTCCAGCTGGGATCACTAAAATGGTAAGCGTGAAGGCCACCAACACACCAAAGGCCGAGAAAGCACCAAAATACTTAATCGGATAAACCTGGGATGTAAGCAGGGAGATAAACCCAACCGCAGTTGTGATAGCCGCCATGAGAACCGGATTCCACATCTCTTTGATCATATCATTCACAGCAGTTCGTCGGTCCGTATCCGGGTTTTCCAGTTGAAACAGATGCAAATGGCTATACAGGTGGATTCCATACGCTACTCCAATGGCGATGAGCATCACGGGTATCATGGTTGATACAGCGTAGATGGGAATATTCATGGCCGCCATGAGACCAAAAGCCCAAATAGAAGAAAAAGAGACTATAGAAAGAATCAAAAAGGTGCTTTTAAAATTTCTAAGTAGGGCGTACAACACAATAATGATGATCAGAAACACTATGGGAACCATGCGTTTCATGTCGGCGGGTCCGAGGACTGCCATGGTTCCTTCTACAATAGGGCGTCCTGCTATATAGACATTATCGCTGCCTGCGTCTTCGAATTCCTGCGCAAGATCCAGTAATTCCTGGTAGAATTCCTGGGAGAAGACATCATCACCAATACGGGCTACAATGACACTAACTGTCTCATTCCGTGAAACGAGTTTCCCATAAACCATATCATTGGCTTTAACCTTTTCGCGCAAGTCCTGTAATTCTGCCTCACTGGTCGGAACACTTTTGAAAAAAGTTTTTACATCCATACCATCTTCTGTTCCAACAATATTATCCGCCGTATAGAGTGAGGTGACATCGGCTTTTTCGATCTGCTCAAATTTCTGGAGCCGCTTGGTCAAGTCCTTTATCTTCTGCAGGGTTTCGGGATGATAAATACCAGCGGGGTTTTCAATGGCGATGATAATGCCATCTTTAATGTTAAACCAACTCTCCGCTTCATCGCTGTAAACAAATGCTGGGTGTTCATCTGGCATATATTCATCAAGATTGGTTTCCATGCGGGCGTTTGTTTTCATGGCCTGAAAAAAGAACACAGTGATCAAAAGGGTAATCAGCAGTATTAATTTGGGATACTGGGTTAATCTTTGTATGAATCTTTCCATCGTATGTCTCCGTTAGTTATTATTAACTCACTTTATTGCAAAAATTTTTTAGTTTATTATCATTTTCTTGATGACTCCGATTAAACCTTCAACTTCTTCTTCAAGATTGACACTACGATCAAAAAGATGACATTGGGTGACGATAAAGCGGAAGGTCCCGATAATCATGGTAGCCAGCTGTTCGGCTTTAACATCATCACGAACCTCTCCCACCTCCTGACCCTTGGACAGAAGTTCAATGAAAAGTGCCTGTCTCTCATTCATGATTGTTCGAATTTCTTGAGAGAGTTTATTATCGCTGATAAATATTTCTTCAGAGAATATTATGGCTGCCAGCGCCGGATTATCAATAAATGCTTCCGTACGATTCCGGAGAGCTAGCTCCAGGCGTTGCATGGGAGACAGCTCAATTTCGTTGACGTTCGATTTTTCCGATGTATTTATTCGCATCAATTTGATGATGCCGGATAAAATATCATTCTTGCTGGGAAAGTGTCTATAAATGCCTGGCTCCGAGATTCCAACAGAGGCAGCGATGTTTTTCATGGTCAAGCCCTGAATGCCTTTTTGGGCAATAATCGTAACCGCGGCTTGGATGATCTGGGTTTGTCTTTTTGTAAAATTATTTAACATCTCTTCTCCATTAGTTATCGATCACTAACGTAATAGATGATTTACCAAATCCAAACATTTTTTTACTCGATTTACCGGCATTCGATATGATCCCATTCCTAGCAAGAAGTGCCTGTAGAATGGCTGTAGACTAAATTTATTACTCTATATTACCTGCAAATATTGACACCTGACGAAGGATACTCTGGTACTTAAGGATCGTCAAACTTCCAGGCAGCTATCAGGTCAGTCACCCCGTCACTCCTATCTGTCTCAACTATATTTTTGGACAGGATTATGTAAATATTCCGACTCCAAACCGGATAATCACATCCTCTATTCACTCGGATGGCGTTACTCCGTCGTCACTAAGCAGACTCAAAAAAAGCTTGGTAGTATTTGAAACTACTTAATGATAATGCTGTCCCAATTGCATAGTAGCCCGGCGTTTTTAAAATCAGGGGGACCCATCCTGAGTGTCTAATGTACATACCCATTGACATCATGATCACGATCAAAAGATAGCTGTGCCATACTTGGAAGGCGAAGACGGATGCCTTTGCGTCCATATTCTCGATACGCTGAATATTATTGCGGACGATTCGGGTAAATCCATAAAGGGAGATCAAAAGACCGGGTACAACCCCACCCACAATGATTAACCCTGGATGCGGGTACTGTGTATCTCCTAACCATTTTGTGGCAAGGGAAATCAACATAAGGCCTACCCCGCTCCACATAAGCCCGGAAATCAGCAAGAGATATTTTTTAGATACGTGTACCAAGGGATACCCTGTTTTTCACTCATCTCTGTAATCGGGATGAAATATGGGGCAGATGAATTGCCTGCCCCATATTCTCACTTATAATCTCGTTAACTATTTATCACCGCGCATGAGACCCCATAAATATGAAAAAGCTGTGAGGAATAACAGCGGTGCCAGAATCATAAGTACAAATTCCGGAGAGAAAAACAATAATTGTTTTCCGGCTGTGAGGAATCCTAAAGCAATCCCACCCAGACCTATGAGAGTTCCACCGACTGTGACCCAATAGAAACATTTACTCATCACCCCATTTTTTACCATCATGATCGGGATGAAGAATATTGTCAAACCAGCAATGCTATGAAACACGGGATAGATGATCTTGGCAAATGTACCCATGTCCGCAAATCGGCTGATGGCTATGAGGATAATGCCTATAAGCATGGTGGCGAGGTAAGCTTTTTCATACTGAGGATAGAATCTTGAAACCAGACCTGTCGCCAATGAAAAGGGGATCAGTGTCGCAACAACAGCCACTAGTTTACTGGTGCCGCTTCCCTGTCCCAACAGACCTAGAATTTCCCAGCCGAGAAAAATCAGAAGAAGTCCTGATACCAGCAGAACGGCGAAGGATATCATGTAATAGATATTGGCGAAATGTTTGGTAGCCTCCTCTTTCTGCCTGCCCATGAGCATCCAGATCGCATAAATCGCCACCAGACCGGTTGCCAATAAAACCAATTGATCAAATAAATTCATCCTAACTCTCCTCTTTCTTTTAGATATACCGTGCTTCAGACATCTTTCATCATAAGACGCCTATAAAAAATTTGGCCTTAGCCCTGTCCAATCCCCACAGAATACGCAATGACTGCCATGCACAGAACCAATGGAAAGATCAGGTATATTTGCTCCTTGGAGAGGAGTGGTTTACCAGACTTTAGAAAGGCCAGCGCCATCCCTCCAATAGCAATGAGTCCAGTTCCAACGCTCACGCCAATGAAACTGATCGGCACTTTACCCTGTACAATGAGAACCAGGGGCATAATAAAGAGAACCAAGCCGCTAAAACTGTGGAGAAGGATCTGAAACAGCAAGGCAGCCTTGTCTTTCTTCCTCAGTTTCTGGATTACCAGTCCGGCGTACAAGATCGAGACCATAGAAGCATAGACCAGATGGTATTCCAGGAAAAATTCACCCACCAGACCCATTGAAAAACCCAGCGGAAGGGTACTGGCTGCAAGCGCAGCAACATCATGTTCAATGATATCCACACCCATGATCAACATTAAAATGGCTGAGATGAGAAAGATTCCATATGAAAATGTATAATAAGCGATGGGAATGGTACCAAGTCCTTCGATACCTGAGACGATCTGAAATCCGGCAAGAATTGCCACCAAAAGTAAAATGATTCGATTTAGCATAGTTATTTATCTAGCTCCTAGTATGACCATGAACATACTGGTCATCATAAAAAGTGAGGCATACTTGAAAAGACCAAAATTTACACGTTCGGATGCGCCATACATGGTGCTCAGCGCCAAACCCATTAAGCCCACAGCCAGGACGATGATCAAACGCAAATACCCTATTGTCAGATCCATTAATAAGCCGGAGGTCAATATGCTGAGAGCGGACAACAAGCTTGAAATAGCAATGATGACCCGGGTCTTATGGATACCATATCGCGAGGGGAAAGTTGGGACACCTGCGGCGACATAGTCTTCTGCATATTTGATACTAAAGGTCATTATATGGGTGGGAATCCAGAATAGGATTCCCAGTGCAAATAAAACCCCGATCCCATCAATATCTCCTGTACCCAGCACACGACCTGCCAGAATTGGCATGCCCCCAGAGACACCACCCCACACGATGGACCAGGCTGTTTTGCGTTTCAACCATATGGTATAGATGACCACATCTATAAACAAACCTGCAAATATGACTAAGGTGTAGGCGAGATCGAGGGTTGCTGCCCAAAATAAGCCCAGTAGGGAAATAATAATCCCGGCAATCCAGGCTTCATCCACATTAATGAGACCCCTGGGTAGTGGACGGTTTTTTGTTCGATCCATTTTGGCATCAATATCTCTATCCCAGACCATGTTGAGAATCGTGGCCCCACTGGCTGTGAGAAGCAGACTACCCAGAAGACCTGCAATGGTCAGGAGATTGTAAACCGGGCAACGTGCGGATACGTAGCCAGCCAAGCCCGTCAAAATAAGCAAAGCTGTTTGAAGACTTTTAATTAATGGCCAATAATGTTTCATCTTTGTAAGCACAGTAATCCTTGATATGGTCTGCAAAGATGAAATCCTTGCAGACCACGTTCCGAACTATTTGCTGATGTCCGAATTTGTCGGTGCTGGCTCCGTTGTCTCAGGAGCTCTGGCACATCTAAATCCTAAACTCATGCTGGTGTATTCCGGTCCGGCACTATTTCTGGGCCAAACTCTCAGACTATACTCATAGCTCTGGTAGGAGCCTCCGCGCATATATCTGTAATGGACTCTGGGGTGATCATCCCCAGTCCATTGATACACATTTCCTGCCATATCATACAGACCGTAGGGTGTGATACCCTCAATCGTTTGGTAGCCATCATACGATTTCCCGTTAAAGAATCCAACCGGGGTAGTTTTTACCACATCACTAAACATTTTCTCAAACAGATTGTGACTGCTGATAAAATTTGCCTGATTACGCTGGACAGTATTACCCCAGGGATAATCATTGGTGCTCGCACCCCGAGCAGCTTTTTCCCATTCCATTTCTGTGGGAAGACGATAGCCATAAAAATCTGCATAGGCCTTCGCTCCAAACCAACTGACCTCCACCATGGGATGATTCTCATAGCCGCTCTTTGGGCTAAATTCACCCGCTTTGAATTCCAACCTTAAACCTGGATTTAAGATTGGAATATGAGGATAATCACCAGCTGGGATCTCCCATTCGTGGAGATAGGCGTCGAAAGGATCACCTGGGTGATGGCCCCAAACTGTATCTCTCTCGATGTAAACCGTTCCCTTTTCAAGTGCTTCATTCAGATAAAGGGCATATTGAAAATTGGTTACATCAGTGATCATGATCTCATAATCGTAGTCAATATTTTTGACATGTTGATGCTGACCGAAATAGAATTCACCGGCAGGTACCAAAGCCCACGTGTTGGGATCAACTCCCGTTTCCACGTATTGCATGGGCTTTTCTGCATGGAGGCTGATTGCCAGAACAAGGGATAGGAATAGGACCACTTTTAAGGTTTTCATATCTCCATCTCCTTCTTAATCGCATCTCGGCCTTCCTGGGTGAGCACTGCAGTTCTTTCCAAATCCAATTCAGGGGAGTTTACTTCCCTGGTCCACAATCCATCAGGACTGAACAAATCAACCAAACGCCAGATCAGTACACCAGCGACTAAGACCAGGATAATACCAAGGCCAAAATCCATGGCGAGCATGGTCCAATTGACGATGGGTGTCTGATGATATTCTGAAACGAACAGACGCTTCATTGAAAAGATCGTTGCGGCGGCAAAGGCAATATCTGAACCAATAATGATTGTCCAACCCAGCCACTTCCTCACTTTTCCCTTTATACCTGCAATATCGATATAGTACATGAGTATGATGGTAGCAATGATGGCTGAGAGGATGTGCCAGTGCCCTGTCAGAGTAATTCGTTCCTCACGCGCTGGCCAGACTCGAAAGATCTGTTCCAATTTGACCGCCATGAAGATACCCACACCACTTACAGTGAAGTTCATGAAGACCATCTGCCAGAAAGGACCAAACTTGATGGGGTCATGAAAGAGGGCGATAAATTTTTGACCAAAATTTGGATTTTCAATGCCCTGTTCTGCAATCCTGTCCTTGATCAATTTTCCCCATGAATAGATGACCAGGAGTAGGGCAGCAAACATAACAAACACTGAGCCCACATAGATAAAGGTGTGGGCCATATGGGTCCAAACCACGGACCAGACACCCCCTGAGATGACCAATGTGCCGAACATCATGGTGGGCATGGCAACCTTGTGCAATTTGCCCTTGAAGTCCATCCAGCGACCCACAATCAGTGTGATTGCCACGGCAACCAGGGTCAGCATGATATGTAAATGACCAATTACGGCTTTCTGGAGAGCTGTCTTATCTGGGTTACGAATGAGATCTTCAGCGAGAAAGGTTTCATGTCCGTTGCTCCAGAAGGAACCCGTGACAGCACCAAAACCGGCCGAGATCAGCATGGATAGAGCCATGACAAAGAAAGCCATACGTTCCAGGTCATATCCATTTTTAGTATGAGCATATTCCTTGTTTTCGACGAGAAAATGTTTTCTCCAGGGGTAGAGTGCTGCAGTCAACAGAATCCCAGCAAAAAAGATCAGGGATTGTCCCACAAGAAACAGACCATGATAAAAATAATTATGACCAAAATAGCCAAATGCCAAGCCAAAGATGGTTGTGGTTATCCAACCCACAGTAATGGTATTATTAATATTCGCACGTTGATGCCTGCGCATGGGAACGATGGAGGTGATCATATATACTTCGATGGATACCACGATCATGGCAATGACATGGTAAAGCATAATAATGCGACCGGAGCGTTCAACACTTTCCAGATCCATGCCCAGTAGGTTGACGACAAAATCTCTCACTCCCCATTCAACCATGGGACCGGATAGCATCCCCCACACCGCGGTAATCACACTGATGGAAGTAATTCCCAACAGTATCAATCCTTTGGTCGATTGAAAGAAAAAGTGGAAGAGGTCTTTAATTTTTTTCATATTCTATTCTTCCTGTTCATAGTATGACATCGCTTGTTCACTCACAATCAATGGCAATCTGGATCACTTGGTGAGTTAAAATAGTTAGTGCAATTTTTGCACTAGTATAACTCATTTGAAACATCTTCAAGGGCTACAGCCCTGCTTTGACACAGGGCTGTGATCCAGGATTCTTTCTGAAAAGCCTATATATCTTCTGCTTTTAAGTAGAAAGGTTTGAAGATAGGGATCTGGAAAATGACAAATAATCCAAATGACATAACTCCGCCGACCAACCATTCGAATGAGCTCCGTACGATATAGCCATCCAGACCTATCAGAGCAGTTGCCAGGGCGGTTGTCAAAACCATGTAATAACCGATCTTTTTCTTTAATGCAAGAAAAGGAATCGCAAGAATCATCAAAGCGGAGGACACATAATTCATAAATCCCCCCAGCAGCAATGTCAGCGTATTGGGATCATAAATTGCCTGGGTGGTTCTAGCGATCTGTCCTGCATCAATCTGAGCCTGAGAAGTTTTCACCAGAGCCAGAGCATCATAATGATCCAGGTTGGTAAAAAAATTACCGAGAGGATGCAGGGAAGAAGTAAATTCAAGATACTCAGGGATAAAAATGAAATAGCGGACACCGTGCTGGCCATTCATAAATACCATACCTGCCACAACACCGATGGCCGTGTAAGGGATTATTTTTAGAATTTTATTCTTAATGGTATCGCCATCTGCAAGCAGTGCGATGAAATAGAAGATAAGACCAAAGATCATGACTGGGAGTACGGGTGGCATTGGAAGATTTGCAGGTGGGGGCAATATTCCGGCAACTGGTCCGTTTGAATAGTCACTCACAACAAGCACCATCCAGGGAATGAACATTGTCATGCCAGCCACTGCCGGGATTGCAAAGATTCCCTGTAGGGTTCCGCGTGCCCATTCTTCACCATCATAGACCTTTTTGGCGAGTACCAGGGATAAAGCGCCGCCTAGCCAGAGTAGTACAAACCAGACACCGTAGGTGGCACCCAGAATTGGTACGGCAGGGTAAAAGTCAGGATCAAAGGGAATCAGACGCTCCATGACATTTTCAAGAGCTATTTTGAGGGTTTTCATCCCCATCGTTGGTGCCAGATACATCATAAAGAGACCGGCTACTACCGCTGTAACTCCAAGGATCGTCCTCTGGAGTTGAGTGGTTTTGTTAAACATCAGGTTTTCCTCCTATTAAACTTGAACTTGCATGCTCAAGTAGATTATCTAAAAAGCAGCGCTTGAAATAATTGCCATGGCACCCATCATGTAGAGGGATGCGTATTTAAAAAGATAGAAATCATGTTTCTCAGACGGCTTGATTAGCATGTATGCAGACAGTGTCAGGAGACCAATTGAGAGAAAACCGAGGAGCCTCATATAGCCCCATGAGAGCCCTAGTAAATAGAGACCCAGAGCGATAGCCAGCGTAGCACCCACACTTGAAATGGCGATGATCCAGCGGGTCGCCTTAAATCCGTATTGGTCAGCGAAGGTAGGTATTCGGGCTCGGCGATAGTCTTCAAGATTCTTGATATTAAACGTGAGGATATGGGTGGGTATCCAAAGCAGTACGGACAGGAGAAAGAGAATTCCCAGACCATCTATGTGACCTACTGCCAACACCCTTCCAGCCAGAATTGGCATTCCACCGGAAACGCCTCCCCAAACAATGGACCAGGGTGTTCGACGTTTAAGCCACATGGTATAGATGACCACATCGATAAACAGACCCCCAGCCACGATGAGGGCATAAAGGGGATCAAGCCAATAGGCAAGGGCCAGGCCAGTGATTGAGATGACAATCCCAAAAATAAGAGCATTCCTAAGACGCAAGCTGCCATTTACCAGTGGGCGTTGGGCCGTACGCTGCATCCGGGAATCAATGTCTCGGTCCCACACCATGTTCAAGACGGTGCTTCCAGCAATTGCCAGAAACATACTGATACTCATGGGAATAATTTGTGACTGCTCACCGATGGGGCACTGTCCGCTGGTATAACCGGCAATGGCTGTAAATAATAGTAATGCAGTTTGAAGACCCTTGATAAGACTCCAATATTTTCTGAAGCGGCTGGTCTCTTTAACCTGTCCGAATTCACCTATCATGCGTATCCCCCGCAAAATGTGATATTATTTCATGTATGTTGATGCATACTAACATAATTATCCAAAAAAAAGGTTCTAGGTAATCAAATTGACCAGTGTGGATTTTAACGACTCACCTTTGGCGGTAAGATCATAATTGAATCCACCCAGTCTCCAGTTGGTCACTAGAAACCTGATACTTCCAAGAAAGATGAATGCCATATCTTCGGCAACGACATCTTTTCTAAATGTCCCTTCCTGCTGGGCAAGGGATATAAAATTTGTTATAACTGTTATCCTGGATTTAACCAGATTATTAACCTTCTGAGCCAATTTTGAATCATATTGAAATATTTCTTCTGAGAAGATGACCGCAGCTGTAGCTGGATTGGCTTGGAAGTAGCTCAAGTGCCCATCGATAAAGGCCTGCATTCTTTTTTCAACCGTGGGTATTTTGCTTACAGATTCAAACACAGATTTGAAATGGTCATTGAAATAGTTGATAATTGAGCAGAGAATATCCTGTTTATTTCTAAAGTGCCTATATATGGCTTGTTCGGAGATACCCACCTTCTTAGCAATGTTCTTCATGGTGAGGTTTTGGATCCCACCTTCTTTTATAAGATCAAGTGAAGATTCAATGATTTGTTTCTGTCTGGTTTTGGTATCTAGTTTATTCATTTTCGTTCTGTTAGTGTATACCAACTAACCAAACTTTGCAAGAAATATTTCCGCATGTCTAAAATAGAATTTCAGCAATATGAAGAATTCAAATTTTAACGTCTGGAGCTTACGTGGGAGTGTCTGAATTCATGGTTTCAGTCGCATAAACTTAGATTTCACAGACCCCTGTGGGTTCGAGTCTGAATTCTCAGCTGCTATAAAGTCCAAGCGCCATTGGGCCTTTCTTTTCAAATCCAGACTGGGCTGCAGATCTGATTCATTCGCACCCTGTGAGTTTGCACCAGCAATTGCATCGAGCTGTCCCATGAGTGCAGCACCAGCCCTGTGGAGAAGTTGCAAGTTTCGCTCCTGGATATTCTCGACCCGTTGGAGTAATTCTGCTTCTGAAAATCGATGACAAGTCTGGCAAGCTCTGTTCACATTCAATAGCGGGCTACATACCCAATGATCAGAGATTTTGCTGGCACCATCACGTATATATGGCATATGGCAATCTGCACATGCAACACCACTTCGCGCATGAAGACCCTGACTCCAAAGTTCAAATTCGGGATGTTGAGCCCTTAACACCTTTGCGCCAGATTCAGCATGAGTGTAATCATAGAATTGATCCCCACTGGGAAACTGAGTGTTATCCCAAAAGCTTTCAACCTGCTCGACTTTCAAGCCTTCGCTACCCCTTTGAGTGGATCAATTGTTTTACTGAATTAATCTCCCTCTATCGTGTTTATGAGAGCTTCGGCTTGGCAGGCAGATGAATATCCAATGGAGAAGGGCACTTCGAAATGCTTCAATCCTTATTCAGTGTTCTGAGTTCAGGGGGCGGTTCACCACCCGTTCCGAAGCTTCACGGATAACAATTCCCCTGGATCGCTCACGGTCTTAGCTAGAAAGATTTTGGATATTCAAGTCAGAGAACTTATTATCCGTAGCTTATCATATTTATATTCTTGTACTTACAGCGACGCTATTTATTGTCAGGAAAGTGGTGTAGCCAAATATTTTCACAAAGAGTAAAATTGGATATCCAGGAGTGTTAATCTGTTGAAATTATATAACACTCTCTATGCAATGGGATCGAAAGAAGCCGGAAGCTCAATTGGAAAACAGGCTGGTAAATTTATCTATTCATATTTGGAAAAGAATTTTTCCAAATGCCTTATCAGGGAAGAAAAGTTTAGGATCGAACGACAAAAACCAATCAAAGCAGAACTTACTTTTGAGAGTGGCACAATTTCCGGGCATCTTTATGAAAATACAGGGGTAGAGGGATCGGAAGTTCGGGGACAAATCAAGCAAGCGAGATGGTGGTCAATATTATTCTTGAGTAAAACATTCGCCGGCAAAATTATCATCGTAAAGCAAAACTTATTATTTCATCGTATGTGGCTGGTAAAAAGAGCCTATGAGAATGCGGCACTGGCTGTAATATACATTCCAAATACTCATAATCATATCCCGGCAGGTCTTGGTTACCCCTATTTATTAGGAGCATGTACCATACCAGTGTTGGGCATAAAATATGAAAACTTCCTGCGCTTGAAGAAAAGTAGAGTTGATACAATCCGGATTACATATAAAAGTAAATCAGAACCAAACCTGCAATGTCAAAATATAATCATGCGCGCAGAATCTGATCGAAATAATTATAAATCAGCCATTGTTTTAGGAGCACATTATGATAGTTGGTATGGTGGAGCACATGATAATTGTATCGCGGTACAGCTCATGACTGACGTATTTGACATGCTTCTCAAGAAGCGACTGGGGCATCCAATTCAAGCTATATATCTAGATGCTGAAGAGGTCGGTCTGTTAGGTACAAAACATCACATTGCTAATCTCGTAGATAATTCTTATGCATTCTATTTTAATTTCGAGATGCCTCTTCCTACTCAAAACGGAATAATTAACACCTTGTTATATTCTGATCATGCTGTGTGCAAGAAAGCACTTAGACATTCAATTAATACGAAAGCAGCTCTGATTCCGCTACCATTAAAAACCTACTACAGATTATTGCCTGCTTTTCCTTCGGATCTTGACCTTTTCTATAAAGAGGGTATTCCATCAATGTCGACGTTTTACCACAATCCCTATGCCCATACGGTCCTGGACAATGGTGATAATCTACGCTGGAACACCTATCCTGTTATCAGAGAAACAATCGTTCAAACAATCTGCGAAATTGATCGAGTTTTATGAGTGAGCGTGCAGGAGATACAATTTCAAATGTGATCCAACTTAAGGATCTCACTGTTATCATTCGTGAAATTGGTGAAAAGTACAATAGCGATATGCTGGCTATTATGGACAGAGCACCTATGCAGTCCAAAGCAATCGATCTCTTGACAGATAGAGCCCCAAGTATTTTCTATGTCCCTGACTTTTACTATGACGAGTATCAATATTATGGATTTTTTGTAGGTGAAGAGCTACATGGCTTTGCCATGCTGTCCATTAAGCAGTCACTTGTCAATGGAGAACCCCAAGCGGTTTTTCAATTTACTGATTATTATTTGGACCACTCTCTTCGTGGGAGGAACCTGTACTATCTTTCTGGTCCATTCATATATGGACAATTACCTACTGACTGTAAGGTCGGTTATGGAATCTTTCTAAAGGGTAACCTGCCTATCAGATCTATTGCAAAGAGGACTGCCAAAAAGATGGCTCATGTACCACTTACCAGAGTCATTTCTGATTTACAAATCTATTCCATCTTTCTCCTGTTCAGGAAGAAAATGCCAAGCGGGTATGATATTCGACAAGCAAAGCAAAGTGATATCACTGAAATAGTGAAATTATTAGCCCGTGAACATGCCAAGCGCCTCTTTGGTAAACACGTATCAATCGAATCCTTTACCAAGGAATTGGAGCAAACACCTGATCTTGCCATTGAGAATTATTACCTGGTGAGACAGGATAATGTGATAGTTGGCATAGCTGCGATTTGGGATACAAATTCATTTAACAAGATCAAAGTCACTAAATACGGAGTAGCTTATCGAATCGTCCGCTTGTTTCATACTGGAGTAGCGAAGGCCTTTGGCTTTCACCCTTTACCTGCCGAAGGTGAGCATATTCGCTCATTGTTTGTCAGGGATATTGTCATAAAGGATCGGAATCCTGACCTGTTGCACGCCTTACTTGTCAATATTTACAATAACTATAGATCAAAACATTATCATGTTATAAACGTCGGTATGGTCAAAGGGGATCCTCTGCAGAAAAGCTTTAAGCATTTTCTGCATGAAGTGGTGGAATCTCAGTTGGTCCTGGGAGTTTTTAACCCACTGGAATTAGATGATATAATGACAAACAATCCGTTTATTGAGTTTGGGGTATTATAAAATCACTTTATTAAAAACCATACTCTCATTACTCCATGATTTCTATATGTTCACAACAATGCTTATTTATTGGATAAGTGTTTTTCTTCTTTTGATCCCACTTCATTTAATAAGAAAATACTTTAAAGTTGATCTGTTATCCGGTCTAATAAAACTAACTAAACTGATCGGCAATCTCTAGTCATGGATTTATTATTATTTACAACCCTATTTATTTGTCTGTTTCTGGTCTGGAGATTTTTATTGTTTTTTAGAAATCCTAGGCGGAAGGTAAAGAAAAACGATAATCACATTTTATCACCGGCAGATGGGTTTGTTGTTTACATCAAAGAAGTTTCATTGGATTCCACAACACCAATATTTTCAATTAAGGGAAAACACATCATTAAACTTGAAGAGCTGATGATCCTCCGTGAAAATGACCAAATAAAGAAAGACGGCATATTGATTGGGATATTTATGTCCCCTTTTGATGTGCATTACAATCGTTCACCAATTTCTGGGGAAATTCTGAAAATAGGTCATGAGTTTCCAGAAAGGGGTCGTGCTACAAAGAAAAATTTATCAATGTTCAATACTCTGTCAAATCTGGTGTTCAATGAAACGCCCTATATTCATGACTCTGAGTATGTCATTACAAATGAACGAGCATCATTTTTAATTAAAAATAAGGCTCTCTCTGTCTACGTAACCCAAATAGCTGATCAATGGGTAAATAAAATTGTCACATTTAAAGACAGGGAAACCGTTCAACAAGGTGAGGTCTTTGGACTAATTCGTATGGGCTCACAGGTTGATCTATTCGTTCCTGGAGTCAGTATCAATCAGCTTGTGGTAAGCGAAAGAAAGCACGTTGTAGCAGGGAAATCAGTTTTAATTGACTTGAGTATAGGTGCCTAAAAGAGGGATTTGGACTTAAGCTAGTTCTCGGACATAAGTAGAGACCCCGCCTTGCAGGTTGATCAAGTTGCTAAACCCATGTTGAGACTCCAGGTAGTCGATAACCCTTTTGGATCTGATGGCATGCTGACAGATTACAATCAGATCTTCCGCCCTGGGAATCATATCAATGGATTGGGGTATTTGATTCATGGGAATTTTTAGGATGTTTTCACCTTCGATGAAGGGGGTTTCCCAGGCTTCGCGAACATCAAGAATGCGGAGATCACCGCTTTCATATAAATTGTTGAACTGGGCCAGTGTGACTTCTCTATCCAAGCTATAAATCCTTAGTTCGTTCAGGTATATCAAATAATATCATGTTGCTATACTCACTTTATTCTCTGCTCTTCTTTAACTTTTTAGCACCCTACAAAAGGTATCCTGAGTGAGGATTGTGTGCAATGTGATTCTTTTTGTCATGTTTATGCTTTATAAGAGCACGACCTCCCTATAGCTTCGGGGATTCAAAAACTTCTCCCTCATCAAATGGAAATATTTTTGAGTCTCGCGTTCAGGTATTGGTAGGGTCTATTAACGGCGATTAGCCCCACCTGATTTATTCCAGCCGAATTGAAAGGATTATCATGGAAAAAGGTATGCTTAAAGTAAGTGTTCTCTAAGCCAGTGGAGAAGGTAAAACGTTTGATATGGATTACTACCTCAACAAGCACGTCCCATTGGTTGGCGGTCTGCTTGGGACGCTGTCAAAGGTGCATCAATTGAAAAGGGATTAGCAGGCGGGGCGCCTGGTTCAGCAGCCCCCTATGCCATCATGAGCAATTTATATTTTGATAGTGCTGCAGCATTCGAAGGGTCTTTTGGTCCAGATGTTGATGGTTCGGTCTCAATTGGAAAACTTCCACAGAGCTCACAGATCAAAACAACTCTGCGAGGGAAATTATCTAATTATCATTTAGACTTGGGACATAAGCCCAATCATCTGATTGAGATGAGCTAGGCATATTCGTGGTGAATTCACCACTACTCTCATGTTCAGTGGGATCAATTCCAAGTTCATTTAATCTGACTTGAGCATGAAGAGCGGTAAAGTTGGCTGATCCTGAATGAGGTTTCACAACCAGCTTTATACAATCACCCGTTTGGATGAAGACAAGAGTTTCTAGGTCAACATTGACTTTCTGAGATTTATTTCCACTAATGTGCACGGAAGAACACGCGTTTAGAAGGCTGTCATTCAGTAGGATACCGATCTGCCAGTCACCAGCACTACCAAGATATCCGAGCTCATAGCTTAGCAAATAATTCCCACCACCACCAGGCTTAGCTATAAGTGTATTTTTATCATCCAAATGCCAATAAGACATGGGTCCAGGATAGAATTGAGCAGCGCCACTCCCCACCTCATGCCAATTTTTAACAGGTAAATCTTTTTGAGTATCATCCCCATAGAGGATGAACATGGATGCATAATCTTGTCCGATTAAGCTATTCCCACACATCAGGATGATTATGCATATGGCTAAAAGCTTCATGGTTTTGTTTGTTCTTCTGGTCGGTGATCTCATGTCAATATCCCCTTTGGATTTTCTCCACTATAATCCAAAGCTTGTGCCACAAATATTTAAGTGATCTATAGCCTTTAATAACAGTATGATATATATATTTACTTTGTGTCTGAAATTTGCTTATATGCAGAATTTACATGTGGGTATTGCAGAACATTCACGAAAGATGAATTTCTGCTAATTATAGATAAGCAAGCACTCAGGAGGTGTTCTAATTGGAATTCAAGGCCTGTTCTCAGCTTTCTTGAAGGCGAGGTAATTACACCATATTTCCCTTGTCTCAAGTATGAAAGGGTTACTTTGAAGAGACATTATAAGGAGAGTGAATGGCCAAGCCAAATTACGCGTATGCAAAACACCAGCGAGATCTTGCAAAAAAGAAGAAAAAAGAAGAAAAAAAGAAACTGAAGGAAGAAGCAAAGCTTCAGCAAACGCTGGAAAGCGAATCGTCTGAAACCACTGAAGAAGAAGTTTCCCCTGGAGAGAAAGAGAGCACGCCGGACAATCCTAAATGATTTGATCAGGGTAATTTGTATTCTTTTTCCGCCTCCCTCAAGAGGCTTTTTAAATTCAAACCCACCTTCATAACTCTATAGGGGATTGCTATATCGTGCAGAGGATTCTGTATTAAAACGGGATACTGATTTTTGGAGTGAGCGGTTTAGATTCAGCGGATGACTAAGATAATACTTTACAGGATGATTTGTTCATGAAACCGATTCAAGATCTGCACGTACGTGGTCTAAAAGCACTTCCAACGCCCAAAGCTCTCAAAACCGAGGTTCCCTTAAATGATGTTGCCAGCCAAACCGTCATTGAGGCTCGTCAAACCATCATCGATATTTTAGAAGGTCGAGATAAACGATTTCTGGTTCTTTGTGGACCTTGCTCTATTCACGATCCGGAGGCTGCACTGGATTATGCAGATCGCTTGAATACGCTACGTAAAAGATATGAAGATCGCCTCTTTATTGTCATGCGGGTCTATTTTGAAAAACCTCGCACCACAGTAGGCTGGAAGGGTTTGATCTACGACCCAAAAATTGATGGGAGCAACCTTATTTCAGACGGCTTGAGAAAAGGTCGCCAACTCCTGGCTCAAATCAATAGCAAAGGCATGCCCGCCGGAACTGAATTTCTAGACCCCATCGTCCCCCAATACATTGATGATCTTGTCTGTTGGTCAGCCATTGGTGCACGCACCACGGAAAGTCAGACACATCGCCAATTAGCCTCAGGACTCTCCATGCCTGTCGGCTTCAAGAATAGTACCACTGGTAGCTTGCAGGTCGCCCTGGATGCCATGATGAGCTCACGCGCCCCCCATCACTTCATTGGAGTGGATCAGAATGGACAGGTGGCTGATGTCTCCACAACAGGCAATGAGCTGGGACATATTGTCTTACGCGGTGGTTCAGCAAGACCAAATTACGAGCCAACCAGCATTGCAGAGACAGCAGAACGTATGAAGGCTGCAGGTTTACCGCCAGCCATCATGGTGGATTGTTCTCATGCTAATTCCGGAAAAAAATTCGAACGCCAGGAAATCGTCTGGAAAAACATCATCGCCCAGCGAGCAGCAGGTAATGAAGCTTTGATTGGAATGATGCTGGAGAGCAATATCAATGAAGGCAATCAGAAGATTCCCCGGGATCTTTCCCAGCTCGCTTATGGTGTTTCCATCACAGATGCCTGTGTAAGTTTTAAAACGACAGAACGACTCTTAAAACATGCCTGGACAGAATTGGGGTAGTTTCCTGCCTGTTGGCTCACGCCTTTAAAAAATTACCATCAGATCGCACGCTTAATGTAAAAAGACCCTCTCGGGGACAGGACCATCAAAACAAGTGCTTATATGTTGCAACTCCAATCAAGCATAGTTACCTTCTCTTATTAATAAAATAATTAAAAACATTGTGTTAAGCTTGAATAATCTATCAACATGACCCAACATACGCATCATCGAATCAGCTCAATTCTTCAAATAATACTTTTGCTGGGGCTTGCGGGTTCAGTTTGGCGGCAGCACTGGTCAACGGCATTCACAACAGCTGCCATTATACTCTTAACACTCACGCCCCTTGTTCTAAAAAAAAGACTGGGCGTTTTTATACCTCCTGAGTTTGAGCTCATGTCAATTGCCTTTATTTTTTCAGCCCTGTTTCTCGGAGAAGTCCACAGCTACTATACAAAATATTGGTGGTGGGACATTGCACTTCATACTTCCTCAGGTGGTTTACTTGGGATCATCGGCTTTTTACTCGTACACATTTTGAATGAAGAAGAGAATATTGACATTCATATGAAGCCTGGTTTTGTAGCATTTTTTGCATTTCTATTTGCTGTGGGGCTCGGTGCTATTTGGGAGATCTTCGAATTCAGTATGGATCAATTTTTTGGCTCTGATATGCAAAAAGCAATGCTCAATGATCCTTCAGGCTTAACCGATACCATGTGGGATCTTATTGTAGATGCTCTGGGAGCGATTGTTATTTCATTAATGGGTTACAGCTACCTGAAAAAAGCAGGTAACACCTCTTTTTTGGAGCGTTGGATCGATCGCTTTATTGATAATAATCCACAGTTTTTTAAAAGCAGCTAGAACTACTTGTATTACTCACTCTTAAAAACTCTCAAGAATTTTAGCCTCCCCCAAAAAGTTGCTTTTAATAGAATAAAAACAAAGCAGAGGAATCGACCATATATTATGTACACTCAAGCACTCTAAATGAGAAGGGATCTACCGATGAAATATGTAAGACTAGCGCTGCCCCTGATTTTGGCTTTTAGCCTAATCAACTGTAGTGCAAACAAGGAAATGCAAAAGTTAAATAAACAGCAATTAACGCAGATCGAAAAGCTTAAACTTGAGAATGCTAACTTGAGAGCTCAACTGGAAAATCGCACCCAGGTCATGGATGACCTCATGGCCAAATTGGCTGCGGTTGAAAATGTCCAGGTGAAAAACAACCGGGTCATGATCGCCAACGCCATCCTTTTCTCCTCAGGAAGCACCAAAATAACTGAAGCAGGGAAGAAAACATTGGATCAGGTATGGAATATACTGGTTACGGTTCCTGATAGAGAGATTCTCATTGAGGGACATACTGACAATGATCCAATTGCAGAGAAATTTGTTGACAAATATAAAACGAATTGGGAATTGTCCTCAGTCCGTGCTCTGGCTGTCCTACACCACGTCAGCAAACATCCTGATGTACACTTATCTAGATTGGGAGCCGTAGGATATGGTGAATATCGTCCCGTAGCGAGCAACGATACTCCAGAGGGCATGCAAGCCAACCGACGTGTTGAAATTGTGATAGGAAAACAAATAAAATAATCGGACGATTTTATATAATATAAAATGAATATGGCGCCCACCTGCTTGTGGGCGCCACTTATCTTATCCATGGGTCAGAACCAATAATGTCGGATGATGATCACGCTTCTCCGGCATATGCAAGATAGGGGGAATCATGTCTATCTTATCCTACGCCATTCCAATGCTGGTCTATTTTGGCATATTGATCTTCGTAATCGATATCATGCGGAAACATTACCGTTTTGCCAATATTTTTTGGTTAGCCTCACTGTTAACATTTCCACTGTGGTTAATGAATGTGGAGGGTTGGTTCCGCTGGGTAAAGATCCTCAGTGTTATACTGCCCATCATTTTTGTAGGCTTCGCGCGCATTGCAAACTACGAAGAGAAAACAGGATTGTGGACCAAATTGCGCCAGGATTGGATCTATTGGTTTCTGTATTCTATCCTTTTCCTGAACATTCTGGAAGCGACCATCAAGGATGTCTCCCTGGGTAATTACTGGAATGCCTTGTGTGGTTTTATATTATGCGCCACCATCCCCTACGCACCGAAGTACTGGACCATCTCCAAGGATAAACCTGGTGATCTGATCGCATACACGACACCTGCATGGAACCTCCTCTACACCTCCTGGAATGCCTGTTTTGTCTATGCAGAAAGTCCCGTATATTTTGCGAGTTCCGTATGTATCCTTTTAGCGGCTGAACTATATCCGGTAATAAAGAAACGACCTGAATTGTATATCATGGCTCGGGTGTACACCCTTGGATTTCATCTATTGCTGCGCGCGAGCTTTGATATCTTCCCCAAAGTTATGGATTCATCTAGCTGGCATGATCCTGTCGTCTTGAAAACCTGGGGCATTGTGAATGTGGTTTTCCATATCCCATTTTTATTCTGGTACACCTGGCAATTGCATACTGGTAAATTTGGTAGCAGAGTATCTGGGAAGAGTGTTATCACGTGAGTAAAAGCTATTCGCGGACAAGTCCTCTATATGCATAATATTGGATATGCCTCTGAGCAAATGAATTTTTAATAACTATGCGGCCGTGACCGCAGGGTTGGTCTTTTGATTTCCCCTTGTCAATTTGGTGCTATGGCACCAGCGCGTCAGCCAGCATTTCTGCCAAGGCTTTGCGTTTGACAGCAGTTCCCACTTTTTGCACTGCCTGAGTGGATGCCAGGCCGCGATCCTTGTTCACAGTCTTCTTGCTGACCTCCATACTGGCTCTATTTGTGTCGGTGGTAATATCAAACACTTCCAGGCGGAGATTTGCTTCAGCCTGAAACGTGGGGCTACCTCCCAGTTCGATTTTTCGGATCACCGGGTCAGACACGACACCCTTGATGAGCATTTTTGACTGAGGGTCGATCCTGAAACCGGCTTTCATCACGATTTCTTCAACTGAAGCTTCCACTTTTGAAAGCCGTTTCCCTGTTGATGATTTTATGATTACGGCAAACCCAGCCACCTCCCCGGCGATGGTATAATTCACCACCTGCTCCAGGTTTCGCAGCTCTGGTCCCATAATCTCCGGCAATCTACCCAGGTTCAACGCAATCCTTACAGAACCCTCGGTAGGTCGTTCACCGGGAACTGCACTCACCACAAATGATGCGAATCCATCATCATCGGTGTTCACTTTTCCGGCCCGATCGCCTGCGAGGTAACTTGCCCGTAAGGGTATTTTGGCTATAGGTATTTTTCGCCCTGATCGAAGGAGTGTCACTCTGACGATGACAGGTTTGGCCAAACGTTGACCAGGCGGCGCTGTCTGGTTACCACCTTTCACCAGGGTCAATTCAATATTGCTTAGAACAGCACGAACATATGACAAGAGGGCTGCACCCTGCAGATCCGATGGCAGTGCAAAATTAATCTCTGAGAGGGCATTGTAGAATTTCTCCCGTGGATATACTTCTGGAACCAGTTCCATGGCCTCGCTGAGATTTTCTATGGCAGGAAATATTTCACCCCGGTCCAGCATGCTCTCGGCGTCTTTATAGAGTCTGGTCAACTTGTCAGTATATCCCTGCAGTTCTGCATGCAATGCACCTAGAAATGTTGATTTATTCAGAACAGCAAAGGCATAATATTCACTGCCAATCTGCTGCATTTCAGCAATTACAATGCCCTGAATGGATTCATCCACCAGCGATTCGACCTGAGACTCGAAAGCTGAGCGGTAGTAATCGCCATCACTTCCCATAAATTCGGACTCGGTGGAAGTGGCCACTGATTTTATCCTAACCTGCAGCTGGGCAGAGACTTCTGCTCTGGCTTTGTCTGTCGCAGAAGTCATATCCGCTCCTGAGCCAAGACCGGTCCAGAATACTCCCTGAGGGTATTGCGAATGCTTGCCATTTTTTGCCCAGGCAGGCAACCCGTCCTTTTTACCTCCAGGGCCTGCAGCGTTCGGACTGGCACAGCCTGAGAGTATGAGGGTCAGGGCCAGAAATAAACCGATCTGATAATTTCTTCTGGACATGATCTACTCCATATCGATTTTTAGTACGATGAGTTTGCGGTTCATGCTTACCCGCTTCACCTTTCCGTCAGGTAAGGCTCGATCGATGGTCTTTTTCAAAGCACGATAGATATCACTTGATTTCTGGTACTTTTCCGGGTTGGCCCAGATCAGGTAATCCAGGGTATAGTCTGTTAACAGGATTTCTTTGCTTGTATTCGACATCTCTTCCAGAGCATCGGTCAATTTAAACAACACATTCTCGGCATCTTCCAAATCGTAAGCGGTGGAAACACTCACGATAACCTTGTACTGGACTCCACGACTGAGATCTTCTTTCCAGTAAGCGGTGATGCGAGCCAGAACTTTCTCAATGGCATCATTGATACCCTCTTCGATGACCATGGCATCCATACTTGGCCGTTCTCTCGAGTAACCGGTTTCTGTTCCCAGAAGACGGGCGGTAGTCGTCTCAAAGGCGCGTACTGCCACAGCAGCCTTTTTTACAGTCGTTGAACCAACCTTGCGGCTTTCCGTGCTAATGTTGTAAGTAATATAGATGTCAGCACCGACACTTAATGCCAGGAGGTAGGTGGCGTCTTCTTCTACGTCCTTCAGTGACTTGGAGGCTGAGACTAGCTCATTGAGCCCCTCGCTCTGTTCCGGAGCCAAGACATCATACCTCCGAGAGGTAAGATAACTTTCGATCACTTCTGCACCTTTTTTAAGCGTTACGTCATTCCTCAGCAGATCAATGGGGTTTTTCCCTTTCGGGGCTTCGGGTAAGACCATGATGTTGGGGAGGCCAAGGGATGCTGCCAGACCAGCCTTAGCAGACATGACACCCATTTTTTCCAGATCTTCCTGGATAAGTCGTTTATTGAGTCGCATGACCCTTTTGATTCTCAGTTTGTTACCATCATCCAGTTTGACCCGTTCTTCAAATCGGTCTGATTCCCAGACGATATATTTCTGAATGTTGTCTGCAGCAAAAAATGATTCCTGAACACCACTGAACTTTGATTTTTCCTCTGAAGTAGTCAGAAGGGGGTCGGATCCACCCAATAGGATGAACCAGACCGCTGATCGGCGGGCATCTAGCTTGGCACCTTCGGTGAGCTCGCTTTGATCCGGTTTATCAAACCAGTGCTTAGGTGTATGAATGCCAAAACCGGTGGAAAGGATCACCACCTCGGACGGACCAGAGCTTTCCACAAACAAGGCTTCCCTGGAAATGGGAAGGTTGCTATTCTGTGCTAGAAGCGCTGAGCTCCAAAGCAAAGAGAGAATCAACACACTTTTTAGTAATCTTGTCATGGTTTCCTCCAGCAGTCTAGTCAGACTGTATGTTAAATTATGGGCTAAGATTCCCCAGAGCAGATACGGGGTTAAAACCGAGGGCCTTGGGAGTAAATACAAGCTGAAACATGATCGATTCACCTGTATGGCTGGTATTGAGGATCATATCGTCATAATCCGTATCGTCATCATCCTTCACTGTCCAGGTCTCTGAGTTACCCATGTAGTAAGCGTAACGTAAACCGATAGCCCAATCAATGCTCAGGGTCAAATTAACACCAGCACCAAATACGGCACCAATAGTTTCAGCAGTATAAGTATAGGTTCTCTCTTCTTCCTCATCAACAATGCGGTCATCCGTCAAAGATGTTGCCATGTAGGTAAAACCGCCCTTAGCATAGGCATCTAGCCGCAGAAACTGAAAACGTTTCATCACGCTCATATCAGAATAGACGATACTGCCGTAAAGCGTTTCGGCATCCTCCGTCATTTGGGCATCACCCAAGCTTGCACCTAGAGTCAGATACCAATGGGATGAATTGACCAACTGGCCGATGTTGTAGGCCATTTCAGCACCCAGAGCAAAATGCGATACGAGTTCAACACCCGTTTCATCCGTGGAGAGTGGCATGACACCCAACATACCATAAATGTCCAAGGGGAGTGTGGGATATTCGGTGAGGGACATTCCCGGGGCCCAGTCCCCGACGATGACACCATAACCATAGCTAATAGCGCCGGGGTTGATGTTATTGTCACCCACTGTCAATACCCGGGCAAAGCCATCCTTTTTGAAAGAGAGTTGGCCATCAGACCCCATAACAGTTTCTCCCAGAATAAAGCGATCATCAATATGAATGCCCTCTTTGCGTCCCATATTGAAGCCAATTTTAGATCCAGTGACCTCCACCACCTGGGTCTTTAGCTTGAAGTCCTCGATCTCTTTTGTGGCAACCTCCAGATTGCGTGCATAATTGTCTGCTGCAGCGGTAAAAGCGTCCCAGTTGGCTTCTCTGGCATTTCTCTTTTGGGCAAAACCTGTACTTGAAGTTTCTTTCGCCAGCAGAGGACGTACACTCGTGCTTCCGTCCAGATAATCGATCTTGAACCAAAGAATTCCACCTGATATACTCACAGAAGATGTGTATTTCATGACATCGTCTTCTTTCTTGGCTTCCATAGATTCAGCAAATCCATTTATGAAGGGAAGATAGATATACCCTGAATTAAGGACTTTCTCCAGATTTTCCGCTGTAATGCCTAGATCTTTTGCTTTGGTGGTGACGAATGACATGCGTGCTGTTTCATCCACCAACTCACGTGCCCGGATTTCAGCATTCTCATCCATAATTTTTACAATTTCCGCCACGAATGTTTTATTCAGAATTACCGCCAATGCGCTCATACTCAGATCTCTGGAATTTCTCACCTGATGGTTAAAGTTAGACATGAGTTTACTATTGGTAGAGATGGGGTTGTAGTCAAAGCGTTCAAGCTGTAGCATCCGCTTCAGCTCGGCGCTGGTATGATCTACCTGGCGCTTACTCATATCCCTTGAGGAGGAGCTGGCCAGTATGACTGCATCCAGAAAGGTGATGCTTTTCCGTGTATATTCATCCATTTGCGCAGAGCCCGGGCTTATTAGCAGAAAAATAAGCAGCGTGGCAAGCATTGATTTATGCATATGATTTTCCTCTCCAGGTGGCTCATTTACGCAAAAGAGATGCAAGGATTTACATTGAACCGTAGCATCCAACAGGAAGGATTACTCCACTGACGGATCCTTTGCCAACTGAACTTTTACCCACCAGGGTCCCGACCCAAAACCGTTCTGAGACCTTTCAGCATAGGCTGCGCTGTAGCTGGCTAATCGTGAATATTTTACAAGTGTCAGAAAGCCCACACCAATTTTTCCACCCGCATTGGGGCGTTGTTTCATGGCTGCCATTGGGACACTGGCTTCCAGAAACCAGGTATCTCCATCAAAGTAACTGAAAATAGCTCCTTTATATTTAAAAGGCTGAATGTTGCCTTGACCATCTGAGATCTTGGCCCTTATCTGACCGTTAAGCATCGTTTTCATATGTGCAAAAAGAAGCGGCTCTAATTTGGCAGTCGTTATATTCTGAATGTTTGGGATCTCAGGATCTGGTGCTGCGAACCTCAGACCATAGCGCCCGGTTAGACCACCCTTTGTATCGATGATAGCGGCAAAACCACCAAAAGCTGCTTGGCGGATGACGTTCATATCGGTAGTTCTGAACGCCAGGTATAAGGTTTCATTATGATTCTTTACTGCGAAGGCGACGGGGCTCTCATCGGGGAACCTCCAAAGACCTGCCCAATCCTGATCATATCCATCTATCTCAATCAAACCCTGGTACCAGCTGCTGGACATGACGATGACAGCCGAGCACCCAGCAATGATGGCACCAACAATTAATACTGAGAATATGGGGATGATTTTTTTGATTTGTGACAACACAGTACGCTCCTTCAAGTTTTAATACAAATTACATAATTGCTAAGGCTTTCCGATAGTTATATCAAACAGGAATATCAAGCTTCAGAGATCTGCCTTTCATAAAAGCTCATCCCATAAGAAGTTGGTCTGATGTAAGTCAGGGACCTTTTATTAAAGATTCATGTATATATTTTAAACTGAAGTACGACTGCAAAACACGTTTGGGAATCCCTGAGAGAATCTTTATTCCCGACGATTATTACGCGGTATCACTCATGATCAGATTTGATATGGACGTCCCTTTGAGGAAAGGGGATCTCAATATTGTTCGCCTTTAGTGTGTCCCAAACGGAGAACAGTATCTCACTTTTAATATTCCCCACTCCATTTTTTGGGTCATTGATCCAGGCGCGTACTTCCATATCGACTGAGCTGTCCCCAAAGCCTTTCATAATGCAGATTGGCGCTGGATTTTTAAGAACCCGAGGAACCTCGTTCAGGGATTCAATGACCAATGCTCTGACTTGATGTGGGTCAGCCTTGTATGATACCCCAAATGGGATACTGAGCCGAATGCGTGTATTGGAGTAGGACCAATTGACCACCTGCTGGGTGATCAGGTCCTCATTGGGAATGAGGTATTCATGACCATCCCGGGTTACGACACTTACATAACGTGCCTTCAGGCTGGAGATCCAGCCATAAACTTCACCGATCTGGATCACATCCCCAGGTTTTATGGACCGGTCACTAAGCAGGATAATCCCACTGATCAGATTGGAGACCACCTTTTGCAGTCCAAAACCGATACCAACACCCAAGGCACCACCAAATACTGCCAGGGCGGTAAAATTGATTCCCACGCTGTTCAACACAGCCATGGCAATGAGGAAGTATATCAGGCCCGTTATACTTTTACTAATCAGGACTCTGGCTGAAGGGGTTAATTGTGGAATATGGTGTAATTGCTTGTCCACATATTTGCTCAACCAAACTCCCAACCTGAGAGCGACGAGCAGCAGCAGACCAGCTTTCATCAGAGAGAGAATGGAGATATGTACCTCCCCCACATCAAACCCGATACTATCCAGTAAACCCAGCAGCGGTTCAAACACACCCAGGATCATAAGAGCTGCCGCTGTCCAGGCTACCACGGCTATGGAAACAGACCAAAAGCGATCATGGATAACGGAAGAAGCGAGCTTAATGATGACCCAAACTGAAAGGAGAGTAACACCCATGTTGATGAGCAGAGCTGTACTTTCCATCTGCTGATAGACGAGTAAAGCTATGAGAAGCAGTATCAAAAAATGCAAGGCCAGGAATAGATTCAGGAATGTCTGCTTCAGGTTTAGGAATAGGCGGTTCTCTGGCCAAAGACCCTCGAGCCGAGGAGCGATAAAGTGTCGTGCTCTGCGAGCTAGGACCCAACTAAGGCCTAAAAGAACAAGCATTACCGCCACCTGGATCAGATAATCAACACTCAAGACCTCGTTAAGTAACCGGTTCTTTATCTGTTCCACGAATTTTAGAATCGAATCTGTATCCAATCGGCGCCTTTTCTAATCTTGTTTAATCAAGCATAATCTATACTTGCAGTATCAGTATTGAATTTATCTCCGGTAGGAAGAACTCCAAGTCCTGAGCAAAATGGATGAGCTATTTCATTTCTTATTTGATCACCTGACCAATGACAATTTCTACCCGACGGTTTGTGGCGTGGGATTTACGATCAATATTTTTTACCAGGGGACGCTGCTCACCAAAAGCGACAGCACCTAATCGTTCTGGCTTGATGTTTTGTGCATCCTCGAGATAGTGCAACACAACCAAGGCTCTGGCGGCTGAGAGTTCCCAATTTGACAAGTATTTCCAACGGAATCCCTTGCCAATGGGGACATTATCACTGTGCCCTTCAATCATAATTTCCCGGTTGGGGTAGCGAGCCAGGGTTTCTCCAACCTTATCAACAAATAATTTGCCCCTGGCGGTAAGGTCAGCGCTGCCGCTGTTAAACAGCACGGCGTTGGGGATGCTAATTCTGTTCCCTATAACAGAACCAGCTTCAATGGCTCGTTCCAGACTATCAACCCTGGACTGTTTTCTGATACGCTTTAATTGCTCAGCATCTAATTTTTGCGTCAATTCTGATTTTGCCTGTTCTAGCTGTTTGATCAGATTTTTTTCAGCCTGCAGTTGGCCATCAAGATTTTCTAATTCGCCTCGTAATTTCACAAGCTCGGCATCCTTTTCCTGCAACGACTCTGGATTGCTTCCAGCACAGCTTATAAGCGCTAAAATCACCAAGTTTTGCAGGAGTATGCGAGATACAATTTTAATTTTCATTTCCAACGATTCCCTCATTAATGTTGATCATAATCTAATGCGAAACAATCAAGATTAGTGCACGATTTATTTACTATTATTATGCGCAAATAATGGGAGAGGGAATCATCTTTGCTTATGTCGAAATACCCGTCTATTCTTTGAGGTGAATTGCTAATGTTGCATTTTCAGTCTCTGTAACGCTAAAAGCAAGCTCTGCGAATTTGGGTGCTCCAAATCTACCAAACATATTGTTCACCAGGTTTTAAACGTAGCAGTAATTCACCTTGGTTTGATTGATTAAGGGGTACTTGATTTACCGCATCCTCACGCACGATTCGTTATTAGAGGGTGTAATTCTCCCCTGATATTAAGAGGTAGGAGACACGTAAGATGAGAATGGCGTGATGCGAGTGGAAATCCTGGTGAATGGGACCCTCCTTATGGAGGGCACGCAAGAACCATTCAGCATATCGTGGAATACCACCAGTCTTGTTGATGGCTCCACACATATACTCACTGCCCGGGCATACGATGAAGCGGACAACATGGGTGAAAGTGATCCAATCACCGTGACCATTGATCAGACCGATGCTTACCCGACCCCTTTGGAGATAATAAGTATCAGCTATGATCTTGAAGGAATGATCATTGTCTGGGACCAATCCCAGGATAACGATTTCGATAAATATGAGCTGTACCATACTCTGGACACCAACTCTGCCATATTATTGACTAGCATTGAACAGGTCGAGCAAACAAGTTTTACACTCGCAGAGTTCAGTCCTGGTAGTGAAAATTGGTTCCAGGTTGTGGCCTGTGATACCTGGGGATTGTCTAAGACAGGGCCATGGAAAACACATATTCCCGACGCAGTTCCCATTGCTGCTAGCTTTGATCCAGTTGAGCGCGGGATAGCCTCTATCAATCTGCGCTGGTCACGTAATCCTGACACAGACTTTGCAGCCTATGAGATCTACTTTGCCAACGTCGTAGAGATGTCGCCAAATGCATTGGTTGGCACGATTACAGAAATTGGAGACACCTTGCTCTCCATCACTGAGTTGGCAGGACCCCTGTTTTATCAGGTAGTCACCAGGGATATCTGGGGCTTGACCTCCAATAGCGAAGTCTTAGACGCCTCCGTAACTGGCGGAGCGTTCATGACTACTTTTGGAGACGCTGACAAGGGTGAGGAAGCCCAGTCTGTGAGACAGACAGTTGATGGTGGATATATCCTTGCTGGACAGCGACATACGATCGGTTTCAACGACTATGATGGCCTGGTCATTAAAACCAATTCAAGTGGAGATGAGATCTGGATTAATACCTATGGTGGAGATCAGCTCGATCATATCTACGACATAAACCTTTGTAATGACGATGGGTACATTTTCACTGGGACGAGCAAATCCTATGGCGGTCACGGTGAAGACGTCTGGCTGGTGAAGATAAATTCTTCTGGTACAGAGGAATGGAACACCAGCTTCGATGGTGGCTGGGATTCAGATTATGGCTATTCGGTTCAGCAAACCAGCGAGGGTGGCTTTGTCGTCATGGGACGAAGTGCAAATTCTGCCAATGAGAGCCATGACTATTGGATAATCAAAACCAATGCCAGTGGGACAGAAGAGTGGAATAAGCTCTTTGGTGATGCTGTAGCACAGATGGGTAATGGTGGTCTGCAAACGAGTGATGGAGGATATATCATCTCAGGTACCCACAGTCCTTCAGGGACGGTAATGCCTGACATCTGGTTGGTTAAAACAGACGCCAGCGGAACAGAGGAATGGAGTCAGAGTTTTGATGGCGGTAATTATGACTGGGGGCATTCCTGTCAGGAGACCAGTGACGGTGGATTCATTCTATCTGGACTAACGACTTCCGGAGGAGAGGGCGCCTGGTTGGTGAAGACAGATGCCAACGGTAACCAGGAGTGGCAACGCGTTATAGCTGGGGGTCAGGATATCAGGAGTGAAAGTTTTTCTGCTCTCCAGACTACTGACGGAGGTTATATACTTACTGGAACCATCTCCTATCGGGGAATTGGCTCCAGCTCTGAGCAGCTACTGATTGTTAAGACCGACGCATCTGGGACAGAAGCGTGGCGCCGGGTCCTGGAAGGTGAACAACCAGATAGGGGCCGCTGTGTGCAAGAGACCAGCGATGGTGGGTTTATTGTGGCGGGCACGACAAGCTCATACGGGGCCGGATATGATGATGTCTGGTTGATTAAAATGAAGGCCCACGGGAATACCGTTTATTCAGATTTTCTTGATTAATTGGACCTAATCTAATAGGGTTTGTGCTATAAGCTTTGGCCCCAACCCTATGCAGACACTTTCCCTGCTTGTTTCCTTGGCTTTAAGAAGGGTAACAAAAGCAATGGTATAAAGGCAATCCAGCCATCCATGAACAATACTTTGGCATAGCCATGTAAATCAGCATATTTACCCTGCCATAAACTAGAATAAGAGTAGACGAAATTGTGTAGTGCCATATATCCTGTGAATTGGGTAGCTGCTACTGCCGGACTGGTCAAACCCATGAACACGGCCGTACTGGTCCCCTGAACCAATCCACTGGCAAAGCTGTAGGCAATGGAAACATAAAAGAACATCTGGATGGTGATTCCGGCTGTCCCCTCTATCCCAACGAACTGGCGCGCCAGAAAAAAGGTGGGAATGGTGGTGAGAACATACCAGACACCCAGGGCTTTGCGGTGTCCTACTCTGTCAGAGACCCAACCTCCCAGAACACAACCACCAGCGGCAAAGACTGTCCCGAACATGGTCAGTTTTGCGATCTGGTTTTCATCCATACCCAAATCGACTTGAATCGTACTTCCCAGAACCAACCCCAGAGCCAAAGCCCCAAAAGGGAATAAGGAGAATATGACACCGGCAATGGGTCCCACCCCTGATTTGAAGAAGCCTTGGAATAATTCGCTAAAAAATTGCTTCAAGCTCAGGACAATTTGTCTGACAACACTCTCATGAGCATTCCTATTCTCAACATACGCTTCCGCTGGTTCCTGGAGTCTAAGTGTCACAAAGACGAGGATGAGGGTCATGGACAAGAGCACAAAGGGGAATGAAAGAGCAAAACCATATTTACCGGCGATGAGCAAGGCTCCACTACCACCGATGGCCTGCCCCAGATAGGAGGAACCAAACATGAAGCCGTTGGCAATACCGCGCTCATTTTCCGGGAGAACCTTTATTGCCAGGGCATCAATGGCTATATCCTGGGTGGCGGCAAAAATATTATGAATAATAATAAGGGTGGTTAAAAGTTGAATATTTGTGGAATAGTCAAAGAAGACCACAATGCCCAGAGTACCGATCATGGCTGATTGCGCCATTGCTATCCAGGTTCGTTTCGCACCGAATCTTTTAAATTTTACCAGGTCCACCAGGGGTGCCCAGGCCCATTTCATACCCCAGGGGGCATAAAGAGAGGCGGTAAACAAGCCGATCTCAGTGAGCCCTACCCCACTCATGCGGAGATGTGTGGCCAAAGCTATGGCACTGAAACCAAAGGGAATTCCTTCAGAAAGATAGAGCAGGGAAAACGCCAGCAATCTCCCACGTTTTGTTTTCAAAACATTTTTAGGCAACATGGGCTTTTGTCTTTCCTCCCCGCTTAAAATCTATTGAATAGGTCTGTGAGAGTATACTACTCACGGTTTGTTTCAATTAAGATAGCTGTGACACCCTGACATCAAACGGAGAATTGAGAGCAGTAAATTTTTCAATCCTCACGAAGATCAATACGACATTTCAGTCCCGCATAAAATTATGACATATTTATATGACAGTGTTTTGAGAATAGTGTAATATTTTCATGCATTTCGTGATATTGCATATTTATGTTACAACTCTATCTTATTGATATTACTATATATATCCCCTGTTTCTCGTTGTGGCACAGCTTTTGGATTATATATAGGCAATGAAACGAGAAAAAACCAT
>Ga0208904_1000053_pt1 | contig 107345 bp, 94 predicted proteins | sample AntAceMetag02UKB_FD_184774 | JGI IMG/M metagenome (GOLD analysis project Ga0208904, IMG submission 184774) | Saline lake microbial communities from Ace Lake, Antarctica - Antarctic Ace Lake Metagenome 02UKB (SPAdes) (version 2) | ecosystem: Environmental > Aquatic > Non-marine Saline and...
CGTACTAGAAGCATTCTTATATTCTGCGATATTTCCTTCGCCTGACTGTATTACGGTTAAAGCGCTGGTGGAAGCGGTCTCGGCCACGATTTGCATTGTGGCATCCACTGTTAGGTTGGGTTTTAAAACCCAACCTAACTCCGCCACCTGCGCCTGCAATCCACTAATCAACCCAGTATTTTCATCAACCGCTACTGCTAGAGCTGCCAAACTCTCATCTGTTGTTAAAGTTTTAGAATTTATTAAATTAGTTAATTCATCAGCTTGCACAGTCAAAGCGCTGTCAAATTCAGTTGAAAGCAAAGTTAACTCTCCGCCTACTATTTCCTCTACCAATGGATCAAAGTTATAATTATCAACTGTATTTTGCACCATAATTTGCACCTCATCTTCTATTTCCATAGAAGCGATGCGTTCCAAAACTGTATTTTCCACCTCTTCCACGGTCAGTGACTTATTCCGCCTAGATATTAATACATTAATCTCGCCAGTATTATATTCGTGAAAATTAGTATCCGATTCGTGATTATTCGTGAGGGATTGCAAAGCAATACCGACTGTAGGATCACCAGGTCCAGCTTTCATCACATACCCGGGGGTTGAGCTGGCAGAAGTTAAAGAATCACCCGGCCTAACCTCGCCGTTTTCCGTACTAACTTTTGCCGGCACTTGTCCAAGCATTCCGACTATTACATAATTTGGATCGTTTTCCCTGCCCATCGGCGCGTTGCCTAAGAACGCCGGCTCGGTGGAAACAATACCCATTAAATTACCATCGCCTCCGCGCGCGCATCGTTTAACCGCGTTCTCGCGTGTTACATCCACACAGACTGCCTCGCCTGATTCTAAGTCTATATCTTCAGTCCAGTAATACTCAGCGTAATCAGCCGAACCAGCCGTCCAGGCATTGGCATTATTGACATAAGCGGCGTTCAGCCCGTCATGGTTCCAGTCAGCCATAAGCACATAGGGTTGAGTGCTGGTGGCGTCAAAGCCGATGCTGGTGGAAGACGCAATATACATCACATCATCAACTACCACCTTGCCATTACCCTGTCCTTTTAAGTATAAACTTACATTTTGGCTGGCGTCTCCGGCTGTAATATACATTGGGGAGTTAGATAAAATACTAGCCGAGATATTATCAGTAAATACTAAATCAGAGCCAAACTGCACATCCCCTGCCAAATCTAAATTTAACGGCACATTGGCTTTAATCTGCGTGCTCTGCACTTCAAACATTGTATTAGTTGTAGAAGTTCCAACTCTAAATAAATTTGCTGTGTCTTTAGCAACATCTAAGACGTATGTTGGAGCCGCTGTCCCAATACCGACGTTGCCGGAGGTATTTATAATCATTCTCTGGTTAGGGGTAAATGTATTTCCATCAGTCAGACTGGCATCAGTATAAAAGTACATTGTTCCTGCTTGTTGTAATAGCATACTTGCTTCTGTGCTTCTGGCAGTCCAGTCACCACCGACAGCTTCCATGCCACCTGAAATAGCCATTTGATTATCTAAAATACTGGTCAAATAACCACCTTCATTTTCTACCTCACCAATATGGAATTCTGAGTTTGTTGATGCACCTGTTATAATATCTAATTGTGCGTTAGGCGTAGTAGTCCCAATACCGACGTTGCCGGAGGAGTCTATACGCATTGCTTCTGCATTATCACCTGAAGCAAATGCCATTTGAGCATTTACTTGAGCAGTCATAATTGAAAAAACACCATTAGTATCTTCATCATCATCCCAACGGATAAATGCTTCTATATTATCAGATGGCGAACCAAAAGCCATTTGTGCTCTATCACCATTTGGAACTAATATTGATAATCCTCCAGATGTATCATTTTCTATTATCAAATCGTCATAACTTGAATTAGCCCCCGCCCCTGAAGCCCCTGAATAAACCACTAACTTACCTGCAGGAGTAGTAGAGCCGATGCCGACGTTGCCTGTGCTTGTATCTAAATAAAATAATCTATCATTAGATGAATTACTAATTACAAAATCTGCTGTAGCAATAGATGGAGTTAAATATAATGACCCATAATTAGCAGCGGTAGCATATGTATTAGCAATCGCCCAATTTGATGTATAAGTACTGGTTCTGCTAATATTAAGTGTCCCATGAACATCTAATAACGCCTCTGGCGTAGTAGTCCCAATACCGACGTTGCCGTCTTTATCAATCGTCATTGCTTGTGTTTGAGCAGTGATACCACTTCTAACAAAGAAACGCATTTCATTAGATGCATCATTATCATTTGTATTTGGTTTTACAAAACTAATTCCTGCACCATCAGTGTATGCTCCATTTGAATGATATTTAAATCTAGAAATGATTCCTGACATAGGAGTAGAGTCATATGCTCCATCATCTGTGATGGCAATGGTAAATTCTTGTGCAACATTTGAACTAGCTTTTCCCGAACCAAGCACTTCTAATGTAGTATAAGGACTCTCCGTCCCAATACCGACGTTACCAGAGGAGTCTATACGCATTTTTTCAGCAAGAGTTACTCCTGCTGTTGTCTTAAAACTTAAATATGTATCAGCATTACCAACAGTATAATCTTCTTCACTTATTGCAATAATTTGTGCCATTGTTTTATTTCCTAAATCACTATCATTAGTTGTAAAGTCTATTGAGCCAATACCTTGACCTACTGTAACAGTCGCATCATCTCTTGATGGTTTTAATGCACCTCCACCACTACGCCATACTTCCATATTTCCACCATCAACAACAAGCATACTATTTGGCGTACTAGTCCCAATACCGACGTTGCCGGAGGAGTCTATAACCATATTATCAGAAGCACTTGTCCTAAAAGTAATTTGATTATCAGTTTCAAAATCTATATCATTGTCTGCATCTCTACCAATACTATTTGCTCCAAGAGTAATATCTCCGCCCATGGTAAGTGATGTAAGCGTTCCAATGGAAGTTAAATTTGAAAGTGTTGTAAAAGTAGAAGTAGCAATATATCCAACCGTGCCGTTAACTGAACCGAGTAATTGACCGCCTGTTCCGAGGGCTAAAGTAGTAGGGTCAGTAGTACCGTCTCCGACGATGATTGTGCCAAGTCCTGTTACATCAAGAGGTGTTATTGCTCCTGCTCCAGAGCCTAATAAAACAAAACCATCAGTTGGAGCAGTTAAACCTGTACCGCCTTGCCCAACAGCAAGAACTGTATCTAAAGTTACTGCTCCGCTAATATGCAGGGTGCCGGAAACTTCTAGCGTAGCGTCGGGGTCAGCCATACCAATCCCTACATTCCCTGCATTTGTAACGATAAAATCAGTAGCTGTAGAAGAGCCGATAACGAAAGAAGGGCCAGAGATGCCGTTCGGGTTAACTGAGAGTAAGCCCCAAGGAGAGGTGGAGGCGATACCGACGTTGCCATTGTCTAAAACAGTAAGTAAAGTTGTAGAAGCATTATCTGTAATATTAAATATCTCTGCTCCTGTTCCTGTTGAATCACCCCAAACTGTTAATTTAGAATAAGCAGTAGAAGTACCGATTGCTAAATTATCAGTTAAAGTAGTTAAGTAAGTAGAAGTGCCATTATCTGTAAAAGTTAAAGTGGAAGCTGTATTCATAAAAGTGCCGTCTCCAAAATAAATTCCAGCTGTAAAGTAACCACTACCGACTACGCTTAATACCTGCGCTGGAGTGGAAGTCCCCACTCCTAAATATCCGTCAATGCCTAGCAAACCGTCATTAGGCGTAATTTCATAATCAGAAGAACCACTAGTTGAATTTAAAACTAATTTACCCTGGCTATTTATTGTCATAATAGTCGCGCCAGTAGAAGAAGCGACTGTAAATATATCTTGTCCGGCTGTTCCTTGGATAGTTAAGGTGGCAGTTGGCGTAGTAGTTCCTATTCCTAATCTAGTATTAGTATTATCCCAAAAAAGCAGAGCGTTAGTAGTTCCGGTGGCGGTTGTTCCAGCTGAATCATAATATGTAAGCGATCCTGTCGCGCCGTAATTAACTGTGCCTGATCCAGCGCCTAAATCAATCCAATTTCCTCCGGAGCTTTTATATTGCAATGTTCCACTATTATCTTTAAGTCCATACCCGCTATCACCATCAGTATAACCCCAATTTATATATTGCCCTTCTTTTAATCCTAAGTTTCCATTAATATCTAATTTATGATTGGGAGAAGTAGTGCCTATGCCGACATTCCCCGTAGAACTAATAAATACTGATGAAGTTGCCTGCGCCGTTCCACTGTCATCACCGACTAAGAAATAGCCTTTGGCAAGGGAATTTGAAATAAAAGGCATTGTAGAGGTAGAAATATATCCTAACTGTCCGTTGATAGAACCCAATATTTGTCCGCCTGTTCCCAACTCTAAAATCTCCATTACTCCTGAACTTGCTCCACGGATAAGTCCGCCAGTGGTAATAGCCGAGGCGTCAAATTCTAGACCGCCGTATTCGTGTTTGAGAGTTCCGGTGGAAGAAGTGAAAGCCACTAAAGTAGTTGGGTCTGTTGTTCCATCACCAATTACTATTGCTCCATCAGCAGTTACATCTAACGGGGTTATTGCGCCTGCGCCAGAACCGAGCAGAACAAAACCATCGTTAAGAGATGATGCTCCGGTGCCGCCGTTAGCGACAGGAAGTGTTCCAGTTATATCTGTAGTTACATCAATTGAAGCTGCTCTAATATCAAAAGTGGGATTTCCAGATACGCCATCTGGATTTAAAATAATAATTTTGTTAGATGAAGTAGCTATGGCGCGATTAGTATAAGCGCCTGAAGCAGTAGTTACCATTAACCCTGTTCCAGTAAAATCAGAATCGTGTAATAGAGTGGAAGTTGAAATGTATCCTAACTGTCCGTTGATAGAACCCAATATTTGTCCGCCTGTTCCCAACTCTAAAATCTCCATTACTCCTGAACTTGCTCCACGGATAAGTCCGCCAGTGGTAATAGCCGAGGCGTCAAATTCTAGACCGCCGTATTCGTGGCTAATTGCAGTACCCTGCCAGGTGCCACCGACCACTGTGCCGACGTTAGATTGAGTTGATGCTAAATATGGGAAAGTAGAAGTGGCTGAAGTTGAAGTGGCGGTGAAATATTCAGCTACTGCCTGACCGACGACCGAGAGCTTGGCGTAGGGTGAGGTAGTGCCGATTCCGACATTCCCCGCAAAATAACTATCTCCTCCGGCCGAATAAATCGCATAATTATTAGTACTGCCTTGGGAAATATCATCAATATAAATGCCATAAGCATTATCAATAGTACCCTCTGCTTTAAATATAGAAAACTGGGACGCATAAGCGTCTGTCACTGTCGCGGAACCGACATTACCGGCCCGGAATTTACCTCCATAAAGATCAGTTGCTGTAACATTATTACCGTACACCAGCGCATCAAATTGGGCTCCTATCAACGAACCAGTATAGCTAACTACATTATCCTGCTCCTGATTTATATTCGCTTCCAATGACAACCCCCTATATTCAGGAGAAATAATGCCACCAGTAGCGTCAATCGCTACCGCTACTCTTTCGCCTATATAAGTGCCCGAGCTGGGCGTGCCGGTAAAATTCGGCTCTATATTAAAGGCAAAAGTACTTGGACTGTTTTCGTTTTGTGAGGATGTAAAATTAAAAGGAGAGTCCGGATTGGCTGTGCCGATGCCGACGTTAGTCCCGTCATTATACAAATTACCATCCGATGCCCAAGCGCTTCCGTTGTAGCGCAAAGTGTAACCGGATGTTCCACTAGGCAGTGTATCTATACCAGCGGTAAATAATGTGGAAGTGGAAACCCAGTCAGTGGCGCTACCAGTAGATTTTAATATTTGAAAATTGGATCCAGCGTCAGAGTTAGAATCATAGAAAGCTCCAGTTAGTGATAGTCCTCCTGATACTGATAATTTTTGCCATGGAGAGGTTGTGCCGACTCCTACATTTCCATTATTTAAAATTGTAAATAAAGTGGTAGAGGCAGTGTTGACTGCGCTGAATAAAGTCGCTCCAGTGGAAGTCGCCCAGATAGTTAACATAGCAGAGGGGCTACTAGTACCGATTCCTAAATATCCGTTGTCAGTCAGGCGCATTTTTTCAGTGCTGGCAGTATAGAAAAATAACGCGTCTTCATCAGAAGCAGAACTTAATTCAGATAAAATATAAGTATCTTGATCAACATCAATTACTCCGCCTAAGCCAGACCAGTTGTCGCTACCATAACCTTCAAAAGTGCTGTTGGTAGTATTATAACGAATCATGCCATCTCCACCTATTGGTCTTTGCGCGGTTGTACCGACTGGTAAACGAATAGCGTCAGTTGAATAAATATCTAAAATAACAGCTGGCGAAGTAGTTCCAATGCCGATGTTGCCAGTAGTGGCTAAGTATAAAGTTGATGTTCCAATTACAACATCTCCAGTAGCACTATAATAAGCAAACTGGCCAATACTACTACTAGTTACAGTTCCATCAGTAATATTATTGGTAGTGTTATTAGTAGTGTTGTATGTATTACTTGTAACGCTACTTCCGCCTCCGCCTCCGCCACGTGATAAAGAGCTAAATGAAACCCAATTTCCTTTATCATTTTTATATTGCATAACTCCACTCACACTGCGTAAACCAAAACCATCAGCACCAGTAACGCTATCTCCGAAATTAATATAGCTATTACCTTGGTTAACCGCTAATTGAATTCCTCCACTATTCCCTACTCCAACAGTTAAGCTATCATTAATGTTTATGCTCTGTGCTGTAAATTCGTTACTAATATTTAATTTACCCTCAATTAAAAGATCACCTAAGATAACTGCATCTTTTTCTAAAATTGCTTTATCCTTGATGGTAACTTTATTTAAAGTAGCTATATTAGTTACTTCTAATTTTTCTATTTTCAAATCATTAGAGACGTCAACAATTCTTTGCACAATGGTAGTAGTGGTAGCTAGATTTTCTTTTATTGGAGTAATAACTTCTGTGCTATCTCCTGTGGTCGGAATAATAATATTCACTGGCTGACCCTGAGCATCGTATTGTTGAATTATAGCTAACTTAGTTTTAAGGGTTTGAGGTAATATTAAATCCAAGGCCTTAGCTATTATATCAGAGAAAGATCTTTGCGCTCTACTTGATTCCTGCACCACAACTTCTCTGTAGCTATTTACTGACATATCAATTCCTTCGCTAATTGTATTTAAGCTATTATCAATATTTGTCCAAATTTCATTACCAGTATTATTAATTGCTTCTTCAGTTCCTAATACTACTGATCGACCAGAATTTATTTTCTTGGCTGTATATTGTTGAACCTTATTTATTATTTGTTTAGTCCCACCTAACAAAGCCAAACCAATATTTCTTTGTTGTCCGCTAAAATTTCTTAAACTCTCATTGCTTTGTTGCTTGGTTGCTTGAGCTAATTTCTTTTGAGAATTAACAGCTGAGTAAAATAATTTTGGAAGTTTTTCTCCTAAAGAAATTTTTTCTTCTGTAAATTCTTCTGTAGCTCCAGCTACCATACCAGCATCTTGTCTGACTAAACTATTTTTTGAATCTTCTAGAGTATGAGTTCCTTTAGCAATCATATTGCTGGAAAAATTTATTCCTTCACTGATTGAATATTTAATTGGCGCTGGGATAATTTTTGTTGGGGCAACTATAATTTGTTTAGCCATTCTCTGTAAATCAGCTGAAAGCAAATCAATTTGTCGAACAGCATCTTTAACTGACTTGCTGATACTATCTAATATATATCCCTGACGATTGTTAGCTCTAGTTTCTAATTTATTCATTCCAGCTGAAGCTAATTCTCCAGTTTTCTTAAATCCAAAAACTGTCTTTACTCCAACCTTCTTTAGCTGTGAAGGTAAATCATTATCAGAGCTATTTAAAATATCTTCTCCTTGCTGTAATGCTTTAGCTGAATAGGACAAAGTTGTTTGGGCAACTTGTTTTATTTCTTTAGCAACTTTAGCTTTAGCTATATTAAATTGTTTATCTAGTTTAGAAGCGTAAGCAGGAGCTAGCCAGAAAAAAGATGACCAAGCCACAACTGCTACAATTAAAAAACTCGCCATTATTGTCTGGAATTTATAACGAGAAAAATTAGTCAGCTGTTTACCACTGTCTAAAAAACTATCTTCTTTTTTTAATGAAGAAAAAGTATCAAGCAATTTGGCTGTCTTTTTTTCTGTTACTGAAGCATCCTGCCATTCTTTCTTAGTCTGCACCTGCTTATTTTTTGCTTCAATGCGAGTAACATAATCTTCAACATCACTCATTCTTACCTTCCAATTGCGCCCGAATTTTTTGGCTGGAATCTTATGATTGCGCGCCATTAAAGATAAATATTCTTGACTGAATTTTGTATGTTGAGCAGCGTCTGTTAGTGATACATATTCGCTCTTATCTCCGTCAAAACTAAAATTATGACTATCGGATAAGTCATTGATATCAAAAACATCTGGCTCTAATTGCCTTTTATTTTTTTCCTCTCCTTGATCAAGCATGGGGGAATTTTTTTGAGTTCTATCTATATTATATTTTATATATATAAATATCGGATAGAAATTTTAAGTTGATTTAATTATAACATTTTTTGCTATATATCGGCAAGGAAAAAAACCTTATTTAAAAACCTATCCGATATATATTTATTTATTATATAAGGCAGTAAAAAGCGTTAAAAAACTAACTTATTTTTTAATGTTAAAATTTTATTAACATAGCTAAAATTTATATATTAAAAACAAACAAACACAGCTATTACTTTTCCACATTAATAAAGTAGTGTATCCGATATAAATTTTTCAAATTTTGCTATAAAAAATAAAAAACCTAATCCCTATGCTTCAGGATTAGGCTCTGAAAATTAATTTTACTTTTTTTCTTTCAATTTTTTTCTATTACTAATCTACTCTAAATTATATTTCTCTAAGCTTTTAATTTCCTTAATTTCAAAAATTAATTCTTCACAAAATATTTTATACTCTTCTATATTATTAAAATTTTCTAATACCTCTGTTTTATCACATAAGCTTCCATTTCTTAAATTCATATAGTCTAAATAACTAGACCAAATCCAATTTTCTTTTTTTGTTATATTATGAATTTCAGCATTACAATTTACATAGACTGATAATTTTGATAAATCATAAGTTGAATTTATTTCTCTAGCTACATATTTTCCTTGGAATAACGAACCACTGCGTTTATATTTTGCATTAAAATAATTGGTGTAACCTGTACTTAATTTTTGCATAAATTTTGATATGCCTTTTACTTCTTTTTGTTTAATTAATAAATGATAATGATTTGGGTTTAAACAATAACAACTAACAGTGACTAATTTAGCGCTGGCCTCGGAGTCCGACTCCCTATAGGGAGTCGGACTCCTAAGATCAAACATTTCTTTTTTTTGCTCAAAATGTAAACGATACAAACCTTGAGTTGGCTTAATTCTATTGAACTCTCTTAAGCTCTCCAGAAATCTCACATAATCCCATTTATCTAAAAATACATCTCGCTTATCTACACCTCTGTTACAGACCTGCCTGCCGGCAGGCAGGTATGATAATAATAATCATTTTGAAATTGGATTTGTTTAGACATAAAAATATAGTTTATTTTTTATATTATAACATGTTAAAATTAATTTAAAATTATTAATACTAATTAGTATTATTTAACACACATTAACCTTATTTCAGCTAAAAATTTGTATCGGATGTTTAATGGAATTTATTATATTTAAAATATATCTTTAATTAAAAAACTAAGTTTTTATTAATTTCTTATAATTTATATTTTTCTAAAATAAGTGAGTTACTATAGTAAATACTATATCGGATAGATTTATTTAATTATAATTTATATCTAGATGTAATTCTGATTGAAAAATATATCTTCTAAATTAAACGCTAAGGCCATTTAAATTTATTTTTAAATAATATAAACTACTTACTAAGCTAACTTGAATTTAAATAATAAAAAAATATATTAATAATTAAACACTTAATATTTAGACTTAAAAACTTTTAAATATTTAGATTTTAAAATCTAATCCTCTTTAAAAAAGTTCATATTACCCTTTGTTTTAGCCAATAATTTGTATCGGATATTTAATAGAATTTATTATATTTAAAATATATTTTTAATTAAAAAATCTAATTTTTATTAATTTTTATGATTTATATTTTTCTAAAGTAAGTGAGTTGCTATAGTGAATATTATATCGGATAAATTTATTTAATTATGATTTATATTAAAATTCATTTATCTAATATTATTAGCATTAATAAACAAAAAATCTTCCTTAAAATAATGGAAGATTTTTTTAACTAATGTTAGTATAAATGTAGTATCGGATAAAATTTTTTATAGTTTTAATAGCTTTTTAAACTTTTTCTCATCAATATCTTGTCCAATAATTGCTAAGTTCAAATTTTGTGCTTGAAAAATTTCTTGAGCAACTCGTTTAATATCGCTAGCAGTAATAGAATTTATCTTTTTAAAATACTCAGCTGGAGCTACTACTTCCCTATTCAATACTTCTTGGCGTAGATACCAATTGATAACATTGTCAGTTGATTCTAATTGTAGAATAGTTTTACCTTGTAAATAATCTTTAGCTTTTTTTAATTCGGCTGGATTAACTAATTGCTTACTAATTTTTTTATACTCACTTAAAACTGTTTTAATTGCCAACTCTACCTTATCAAGCGAAGTACCGATGTTAGTGGTTAGATAACCGCTGTCACTATATCCTTCAACTTGAGTATGTACTTGATAGGCTAGCCCTTTACGCTCACGCACTGAAATAAATAATCTTGAACTCATTGACCCGCCTAAAATTATTCCTAACAACTTTGCAATATAAAAATCTTCATGATGATAACTATAGGCATGTACGCCCAGTGATAAATTTACTTGCTCTACTTTTTGATTTTTAATTTTAAGCTGTGGTGAATTTTGCTGATTAGTAAATTTATAACCGACATTTTTTTCACCTACTTTTAATTTACCAAATAATTTTTTTACTGCTTGCTGATTTTTATTCTTAAAATTCCCTGCTATACCAACTACCATATCCTTACCTTGATATTGGTTATTAAAATAATTAATAAAATCTGTTCGTTTAAATTTTTTAATATTTTTTCGTGTACCGATTGTATCCCAGCCAGCTGGATTGTCACCATACACACATTCTTCAAATAAATCATCAATATGAATTAAAGGATTATTTTCATACATATTTATCTCTTCCAATATTACCCCTTTCTCTCTTTTGATTTCACGCGCGTCAAATTTTGAATTTAATAAAATATCACTAATCACATCAATTGCCACATCTGCATGTTGACCATCAACTTTTGCATAATAACCAGTATATTCTTTAGAAGTAAAAGCATTAAACTCTCCACCTACTTTATCTAGATCAGTTGAAATCATTAGCGTGTCTGGCCGTTTCTTAGTACCTTTAAAAAACATATGTTCTAAAAAATGAGAGATACCATTATTATTTTTATTCTCATGCCGAGATCCAGTAGCCACCATAGCTAAAATAGTAAAAGTCTGTGTGGCAGACATGGGGATGGTTATTAATCTAACGCCGTTATTTAATTTTTGAAGTTTATACATAAAACTTAATTTAATTTACAATTTTAAATACTTTATCATACTACCTTATTTTTGTCATTTTGAGTAAACCTCCCTTTTTGTCATCCTGAGGAGTCCCACATAGTTCACGACGAAGTCGTGGACGGAGCGGGATGACGAAGAATCTATTTGTATGATTTGAAAATTTAAATATATTTACAATAGATACAAATAGATTCTTCACTGTGCTACGGCTGTCGCCTTCGCTACGTTCAGAATGACAGAAGGAGGGGAATGACAAAAAGGGGGTTGTTTGAAAATTTCATAATCTATTCCACCGTAATTCCTTCTAATTGTAACCCACTCCCGCCTGGTTGAAAAGTAGTGCCTTGTTGAAAAATATCTGTTAAAGAATTATTCAACACAAAGTTCCCCATTGCCGTCCAAGCAGAGTTAAGATAGCCATCATAATTTTTAGCACACCAATAATAAGTTCCGCTCACACCAATAGACATCGGTACTGTCCAGGTAGTATTTTCTGAAGTAGTAATTGTTTTGCTTGAGTTGCCGGAAACAATAATATTTGATCCGGCCGCGCAGGTATCAGCGCTGGCAAGCCGATAATAAACCCAGCCAGCTTGAGCGCTATCTGTATAACTAGCTGACAAAGTAGGCGAATTATCAGTAATAGTTGAAGCATTGGCTGGAGAAACCAAGACTGGCACGCTAGGGGCATCATTACAGCCACTATCATATAAATCAATAACACCGTCCCCATCATTATCCAAACTGTCGCCGCAATTGCCAGCGCCGCTGTTTTCAGCAGTAACAGCAACACAACTATTAGAAGAACAAATGCCTGTATTAGAAAAACTGCCGTCTGTAATATCCGTATCACAGCGGTCATTATCGCTTGCTGAAGCGCAACTGGAATAATAATTAGAGCAGTCTGCTTCGGCATAACTGCAGTCTTTAGCGGCTTCAGTTGTTTCATCACAGGAATTGTCAGATAAACAAATACCGGCAACAGAATAATCACCACCGGAAATTAAGGTAGAAGTACAACTGTTGCTGGCTGAACAAGAAGCGCAAGTATCTTCATAATAAGTGCCGTCATAGCAGGCGTGGCCACCAGCCTCTTTACAGACATAACCCCCGCCACCATCATTAGTTTCAGATAAACACATACTGTCTTGACTAAATGAACCAGAAGTAGCCGTATCACATTGAGAACCGTCTGAATTAGAATCACAGGAATAAAATGCTGTGGTAGTGCTAGCAACATCAGTGCCATCGCAAGTAGAACCGTTGACGCATAACCCGTCTGCTGTCCAAGGCGCGGTTAAATGTGCGGTAATAGAACTGTCGCAGGATTGACCGCCTCCATCAGAACAACTGGTGGTGAAATAATTAGTGTCTGCCGCTAGATAAACCGTTCCGCTAGTAGTACAGGCCGGAGCGGACGTCAGCATACCATCAACGGAAAAATCCCCTCCTGAAATAATCACACTATCGCATCCTTTCCCGTCAGCATCGCTATCATGATCGTAATTAGTAGTAGCTATATTAGTACTAGAAGCATAATTAGTAGCATCAACATAAAATATAAATCCGGAAGTTAAACAGCCATACGTACCAGAATCATAGCACATGCCGTTTTGGGTAAAATCACCGCCAGTTACCGTACTGTCACAGGCATCGCCATATCGGTCATCGCAAGTATTATAAGTGGCGTCAATAGCCACTTGACAGGCGGATGTTCCGGTAGCTCCGCAATCCATTACTACTGGATTAGAAATATCGCAAGCTCCACTACTTAAACATACTCCATCTTGAGTATAACTTGCGCCACCGCCAGAATCACAGGATGCGCCTGTATGACCAGTACAAGTATTATAATATGTTCCGCCGTCTAACACTGTTAAAGCGCTAACTGTGCAGGCTCCGCCTGAAGTGCAGACACCAGTTGGACTCCAGCTGGTTATACTGCCGTCATTAGTCGCATCAGTATAGCAGGCTTCTCCGCCACCGTTGGAGCAACCGGTCGTTAATGTTCCGCTATTAGTATAAACTATCCCAGTACCGCATGAACTATCACCTAAACACATGCCGGTGGCTACCCAGCCGTCGGAAGCGTCGGACTCGCATGGATCTACATTAGAAGTAGTGCCGACCGAACATCCTGCTTTGAGGGTTCCTTCATCATCATAAAGTGCTCCAGTAGTACAAGTATCACTGTCAGTGCAAGTGCCATCAGCAGAATATGCTCCGCCAGTAATGTCTGTGTCACAGCGGTTAGCTTCAGCGGTGGTAATTCCACAAGAAGAGCAAGTTAATTTGTATTGAGAATCGCCAGAATCATAACAAACCATTCCGCTTTCATCGCAGGAATTGTCGGTTAAACAAATGCCCGTGGCGGAAAAATTGCCACTACCAGTTAAAGCAGAGGTACAGCCTTTGGTAGCTCCGCAGGAAGCACAAGTATCTTCGTAATAAGTATCATCAAAACAAGCATGCCCGCTGTCTTTACACGTATAATCACTACCGCCATCATTGGCTTCAGATAAACACATACTGTCTTGGCCAAATGCACCGTCAGAAGTATCAGTATCACATTGATCACCATCAGAACTAGCATTGCAGGAATAATAACTATTAGTACTGCTAGCTACATTATTGCCGTCGCAGGCAGAGCCGTCAACGCAAATACCGTTATAGGCAGTAGAAAATGCCCCGCTTTCAGCGCCGGTCGCGTCAGAATCGCAGGCTTGTCCTGCTGTGCCACAACCATCAGTAAGAGTGCCAGCATTATCATATACTATACCGGTTGAACAGGTGCCGCCAGTAGTGCAATAACCATCGGCGACATAACCACCAGAGCCGATTACGCCATTATCACAGGCATCTATGTCAGTGTTGACGAATTGGCAACCGGAACAATCTGATTGATATGTAGAATCGTCAAAACAAACTTCATTAATATCGCAAGTAGTGCCACCAGTAATACAAACTCCGTCAGCCGTCCAAGGCGCGGTTGCACTAATTTCGTCAGGGTCGCTATCGCATTTATTGCCGGCTGTAGTGCAACTAGGTGTATAATAATTAGTAGTAGCCGCTAGATATATTACTCCACTGGTTGTACAGCCAGAAGCAGTTACCATGCCGTTATTAGCATAATCTGCGCCACTAGTAATGGCGCTATCACAGCCTTTGCCGTCATTATCACTGTCATAATCATAATCAGTGGTGGCTATATTACTGCTAGTATCATAATAGGTTCCGTCATAAAATATATAACCTGAGGTAGAACAACCATTAGCGCCGGCATTAGCATAACACATGCCATTTTGGGCAAAGTTACCACCAGCGTCAGAGTCGCAAGAGTCACTACCTCGACCACTGCAAGAACTGTAAGTAGTGTCTGTTCCCACTGTACAGGTTACACCACAATCCATGGCTACTGGATTAGTTGTCTGGCAACTGGATGACACACAAGTGCCGGCCGCGGCATTATTATACGCTGTACCAGTTGTAGAACAGCCATACCCCGAATAACCAGTACAGTTTGCGCGACAAACAGCATTAACACAATAATCACTCACACACTCATCACCATAAGCGCAAGCTTCACCATTAGCAAGCAGTACAATTCCAATTATAGTATCCCCATGGCCAGAGCTACTGCCATCTTTATATGCAATTGCGAATTTCTTGTCAGTCAACTTAACAACACTAGTTCCATAACTATTTCCACCTTTAAAAGTTACTTTATTACTAAGTGTTATTGCATTACCAGAAACAGTTCCTGACCAAGCTGCTCCGCGAACACCACCAGCAAAACTCTCGGCCGACATAACAAATGTAGTACTATCAAGAGCATCAATACCTAGATTTAAAGCCTGAACACTGTCATACTCATATTCTGAACCATCATATGTAATTGTACTCCCTGAAACATTTCCTACACGCACCCGCCCATTCCCTGCGTCAAGCCTATACGTCACAACAAATTTACTACTGCTTAAAATAGTAGGCCTACTGTCTTTAATACTAGCATTAAATGTTACTTCCGAACCCCAACTTGAAAATGAAGTGCCTGATATTACTCCCACAACGGAATTACCTGTGCCAGGATATCCACCATCATTGTAGGTTACTATGATATGAGTACTATCCAATGTATCAGGGGTTGCATACATTGCCTCTGCGCTATTAAAAGTAGAAACAGTTCCGTAGCTTATTGTTGTTCCCGAGATTGTGCCAACTCGGGCTTTTCCATAACTACTATCTCCCCTATCCTGAAAAACAATAACAAATTTTGTACTATCTAATGCAGTTGGCCTTGGATAGCCAGTATTATTAGCTGAAAATTCGTATTCACTTCCAAAGGAAACAGAAGTTCCAGAAATTGTAGCCACTACACATTTACCATGGCTACTATCTCCAGAATCTGTAAAACATACAACTGCTTTAGTACTACTTAGCGTCGCGACATTTGTATAACCAGTATTTGCGGAATTAAATGTCGCTTCAGCGCCAAATGATACTACTGTGCCAGATACAGTAGCGACTCTGGCGTTTCCATATCCGCCGTTTTCGTTCCATACTATTAAATATGCTGTATCACTTAACCCTGAAGCATGAACATCATGGGTATAAGTTTCAGAATTGAAATTATATATACTACCAAATGTAGGATCAGAAGCGTTATAGGCATAAGCTATTTCTCCGCCAAAATCAAACTGAATAGCGTGCTTGGCGGATATTAACCATTGATTAACTAATTTGCCTTCACTGTAATTCCAATCAGCTACTCTTATTTCAATAATATGCCCATCTGCGTCTAGTATTTTTTCATGTTCAACTGAGTTGCCGTCGCCGTATAATTCTATAAATTTAAGATGATCAGTAGTGCTGGCATTATCTTCCGGCCACTCTCCCCAGTTAGTAGTATATTCTTCATCAGTTACTAAGGTGATAGATAAATCAGCTGTGCCTTGGGTAGTAAAATCTACGTTCCATTCTTCTCCGACTATTGCTATAGAATGCAAAGTTAAAACATTAATTTCTATGGTCGGATCTAAAATAATCGGATATTGATGGCTAGTTACCCATTCTTCGCTAACATTAATTATTAAAATATTATCTTCTATATTCATTTGCACGGCTGGATAAGACTTATTATCATTAGCATCAGTAACAAATGGTTCAGGAATAGTAAATATTTTATACAGCTTTTTTTTATGCTCATAATTACTATCTTCTTTATCTAGCTGAGCTACTTTTTCTTTATCATAAAAATAATATTCATTAAGTCCTTCATGTTTTTCAATTAAATATCTACTAGTATCTCCTAAATCATATTTAAATTCTAATGGGTGGCCTGGTTGTTTAAAAATAATATTTTCTTTAATTCTCTTAGTTTCTACTATTTGTTCTACATCTGTATTTTTGTAAGCATCCCTATATATTTTCTTATTTTTATCTGCTTTTTTAAATATATTGCTTCTTTCTGCCTTAGCGGCTTGGGCTGCCAAGGGTTTAATAGAAAAATTATAATGGCTAGTATCAATAACCATCGCTTCGTTATATATTTTAGGCAATTCAATATCAACCATTTTACTACTGTCTGCAATCTGAAACATCATATAAATACTAACGCCGATAATGGAAAACAAAACTAACCCAGCTAATGTGGATCTAAGTGAAAATTTAGGTTTACCCCATGAAAGTTTATGGAGTTTAGGAATTTTTCCCTTTAATTTATGATACATATAATAACTCTATTATATCACAAAAGGCGCTTTCACCAATAGTGTTTAGCGCCTTTTTATTTACACTTTATTCACAATTTATGCCTTGTTAGTCCGCAGATTAATAGCACACGAATTAAACGAATCTAACTAATTTGCACGAATCTGTTTTATTTATTTTATTAATTCGTGTAAATTTATTTAATTTGTTCAATTTGTGTGCTATTTATTTTTAAATTCATTATCAAAAATCTTTCGCTTAAACTGTGGTTTTTCTCCAAAGTTAAATAATAATCCTACTTCTATATTTGTCGCTTTTAAATAATTTAATAATTGCGCTTCATGTTCGGGGCATAAATTTGCCATTGCCTTCAATTCTAAAATTAAAATATTGTTTACAATAATATCCGCAAAATAATCACCTACTAAAAATCCATCATAATGCACTTTTACTGGCACTTGAGCTAGACAATGTAATCCAAATTTACGCAATTCTATCAACATTGCCCTTTCATATACTTTTTCTAAAAAACCAAACCCTAAATTATTATAAACATTATAAAATGCCTTAATACTTAATTGCGACTCCCTCTCAAAGTTCATATATTCTATTCGTGTAAATTTATTTAATTCGTTTAATTCGTGTGCTATTTATTTTAAATTTACCAACTTCCACTACTTCCTCCTCCACCGCTCATCCCCCCGCCAAATCCCCCAAAACCTCCACCACCAGAACCACCTCGTCCGCCACCAATCCACCATGGATAATTTTTACCAGCTGACTTGGCATTGCTATAACTCTTAGAAACAATAAAATCAAATAGTAAACCAAAAATCGCTAAACCTAAAATTGATCCCACTCCTAGCCAGATAAATCCCCAAATTATGCCAACTATTACTCCAGCCACTCCACCGACTACACCGCCCGCCCACCATGATTTAGATCGTCCTAAGGCACTAGCCAACCACATAAAACCAATTATTATCATCCAAAAAATAAAACCATAGTCAACGCCACCATCACTACTTTTAGTTTCACTAGGTACATACTCTCCTTTAGTCGCTGTAATAATTTTATCAACCGCTAAACTAATTCCCTCGCCGTATTGCCCTTCCTGAAAAGCTGGCTTCATCTGCTTGTTAATAATCCAGTTGCTCTGCGCGTCAGTCAACGCGCCTTCTAGTCCATAACCTACTTCAATGCGCATTTCATGATCTTCTATAGCAACTAAAACCAACACGCCATTGTCTTTATCCTGCTTACCAATTCCCCATTCAGCAAATAGTTCCTCAGCAAAATTTTCAATATAATCGCCGTCTAAATTTTTAACTGTAACTACTGCGATTTCGTTACTAGTTTCCTGCTCAAAAACAAACAGCCTATCTTCAATCTGCTGTTCTGTCGCATCATCAATAACATTGCCGAAGTCAGTCACAAAACCATCAGCAGGGCCAGGATTATAATAAGCGCCAGCTGGCAGAGCTATTACTAAAAATAATATTGTTATAAATACTTTTTTCATAAATTATATTATCTTTTTGTCATCTCGACGCGTAGCGGAGAGATCTATAATACGAGCATCAACGCGTTGAATAATGTATTATAGATTTCTCGTCATTCCGACGCTTCGCTTGTCGGAATTCCTCGAAATGACAAAATGGAGTTAATCCGTTAAATTAATTTCAGGCACAACATCCGCTCCTTGCGCTATTTCAAAATAATTTCTTTCGTCAAAATTAAACATACCAGCCATTATATTTCCTGGAAATCTTTTTGTCATAATATTATATCCACGCACTGAATCATTAAAACGTTTACGTTCAACTGAAATTCTATTTTCTGTTCCAGATAATTCTGCCATTAAACCTTGAGTAGTGTCAGCGCTTTTTAATTGCGGATAATTTTCCATTATTACTAATAATCTACCTAAAGCTGATTCAACTTCAGTAGCCGCTCCTGCTTTTTCATTAACGGAAGCTGCGCCAGCATATTTAGTACGCGCATCAGCAATCATGCCAAATACTTCTTTTTCCTGTGTCATCACACCTTTAACGCTATTTACTAAATTAGGGATTAAATCAAAACGTCGTTGATATTGACTTTCAACTTGAGCCCATTGTCCGTCTACATTTTCATTAGCAGTAACGAACTTGTTGTAGTAGCCGAAAAGGCTAAATACTAGAATGATGATAATCACTCCAGTGATGATTAATGGTTTTTTCATATGGTTTTCCTTTTTGTCATTCCGAGCGAATCCCGACGCATCGGGACGACGAGGAATCTATAATATTAACATCAAATCTTCTAATAATGTATTATAGATTTCTCACTGCGTTTCGAAATGACAGAAAAATTATTAATTAAACTTATTTTTAAAATATTTTTCTAATTCTACTACAGCAATCCTCTCTTGTTTCATTGTATCTCTATCTCTAATTGTCACTTCATTATCTTCCAAGCTGTCAAAATCAACTGTCACACAATAAGGCGTACCAATTTCATCTTGTCTTCTATATCGCTTACCAATGCTTTGAGTTTCATCATATTCGCAGATAAAATCCTTTTTTAAATTCTGATAAATTTCTCTAGCATACTTTGATAATATTTCTTTTTTAGATAAAGGTAAAATAGTAATTTTAATTGGCGCTAACCAATGCGGAAATTTCATTACAACTCGCTCTTCTTCTTTCCCGTCCGCAGTCGGCGCTTTTTCCTCATTATAGGCAGAGCATAATACAGCCAAAACTGTACGATCAACTCCTAAAGACGGCTCAATTACATGTGGAATGAACTTTTTGCCGTCTGCGTCAGTGTATACTAATTCTTCGCCTGAATGTTTGCTGTGCTGGGTTAAATCATAATCAGTGCGATAAGCCAAACCGTATAATTCTTTCTGGCCGAATGGAAATTTATATTCAAAGTCAATTGTTTTTTTAGAATAATGCGCTCGCTCGCCGTCTGGAATATCAACTTCTTCCACTTCTGTTTTAGTATTAATACCGCAATCACTCATCCACTCCACCATTTCTTTACGCCACATTTCAAATTGCTTTTCCCAACCTAATTCTTCAATGAAATACTCTATTTCCATTTGCTCAAATTCACGGGTGCGAAAAATAAAATTACCCGGTGTAATTTCATTACGAAAAGCTTTGCCGATTTGACCAATGCCGAATGGCAATTTTTTGCGCGTAGTATCTAACACATTTTTAAAATTCACGAAAATGCCTTGCGCGGTTTCTGGACGAAAATAAGCCACATTCGCGCTTTCTTCAGCCGGACCTAGAAAAGTCTTTAACATTAAATTAAATTGTTTAATACTATCACCAAAACCACCTTCTCCTCTAGTAGCCCCACAAGAAGGGCAAGAGGCATCGTCTCTAACAGTTTTAATAGTAGTACTACCTCCTACAGTTTCCATTCCTTCTTCATCAGGACGAAAGCGTTTATTACACTTTTTACATTCAACTAATGGATCAGAAAAATTCTCCAAATGACCACTAGCTTCCCAAGTTTTGGTATTCATAATTAAAGCCGCGTCTAATCCCACCATATCGCTTCGTTCCTGCACAAACTTCTTCCACCATCCTTGTTTAACATTATTTTTCAACTCCACACCCAAAGGACCATAATCCCATGAATTTGCCAGTCCGCCATAAATTTCCGAACCAGGAAAAATAAAACCGCGACGCTTACATAACGAAACTATTTTATTCATTAATTCTTCTCCCTTGTTTTTTTCTTTAGACATAATTAGTTACCTAGTTAATTTTAATTATTCCTCTACTACAATCTCCTCCTCACCTGTCAACTTTTTAATTATTTCTTGCACTGTTTTATTACTTGAATCCAATTGTAAAAGTTTTTCAAACTGTTTCAGAGCATTAATATTATCACCTTTTTTCTGGTATGCCAAGCCTAAACTGTAGATGGCATTAGCATAGCTAGGACGAAGTTCAATTGCCTGTTTAAATCGTTCAATTGCTTTATCTATATCTTCTTGATTATAATACAATCTACCACTTTCGTAAACAATATCTGGGTTTTTAGTTTTTAAAATCACTTCTTCTAATGTAATAATGGCTTTATCAGCCTGGCCTAATTTATCATAAGTTTTAGCCAGTCCAATATGTGCATCATAATAATTTTGTTTTAAATTAATGGCCATTTCAAAAGTATTTACTGCTTCATTAGTTTGATTATCCAATAAATATAATTTTCCTAATTCAGTTAAAATAACCGGGTTAGTTGGTTCTAATTTATTTGCTTTCTCAAAATATTCAATGGCTGGCTTTAATGATCCAACTGCAATTGCTTTAACATCGCGATAAATAACTCCTAAAGTCTCCCAAGCCATTACTGAATTTGGGGCAATCTCTAAACCTAACTCCCCTGCTTGAATGGCTTTAGAAATATTAAGTTGCAATTTTTCTTTAGCAATTGAATCCACACTTCCTTGACTACCAGCAACGCTTAAAATATTAATTTCGGTTTGAACTTCGCTAACATAATCTCGAGCCAAGGCAATGCGATAATTTAATCTGTTAGAATTTAATTTAACAGCAGTAATTAAATTTTCTCTATTTCCAGACAATCTAAAATTATTATAATAAATATCAGCTAAATAATATCTGGCTTGGAGAAAAGAAAAATAAATAAATAATCCTATTAACACTACAGCGATACTGCTAAAAATTGGCATCACATCTTTGTAGCTTTTAAAATCAATTATTTTATCAGAAAATATTTTACTATAGGTAAAACGCCAAGAAGCAATTGCTAAAGATAAAAACAGCCAAAAAGTAAATTGCAAGGCAGTATTATTTAAATATAAAAGTTGAGTGATGAATAAAGCAAAGGTAGCAAAAGAAAAGGCAAAGGCTAAATAACTTTCTTCACTGCCAGTGCGAAACATATTTTTTAAAAATACAAAAACAACAAACAAAAAGATTCCAATGACTACCAAATAGCTTAAAGTCCCTAAAATTCCAACTGTGGCGACTAGCTCTAATAAGTAAGCTGGCGCTTTATCAAAACGCAATTGCCATAATTGCTCATTATTAAAATTAGCTGGTCGATGTAAAGAAAAATCATAAGCAAAAGTTCCTGGGCCTGAGCCAAATAATGGATTTTCTTTAAAACTTTCCTTAATTACTTCTTTGTTATATTGAGCAGGCAAAGTTACTTCGTGTGATAAATTATTTTTAAAAATAGTTTGACTTAAATTAATTCCATTTTGTCCGCTGAATAAAAAGAGAGCTAAAATACTAATTATGAAAAAACTTAAAGCTGGTCCAATACTAATTTCAATTACACTGTCCACTTCTTCACGATTTACATAAACAATATATAGACCAAAACAAAAGATTGCTCCTAAGCCAAAAATCAAAACCACCCATGATAAAGGAAAATTAATTAGTAATAAATTAATGAGTGACAAAGCAAATAATAGATAATACTTAATATTAAGTACCCATTTCTTTTTAGTGTCTTTAATATTGTAAGAATAAAGAGCAGTAATAAAAACCAAAATCACTGCGCTGAATAGAGCTAGTGACTCAATAGAGCCACTTAATAAATTAAAATTATTAGAAGATACTAAATTAAAATTAATCATCCAACTTAGTAAACCAGAAATTGATAAAATTGAAGTGATTAAAATTATAAAAACTGATGCTAAAAAAACATTAAAAAATTTAGCAATCTGTTGTTTATTTAAAACATTAACAATCAAAAAATAAAGTAAACCAAAACATAAAGTAGATAAATAAGCATCAGAAAACCGACCATAATAACCAAACCAAGAACTAAAAACATCAACGCTAAAAATTGCGGACAACCCCCAAATAATTAAAAAGATAATAATCGGAATATCTAATGGAGTACGTCGATAAATAATTTTCTTTTCTACAAAAATTACATTTATCAACCATAAAATTACAGCTGAAAAAGTAAAAAGCCAAAGTACATTTTGTTTGCTAAATTCAAAAATCTCAAAAGTAAATGGTAAAAAAATAATCGGAATTAAAAAAACCTCTAGTTTTAGAATTAAGAGGATAAGTGAATTTATAAAATTTCTTTCTTTAAAGACAGGTCTTTCTAAATTAGGCATAATATAAAAATTTAAATCCTAATATCTAAACTCAAAATAAATTCAAATATTAAAATTCAAATAACTAAACTAAAAATATGTTTTGAAAATTTATTTATTTGGACTTTGGATTTGTTTTGGATTTAGAGTTTAGAGTTTGATTATAAACTAAAATTGATTATTATAAATTTTTTAAACCTCTTCTTCTACAACTTCTTCTCTTCTATTGCGCATCTTTACCCAATCTTTGATCATTACAGAAATGGCAGTGGCCACTGGAATAGAAAGTAAGCCACCAACAATGCCACCTAATTTTAAACCAGCCATTAATACTGCCATACTAATAATTGGATTAAGTCCAACTGCGCGTTGCATAATTTTTGGTACTAAAATATTACCTTCAACTTGTTGAATAATTATATAAAAAATTAAAACCAACATTGCTAAAAATGGTGAGACAGTAAAAGCTAAGAATAACGCTGGCACTGCTCCTAAAATTGGTCCTAAATATGGAATAAATTCAGTTAAACCTGCAATTAATCCTAAAACTAACGCGTATTCCGGCATTAAAAATAACAAACCAATCCAAGTTAAAAAGCCAACAATAAACATTAAAATTAACTGTCCACGCAACCAATAACCAACTTGTCTTTGCATTCTATTAATTAGTTGCATTATATAAGCTTGATTTTTAGGAGGCGCTAATGACCAAACAATTTTTTTCATGGAATCTTCCTCTACTACCATATAAAAAGTAATTACCATCACAATGAAGAAAGAAACTATACCACCAAAAATTCCACTCACAGTTGAAAATACGCCTTCAACTGCTTTATTTACATTACCTTCAATGCTACCAACATTTTCCTTAATTCTCTCCAATACTCCATATTTTTCAGAAAAATCACGCACCACATGATAACCAGAATTAATTTTATCAACATATTCTGGAAAATTTTCTGATAAACTACTAAATTGTTCAGCAATTGGTGGGATAATTAAAGTAATTACCAATGTTATTACAACTACTGTAAGCACATAGATAAAAAATACCGTAATTGCTCGTGGTATTTTATATTTCTGCAATAAATCAACATATGGATCAATAGCTGAAGAAAATATTAAGGAAACAAACAATAATGCCAAAACATCTTTAATTAAAAAACAAACATATAGCAATAATAAAACCGCCAATCCCCTAAGGATAGTGCCAGTTGAAATTGATACTTTATGTGGGGAATTGTATGGGATGGACATAATATTTAAGCAGGAACTTTTTGTTGTTGTAATTCCTTAATTTGTTGTTTTAAATTTTTTACTTCAATTTTTAATTTCTCAATTTCACCATTAAATACTATAAAATCCTCTGATTCTGATTTAGCCATTCTATTAACTTTATTCTCTAATTTACCTAAACGATCTTCTATATTATCCAATCTTAATCTAATAGCAGATAACTCCTGTTCTATTTTATCAAGTCTACCTTCAACATTATCAAATCTTTTATCAATTTTACCAAATTTTTCATCCATATATTCCTTTTGCTCTTGAAAACCATCACTAACAATATGAGCAAATTCCTCTATTGAAGAATTTACTATCTCTTTAATTTGTTTTAAATCTTGTTTTTCTAGCATATGTTTAGTTTACCCTGTCCTTGCCATGCGAGGCGGGGTCAAAAGTCATGACTACATTATAACTAATCCCCTTATTTTTGCAAATAAAAAAACAAACGCCCCAATTTCTGGAGCGTTCATTTTTATATAAAATATATTCGTTGCGTTATGAACTATGTGTTATGCGTTACGCGAGAACTACATCATCCCCGGCATTCCTCCGCCCATACCAGCTGGCATTGCAGGAGCATCATTTTTATCTTCTGGCTTATCAGCAATTACACATTCAGTAGTTAAAAACATACTAGCGGCTGAAGCTGCGTTTTGTAAAGCTGAACGAGTAACTTTAGTTGGATCAATAATACCAGCTTCCATCAAGTCTTCAAATTTTCCAGTAGCTGCATTATATCCTACATTAGTATTACCTTTTTGGTGATGAGCAATAATATTATATAAAATCAGAGAACCATCTTTACCGGCATTTTCTACGATTTGTTTAATTGGTTCTAAGATTGCATTATCAACGATTTGTGAGCCAACGCTTTCTGATTTTTTCTCAGTTAATTCTTTAAAAGCATCACCAGCAACTGCGAGTGCTAAACCACCGCCTAATACTACACCTTCTTCTACGGCTGCCTTAGTTGCATTTAAAGCATCTTCAATTCGATCTTTCTTTTCTTTCATTTCAGTTTCAGTAGCTGCGCCAACTTTGATAATTGCTACTCCGCCAGTTAATTTCGCTAATCGTTCTTTTAATTTTTCTTGATCAAAATCACTATCAGTTGTTTCAATATTTTTTCTAATTTGAGCTACTCTATTATCAATGGCTGATTTTTCACCTTTACCATCTACAATTATAGTATCATCTTTAGTTGAAATTACTTTGCGCGCTTGGCCTAAATCACTAACTTCTACATTTTCTAATTTTAATCCTAATTCTTCTGTGATAACTTTTCCGCCAGTTACTACTGCAATATCTTCTAACATTTCTTTACGACGGTCACCAAAGCCAGGCGCTTTAATTGCTAAGGTATTAAATGTACCTCTTAATTTATTTACTACTAAAGTAGCTAATGCTTGACCATCTATATCTTCAGCAATAATTACTAAATCTTTTTTACCACTTTGGGCAAGCTTTTCTAATAAAGGCACAATTTCCTCAACATTAGAAATCTTTTTATCAGTAATTAAAATGTATGAATCTTCAAATGCAGCTTCCATCTTGTCAGTGTTAGTGATCATATATGGAGATACATAACCTTTATCAAATTGCATACCTTCCACTACTTCTTTTTCTACACCAAAGTGTTGACCTTCTTCAACGGTAATTACTCCGTCTTTACCAACAACTTCCATGGCCTCAGCAATAATGCTACCAATCTCTTTATCATTAGCAGAAATTGAAGCAACTTGAGCAATTTCTTCTTTTGAAGAAATTTGCTTACTCATCTCTTTTAATTTGGTAGTAATTTCTAAAACTTTTTTCTCAATGCCAGTTCTAATCTCAATTGGATTAGCTCCAGCTGCTACCATTTTCATACCTTCGCTAATCATAGCTTGAGCTAAAATAGTGGCAGTAGTAGTACCATCGCCAGCATTATCATTAGTTCTAGAGGCAGCTTCTTTGATAATTTCAGCGCCAATGTTTTCAATTTTGTCCTCTAAATCAATTTCCTTAGCAACCGTTACACCATCTTTAGTAATAACCGGAACGCCAAAGCTTTTTTCTAAAACTACATTTCGTCCTTTCGGACCAAGAGTGACTCTAACTGCGTTAGCTAATTTATCAACGCCACTTTTTAAAGCGCGTCTAGCTTCTTCATTAAAAATTATTTGTTTTGACATAAATTTGTTTGGTTAATTTTATTTTAAAAATTTTCTTAATTTTTTCTTAATTAATAATGCCAATAATATCCCCTTCATTAATTACCAAATATTCTTGCTCATCAAGTTTTATCTCATCTGGAGAATATTTCTTAAAGATAACTATATCACCGACTTTAACGCTCATGGGAGCGCGTTGCCCATTCTCTAATAATTTACCTTCACCAACTGCGATAACTTCCCCTTTTTCCGGCTTTTCTTTATCCATTGTGTCAGGTAGCACTATGCCAGCCTTAGTAGTTTCGTCTTTAATAATTGGTTTTACTATCACATTAGTGTGAATTGGTTTAATTTGCATAATATTTTTTTATTAATAAATTAGCAGTTTAATAATGAGAGTGCTAATTGCACGTCCATATATTATACGAAAATCCCTAAAATTGTCAAGAACTCTTAATTTTGTTAAAATTAATATATAAATTAAATATTCATAAATTTACAAATTATTATTTGTAGTATATGTAGCGGATTTGTAGATTTGTGGGAAAATATATGAAAGCTGAATTACGCAAAGATTATTTATTAAATAAATATGTAATCATTACTCCCGGACGCGCTAAACGACCGCGTGATATTACTGAACAAACTGTTCTGCATCGTGATAAAAAATGTTTTTTCTGCCCAAGAAATGTTGACAAGCAATCAATTGTTGATAAAATCAGCAACAACCCTCCCAAGTCTTCGACGGGGCGGGCAAGAAAATCTTGGAATGTTTTATCTATTAATAATAAATTTCCAGCCGTAACTTTAAATAATAAAAAAGCCTATGGCCAGCAAGAAGTTATTATTGAAACTAACAAGCATGGCTTAGAATTAGGAGAATTATCTGAAAATGAAATTGAGGATGTTTTAAGAATGTACCAAAGGCGTACTACTGCTCTTAGTAAAATAAAAAATATTGACTATGTTTTAGTTTTTAAAAATAATGGCTCTAAGGCTGGCGCTTCCATTACGCATGCTCATTCGCAAGTTTTTGCTACTGATATTATTCCGCCAGATGTACAGGAAGAAATTTCTGTAGTTGAATATTATTATACTAAACATAAGCGTAATGCTTATGAGGATATTATTAAAAAAGAAATAAAAAGTAAACGCAAAATTTACAAAGATAAATTTATTTCTGCTTTTTGCCCTTATGCTTCCCAATATCACTATGAAGCTTGGCTTTTCCCAAATCGCTTTATTGATAATATTACCGAACTTAATGATAATGAAATAAAATCTTTTGCTAAAGCATTGAAAAAAATATTATTAAAACTTCACACCATTGATGTGTCTTATAATTTTTTCATGCATCAAATCATCTCTAACCCTAACCAATATTTCTATATAAAAATTCAGCCACGAGACAGTGTCTGGGCTGGTGTAGAATTAGGTAGTGGAATAGTTATAAATTCCATCTCTCCAGAAGAAGCAGCGAAATTTTATAAAAAATAAAAAAACAGCCTGCCCACCCAATCGCGTAGCGAGATGGGAAGGCTAAGTTTTATCGGAAATAAAAAAGTAACGAATTAATCGTTACTTATAAAAGCAATGAGGAAGTATTTTATATTTTAGTTTAAAACGAAAAACTTGAGAAAAATACCAATCATTTTGACGCACGCTTCCTCTTACCTGTAAATTATCAGAATCATCAATAATAGATGAATTTAAAACAAATATATCATTTCCACTTACTATACATTGATCAAATTCTACAACAGTACTTAATAAAAATAATTTTCCCTTCAATTGTAAAACTTGATGTTCTGCAAATAAAGTTAACAAGTCATCGTAATAAACATTATTAACGATAATACAACATGTTGCTTCTTACTCTTTTAGGATTTCAATTAATCTGGGAATAAGTAGTGAGGAAAAACAATTAAAGAGTTGCATATCTGTTAGGCATAAAAATAATTCTTTTTCCTCTTCTAAACATTCATTTATCCAAATCATAAAATCCATTCCTTCGGGCGTTTTTCCTGGGCATATTCCAATATATCCAAGCCAATACCTCAACCAAGATGTCTTAATTTTTACCTTTGCTTCCTTCATAATAGCCTCCCTAATTCTTGGATTAAAAGAACTTTTGTAAAGATTATCATAATGCATTTTAAAAAGCAATAGCAATAAAAAAGGAAGTATTTCTACTCCCTTGAATCTCAATGTTAATCAGCTTTTTAGCCACTATTGCCATTTTTTATTTTCATAACATTTAGAAAGAGCCTCGTCTAATTCCTTAGAACTTGGTTCTTTTTTTTGTTGTGTTTGAGGGCCTGGTTGCCAATAACTTTTGCTTGACTGCACATTTTTAGGATCACCCGACCCCTTAATGCACAATGGAATTCCTTTTACACAAATCTGCACTTGTTTGCAAGCTTGTTCAATAGCGCCCTGGCTGACTTTCTTACTTCCCCATCCTAAATTTTGCAATGGCTTGCGCAATTCTTGTTCTGCTATTTTTTTCGCTTCAGTAATAAAAGCATTAACATTAACAAATACTCTTTCCATTAATAAAATAGTTAAATCTTCTACAAATCCAAGCTGAACCCAAAAAGATGCCCGATATCCATTATCTCTATGACTACCTGGTTGCCGTTCCATAGTTAGAACATTAGCATCAATTTTGGTATCCAGTTTTATCTTAATGACTCTACTTGTCATCGGAGCTCTTTTGGTTGTTTTACAAATTGTGAACTCTCCTTGTTGATAATAAACTAACGCCCAGCGTTTACTTGGTCTAAAATCTTTTCGAAAAAAATGAAAAGCAAACCATTGGAAATTTTCTTTTTTTTGTACAAGAAATACTAAAAAAATAAACAACGAAATTCCTGAAATGCTACCGAAAATTATTACAAAAACCTCTGGACTTATTAGGCCGAACGCAACTCGCATAAGCTTTATATCTTGCGAACCAAGAAGTCTTAATAAAGCAAATACGATACTTGCTAAAAAACCAAACACAATAATACATACGCCAAAAAGATATTGCCAAAGCTCTTTGTTTTTTTGTCTTTTATAATTTTTGTATAACTTCTCGCGATACAATTCTGCCTTTGTCTTTACTCTCCTTTTTTTCATTATTTTATACCCTCTTTTCTTATTATTTTTTTATAGAACAATAAATTATAGTAGCATAGAAGCTCAAGCCTGTCAAACCAATTTCCTATACAACTTAACATAATCTTTAGCTGACTTTTTCCAAGAAAAATCCGTTTTCATGCCATTCTTTTGCAATTTCAGCCATTTTTTTGGTCTATTATAATATACATTCAATGCTCGTTTTAATGCTTTTTGCAAGCTGTCGCTATTAAAATCTTTAAAAACAAACCCATTCGCTAATCTAAAATCTGAAATCAAAAATCTAAAATCTCTGACTGTATCTTTCAATCCCCCCGTCGCTCGCACTACTGGTACACTACCATATCGCATCGCAATCATCTGAGTTAACCCGCATGGCTCATACCTAGACGGAACTAAAAATATATCAGATGCTCCATAAATTTGTTGAGCAATCTCTACACTAAATTGAATTTGGGCGCTAAATTTATCTGGATATTTTTTAGCTAATTTTTTCAAATGTTTGTGATATCGTTCTTCGCCAGTTCCTAAAATAATGAATTGGCAATCTAAATTTTTAACTACTTCTTCAGAAATCAAATCCACTCCTTTTTGCCAAACCATTCGTGATACAAAGCCGACTAATGCCTTACTTTCGTCAACTGGCAAACCGTATTTTTTTTGCAACCAAGTCTTATTTTTAATCTTGCCCACCTCGCCGTAGGCTTGGGCGGGTTTTACATCTTTCATACTATAATTAAACTTCAAATTTTTATCAGTCGCTGGATTAAAAACATCCATATCCAGCCCGTTTAAAATTCCAGATAAGTTTCGTTTGCGTTTTTTTAAAATATTTTCCAATCCTACTCCAAATTCTTTAGTTAAAATTTCTTTAGCATAAGTTGAACTAACAGTAGTTACTACGTCAAAGCTTAAAATTCCCTGCACCATAAAATTAATATCACCATCTTTCAAATCATTAACCACTGGTGCTAATTTATCAATATCATGATCTACTTTTTCTAAGATAGTTGGTTTTTGTTTACCTTGATAATTTAAATTATGAATTGTGAAAACTGTTTTTATTTTACTAAAAAATTTATCATTTTTGTAAGTGGAATCAATAATATTTTTTGTTAAACCTACCTGATGATCATGACAGTGAATTACATCTGGTTTAAAGCGTAAAACTTTCATCGCCTCCAAACTAGCTAAGCTGTAGAATAAAAACTTCTTCAATCCCCCGCCATAAACTTCTTCTTTGTTAAAATATTTTTGATTGCTTAAAAAATAAACTACCACTTTTGAATTGGGCATGGTTATTTTTAAAATTTCAACTTGCTCAACTTTTTTATCATAAGCGATTTTAAATTTCTTAACTTTCTTCAATTTCCATTTTTTAACGCTAACATTTTTATTTAACGGCAAAAATAAAACTGGTTTTATACCAATTTTTTCTAATGCCTGTGGCAGTGAACCAACCACATCACCAAGTCCGCCTGCCTTGATAAACGGCGCACACTCAGCTGAGAGGAAAGCTATTTTGAGTTGTTGTTTTTTAGACATAATTTAAAAAAATAACAAATAACAAAAGTCAAATAACAAACAATATTTAAATAATAAATTTTAAACACGGTCGTCGTCGGGTTTAAAATTTATAATTTGAATTTTAGAATTTGTTTGATTTTTGTTATTTGATTTTTGCTATTTAATGAGCTCTTTTGGAGCTTAAATAATTCACAAGATACTTCATCTGCATTTCCCGTACATCAATTCCATGTTCCCTTGGACCTTTAACACCGAAACTACATGACCATTCAATTAATTTTAATTTTCCATTTGGTAAAACAAATAAATCATAACTCATCCAATGGAATTTATTCTCTACTGACATTTTAACACAAAAATCCAAAGCTTGCTGTGGAATATTCTCAAAATCAAGTTTTGCTCCTTGGCAGACGTTATGTTTCCAACTTTTACCTACTCGCCAATATGCACAAGCAATTTTTTTTCCAATAGTAATAATGCGCAAATCACGCTTCATGTTAGGAATAAATTTTTGTACATATAAATAATCTTTTATTCCCTTATATCCTTTGCTAGAAAAAATCTGTTCTATTATTTTTTTAAGTTCTGGCTTGGTTTTAATTTTATGAACGCCAGAGCCAATCGCCCCATAGGAATCTTTAATTACTGCTGGATAAATAATCTTTTCCGCAATTTCTAATGCCTTTTTTTTATCAATCGCTATCCAAGTCTGAATCATGGGCACGTCTAAATTTTTAAAAATTTCATATTGCTTTAACTTATCATTATATGAATAATACATATTTAAATCTGGAAAAACTGGTTTTTTGATAAAATGCTCAATATAAAAAACTCTGTCGTGAATACGCCGATAATTTTCCTCCCAAGTATCTGAATGCCAAAGATAAGCATCCACTTTATTTTTAACTTTTTCTAATCGCTCTGCCCAACCAGGATTCCATAGATCTAAAACGATAGTTTTTACTCCCATTTTTTTCAAATGCTCATTATAATCTTTCCAGGCTGGAAATAACGCCTGTCCCACTGCTATTGTAAGTTTTTTATTTTGCTTCTTGGTAAATTTTTTCATAATCTTTTATCATTCTTTCTAATATAAAATTATCTTCTACAAATTGACGGCAAACTTTTGATTTAATATTTTCAATTTTATCAAAACTCTTTTTGGCTTGTTTTAAATTATCTTCTTTTATTAAAAATCCAGTCTTATTATTAATAACCAACTCATTAACCGCACCATTATTAAAAGCAATCACTGGCGTGCCACAAGCTAAGGATTCAATAATTACCCTACCAAATGCTTCTTTGTAACGAGTGGGCATAAATAAACATTTAGCATGGCCGAGTAATTTATTTTTTTGTTTTTCATTTACTAAACCAATAAATTTAATTAATTTATTATCAATGTAAGGTTTAATTTTTGTATCAAAAAACCATTGATTAGAAATATTACCAGCAATTATTAATGGCACTTTATATTTACGCGAAAATTCAATCGCAAATTCTACTCCTTTTTTAGAATCAATCCTGCCTAAATAGGCAATATAATCGCCTTTCTTAACTTGTAATTTGTAAGGACTAATATCAATGGAATTATAAACTAATTTTGATTTTACAAACTTAGCATATTCTTTTTGAATATACTTTGATACTGAAATAAATTGAGAATTAGACTTTATTTTATTTTTTTTAATAAACTTTAGCCAGCGTAAAAAATCAGGGCCTAACATTGAATAATGTCCGTGAAAACTTATTACACTTGGTGTTTTTGAAAATAAAGCTGGATATAATCCTAAGGTATCATGAGTAACTACATGCACAGCATCAAATTTTTCAGAATCAATTTTTGTAAATGCCTGTAAATAATTTTCAATTTTATAATCAAATCTATTAGACAATTCTCCAAAAGATAAATTAATGGCGTCGTCTAAACTTTGCGCTTCTTGCTTAACTTGAGCGCGAAATAAATCTCCAGCATGATAAATATCAATCTTCTTTTCATTTTGTGAGCTTTTTACTATTTTTACCCCCTTAGCTAATTTAGAATTTTTACTGCAAAAAACTGTCACTTTATGCCCACGTTTAACCAAGCCTTTTGATAAAAAGTACACAAAATTACTCATCCCGCCAAGAGACGGGATTTGTATTGGTAAATATGGTTTGAATATAATTGCTATCTTCATAGTTCCTACTAATTATAAATAAAATACAAATTTGAAATCAACTCCTTTTTGTCATTTCGAGTGAGTCCCGACGCATCGGAACGACGAGAAATCTATAATATTAACATCAATGCATTAATAACGTATTATAGATCCCTGTCTGCCGACAGGCAGGTCTCCTACTACGCGTCGAGATGACAAATAGAGGGATCTAATTAATAATTTTAGAAACGTCCTTTAACATTTTACTGTCTATTGTAAAATAATCCCATGAACTTTTAATTTTAAAATATTTATCTCTTTCAAATAAATGAAAATCACTACCACCAGTCATGATGAGTTTATACTGATCTGCTAAAGCTTGCAAGTAGCTAATCGCATTCCAAGAGTGATGAGGAGATAACACTTCTACTCCGTCTAAGCCCATTTTAGTTAATTTTTTTAATATATCTCTATCTATCCAATGAAATTTACATGGATGACATAAAATTAATTGCCCACCAACCTTTTTTCTTAATCTAAAAATACGCTCAATATTAATATAACTTTCATGCAATCTAACCTTACTGGAACTACGAAAATAATGTTTTACTATTTCAGTGGAAGTAACATGGGTGCGACCAAATTCTTGTTGAATTTTTTTCTTATTCAAATTACGGAAACTATCCACTACCCGATTAATCGGCATATAATGGTTATGTTTATCTACCACAGCATCAACGTCAATCATATAGCCCTTCTTCTTTAATTTTTCCAAAACTTTACGGGCACTGCTACGACGACGATTTTGCGTTTCCCTTAAAATTTTATGTAATTCTGGGTTATCAATATCAAAGTTATACCATAATAAATTTAAATGCTTATTTTTTAATTTAACATAAAGCTCCATCCCTGGAATAGCTTTAATTTTAAATTGTTTACAAGCACGATTAAATTCTTCTTGTCCACTGACAGTATTATGGTCAGTTAAACTAGCTACTTTTAAACCACGCTGGTGACAGAGCTCGGCTACTTCAGTTGGATTTAAATAACCATCTGAATTGATTGAATGAAGTTGTAGATCAATTAACATATATTTTTATTTAATTTCTTAATTTTTTTTATAAGCAATACCTATTATTAACCACATTAAATACATTCCCATAGAAAAGCTCCAAATCCAATGATCAAACATCATTATTGTTATTATACTCGCAATTAATACAATTTTACTATAATCTCGTTTTTGCCACATTTGCCATAAGCAAAAAAACAAGAAAGCAAAAAAGCAAAAGAATCCAAATATTCCAATCTCTGCCCATATTAATAAAAATACATTATGGACTGGTTCATATTCATAAACTGATCGTTCAGAATTAATTTCATTATGAACGGCTAAACCATAATTTTTTATTCCTGCTCCAAATAACCAATTATTTTTTATAATCTTCCAAGCATCTTGATTATAATTTATTCGCTCAGTAACTGATTTATCTTCTAGTCTATTATTTAGATTAAATCTGGTTGATAATGGCTCCTTAAGTCCCCATGCAAACAGACTACTAACTATTACTATAATAAAAACGAATTTCATTAAATAAGCAAAAGCGTATTTATATTTTTGTGTTTCCAAAATTAATAAAATAATCAGACCTACTCCAAATCCCAACCAGGCACTACGAGAAAAAGTTAAAAGTAACCCAATAAAATTTAAAATAAAAAAAACTAAACTTAATAACAATCCTATCTTATATTTTTTAATCGCCTTTTCTTCAACTGCTTTTAAAAACTTCTTATGCAGATTAAAATATAAAAAAATATTAATTAACAAAACTACTACTAAAAATCCGCCTAAAATATTCGGGTGTGGTAAACTGCCATAGGCTCGTAACCAGCGTCTAATTCCAGTATCAATTACAGACACGCCTAAATTTTCCGGATTTTGAAATGCCATGCCTAGCCACTTACTAGCAAAAACTCTTTGAGTGGCAAATTGTTGCATGGCCAAAGCTGATTGAATTACACCAGCTAAAATTAAACTCCAGTATAGTTTTATTTTATCATATTTTAAATTACTAACTAAAAAAAACAGACCGATCGCCAATAAAAATTTTATATATCCATAAAGCGCTAAATTTAAATCTGACGCAAAAAATATAGAAATAAAAATAAATAATTCTAATCCACCAATAAACCACCAAATCTTTTTTGAAATCCAATTTCCTATAGGAAATTGGATTTCTTTGCTTGTTAAACTAAATATTAATAAACCAATCAAAAAAATATCAACACCATACAAACTCATCGTTCCATACTCCCAATATCCCCCATTCAATTCGCCTAATTTAAACATCCATCGTGTTTGCCAAGGTAATAAAAAAATAAGGATATAAAATCCATATTCTAAAAAATTATTTTTTAAATTTTTTAATACTTTATTCATATTGATTTAACCATTTATCGCGAAATTCTTCTCTTCTGTCATCTAAGTGAAATTTTAATGTTCTGTCATTTACAACCACAGTTGTTCCTTTGTTCATTTTTTGCTTAATATTTTTAGGCATCCGATTAAATTGAAATGCTTTTAAAAAATTTTCAATAAAATTAAAGCTATTTATTTTTTCTAATACAAATTTAATCGCTCTGATAATTAAATTATTTTTAATTTTCCTTTTTTTACTAGCCGAGCAATGATAATTAATATTAACAAAATCAGTTAACCAATCATTTTGTTTAATTAATTTGTTAAAATAATTTTGGCCATCATAAATAGGAGTAAGTTGTAGCAACCAATATTTAAAATAAATATCATTTTGTATCTGTAAATTTTCTAAATTTAAACTTTCAGTGGTAGCAAAAAAATTAAGACAAATCTTATCTTTGGTTATGTTTGGTGTGGGGCGCCTATGTAATAGTTTTAAAACCACTGTCGCATAAAAACGAGCTGTCCAAATTTTATTCGGTTTTGAAATAATAAATAAATCAACATCACTCTCTTCTTTAGCGTTATCATAGGCAAGTGAATTACTAACTGCAATCATTTTTATAAAAGGCAATAAACTTAACAATCTAATAACTCGCCGAGCTTTTTTGTATTTTTTAGCTGAAATTACTTGGCGCTCTTTTCTAATCTCAACTAAATTTTGCCGATTGGCTAAAAAATAAAATCCTTCTTTATTTTGAAAATTATTATCTAAAATATTTTTTGTTTCTAAAAAACCAACTTCCTTATTTAAATCCTTAATATATAAATAACGATAAACTTCCCAGGCAGTTAAAGGATAATTAAAAATATCAAAATAAGCCAAAGTTTTAAAAACGGCTTTCTCTAATGCTGGATTAGGATGAAAATCTAAAGCGTGATCAAAATCAAATTTAATCTCACGCAAAGATGTGAGAGTTGAGACAAGCATGGGGTTTTTAGTCAAAAGTCTGTAAAGTCAAAAGTCTCAAAGTCTACAAATGACTTTCTGACTTTTGACTTTATGAACTTTATGACTCATATTTACTCTTCTATTTTTGGTTTATCTAAAACTAACGGTTCAATACCTGATTTGCCATCAGTTACTCGAGCAACGTCTTTATCTATCTTCTTAAATTCTTTATAAGCATTATTATATGTGTTAATCGTAGTACCTAAATGACCACCTAATTTTTGCAAATAATCATCATAACTATTAATATGCTTTCCTAACATCTCAACATTCTTACGAATTTCTTTAGCACTCTCCTCAATCTGCAAAGCACGCAATCCTTGCAAGACTGTTTGCAAATAAGCATGAAAAGAGGTTGGTGATACTATTATAACCTTTCTTTCCTTAAAAGCATACTCAATCAAGTCGCGGGTATTTACTTTAATAGCGCCTACTTGGTTAATTAATAAATCGTAGTAAATTCCCTCAGCTGGAATAAACATAAAAGCAAAATCCATTGTTCCTTCTTTTGGTTTGATGTATTTTGAAGTTTCATCAATTCTTTTTTTCAAATCTAATTTAAATTCTTTTTCCAATTGTATGCGAATATTTTCATCTTTTTCTTGTACAATTCTATTATAATTTTCTAATGAAAATTTTGAGTCAATTGGAATAATTTTCTCTTTAACAAAAACTACTGCATCAACAATATCACCGTCATTAAATTTGTACTGCATTTTATAGGATGATGGTGGCAAAACATTTTTAAGTACCATTTCTAATTGATACTCACCTAGCACACCGCGATGCTTGGGATTTTTTAAAATATCTTCCAATGATTGTAGTTGTCCAGCAAAACCCATCACCTGTTTGTTAGTTTCATCAAGTTTGGTTAATTTTTCTGTCACTGCGCTAATTGCATTTTGACTTTGCTTATGAATATCAGCCAACATACGTTGCGCTTGATCAGTAACTGCGCTCATTACTCCAGTTGTTTTACCAGCTTGATCCTGATTAGCTTTATGTACTTCAGCTAGTTTAGTATCTAAATTTTGGGTCATTTGATTAAGCTGATTTTGCAACATTAACATTGACTGATCGTCCTGTTTACCTGTTTGTAATTCTTTAAATTTTTTCTGCATCATCAAAAACATCGCTACAATTATGGCGATTAAAACAAATATTAAAAATGTAAGTAAAGTTTCCATAAAATTAAATTGTTTTATTGTTTTATTGTTAAACTGCTCTTAAAATCGTTGCGTAACAATTTAACCATTTAGCAATAAAACAATCATGTTTATTGTATCAACATTCCCCATCCACCACAACTCTTGTCAAATTATAGATTATCCTGTATAATAAATCTCGTTTAATAAAACTCTACTCTTTTTGTCATTTCGAAGGAGTCCCGACGCTTCGGGGCGACTGAGAAATCTATAATACTAAGATCAATGCGCTAAAGTAATTATTATAGATTTCTCCTTGTCGCAAGCTCCTCGTCGAAATGACAATAAAATAATTATTATGCAAAAAACTATTTCCATTAAAGGGGCGCGCACTCATAATTTAAAAAATATTGACATTGAATTGCCTCGCCATAAATTAGTTGTCATTACTGGACTATCAGGTTCAGGAAAATCATCTCTCGCCTTTGACACAATTTACGCTGAAGGACAACGACGCTACATGGAAAGTTTAAGTTCATACGCTAAGCAATATGTGGACTTAATGGACAAGCCAGATGTGGATAGTATTACTGGTCTTACCCCAACCATTGCTATTGATCAAAAAACAAACAATAATAACCCTCGTTCTACTGTTGGCACTGCCACTGAAATCTATGACTTATTGCGTTTGCTTTACGCTAGAGCTGGCACTCCTCATTGCCCTAACACTGGCAATCCGCTTACTCGCCAAACACCAGAAGATATTAATAAAGAAATTTTAAAAATTACTGAACCAATTACCATCCTCTCACCTATTATTAAAAATAAAGTTATTGAGGATAAAAAAATAATTAGTAAAATATCCAAAGCTGGTTTTACTCATGTTCGCCTAGACAATACTATTTATAATATTCAAAATCAAGAAGTTAAAATTGATGATCAACCACATGTTTTAGAAATAGTGCTGGCTCATGATAAATTTAACAAAAGCAATAAATATAATTTACAAAAATATATTAAAAAAGCTTTGGATTTAAGTAATGGATTTTTAATTATTTTAATTAATGGCAAAGGTAAAGAGGTTCACTTTTCTACTATTTGGACTTGCGAAGAAAGTGGTTTTACTTTGGAAGAAATTGAACCAAAACATTTTTCTTTTAATTCTCCTCAAGGTGCTTGTCCTGCTTGCCATGGTTTAGGAATCAAACTCAATTTAGAACCAACCTTATTGCTTAATGAAAAATTAAGTATTAATGAAGGAGCTATTCGCACTTGGCCAAAAAATAATGGGCAATATAAAAAACATATTGAGGATTTAAAAAGTTTAGCGCAAAAAAATAAATTTTCTTTAGATACTAACACCAAAGATTTATCTAAAAAAAGTCTTAATTTAATTTTTTATGGCAATAAAGAATTTGCTGGTATTATTAATATTTTAGAACAACGCTATCAAGAAACCGACTCTAACTCCATTAAACAAGACTTAGAACAATATATGAAAGAAAGTGTATGTTCGGTCTGTAAAGGAAAAAGATTAAGACCCGAATACTTAGTCGTTAAAATTGGTGGTAAAAATATTTCTGATATTACTATGTTAAACATTGAAACAGCTATTGATAAAATAGAATCTTTAAATAAAAAATTGATAAATGGCCATAAAAAAATTGCTGAGCCAATTATTAAAGAAATTACTAGACGGCTAGAAGCGCTTAAACAATCAGGTTTAAGTTATGTAACTATTAATCGCACCATGAACTCATTATCTGGTGGTGAAGCGCAAAGAGTAAAATTAGCCACTCAATTATCTTCTAACTTGGTTAACGTCACTTATGTTTTAGATGAACCTTCAGTTGGGCTTCATCCTAAAGATATTCAAAAACTAACTGATACTTTAAAAATGTTACGTGATTTAGAAAATACCGTAATTGTGGTAGAGCATGATGAAGAGATGATGAAGCAGGCAGATTACATAATTGACATTGGTCCTGGAGCTGGAAATTTTGGTGGCATTGTTACTTATGAAGGAACACCGGAAAATATTAAAAATGATTCTAAGTCTTTAACTGGTCAATATTTATCAGGCAAAAAGAAAATTGAATTTAAAGCAAACAAAAGAGGTAATGGAAAAAAATTACAAATTATCGGAGCGAGTGAACATAATTTAAAAAATATTAATATTAGTTTCCCGCTAGGAAAATTCATTGCTTTGACTGGTGTTTCTGGTTCTGGCAAATCTACTTTAATGACTGATATTTTATCAAAAGCCTTAACACAAAAATTCTATCGAGCTAAAGAAAATCCAGGCGCGCATAAAGAAATTAAAGGATTAGAAAATATTGATAAAGTAATTACCATTGATCAATCTCCAATTGGTCGCACTCCCCGTTCAAATCCAGCCACCTACACTGGCGCTTTCACTTATATCCGTGAATTATATTCTGAACTACCAGAAGCAAAAATTAAAAATTTAGATCCTAGCCATTTTAGTTTTAATGTAGTTGGTGGGCGTTGTGAAGTTTGTAGTGGTGATGGCTACACAAAAATTGATATGCAATTTCTATCTGATGTTTATGTAAAATGTAAATCTTGTGGTGGTAAGCGTTATCAAAAAGAAATTTTGGATATTTATTACACTCCTCCACATGCTAAAGCAGAAGATGAAACAAAAAATATTGCTGATATTTTAAAAATGTCTGTCGTAGAAGCTAAAGACTTTTTCTGGGGTAAAGATAATATATTACAAAAATTAAATATTCTAGACGAGGTTGGTTTAGGCTATATTAAACTTGGACAATCTGCTACTCAATTATCTGGTGGTGAAGCGCAACGAGTAAAATTAGCTACTGAGTTATCTCGTCGGGAAACTGGCAAAACACTCTATATTTTAGACGAACCTACTACTGGTTTGCATTTTGATGATATTAAAAAATTACTAGATATTTTAAATAAACTAGCTGATAAAGGAAATACTGTTTTAATCATTGAACATAATTTGGATGTCATAAAATCAGTTGATCACATCATTGACCTTGGTCCTGAAGGTGGTGACAAGGGCGGAGAGCTTGTAGCTGAAGGAACACCTAAGGAAGTAGCTCAAGTGAAATCCAGCTATACTGGGCAGTATTTGAAGAAAATGCTATAATTTAATCATGAAATTTTCAATTTCAAATATAGATACTCTTTCTGATATTGCTAAAGATATTGGCCAAATATTTTTCGCTGCTATTTTTCTTGGTCCGTTAATAACTGGTAGTGCTAATTGGTTCACTTTATTTATGGGACTAATTTTATCTATTTTATCATGGTATATTAGTATTTTGCTTAATAATTTAACAAAATCATATGGATCCTATGACTAGCTCATATATACTTGGAGCACTAGTGGTTATCGCCTTAGCATTAATCTTAATTGCCGCCACCCTTCAAAGAAAAAATAAATAATTATAAAAATTACAAAAAACCTTAAATTGTGAATTATTTAAGGTTTTTTATTTTGAAAGCAAATTTTATATTAAAAAACTCTCCGATTAAATTTGGAGAGTTTTTTTATTTTACGTTTTATGTTATGAGCTACGCGCCTGTCCGCCTTGGGCGGATTATGCGTCGATCTCTCTCGCTTTAATTTCACTTAAAATCTTCTTGCGTAAATCTTTCATTAATTTTGGATTAGCGCGTAAATAAGTCTTGGCAGTTTCCCGACCAACACCAAATTTCTCATCACCATGACTATAAGAATTTCCAGATTTATTAATTACGCCATAGACAATTCCTACATCTAATAAATCGCCAGCAATAGAAATTCCTTCGTTGTACATTATATCAAACTCAGTAGTCCTAAATGGCGGAGCTACTTTATTTTTTACAATTTTTACTTTTACTCTGTTACCGATAATTTTTTCTGCTTGTTTAATCTGAGCGCTTCGTCTAACTTCAATTCTAACTGAGCAATAAAATTTTAAAGCATTTCCACCAGGAGTTGTTTCTGGATTACCAAAGAAAACTCCAATCTTATGACGAATTTGATTAATAAAAATTACTACTGTACTGGTTTTGGAAACAACACCGCTTAATTTGCGCAGAGCCTGCGACATTAAACGTGCCTGCAAGCCCATATGACTAGCACCCATATCCCCTTCAATCTCTGCTTTAGGGACTAAAGCCGCTACACTATCTATTACAACTACATCAACTGCGTTAGAACGTACTAGAGTTTCTACAATTTCTAAAGCCTGCTCACCAGTATCTGGCTGGGAAATAAGCATGTCATTAATATTAACACCAATTATTTTTGCATAGTCAGGATCAAGCGCATGCTCTGCATCTACAAAAGCCGCTATCCCTCCTGCTTTTTGTACCTCAGCTACAACATGTTGGGCTAAAGTTGTCTTGCCAGAAGATTCAGGACCAAATACTTCAATAATACGTCCACGTGGCATACCATTACCTAAAGCAATATCCAAACTTAAACATCCAGTCGACACACCTTCCACTACCATGCCCTTAGCTTCTCCTAATTTCATGATTGCGCCCTCACCAAATCGCTGTTTAATTTGACTAACAGCATCTTCTGCGGCTTGTTGTCTTTCAGTATTATTTGTATTTTTTTCCTCCTCCTTGCCCGCCTTGCCCGCTTCGCCTAATCGAGACGAGCCATCGGCTTGGGCGGGGTTGATTTTATCATCTTTTGCCATAAAAATGGGTTAATTAGTTAATTGGTTAATTAGTCAATTAGTTTATTTAAAATCAAATAACTGAATAACTAATTAACTGAGTAACTAAGCAACTAATATCTATTTAATCAATACTTGTCTAACAATCTCCACATCTTTTCCGTATTTTTTTTGTGCTTTTATTTTAATAATATTTATTCCTTGTTTTAAATTAATTTCTTGTTTAAACATATTCTGTTCATCTCCAAATACTTCTTCGTTATTAATAAATATTCTAGTTTCATCCTCGGTGTCGCCAATTATCTCTATTCTATTATCCTCAGTAATATAATTATCTAACGGAAAATGAATATTTAAAGTTGGTGGAGCAACAATAGCTCTAATTCTTAGCCCTAAATAAACAACACAGACAATAATAGCTAACACCAGTATAATATTTCGAATTAATTTAGGCAAGGATAAAAAATAACTCCATCTAGTACGCTTATGACCAAAAATTTCTTCTGCTTTATTTTCATTAAAAAACAATTCTTCTTCCTGATCATAAAGTTTAAGCATCTGTTTGATGTTTAATTTTAGATAATAACAATATTCACGCAAAAAACTCCTACCGTAAACTCCTTTGGGTAATTTATTATATTCTCCTTTTTCCAAAGCTGTTAAATATTCTTCTTTTATCTTTAAAATTCTAGCAATTTGCTCAACGCTAATATTTCTTTTTTTTCTAGTTTCTTGCAAAATCTCACCTAAAGTATAATCATCAATTTCATGTTTTTTAAAATTTTCTAACATATTAATTTAAAAAAGGAACAAAAAAAATGTTCCATCCTTGTTATTATTTTTATTGTGAATTTAAACTAGCTTATTTAAAACTACAGTGGCTTTACCAGATTCGAGTTGATATTTAGATTCTATTCCAAAAGCTTTTTGAACAGTATAAATAATTAACCAACTAGTAAATACAATTACTAAACCAATTACTGCATTAGTTAAAATAGTTTTTCCTTTGCCTGTTCTCTCCTGATTACCACCAGAAATTATCATCATTACCCCACCATAAACAAACATTAATAATGCCAAACTACCTACAATTCCTAACATTATTTCTGCTACATTAACGATTAAAACTTTAAAACTATCTAAATCATTAGCGACGATTGCATCTTGTACATTCTTATTAACAACTTGAGCATAACTTGAACTAGCCAAAGCAAAAAAACAAGAAAACAAGAAAACAATAATTAATAATTTTTTAAATTTTAATAACTTCATACTTTTAATCAATTATTTAATTCTGCGTGGTTCCGCGTATAGTTTCGCGTGAATTCCGCGTTTTCTACTAGTATATAGTCTGTTGTATCTTATTGGCTGCGATACCAACTATCTTTCGTAATTCATCAGGTTCATCTACTAATAACGCTTGTTCAATCATTTCGCCCATTATAACCTCAGCTGCGTTATAATCTTTTCCTTGATACCAAATCTTTGATGTTAAAATTTGATCAACAAAAACTGATAAATATTCATCCTCTGATTCTTTCTGTTCTTCAATAATAGCGCGCAAAGCTGATGGCTTGCTGGTCTTAGTTAAATATGACTGAACATTTTCTGCTCTAGTAGCAAATTGAATAAAGTCCCAAGCCTCTGCAGTAAGCTCACTTTGCTTAGAAACAGTTTCTAGCCAAAAATTTGCCATATTAATTTCTTTCTCATTACCCTCAATCTGTAACATTTTACTAATTCCAAAATTAAGACGAGGCGCTGTAGCTTTAATCATTGGGATGTGATAGGAATACCCAAAAAACATACCTAGTCTTCCTTCGGTAAATGCATTAAGAGAATTAGGCATGTCCTTATTCCAGGCATATACCTCTTTAATTGGATTGGCAAAATCAGTATAAAATCTTAAGGCCTCTATACCGGGTACTGATGGTTTATCCCAATTGGTCGGCATTTTATGAAAGAAAACATTACCATTAACATCCAGCATCTCAGCGCCATTTTGCATCATCAGTAATGACAAAATATCACTATATCTATCAATATTAAAAGCTGATCCTATGGCTACACCAGACTGTACTATGTCGCCATTACTGTTTTGTTTAGTTAAAGCGGCAACATCCTCTAAAAATTCTTGATTCCAATACTGAGGCGGTTCTACAATATTTTCATTATTTAATAAATCACGATTATAGAATAAAACTAATGTATCTAAACTCAATGGTAGACCATAAATTTCATCATCAATTATTGCCTGGTTATAAACAATTTCAGCAAATTGTTTTTTAATATCCTTAGGAACTAAACTCTTGGTTTTTTTTAATTCAACTGTTTGCTCTTGTCCACCAAAAGCTCCTTGTTCAGTGGTGGTATAAGCCAAAGTAATTTCTGACGGCATTGGACTAATTTTACTTTCATATCTTTTTAGCCAACCACTATTAATGGAAAAAATATCTGGCCCTTTTCCTTCAGCAAACGCTTCTAATAGTTCACGCTCATACTCTTCATATCTTAATTTTTTATAATTAATGCGGATATTAGAATGTATTGCTTCGTAAGCACTAATTATGTCGGCAAATTTATCTTGCCCATCCCAAGCTCGCCAAATCTCTAATTCAATTGGCTTGATCTTTTCTGCCTCTTCTTTACTCACTGTATCTCGACAACCAAAAGCAGAGGTAGTGATGAATATTAAAATTAAAGAGATGAAGGCTAGTTTTGTTTTAATGTTTTTGGACATAATACTATATTAAGGTTTAAACTTGCCCCGTCCTTATTCAGGTGGGGTCATTAATATTATAACAAATTTATGAAAATTGCGAAACTTAAAACTAAGTTATTCCACTTTTGGCCTATATTGCAAGGCTTCTGCAATGTGAGTAGTCTGCACATGTTGTTCGCCTGCTAAATCAGCAATAGTACGAGCTATTTTTAAAATACGGTAATAAGCGCGAGCTGATAAATGCAATTGTTCTACGGCAGTGCGCATTAAATTTTTTGATTCTTCGCTAAGCCGACAAAATTCTTTAATTTGCTGAGAGGACATTTCTGCGTTGGTAATAATCTCTAAATTTTGAAAACGATTCTGTTGTAATTCACGTGCTTGCCTAATACGTTTCCTAATAGACTCTGAACTTTCTGATTTATTTTCACTAGTTAACTTTTCAAATTTTATTCTCGGCACTTCCAAGTGCAAATCAATTCTATCTAAAATCGGTCCAGAAATTTTTCTCTGATAATTAATTACCTGCAATGGCGAACAGGTGCAATCTCTTTCTATGTCTGTTTTATATCCACAAGGACAAGGATTCATGGCAGCTACTAAAATAAATTTAGCTGGGAACTGCAAAGAACCAGCTGCCCGCGAAATATTAATTACTCCATCTTCCAAAGGCTGACGTAAATTTTCTAACATTACTCGCGGGAATTCCGCAAACTCATCTAAAAATAAAACTCCTCGATGAGCTAGTGAAATTTCTCCTGGTCGTGGCCACGTGCCTCCGCCAACTAAAGCTGCTCCTGAAGCAGTATGATGAGGAGAACGAAATGGCCGAGTGGTAACTAAAGGAGTGTTGTCTGGTAAATTACCTGAGACACTATAAATTTTAGTAATTTCTAATGCTTCACCTAAAGTTAACTTAGGCAAAATAGTGGTCATGGCACGCGCTAATAAAGTTTTACCTGATCCAGGTGGTCCGGACATTAGCACGTTATGCGCGCCAGCAGCAACGATTTCTAACGCTCGTTTAGCCTGCTCTTGTCCTTGCACATAAGCCATATCACAAACGCTATTGTTATTTTCTTGAAAAATAAATTCTGTTTTTTCTAGCGGATTAATTTTAATTCTATTTTCTAAATGGTAGATTAATTGTTTAAATGATTTAATTGGAACAACCTCTAATTCACTTACTAATTTTGCTTCGCTAGCATTAACTTCTGGCAAATAAATTGTTTTAATGCCTAATCTTTTGGCAGTAATGGCAATCGGTAATACACCATTAACTGAGCGCAAATCTCCATTTAAAGCTAATTCGCCAATAAAAATCTCCTTACCAGTTGGTAAAAAATTAACTCGCTTAGCTGCTAACATAGTGCTGAGGGCAATCGGCAAATCATAGCTTGGACCTTGTTTGCGCAAATCAGCTGGAGCTAAATTAACCGCAACTCTTTTGCGCGGAAAATTACGGTCACTATTAATTACCGCACTACGCACTCGTTCCTTTGATTCTTGTACCGCCATGTCTGGTAATCCAACAATTGCAAACTGTCCTAATTTTCCTGGCACTAATTCTGCTTCCACTTCCACTAATGCTCCTTCAAGTCCAACTACTGCGGCTGATAATACTTTTGCTGCCATACTTTTTTGTCATTCCTGCGAACCTTGCCTACCGGCAGGCAGGAGCAGGAATCCAGAAATAATAATTATGACTCTAGTATAGCATAAAATTTATTTGACTAAATAAAAAAATAAAATAAACTGTGTAACTAATTAACTAGCTCTGTATAACACAAAATTTTTCCAAAAGAATAAAATCCTGTATAATAGATTTAAATAACAATAAAATTTTATGCCTGAACACACACGTTCTGATGATGATATTCATTATTCGCTGAAAAAAGAAATTAATGAATATTACTGGTCAGTAGCAATTAAAAGTTTCGCGGTTAGTTTGGTCGGTCTTTTTGGACCGATTTATGTATTTTTGTATTTTGATCAATCAGTGATTAACACGATGCTTTTTTACCTGCCACAGTATATAGCTATTGTTTTGTTAGTACCAATTGCAGTTCATACTTTAGAAAAATGGGGATTAAAAAAATCAATGGCCATTGGTAACCCGATTTTAAGTATTTATTTACTTTGTTTAATGCTGGCTGGTATTTATGGATTTACCTTTATAATCTTAGCAGCTATTGCTCGCGTGCTTCATATAATATTCTTTTTTCCTGCTCGTCATGCTGATTTTGCTAAATTTGCCAGTAGTAAAAAAATGGGGCAACAAGTAGGAACTGCTAATATTATTGCTACTGCAGTTAGAGTTCTAGCTCCATTATTTGGCGGATTGATTATAGTAAATTTTGGCTTTACTCCTTTATTTATTATCGCTTCTGTTCTAATATTTATTTCCATGTTACCATTATTCTTTTCTCCAGAAATTTATGAACACTACTCTTTTTCTTATTTACAAACATTTGCTTTTCCTTTTAAAAAAGAAAATTGGCGCACCTCAATTGCTTTTTTCTTTGAAGGTATGGAAGTTGTTATTATTGCAATTCTTTTCAGTATTTTTATTTATACTGTAATTGGTAATTTTGAAACTATTGGCTGGGTAGTGTCGGCTTCATCATTATTATTAATATTTTTTATTTATTTCATGGGATGGCTAATAGATAAAAAAGGTAACAAAAAAATACTATCAATCACTTCAGTAATTAATAGTATTGCCTGGATTGTTAACGCCTTTATTGCTACTCCTTTTCAATATTTAATTTATAGCAGTGTTTATAAATTAACTGAAACTGGTACTCGTTTACCTTTTAATTCTTTATTTTATAAAAATGCGCACAAAAAGAAACATGGTGCTGACGAATATATTATTTATCATGAAGTGGTTTTAAATACTGGCAGAGCAGTAATGTGTCTAATTGTAATTACTGGTTTTTATTTTGGTATCACTGCATTTCTACCTTATTTCATGTTAGCTGCTTTTTCAGTTTTAATGTTTCGGCTCGTTAAATAACTCCTACGAAATACGAATTTTTACCCGTCTCGCCTATGGCTTACCGAGGCGGACGAATATACAAATTAAAGATAAAAAACCACTCTACCTATTGAGTGGTTTTTTTTGTATATTTATACCTAATTTGATTATTTACTCTTTTATTTCAGGATGAGTTTCAAGATATTTATCACGTAAATCAATTCCGCAAGCAGTAAAAATACTGGTGTCGTCAATTTCAGCATGTTCATATAAATATTTTCTTATTGGATCTAAAATATCTTTATCATTTCTAGCCATTAAATCGTTAATTATTATTATAGAATTTTTTTCTATACTGTATTTATTTTTTGCCCCTCGTTTTTCAATCTTATCAAAAAAATATTGTTTATTATCTTCATTGTTTATAATTCTGCCCCACCCTATTTCCTCTAAAAGCTTTTTGCCCTCTTCAGTTAGTTTAATAGGAGAGTTAATTGTGAATAATGCAGAATTACTTATAACTTGTTTTTCAGACAATGCTACTATTAAGCTATTAAATTTTTCTAACAAGCGACTAATTTTTGTTTCCAATTTACCAAAATTATTTTTTTCTAATTTACAAATTCTATTGTTAAATTTATGATAAAAATGAACACATAACCCAATTATTAAACCAAAAACAACATACCCAGCAATTGTGGGATAGTTATCAATCAACAATTGTGCTAAATCTTTAAATGTCATAATTTTTATTGCAATAATATTCCTTATTTATATTATACTATAAAATTACTCAAAATAGTAATCACAATCTTTTTCATCAAAAATTAATTTCTTCTTATTTGATTTTATTAACTCAATTATTTTTTCAGCTAAAAAGCTTGGTTCACACATCATCTTTTTCTTTTTATTCCAATTATTATTATCACACTCAGTACGAGAAAGCATGGTATCAACTGGTCCAGGACATAAAACTTTTACATTATAACTAGGGTAAGTTAGTTCTATTAATTCTGCTAAATTCAAAGAAGTTCGTTTTACTAAGGCATATAATCCAGGATCAGATGGAAAATAAAGCGCGTGTCGTGAGGACATCTGTATAATTACAGCATCATTAACTAATTTTTTCTTGGCATGCTTTAACATTAACCAAGAACCTTTGATATGTACATCAAATAATAATTCAAAATCTTTTTCAGTAACATCTAGGATATCGCCTCTTTTCATTACTCCAGCATTATTAAATAAAATATCAATTTTACCTTTAATGCGTTGAAGAGCTTTTTTCACTTGCATTCCTTTGGTAACATCTACTTTTAAATATGTTACTCCTTCAACTTTATGTTTTGGTTTTTTTATATCAAAACAAAAAACGCGAGCACCTGCTTGCGCTAAAAGATTAGCCACTGCTCCACCAATCCCATTAGCAGCACCAGTAATAACTACAATTTTATTTTGCCAATTCATAGATTACACTTTAATATCTAATAAATAAAAAATATCGGAAAGTTTTATAATTTCAAAATCTTTTGATACTAATGAAGCCAACTTATTAAGTTCATCTTTGGTAAAACGTTTAAAATTACTGTGATTAGTTATTACATCGTTATCTTTAATTTCTGTAATATCAATACCAATTGATGGATAATATTTTCTAGCAAATTCAATGCCAGTATCACTCCAAGCTGAAGCTAATACATGCCCACCTAACTTAGCATATTTTTTCATCATAGCTAACAAAAAATCTCTGCGGTCAGTAGAGATTTTTGAAGAGCCAAGTAAATTATATGAAGCTAAAACAATATCAAATTTCTCCTTCAGATCCATCTCAAAAAAATTCTGACATTTTAACTCACAATTATCTATTCCTGCTAAATTAGCTCTAGCAGCTCCTATCATTTTATCGTCATAATCTATCCCTACTATTTTTTTTACAAATGGATTAACTACCTTCATTGTTCTTCCATTACCACAACCCACGTCTAAAATAGTGCTTTCTTTATTCACTATTTTTTTTATATACTCATTCTCCTTGTTAAAGTAGTCAACCATTTCTGGTAAAGGATGTTCAACTGCTCTGATATATTCTTCAAAATAATCTTGCATATGTTTAAATTATACAAGCACTCTTATATGTATTATATAATATTATTAAAATTATGTATATGTGCCGACGGTGGGACTCGCCCGTCTCGCCTTCGGCGAAGCCGAGGCGGAAACCCTCACGGATTGCGATATCCCGCAGTACTGCGGGACGTGTATACCAAATTTATGTGCCGACGGTGGGACTCGAACCCACACGGATTGCTCCACTAGTTCCTAAAACTAGCGTGTATACCAATTTCACCACGTCGGCTTTTTAATATTTGAGATATTATCTTTATTCTTGCTTAAATTAATAAAATAGTCAAATAAAAAAGCCAATACAAATTATATTAATTGAATAATTTTATTAATTTTAAACAATTTCTCTCAAACGTCAAATTATGGTATTATAAAAAATAATAATAACTTACTAAGGAGAAAAAATATGCCAGCTAAAAAAACAACTTCAACTAAAGCTAAAACAGAAACTAAAACAACTTTTACTGCTAAAGATGTAGAAGATAACAAAGTCATTGCCGCATTATCTTATATCTTTATTTTATGCTTTATCCCTCTTTTTTTAAAAAAGAATAGCGCCTTTACTCAATTTCATGCTAAACAAGGTTTGACTATTACAATTGGTTGGTTTGCACTTTGGATTTTTGGTATTATTCCAATTCTTGGCTGGATGGTTGCTTTCTTTGGTAATATTGCTTTATTAATTGTTAGTATTTTAGGTGTTACTAAAACTCTTAACGGAGAATCTTGGAAAATTCCATTTATCTATGAATGGAGTAAACAATGGAACCTATAAACTCCTACGAAGTACGAATTTGTACGAATATACGAATACTATTTAAGAGATTTATAGAAATACAAACTATTAATTTAGTAAAATAAGTTAATAGAATATTTGTATATTCGTACAAATTCGTACTTCGTAGGAGACAAAACTTTCAACAAACAAACTAACTCTCTTTATATATATGCAAAAGACAAAAATAATTGCTACTATTGGTCCGTCTAGTGAAAAAATTAGTACTCTTAAAAAAATGGTTTTAGCTGGCATGGATACGGTTCGTTTAAATATCTCTCATCGAGATCATGCTTATCATTCAGAATTAATTAAAAATATTAGACAAGTAGCAGAAACTTTAAAACAACCTATTTCAATTATCCTAGATTTACAAGGACCAAAAATAAGAACTGGAATTGTCACTGAAGAAGGAATTGAAATAAAAAAAGGAGATAAAGTTATTTTAATACCAGAGAATGTAAATATTCCAGCCAAGGCTACTCATTTTTATATTCCAATTCAATTTCCTAATTTGTATAAATATATCAAAAACGAACAGGTTGTTTATGTAGATGACGCTACCGTGGAACTTAAAACCATTAAAGTAAAAAGAAAAGCCATTGAATGTGAAGTAATGAATGATGGAAATATTAAAAGCAATAAAGGTTTAAATTTTCCTGGAGCTGATATTAAATGCCCTGCCCTATCAACTAAAGATTTAAATGATCTTAAATTTGCTATTAAAAATAAAGTTGATTTTGTAGCACTTTCTTATATTAAAAATGAACAAGATGTATTTGCCTTAAGAAAACATATTTTAAAATTAAGTAAACAAAATGGCTTTAAATTAACTGACTTTAAAAAACCTGCTGAACGCGGAAAATGGTCTGGTGCGCATACTAGGATTATTGCTAAAATTGAAAGACCTCAAGCAGTTAAAAATTTTGATAAAATTTTAGAGGCATCTGACGCCATTATGGTTGCCCGTGGAGATTTAGGAATTGAAATGCCTTTAGAAGATTTACCTTTTGTCCAAAAAGAAATTATTGCTAAATGCTTAGTAGTTGCTAAACCAGTTATTGTGGCCACTCAAATGCTTAATTCTATGATTACTCAACCATACCCAACTAGAGCAGAAATTAGCGATATTGCTAATGCTATTATAGATGGTACAGATGCAATTATGCTTTCTGGGGAAACAGCTACTGGAAAATATCCTGTCAAAACAATTAGAGTAATGGACAAAGTTGCCCGTGAAGCAGAACAAAATAAGATAAATGAAGCCGAAGAAAAAAAACAAATTACCAATTATTCATCAACTACTCGAGCTATTGCTAAAAATTGTAAATCATTAGCTGAGGAAAGTAATGCTAAAGCAATTATTTGTACTACTACTTCTGGATTTACTGCTCGCATTATTGCTTCTTTAAAGCCAACTCAACCTGTGATAGCCCTATCCCCTTCTGATACTATTCAAAGACAACTTAATTTAAGCTGGGGTGTTATTCCTTATTATCTTAAAAAAGTACAATCTTTTGATCGATTTATTATTGATTTAAAAAAATTAATTATTAAAGAAAAAATAGCTAAACCAGGAGAAGTGATTATTATTTGCACTGGTCATCCTTTGGGATATTTAGGCCAAACTAATTTAATTAAAGTTGAGATATTATAATTATGAAATTCATTAAATTCTTTAACGAGTTATCAATTAAAGATGTTCCTGTAGTAGGAGGCAAAAATGCTTCCCTTGGAGAAATGTACGCTAAACTTTCTAAACAAGGAGTTAGTGTTCCCAATGGCTTTGCTACCACTAGCGAGGCTTATTTTTATTTTTTAGAAAATGCTGGCATTAAAGATGACATTAAAAGAATATTAAAAGGTTTAAATACACATAATGTTAAAGATTTAATGACTAAAGGCCGAGCTGTACGCCAAACTATTTTACAATCTAAACTTCCTGAAGATTTTACCAAAGAAATTACTCAAGCATACCAAAAACTTTCCAAAGATTGCAAAATGAAAAATATAGATGTAGCCGTTCGCTCATCGGCTACTGCTGAAGATTTACCAGATGCTTCTTTTGCTGGCCAGCAGGAAACTTTTTTAAATATTACTGGAGAAACTGATTTATTAATTGCTGTCAAAAGATGTATTGCTTCCCTTTTCACTAATCGTGCTATTTCCTATCGAGTAGATAAAGGCTTTGATCATTTTAAAATTGCTTTGTCAGTTGGGGTACAAAAAATGGTACGCTCTGATCTGTCCTCTTCTGGAGTAATGTTTACGATTGATACTGAAAGCGGATTTGAAAATGCAGTACTAATAAATTCTATTTACGGCTTAGGTGAAAATATTGTTCAAGGAAAAGTAAGTCCTGATGAATTTTATTATTTTAAACCAACTAAACAAATTATTTCTAAAAAAATCGGCCCGAAAAAAATTAAAATGATTTATAGTTCTGACCGAAAAAGTCCTACCAAGGATATTCCTGTTTCCAAAGATGATCAAGAGCGACCATCAATTACTGATGCTGAAGTAAAGCAACTGGGTGAATGGGCAATCGCCATTGAAAAGCATTATCAAAAACCAATGGATATTGAATGGGCAAAAGATGGACGGGATAAAAAATTATATATTGTCCAAGCTCGACCAGAAACAGTTCAAAGTCAACGCGACTATAATATTATAGAAGAATATAAACTTAGTAAAAAAGGCAAAGTAATTGTCAGTGGAAAATCAGTTGGCGCTAAAATAGGTGCTGGCACAGCTAATGTAATTTTAGATGTTAAGGATATTACTAAGTTTAAAAAAGGCCAAGTGCTAGTAACTGACATGACTGACCCTGACTGGGAACCAATTATGAAAATTGCCAGTGCAATCGTAACTGACAAAGGCGGGCGTACCTGTCATGCAGCTATTGTTTCTCGTGAACTAGGTATTCCTTGTATTGTTGGCACTGAAAATGTTAGCAAAGAAGTACATACTGGCGATAAAATTACAGCTAGTTGTGCTGAAGGTGAGGAAGGTTATGTTTATGATGAAATTTTAAAATTTAAAATCAATAAAACTAATATTAAAAATTTAGCTGAGCCAAAAACTGACATTATGATGAATATTGGCACACCTGATTTAGCTCTTAGCTCTTCTTTTATTCCCAATAAAGGAGTGGGGCTAGCTAGAGAAGAATTTATTGTAGCTACTTATATAAAAATTCACCCTAGTGCATTGTTAAAGTTTGATGAATTAAAAAAACAAAAAAAATTAACCGCTAAAGAAATTAAACAGATTGAAGAAATTACAATCGGATATAAGAGCAAGAAACAATTCTATATCGATCAGTTGTCACAGGGCATTGCCATAATTTCTGCTGCCTATTATCCCAAAGATGTTATTGTTCGTTTGTCTGATTTTAAAACTGATGAATATCGTAATTTAATTGGTGGTCATTTATTTGAACCAGAAGAAGATAATCCAATGCTTGGCTGGCGTGGAGCCTCTCGCTATTATCATCCTGACTTTATTGAAGTTTTCAAAATGGAATGTGAAGCTTTGAAAATAGTCCGTGAAAAAATGGGCTTAAATAATGTAAAAATTATGATTCCGTTTGTGCGCACTTTAGATGAATTGCATAAAGTAACAAAAATCATGACTGCTAATGGCTTAAAGCGCGGTAAAAATGGTTTGGAATTATATTTAATGGTAGAAGTGCCCTCTAATGTGATTTTAATCCATGACTTTGCTAAATACGTTGATGGCTTTTCTATTGGCACTAACGATTTAACTCAATTAGCTCTTGGGGTTGACCGCAATTCAGCTCTAGTCGCTCCGATTTATGATGAGCGTAATCAAGCAGTTAAACAATTTGTTGCTTATGCTATTGCCATGGCCAAGGAAAGTAAAACTAAAATTGGCATTTGTGGCCAAGCTCCTTCTGACTATCCAGAATTTGCCACATTTTTGGTTGAACAAGGTATTGATAGTATTTCTTTAAATCCAGATACAGTAATTAAAACTACTGTAGAAATTTTAAAGATGGAAAAGAAATTAAAAAGAAAATAAAATTCTTTGTCATTTCCGTCCCCGTTTTCACGAGTGGGAATCCCTGCCTTGCCGGCAGGCAGGCAGAAATAATAACAAAAAAATACCACATCCTTTTTCGCTGGATGCGGTTTTTGATTTAATTATTATTATGCCGTCTCTGCTAACGGCATTTCCGACTCATCATCTTCTTGATTTTCTTGCCATTCTTGCGCCATAATATCAAGCTCTTCAATTATTCCATCAATAAGAATTCCGACAATTTTTTTATTTTTTTCCCATTCTTTCATGCCAAGAAACTTATGATAAAGAGGGAAAGACTCTTCTAGAATATTCCAAATGTCTTGTCCCCTGGTGTTTTCTGATTTATTTTTTTTACTCAATAAATCTAATATGAAAACAATTACCTTTTTTTCCGCTTCTTCTTCTTTTAATCTTAATTTATCTTCCAGATGATGTTGTAAACACCGTAACACGCTCATAAGCCATCCAAAGCCATTAATTAAGTCATAAAAATCTTCTGGCTCCGCAACTTGAGATGTATTAATAAATATTGTAGAATGAGTATGTAAAGAACTATTATGTACTGATGCTGACATATTCTTCCCTCCATTTTTTTTATAACACACAATATTAAACACTATCATATAGTTAATATTTAGTCAATATGCCAAAAACTAATAAAGAAAAATTTAAGGCAGGTATTTATAATTACTGCGATCGCTGGTGCGAACGCTGTTCTGATACTAATAAATGCTATATTTACGCCAAAGAACAAGAGGCTAAACAAAAACATATTGAAGATGGCGAAGATCCTAATGATCCAAAAATAATGATGAAGGATATTATTACTGATATGCGAGAAGTAAATAAAATGATTCAAACAAAAATGAATAAATTGGGCGTAACTGAAAAAGAACTGGGGGAAATGGAATTGCAAGATATTAATGCAGAGCCTGATTTTGACAAACATCCTTTAATTGAAAAATGTTTAAAATATTTTGAATCATCTCACAAATTTTTAAGTGAATTTAACTATGAACAGCAAAAAATGGTTATGCAGTTTGGTATTAAAATTACTGATAATGATATTGATGACGAATTAAAAATAATAACTTGGTATCATTCTTTATTAGGCTCAAAAGCTACTCGTTTATTAATTGAACAGCATTTTGCTAAAATTGAAACTGATCCAGAAACAAAAAAAATTATAATAGAAGATTTACCAAAATTTTTTTCCTTAATAAATAAATGCATTTCTCAATCTCAAAACGCCTTCAATTCTTTCACTCAAAAAAGAGAGGGTTATAAAACTAAGATTTCTCCTCTTATAAAACTTCTAATTCAAATTCAATCAGAGGTGGACAAACTTAAATAAATAGATTATATTATGCTAATCCACTAATAACATGCGAATCTACTAATTGCGAATAGTTAATTCGTGGTATTAGTGATTAGTGGATTAGTATTTATTAGTATATTAGCATCACACTTATGTCCTTATCCGTCGGGATCGTCGGCCTTCCTAATGTCGGCAAATCAACAACTTTTAACGCCTTATTAAAAAAGAAGCAAGCTGAAGCTTCTAATTTTGCGTTTTGTACGATTGAACCAAATGTAGGCATTGTTAATGTACCAGATGAACGCTTAGAAAAATTAAGTAAAGTTTCTAACTCTAAAAAAACCATTCCTACTACCATAGAATTTATTGATATTGCTGGTATCGTATCAGGAGCGCATAAGGGTGAGGGTTTAGGAAATAAATTTTTATCTCATATTCGCGAGGTAGATGCGATAGTAGAAGTTGTTCGTGACTTTAAAAATCCAGACATCACTCATGTGTCAGGTAAAATTGATCCGCAAGATGATATTGCTACTATTAATCTAGAATTAATTATGGCAGATTTACAAAGTGTCAGTAGTAGATTGGAAAAAATTGGCAAAGAAGTAAAGTCAGGCGACAAACAAGCAATTTTAGAAGAAAAAATCTTAATTAGAATTAAAACTGAATTAGAAAATGAAAAGTCATTACGTGACTTAGAATTTACTGAAGAAGAATTGGAAATAATAAAGCCATATAATTTTTTAACTATTAAGCCTTTATTGTATTTAATTAATATTGATGATGATTCTAATAAAAAACCTATCGAACAAGCAAACTCCATTACCATCAATGCTCAAATTGAATCTGAAATAGCTGAACTACCCGAGGAAGAGCAGGATGAATATAAAAAAGAGTTAGGAATTTCTGAAACTGGTCTTGATAAACTAATTAAAAAATCTTACGAGATGTTAAATTTGGTTACTTATCTTACTTCAGGCGAACCAGAAACTCGTGCTTGGACTGTAACTCAAAATACTAAAGCCCCAGAAGCAGCTGGTGTAATTCATACTGATTTTATCAAAGGCTTTGTTCGAGTGGAAGTAATTAACTGGCAAAATTTTATTGATAATAACGGCTGGACTGGCGCCAAAGAAAAAGGTCTTGTCCGAATAGAGGGCAAGACCTACGAAGTTAAAGACGGAGATGTTTGTTACTTTTTAATCAACAAATAATCAACTACATTCACAATTAGTAAATAAACACCATTGTGGAAATTTTGTTAATTTTACTTTATTACTTGTTGCTTCAGAAAATTTGTTATTTTTTTTAACAATTCGCTGAAAAATAACAACTGAAAACTTACTGACTGGCTTCATGACCTCAATAATTCTTTGATTATTTTCGCTCAGCCATAACTGAAAATCTTCAAAAGACCAATGTTGCTTATCCAGCCAAACGCCAATTTGTGGTTGGTTGTCTGAAACAAGAAAAAATGAAAAAAGCGCAACCGGCTTTTCATCTTCTCCACAAATCTGTAAGCTACACATATTTTCAGAAAAAAATAGTTTTATTAATCGTTTCATGATTCCCTCTCCTTATTTTTGTTTATAAAACTAATTACCTCTTTAATATTAATAAAATATCAAGCTATCGTCAAGGCAATGCTTAAATAACTTTAATTTTGACAAACCTCTCCCTCTGCTTTATTATATAAATACTAAAAACTAATCAAAAATATGCAACTCAAATCACTTCAAGAAGACCCAAAAATTTTTACCGCTTTACAAGACGAAAAAACACGTCAATCTGAAGGCATGGAATTAATTGCTTCAGAAAATTATGTTTCTCCAGCAGTATTAGCAGCACTTGGCTCAGAATTCACTAACAAATATTCTGAGGGCTATCCAGGTAAACGCTATTATGCTGGTAATGAAATAGTGGATATTATAGAATCATCTGCTATTGAAAGAGCTAAAAAATTATTTAATGCTGAACATGTCAATGTTCAACCTTTATCCGGCTCACCAGCCAATGCTGCCGTTTATTTTGCGCTATTAAAACCAGGCGACAAAGTACTAGGCTTAAAATTGGATCATGGTGGACATTTATCTCATGGCCATCCGGTTAATTTTTCCGGCTTGCTTTATGACTTTGTCCAATACACGGTAGATAAAGAAACTGGAATTATTAATATGGATGAAGTGCGAGAAATTGCTTTGCGAGAAAAACCAAAAATGATTATTGCTGGTTTTTCTGCTTATTCCAGAAATATGGACTGGCAAAAATTCCAAGATATTGCCGATGAAATTGGCGCGATTACTTTTGCAGATATTGCCCATATTGCTGGATTAATTGCTGGTAAACAATTGGAGAATCCTGTACCGATTTTCGATGTTGTCACTACTACTACGCACAAAACTTTGCGTGGACCACGTGGAGCGATAATTATGTGTAAGGAAAAATTTGCTAAAAAAATTGATACGGCTGTTTTCCCTGGCATGCAAGGTGGACCGCATGATAATAATACGGCTGCCAAAGCTGTTGCTTTTGGTGAAGCCTTAAGTCCTGATTTTCAAGAGTATGCTAAACAAACTATTGTTAATGCTAAAGTACTAGCTAGTGAATTACAAAATCATGGCTTTAAAATCATTTCTGATGGCACTGACAATCATTTGATAGTAGTAGATATGACTTCCAAAAATATCAATGGTCGTGAAGCAGAACAATTATTAGACAAAGTCGGTATTTCCACTTCTCGCTCTACTATTCCTTTTGATCCCTTACCCCCATTTAAAGCTAGTGGAGTTCGCTTGGGCACACCAGCTATTACTACTCGTGGAATGAAAGAAGCAGAAACTAAACAAGTAGCCAACTGGATTAACGAAGCTATCAGTAATAAAGATAATGAAGAAAAATTACAACAAATTAAAGAAGAAATAAAACAACTTTGCCTAAAATTTCCCATCCCAAGTATGCAATAATTAGAAAAAATAAAGCGAGGTATTCCTGCCTCGCTTTTTTAATATTTAAATTTATAACTTTTCTTGCCTAATTCCCTTTTTATCCGTAAAATACAATTACACTTATAAATTCGTATATTCGTACTCATTCGTATTTTGTAGGAGCTAATATGGCACAAATCATAAATGGCAAACAAATTGCCAATAAAATCAAAGATGAAATAGTTAAAGAAATTGCTAAATTACCAACTAGGCCTAATTTAGCAATTATTTTAGTTGGCCAAAAAACAGATTCTGAACTTTATGTTTTACTCAAAGAGAAAGAAGCTAAAAAATGTGGCATTGATACGCATTTATATAAATTTGATGAAGATGCTACTGAAGCAGATTTATTAAAATGTATAGATTTTATAAATAAAGATAATCTAATAGACGGTGTATTATTACAATTACCTTTACCTAAACATTTCAATACTGGCAAGATGGTAAGCGCGATTGATCCAAAAAAAGAGGTGGATGGTTTTCATGTAGAAAATTTAAAAAAAATTATAAATAATCAAGATTGTATTATACCACCACTAGCTGGAGTAGTTTTAGAAATACTAGATGATATTAAAGTAAATTTAAAAAATAAAAAAATAGCTATTCTTGCTCACAGTGATATATTTATGCAAGGTGTTGGTAATATTTTACAGCAACAAGGCGCTGAAATTTTATCATGCAACTATGATAAAGACAACGAACCTGATTTAAAAAAATGCACTAAAAAAGCTGATATTATAATTACCGCTATTGGAAAAAAACATTATTTAAATTTTAGCTATGTAAAAAAAGACGCTATTATAATTGATATTGGTATTATTAAGGAAGGTAAAGGAATTTTTGGTGATGTTGATTTTGAAGATGTAGAAGATATTGCTGGTTATGTCACACCAGTTCCTGGTGGAGTCGGACCGATTACAATCGCCTGTGCTTTGCGGAATGTACTTCACGCATATCGCAAAACACATAACTCATAACGTACAGTACTATGGATTTTCACGATGAACTAAAATGAACAATGCATAAGTATGTAAAGTTTATATACAAGATAACTAAGAAGTTTCCCAAAGATGAATTATATGGAGTTACTTCACAAATAAGAAGATCATCAATTTCAGTGATATTAAATTACATAGAAGGCTATGCTAGAAGAAAAGGATATGATTGTAAAGTATATAAAAACTTTTTAGAAATATCCTATGGCTCACTAAAAGAATCTAAATATTTACTATATTTTTCTTTAGAAGAAAATTACATATCTAAGGAAGAATATAACGAAGGATTTGCCATGGCAGATAAAATTGAAAAAATGCTATGGCCTGTAATTAAAAATAAATAGCGCTTATGTGTTACGCGCTATGTGTTATACGAGAAACCCCATGCTAAACCAACAACTCTCTCAACTCAAAGACCTTCTAAAAATTCACTATGGCTATAGTGAATTTCGTTTTGGACAGGAAAAAGCGATTAAAAATGTTTTAGAACAAAAAAGTACCGTAGTCATTATGCCAACTGGTGGTGGTAAATCTTTAATTTATCAATTACCTAGTTTAATTTTAGACGGCATTACTATTGTCATTTCTCCTTTAATTGCTTTAATGAAAGATCAAGTGGATAGCCTAGAACAAATTGGTATTCCTGCTACTTTTATTAATAGCTCTCTGAGTCAAATTGAAACTCAATCTAGAATTAATGATATTAAAAATAATGTTTATAAATTAATCTACATTGCGCCAGAACGATTTTACTCGCAAGAATTTATGAATTTACTTAGTAATGTAAAAGTATCTTTATTTGCTATTGATGAAGCTCATTGTATTTCTGAATGGGGGCATGATTTTCGCCCCAGTTACATGCGCATGAAAGAAGTGATTAAATTAGTTGGCAATCCCACTGTTCTAGCTGTTACTGCTACTGCCACCCCAGAAGTACGTGAAGATATTATTAAGCAATTAAATCTTTCAAATCCTGAAGTGATAGTTACTGGTTTTAATCGACCTAATTTAAAATTTGGGGTTATCCGTGCTAGTGATTCACAAAAATATTCTCAAATTTCTAATCTTGTTCAACAAATTAACGGCTCAGGAATAATCTATGCTGGGACACGCAAAAAAGTAGAGGAGATGTTGAGCTATTTAACTTCAAGTGGTGTCAGCGCAGTCGCCTATCATGCTGGCATGGACTCTAATAATCGTAAATCCATTCAAAATGAATTTATGAAAGGAGCAGTGCGAGTAATTATTGCTACTAATGCTTTTGGTTTAGGAATTGATAAGTCTGACATCCGTTTTGTGATTCATTTTGACATGCCAGGTACAATTGAAGCCTACTATCAAGAAGCTGGTAGAGCTGGTCGCGATGGCCAAGAAAGTCATTGCTTTATGTTTTATTCTCCAGCTGATCGTTATCTACGTGAATTTTTTATTTCTGGCGATAATCCTCCTCCAAATGTTATTACCGAAATTTATGCTGGATTATTATACAATGATAGTGATACTATTTTAGCCACTTACGCTACCTTAGCAGAAAGTGTTAGTGAAAAAGTACCTGACATGGCTATTGGTACTGCTTTAAAAATTCTAGAAAGAGAAGGCTATATTACTCGCAGTCACGAAAAAACCGGTCAAGCTTTTATACAATTTTCACATGATGCTGATTATATTAAAGAAAAATTAAGTGCTAAAGCCAGAGTGCAGAATCAAGCTCTGCAAGGATTTGTCAGACATTTTGGTGACAAACTTTTAGCAGGAGTTGAATTTTCACCTAATGATATAGCTGAAATAGCTGGGGTTAAACGAGATGCTATTACTCGTTTAGTAAAAAAATTATCTGATGAAAATTTAGCTAGCTATCGCCCACCTTTCCGAGGTACAGAAATAAAAATATTAAAAAAAGTAAAACCAGAAGATTTAAATATTAATTTTACTGCGCTTAAAGAAAAACATAAACGCGAATTAAACAAACTAGATATAATGGAAAATTATGTTTATGATTTTGGTTGTCGACGAAAATACATTTTAGATTATTTTAAGGATAGTAATACTCATGATTGTCAGATTTGTGACAATTGCACATCTGGTTCGCAAGCCAAAGAAGTAGTTAGTGATGTTTTAAATAATATAAACTTTGCAGATAAAAAAATAGCTAAAAATAATGAAGCTACTATAACCACTAAACTTACTCAATTGGAAACCTATGAACTTTATCAGCAAAACATGACTATCGATGAAATGGCTCAGACTCGTAATTTAAAACCCGGCACCATTATTCAACATTTATGTTTTTTGATTGAAAAAAATAAAGATATCGATATTAATAAATTTGTTGATTCTAAAAAACAAATTAAAATTCAACGAGCGATTAAAAAAGTTGGCACTGACACATTAACTCCAATTAAAGAAGCAGTTGGTGATGAAGTTAGTTGGGATGATATTAGATTAATGCTAGCAAATTTAAAATAATTGACAAAAAAATATAAAAGTTTAAGATAATAATAATAAAATACTTTTTCAAGGGAGAAAACCAATGAAAACGATCTTTACTATAGGGTTACTTATTGCATTAGTTTTGTGTATTGTTGCTTTTCTTTTCTGTAGAATTAAACATAGACAACTTCATAAGCAGATTATTCAAGCAATCAAGCAATCAACTAAACCATTAAACATAGCTGATTTAACAAAAAAGCTTGGAAAACAACTTTATTTAAATGATGAATTAGCTATAATGATCATGAATGGAATACTAAACTTAGATCAAAGTGGTAACTATTCATTAACAGACAAAGGACGTTCTTTAATTCCTAAGCCAAAAAAACCAGTAGAACCAACAGAGACTGAAACTTTCAAAGAAAACTAATTCACAAAGAAAAAGTAGAAATAAATTTTTCATCACAAACTTAATGAGGGCACGAAACATCGCGCCCTCTTTTCTTTTTGGTTAAAAAATGGTATAAACATAGGATATGAAAAAAGAAATTAAAAACAAATTGTTAAAAATAGTCCGCGATAACTACGAAGATGTTGCTGATGAATTTTCTGATTCCCGAAATTATGTTTGGCCAGAATTAAAAAAAATCATTAATATTAAAAATAACAATAAAATTTTAGATCTTGGCTGTGGCAATGGTCGCCTTTTTGAATTATTCAAAAATACAGATGCAAAATACACTGGCGTTGAACAATCTCATAATTTAACTAAATTAGCTCAAAAAAAATATCCGAACGCAAAATTCATTCAAAGTGATATTTTAAAATATAATTCTAATGCAAAACATGATTTAATTTTATTAATTGCTGTCTTACCTCATATTCCTTCGTCTGAATTAAGATTAAAATTATTAAAACAAATTAAAAATAATCTTGCCCCTAATGGTCAATTAATAATTACTTGTTGGAATTTACGTGCCCATCCAAAATATAAAAAACTAGTCTGGAAAAATAATATATTAAAAATATTTGGTTTAAATAAGATGGATTGGGGTGATATTTTATTCTCTGGATTTACTAAAAATTCCCAACGTTACTACCATGCTTTTACTAAAAATGAATTACACAAATTATTAATTCAAGCTGGATTTAAAATTGAAAAAATTTATCAAGATAAAAAAAATATCTATGCGATTTGCAATTAAAATTTTTATTTTAAATTATTTTTTATTCCTCCTTTAATGAAAAAGACCTTAGATTAAACTAAGGTCTTTTTGTTATAAAATAAACTAAAATTGCACTCAATATTCCCAAAATATCTACCCCTAAATCATATAAATCAAACCTTGTTTTTCTAATATACTTATCATAAAGCTCTTTTCCAATACTTAATGTTAAAACTAAAACTACGGCTATTTGCCAAGTTGTAAAAATTAAAAAAAGAAAAAACAATAAAAAAGCCACGCCAAAATGCACGTACTTTTCATAAACTCCATAATATATTCCGTGTAAAAATTTTGTGATATTCATTATTATATTATAGCATATAACCTAAAAGGAGCCCGACTCCCTATAGGGAATCGGACTCCTGAATTTTCATCTGAGCGGGTAGAGGGAATCGAACCCTCATATTCAGCTTGGAAGGCTGACGTAATAGCCATTATACCATACCCGCAATTATTTCACTTTTTCAACTTTATCACATCTTATCTGCCTGTACAAGTTGCGTATTCTTATTATCTTCCATTTCTTCAATTAACTCTATATCTTCCATTTCTTCAATTAACTCTATTACAGCATTAAATTTTGCTGGATAATTTAAATTCTCCGCAAAATCTCTTACTGATTTTTCAAAAACAATCTTCTTTGTTTCTTCACTTTTTATTAAAATGGTTAACTGTTGCCCGATTCTAATATTATTGCCCGTCGGCTTATTATTAAATAAAATATCAGCATCCTTAATCTTGTATTCCCGCGTTAGCTTCCAAATGGTATCGTCTTTTTTTACTTCATGCAAAACAGACGGACCTTTTGCCCTCTTTCTTTTTTCTTTAATTTTTGCTTCAGCATATTTCAGAAAATTTGGGTAGCTTATTTCTTCTTTTTCCTGTTTTTTGTATTGCCAAATATATCCGCCATTATATCCACTTAAAGCTAAATCCCAATCACCAAATTTATCATAAAGATATTTTAAATATTTAGCACAAGCACGAGCACTTTTCAACGGATCTTCCATTTCTTTACTATTTTGACAACCAAAGTTTTTTGCGGTTGCAAACATTAATTGATATGGTCCACGCGCTCCTGCACTTGATTTTGATTTTAATTGCCAATACGATTCTGGAATAGCCAGATATATATATTCTTTTCGTACGCCTTCTTCTTGAAAAATATTTTCTAATTGAGGTTTCCATTCTTGCATGTCTTCATAAGCAGTAATAAAATCTTGATGCATTTTTCCACCCTTATCATATTTCTTTTTCCAATATTCTGTTGTTTTATTAATTACATTTTCGTTAATTTCAATCTCTTCTTTATTGTCATAAGATAAAATTTCTCCTACACTCTTTACATCTTCATTTTCAATTTCTTCTTGTTTTTCAGTGGCTACTTCTTGCTTTTTATTTTCTACTGGCTGTTCTACAAATTCTGGATTTGATTCATCGTCTTTATTTGATTTTAATAACTTTATTGTAGCTCCAGTACTTGCTATAACTACACCCGCAGTTACGTCTTTTAAAAAACTTCTTCTACCCATTTTATCTGGATTTAATGACGGTATATTTTCAAACTTTGACATACTATATATTAATTAATAATATCTATAGTATAAACTAATATAACATTAAAACAAAATTATTTTTTATTAATTAAATCATCTAAAATGTGAAATCTCCTCTTTTTCTCGCTTAATTTTACATTATCTTCCATTTTCTCTGCTACTGTCCCTGGCCGTGGCGAATAGGAAGAAATAAAAGCAATATTAAAACCAACCTCTTTATATAAATTAACTGTATTATTAAATTGTTCTTCAGTTTCACCGGGAAATCCTACAATAGTATCAGTGGTAAATTCTACTTCTGAAATTTTGTTTTTAATTTTTTTAATTAAATTTAAATAATCTTCTCTGGTATGATTCCGATTCATTTTTTTTAAAATCTCATCATCGCCAGACTGAACTGGCAGATGAATTGTACGATTTATATTTTTATTTTTAGCCATTACTTCAATTAACTCATCGGAAAAATCCCAAGGATTAGAAGACATAAAATTAATTTTACTAAAATTCATCTTAGCAATTTCTTCCAAAAGATATGGAAACAAGGTCGGGATGCGTGCTCGGCCTAAACTTTTTACCATGACTGGTTTAACGATTTTGCTGTCTGGTAGTTCATATTGCTGGTCGGAACAGCTATAGCTGTTCCGACCAGCAGAAATTAAATCCGCGCCATAAGAATTTACATTCTGTCCTAAAAGTGTAATCTCATTATAACCAGACGCTATTAAATCTTCTGCCTCTTTCAATATTTCTTCAAACGACCGCGATACCTCTCTGCCACGACCAAATGGCACAATACAATATGAGCACATATTATTACAGCCATTGGAAATCGGGATTAAAGCAGTTTTAGAATCTTTCCGTATTGGTAAATTTTCCCAACCTGCTTCTTCTATAGAAAGAAATTCATCTACTTTCGGCAATCTATTTTTTATATATTTTTTCATCTGCCCGCTCGGCTCTCTATTTGATGCGCCTACAAAACAACCAGTTACAATAATTTTTGGTCTTGGGTTAAGTTTCGCTAAGTTATGGACCATACTATATAGTCTATCCTCTGCCGCCTGTTTTACCATACAGGTATTTATAATGACTAAATCAGTTTCTTTTTCGCTTCTAGCCAAACTAAAACCACGGGCTTCATAATAGCCCGCTAATCTTTCTGAATCTGCATAATTCATTTGGCAACCAAGAGTGATGATATAATATGTCATTGCGAGGACGAAGTCCGTGGCAATCCCGTGAGTATTGCAACGTTTTCTCTTTGTTAATTCATTAGTTTATTTAGTCTACTTTATTTTTTATATTTTTTCAAGAAAAAACCCTTTAGTATAAGTGGGATTAACTCATACTAAAGGGTTAAAAGGTAAAGGATTAACTTCTTAAGATAGAGGCAGAAAGATGGCCATAATTATAGTAATTACTAAGCCTGTCGTAATGCCATACCCATCCGTAGGCGATATCGGAGGAGTGAAAACGCAGATATAAGACGTTCCGAGTGCCGTCAGGACACCGCAGACAAAGACCGAAAAAATATATACACATCATGCCCTTATTACGGTGCAATTCTTCCAGCACGCTATTTTTGGCATTATCCTGATAATCCTCCCATAGTGAGAGAAATGCTTTGCCGCCGAGCGAAATGTTGTTGCTATTGGCAGCACGTTTAAGCTTATCTTCGCCAAGGACCGACGTTTCTCCTCTATGGAGATGTGTTTCAAAAATGACCTCATTCCAGTCAATGATGCTTAAATTATCCTCGCGCGTGTCGCGACATTCTTTCCCTTCCAAGCCGTCGCCGTCAGCCGACGAATCTTTCCAGACAGCCCAGTATTCACCAATAAATTTCGCGGGGTTGAAGGGTTTGTCGCATGCCAATTTGATATTCTCGGGCACAATTTTTGCTAGACCTAGTAAAACCAATTTAAGGTTAGTAAGCACCTCATCCCAATTTTGCCCCAAAGAAGTAAGATCATCGCAAGTAAACCCAAGTTTCTCCATCTTATCCATTAACTGATGAACCTGACCTTCTTTATATCCAGACATGTCTGTCTCCTTTTGTGGAACATGTTCCACTTTTAATGTGCCAGCGGACTACTTTATAGCCATATCCATTGCCTTTACCCTCCAAAAATGCTAATATAATAGCAATCTTTTAATAAATTATCATAGCAAAATTATCTAAAAATGTCAACCCCTGATTCTAAAAATTTAGCTAATATTACTAAAAATAATATTTATAACTCATCTTATTTCCCTCTTTTTTTCAAGAAAAAAGTCTGGAAATTCCAGACTAAATCATATTAAGATAAAAAATTATTACAAGTAGACAAACAACATATTTAAAGAACTATTAATATTTTCTATTTTGAGGATTTACACCAAACCCATAATAAGCAACTATGTATTGCCCTTGACATTGATTGTCGCAAAAAAATAGTTTTTGTTGTTGTAGTTTTCTCATTCTATACTTTTTCCGCTTGAATTTCTTTCCGCAATTAGAACACAAGATATCTACATTATTGCGGTTTTGATCTAATTGTATTTCAAATCTTTTACAAAAAACTCTAAATGCACTATTATTAAGATTTAATTCTCTTGCCACAGCGTTATACCCCTTATTTAAAACCATGCTTCTTAAATATTTAATCTTAACTAACTCAGGGGCGTGGTATCTCTTGACATACCAAGAGGCATGTTTTTCTAAAAGAGAGATAGAAATACAAAATTTTTTTATTAATTGCCTCATTCTTTCATATGATAATTTTATCTCGTAATCTTTAAGAAAATCTACCACAGTGTACCCATCAATTAACGTCAAATACAAAATTTTAACTAAACTAATATGAAGCATTTGTCCTGATTTTTGTGGCAAATACAGCATGCCTTTGAATACATTGAGGGTTTTTCCTTTTTTATCTGCAGGGCTTCTGCACAAAAGAAAATCTAAATGAAATTTACTAATTCTTTTGTCAATCTGTTTATCGCTTATTCTTAACAATGCTGCTATTTCTCTCAACTCCAAAAATTTACGGTTGCTTAGAATAAAAAAATCGTGAGCATCTAAATCGTTTATATCTATATCATTCGAAATCATCATGATTAATATCTCCTTTTTTATTGATTTTTATGGTACAAAATGCTATCCTATGATAACTTAAATAAAATAGCATGACTTGTATATTATGTCAATCTCGCAAAAAATCCTAACAAAAATAGTAAAACAAATCGTCTCTGAAAAACCAATAGACGAACTTTCTCTAATGCGCGCTAACAGAAAAGCTTCGCGTCAGTTTAAGGTTGCTCCTCTGCCAAAAAGACAAATTGCTCAGACTTATGATAAGTTAGTAAAACAAGGTAAGTTAAAGTCTGACCCACAACTTTCACAATTACTTAAAGTTCGCGCTGTGCGTACTCTTTCTGGAGTAGCTCCTGTTACAGTTTTAACTAAACCTTTTAACTGTCCAGGACAATGCGTTTACTGCCCGCATGAAAAGGGTATGCCCACTAGCTATTTATCAAATGAACCAGCGGCAATGCGCGCTAAGGCGTTGAAGTTTGATCCATTCAAACAAGTACAGTATAGATTAAAAGCGCTTATTGCCAATGGTCATTCGCCGGAAAAAATTGAACTATTAGTGCTAGGCGGAACTTGGTCTGCTTACCCAAAAAAATATCAGCAGTGGTTTATCAAGCGCTGTTTTGAGGGCGCTAATTATTTACAATATGAAAAAAATTTACCCCGTGGCGGAGCTTTACGGGGAATCCCTAAAACCAAAATTTCTCACACTCTAGCACAGGCACAAAAAATTAATGAAAAAGCAAAATACGGCATTATCGGAACTACTTTAGAAACTCGCCCTGACTGGATTACTGAAACTGAAATTAAAAACTTGCGTGAACTAGGTTGTACTAGAGTGCAATTAGGCGCGCAAATTTTAGATGATAAAATTTTAAAAAAAATAAAACGCGGGCATACGGTGGCTGATTTGGCTCACGCAACTAAATTACTAAAAGATGCTTGTTTTAAAATTGACTACCACATCATGCCAAACTTACCCGGAGCAACTATTAAAAAAGACATTAAAACAGTAGAGCAAATATTTTCTGATGAACGATTTAAACCAGATCAAATTAAAATTTATCCAACCATTGTTAATGAACATTCTGAACTTTATAAATGGCATCAGCAAGGTAAATACAAAGCATATCCGCACGAAAAATTAGTCGATTTAATAATAAAACTAAAAACTATTGTTCCGTATTACTGTAGAATAAATAGATTAATTCGTGATATTCCTGAAGAAAGCATTGTAGCTGGCAATAAAGTAACAAACTTAAGACAATTACTAGATGTTGAATTACAAAAACAAAATCTAAAATGCAAATGTATTCGTTGTCGTGAGGTGCGTGGACGCACTACCGACAACACTGTCATTGCGAGCGAAGCGGAACGAAGTGGAGCGAAGCGTGGCAATCCCGTGAATAATACAATAAAATTATTTATAGACAAATACCCTGCCTCTTCCGGCGCTGAATATTTTATCTCCTACGAATCACCAAAACGAGATATTATTTACGCTTTTGTCCGCTTAAGAATTCCACCTGAAAATGAAAATACAATATTTCCAGAACTAACCAACGCCGGTTTAATTCGTGAACTTCACACTTACGGCCAATTACAAACTATTGGTTCTAAATCACAAGCTACTCAGCATAAAGGCCTTGGTAAAAAATTAATGTTAGAAGCAGAAAAAATTATTAAAAAACACGGCCTTAAAAAAATAGCCGTGATTTCCGGAATCGGTGTTCGTGGTTATTATAAAAAATTAGGGTATAGGCTTGAAGGAACTTATATGATTAAAAAGTTCAGAGCTTAACTCTGAACTTTTTTAAATTACTTTTTTATATCTAATAATTTATAACTTATATTTATATCTAATGGCAATCTCGCTACTTCTTTAAATTTTTCATTCTTTTTTTCTTTTAATTTTACTTTAAACCAATATCTACCATCTTTCGTAATATTCAATCCCTGTGCTTTAATGCGACTTCTGAATCTTTTTATATTTTTTTTCATAACATATTCTGCGGAAGTAATTTTTAATATTTTACCCCCTGGATCTATTAAATCTATATCAACATAAAATTTTCTTTCTTTAGTTGTGTTGTCATCAATCCATAAACTAACTAAATCAAAGCCTATTGGTAATACTACTTTTTTGTCTTGTGGCATCTTACTTTTATCTATATCAACATTTAATTGCTCAAAACAATTAAAAATACTTAATGAGTTGGTATCACCATCTATTGTAGAATTTTGACATAAAATTGACCAAATATGTTGCATATATTTTATTTAGATAATTTATATGATTTTAGATTGCTAACACCATCACTAACTATTTCTTTGTTTATTATAGTATGATTTTTAGTATTAGTTTGATTTTCTCCCACACAATAATATTCTGTATAAAATACTTTTTTTTCTTTATAAATAATTTTAACTTTTTGCTTTTTTAACTTCTTTAAAATAGACTTAAATGTAGGATCAATTAATTCTGTTCTTAGTGCTTTAGCTATTTTATCCAAAGAGGTAAGACTGGGGCGAGTAGTTTCGTTTTCCCATCTAGCAATACTTCCCTGTTTAGTGCCCATTCTCTGAGCCAACTCCTCTTGAGTTAGACCTGCTTTGAGGCGAGCATCTATAATGTTGTCAGCAATATTTTCTCTTTCATATTCTTTTTTAAATTCAGGATTCTTTAATAATTTTTTTGTAAATTGCTCAAAATTCATATTCATTTCTTTAATTTTATTATTAATTCTTTATATCTAAAAATTGCTAAATCTAATTCTTTTTTAGGTGTTTCGTTAGTTTTTTTCTTAAAAGCATGGAGTAACCAATAACTATTATTAATAGTAGTAAAAAATATCCGGTACCACATACCGTTATAGTTAATAATTAGTTCGTACAAACTCTTCACATCTTTGCGACCTTTAAATTTTTCACATTTTCCATCTTTAGTAATTTGTTGTATTCCATGATCTTGTAATCTTTTAATCCCTTTATTTACTTTATTTCTTGGTTTAATATCAAGATTTTCTATAAAATCATAGACCGGCTCATCACCACGAGATGTTTCGTATACTTTAATAGTGCACATAAAAAATTTTCTTTAATGACAAGCATGGGAGATTTTTTTAATTATAACAATATTGTTATATTAACATATAAAAAAAATATGTCAAATTTTAAAAAATCTACTTAATAACTCCTCCTCCTAAACAAACCTCTCCATCATATAAAACTAACGACTGCCCAGGCGCAATTCCCTCTTGTGGTTTTGTAAATTTAATTTTATATTCACCTTTTGATAATATTACCTGCCTCGCCGAGTCAAGGCGGGAAATTTTACAATTTTGTAATTTTTGTAGATGCCTAAATCTTGCTTGATATTTCTTATTCTCAACAGGCTTGTCATTAATCCAATTCACTTTATTAATAATTATGTCATTGCGAGCCGTAGGCAAAGCAATCCCGTGACCTTTCCGTGAACTCACAGTAATCGTATTTTTCTTCACATCCTTACTTACTACATAATACGGTTTATCATCCGTCCCCTTCTTTATTATTACAAATCCATGTCGCTGACCAATAGTAAGAAATACTGCTCCGTCATGATGACCGATAATTTTTCCATCTAAATTTAAAACATCGCCTTTTTTTTCTTTAATATATTTTTTCAAAAAATCCTTCATTCCCATTTTTCCAATAAAACAAATTCCCTGACTATCCTTTTTCTCCGCTGTTGGTAATTTAAACTTCTTGGCTAATTTACGAACCTTACTCTTTTGAAATTCCCCAATTGGAAACAAGCAATGTTTCAACTGATTCTGTTTTAACTGCCACAAAAAATACGATTGGTCTTTATTTTCATCAACCCCTGATAGCAGGCTCGTTATGCGCTGTGCGTTACGCGTTACGCGCGCATAATGCCCAGTAGCAATAAAACTAGCTCCCTGCTGGCGCGCCCATTTCAAAAACTCCCCAAACTTGATTTGAGAGTTGCACATCACGTCAGGATTTGGTGTTCGTCCGGCTTTATATTCGCGGATCATATATTTCACCACTGCTTTTTCATATTCATCAGATAAATCCAGTTCTTTAAATGGAATACCTAAATGCATCGCTACTCGCATAGCGTCTCTTCTATCATCTTTCCAATTACACGGACCCCATTTTTCCTGCCAAATTTTAATAAAAACACCAGTTACATCATAGTTCTGTTGTTTTAATAATGCCGTAGCTACAGAGGAATCTACACCTCCGGACAGGCCGACAAACACTTTTGACTTTGTGACTTTGTGACCCCAAGTCATACGGCGGGGCATGCTTTTGACTTTTATCATATTATAATTTCTTAGCCTGTAGCCAGGCTACCTCAAAAATAGCTTTAAAAGTTTTTATAATTTCTTCGCTTTCAATAATAATTACAAAAATATCTTTCTGCAAAGAAAAAATAAGTAATTTATTGTGAAAAATAAAATTATCAGTTGCGCCAAAAGGAAAATTTTTGGGAATTAAACGGACTTGGTGATTTTTGTATGGAAATTGTTTTGTTTTTTCTATCCATTCTCGCGCAACTTTATCATCACTATTAAGTTCTCTAATTTTAGTATTTTTTAATTTTAATAAAACTTCCACAAACTCTTTAAAAATATCTGGCACCCGCTCTGATACTGCCGTTAAATTTGATATAAATAGTATTTCATCAATATCTTTAATTTCCTCCAACACATCTCGATAAACACTCTTAATTCCCGCCTCGCCTTCAAAAACTTGAATTTTAGGCTTTGTTTTCGGAGTATTATATAAAGCGACTAACTCCGGCAATACTTCCTCTATTTGTTTTTCTCGGGAACGAGCAATTTCTTGTAATCGCCGAGGGTGAATAGCTGATAAAATTCGCCGTTTGCCTTGAGTTGTTTCCGATAATAATCCTAATACTTGTAGCTCTTCCACTATTAAATAAGTAGTTGGGCGTTTTAATTCGGCTTTTTTGGCAAGTTCAGTTATAGAAGTCTCGCCCAAAGCTAAGGCAGCGCTATAAACTGCCGCTTGTTTTTCGTTTAATCCTACTTTTTTTAATGTTTTAGATAAATCCATATGTTTATTTTTGCCTATAGAGGCGAGGAATTGCCTTGTTTCTAATTTATTATATTTAATCATAACATATCCACCAAAAATGTCAAGTTTTTTGACGAATTGATATAATAATGTCTCAAATTTTCTTTAATATTAGCTAAAAATATATAAATTAAATGTTATTTTAATTGACGTTCTCTTATTATTATTCCATAATTCTTTGATTAAGCTCAAGTGAGTTTAACGAACCTTACAATAAAAAAAGGAGAATTGATCATGAAAGGTAATATTGATATTGAACCTTCAAAATTATTTATATCCCTCGGTAAGTTTTTTGATTTTCTCTGCATGCCGCTAGAGGAACTTTTTAAAGATTGTGGCCGATATCCTTCAGTCAGCCTATTGAAGGGCATGGGTTATCACTATGTAAAAGATATTATTCAAGCCAGAGAATGGCAACTTCTCCAGATACGCTTCTTTGGTAAGAAGAGTTTACACAACGTGAAAAAAATTCTCTTAGAGCACAATCTTACTTTAGACATGGAATTGCCAAAAGAGATCGATTATCTTTTGGATCAAGTAGGCAACCCTATAAACAACCCTATAATGATGCATGTCGTATTTGAGTATATTCATCCATATGCAGGAGATCACAAGGGTACAAGGTACTTTCGCTCTTATGATTGGAACGAAGCCAAAAAAGTGGAGGATGGAGATAGTGATATAATAAAAGTCGTAAAAGTTTGTAATACTCAACTTAGAGCACGGCAGTTATGCCTTGGCCGTTTAGTCCCACATTCCCATCCGAAGCCGAAGAACACTTGTGGTAGAATGGAAAAAGTAAAATGCAAAAAAACTAAGGAGAAATCACCCTGAAACAGTGAACCATACGCCCCCGCGTCTTTTAGAGATGTGGGGGTGAATCATAAATCAAGGAGAATTGATCATGAAAAAGTGTACTTTTTTATGTTTTTTAAGCGTAATAATGTGGGTACCAAATTTGATGGCTTTTGGGCAGGAACAACTCCCAAAAACATCAAATTTCTGGCAAGAACTCAGTGGCACTGTTGATCTCACCTATACATCAAGGTATATGGCGTATGGGTATGATTTCGGTGGTGGCCAAGGAGCGTTTCAACCCAGTGTTACTTTGGACTATCACGGCTGGTATCTGCAGTTCTGGACATCTTTTCCTGACGCCAGTGGAGTGGTTAATGGAACCGAGCTTGATTATATCTTCGGGTATAACAAAGCTTTATTTACCGATAATTGGTATGAAACAGATGCAACCTTTTCATATATCTACTTTGATTACCCGTTGTCAGACAGTAAAGCTGGCTTAGACGGCTGGGAAGATGGGCAAGAGTTGTCTTTATCACTATCTTTCCCAAAACTCCTATCCGCCATTGAAACTTCAACTTTTATGCCATTTTGTTTTATGGCATACGATTGGGACGGAGTGCAAAGTGGTCGCAATTTTGATGACGGGTGGTTATTTGATCTCGGAATTACTTATGAATTTCCAATACCAAGTTTCCTGCCTCATCAAAAAAATCAAAATGCCAGTATTACAATTGATACATTTTATAATGACGGCGCTTTCGGATCCAGTTCCGGATTCAGTCACGGCACTGTGAGTGTATCCACTGCAATAGAATGCTTTGGTTTCACACTCTCGCCCGTACTATCATTCCAATCATCATGGGAAGATAGTGTCCATCCTAAGAATGTATTGTATGGTGGCGTTAGTGCTAGTCGAACATTTTAATACATTTCGAATTAAAACAAAACTTGGCCGAGGAATTTTTCCACGGCCTTTTTATTTGCATAAAATAAATTTATCCTATAAAGTGTACACTAGTATTTCATACAATTCAAGTATAAGGAGAGGGAAATGAAACGATCTGAAAAGAAAAAATTACTAGACAGGCAAAATAAAATTAAACAGCTTCTTGAAAAAATTACATCAAGAGACTATTCATCTGAAAGACGAGATAAAATAAAAAATATCTTAAAAAAATCTCTCACACCAATACCTTGTCTACAAGAAGCATTCCGATGTTTGATTGATAATTTATTTGATCAACTCAAAAATCACCCTGAAATTCTTGTTCAACAATGGCCCACTATCGTTTTAATGTGTAGTAAAAATCCAGTTTATTTAGATGAACTTGATTCTTCGTTATTTGAATAAAAAACCCAAAAGGCCCAGGAATAATCCTGCGCCTTTTTTTCTACCCAAAATGCGAGACACAATATTACCAACAAGAATTGGCGAATCAAAGAAATGGTCTACAAAATTAAAAACTTTATAGAGTGTTTAATCGCGCATAGTTCTGTTGCAACAGATCCGTGCGTAACAAAACAGCTTGGTTATTCCTTGTGACCTTTCTAGCTACCCACGGGCAGTTAAAATACGGCCAGCCAATTTTTTATTAGACCAAAACTTGTTAGACTTGCCCGCCCTGTCATAGACTAGGGAGGGTTAATGCCCCGCATTTTAGATAGAACTACTATATTATACCCTACAATTGACACAACTTCAAAACATACTATAATTATTAGCAATTCGCAGATTAGTATATTATTAGCGGATTAGCATAACGTTATATGAAAAATAAACTTCAACGCTTTGCCGAAATAAAAAACTTTTCTAATGTACTTCAGCCAACTGAACCAAAATTTATAGATTGGCAAAATCATTTTGGTAATAATAATCCAATCATCTTAGAACTCGCCTGTGGTCATGGCGCGTATACTTTAGGTTTGGCAAAAATGTTTCCCAATAAAAATTTCATCGGTATTGATGTTAAAGGTGCTCGTATTTGGAAAGGCGCTAAAATAGCTTTAGATGAAAAATTAACTAATGTCGCCTTCTTACGCGCTCAAATTCAATTTTTAGATAAATATTTTCAAAAAAATTCTGTGACTGAGATATGGATTACCTTTCCTGATCCTTATCCTAAAAAACGTCATACTAAAAATCGCCTTACTTCACCACGCTTTTTGCAAATTTATGAAAAAACTTTAAACTCTGACGGCATTCTTCACCTCAAAACTGATGATTTTGATTTATTTAATTATTCTGTTGAAACTGCTATTTCTGAAAATTGGCAAATCAAGCAAATTATTAATAATATTTATAATATCCCTGCTTTTTACTTGCCTTGCCGTAGCTTTAGCGAAGGCAGGTCATTCCGAGCGGGGAGCAACGGAGACCCGGAACCCAATCCGCTCTACGGCATAAAAACCTTCTACGAACAGCAACATCTTAAAAACGACAAACAGATTCACTATTTACAAGTTACTAAATAAAAAGCGATTGTGTTACCACAACCGCTATACACGCTATACAAACTTAAACAAAACTGTAATTACAAGTGGTACAGCGAATCGGACAATATTCTAAGGTAGTTTCTTGCATATCGTGTAGAAAAAATTCTTTTCAAAAAATTCTTTTTATCTTCTGTTTCGATCCATTGGTCAAGACGCTTACTTTCCTTGTGACATTCCTGTTGCAACTGACTTAGAATACTATTTACTTTGCTCAATTCATCGTTGAGGACTTGTATTCTCTCGGTTTCAAACATTAAGTCTCCATCTTTTAAAAACTTAACAACCACCTTCGTGCCACCAATTTTCGTGATAAATTTATTAATCTCTTTGATCGTTAAATCATCCATTTTTTTACTCCCCCTTTCTAAAAGATCTAATTCTTGACGACATTATATAATATTGCTATATTATGTCTATAATAGCTAGACAAGTTATTTTATATTTATAATTTTTTATTTAATATAAGCTAAAAATAGCTAAATTTTGATGTCATTTTTAATAACATTTTTATGAAAAATAATAAATTAATTTCGCTTCTCCAAGAAGCTGGATTTAGCGAAAAAGAAGTTTTAGTTTATTTATCTGCTTTAAAGTTGGGCAAAGCAACTGTTTTATCTTTAACAAAAGATACAAAAATTAACCGCTCTACCCTATATTTAGTTTCTAAATCCCTATTAGAGAAAGGACTGTTAACTGAAGTTTGGCAACACAAAAAACGCGCATTTGTTCCCGAAAATCCTGAACATATACTAGACCTTATACAAACACGACAAAATGCCTTTAAAAAAACTTTACCTGAATTAAAAATGCTTTTTCATTCTGCTAATAAAGAACCAAAAATTAAATTTTATGAAGGTATAGAAGGGATTAAAGCTATGTATATGGATACATTAGAAGCTAACGGACCAATACTCGTCTATGGATCTATTACAGATATGTGGAATGTGGTGTCAAAAGAATGGAAAAAATCATATATTGAACAACGAGTAAAACATAAAATTTTAAATAAATGCATTATTCCTGATACAAAAGAAACTAGAGAATATATAAGAAATGATAAAAAAGAATGGCGAGAAACACGTCTAGTGCCACATAAAAATTTTAATTTTACTAATGAAATTAATATCTATAATGACAAAATGGCAATTTTCTCCTTCCGCGAAAAAATTGGTGTTATTATTGAAAGCCATGAAATTGCCGATACGCAACGAAAAATTTTTGAACTCGCATGGCTTGGAATTATGTATGTTTAATTTGTAAAACAAAAAATCCCGAATAAATCGGGATTTTTTACTATAAAAGGGGCTCATCTGGACTTTGAAAATATATCTTACACCACAACCTTATCTTTGTCAAGTTAACTGGTTATTTTATTTATTCATTACTTCTACCTGACCACCAAACCCAACCTGCCATAATCAAAATAATGGCTAAGAAAAATAATACCTCAATGGAAATCTTACTATCAGTAGAAGTTGCCTGTACTGATTTAAAATACTTTAATAAATTGTTTTCTTTTTTAATTCCTAATACTTCTTTGTCTGATTTTTCTTCTTTTTCTTTAATTTTCTTATTTTCTATTTTAGTAGCGGAAATTCTAGGTGCATTTGGATCTAATTCTTTAACAAAAAAATTAATTATATTAGAAATGGGACTATGTTCTCCTAAGCTATTAAAACCAACTGCGTAAACAAAATGCTCACCTAATTTTAATGACCATTTTGATTGATATTGAAAATCAGTAGTGTTTATTTCAAATTCATCAGTTAATATTCTATCAATAATAATCTGTACTCGCTCAACTTCTGGCAAGACTGAACCAGCAATAATTGGTTGTTGGTAATTTTCAAAATTATCAATAATTTCTAATAAAGATGGTGGTGTCACAACTAGATCATCTAAATATCGATCAACCTTGCCTCCATCAGCTGAGGTGCTGATAAAAAACAAAAAAACGCCTAAAAAGACGCCTCCTAGAATAGTTCCTCCTCTCATTAATTTGAGAGTTAATTTCATATTGCCTACACCTTACTGCAATTGCACCATATTCTCAAGAGGACAAAATGGGGATAAAACTATGCTCAAATTCTGCTTAGTTCCGCATTATTTCGCGTACATTCTACGATTCTCACAATATATCCTCGTAATGCTTTATTTTTATACTCTTATTGCTTTTATTAATCAAAACTAATATTAAGTCACATCTTACTTCTTTGCTCCATAAATTATGTTTATCTAAATATTGCTCAATCGCATAATTTAAAAAATCCTGTTTGCTTTCATCAACTGCTTCTGTGCCTTCGCCGTATTTTTGTGAAGTACGAGTTTTTACCTCAATAAAAATTAAATCATCGCCCTGTTCTGCGATGATATCTATTTCTTGATAACTTATCTTTAAATTTTGTTCTATTATTTTATAGCCATGACGCTTTAAATAATCACCAGCTATTTTTTCGCCGTATTGGCCAATTTGTTGATTAAGTCCACCCATGTTCACTGTAAAAATTATTTTTTAAAATATTTTCAATTGCATATCTAACGCAAGGAATAATATTCTCTGGCAAATTATTAATATCAAACCAACTCAAATCATCACATCTATGTGGCTCTTTATTTTTTAGTTCTCCTTCCCAATTACTAGCTTTAACAAAAACATCAACTCTTTCATTTATAAAATTTTCACAGCATCTATGTTGGACATGAACAACTTCTATATTTTTAGAATTTAATTTAACTCCTGCTTCTTCATAAGCTTCTCGTATCATAGCCTGGGTAAATGATTCACTACCATCAACATGACCCGCTGGCAAACTATAATTACCATCCTCATAACCAGTATTATAGCGACGCAATAAAAGTATTTGATTATCTTTTTGTAAAATCAAATAAACTGCTGGTATTACTTTGAATCTTTCTTTTGACATAAAATCTAAAATCTAATACTGCTCTGCCACTTATCATATAATTTTTTCGTAGCATACAAATCCCCTACACAATACTTAGCGATTTCTAAAGTTCGTTTTTGTTTAAAATATTCTGGTACATCATGACCATTCATACCGTGAGACTTTGGACTGTCTATTCCAAATGCTTTGCAATAAAAGTCTAAACTAAATTTACGAGTGGCGCTATAAAAATTTAACTGTTCTAACAAGTCAACGTGAATATTACTATTATATCTTGGTGGCATTAAATTCTTTGTGGCTCGCACACCTAATATTGCACTACGGATTAATAAAAAAGGACAATCAAAAGACCGTCCATTAAAAGTAATAAATTGATGATAGTGTCGCATGCTGGCCCAAAATTTTTCTAAAATTTCTGCTTCACTGCCAGCTATATAAAATATATCTTCTTCAAAAAATTCTTTTTCTTCAATTTCATCATTATCACGATAATAAACCGCTCCCTTGCCAGTATCAGGATTAAGCATGCCAATGCAAACAATTTCAGCAGTTAAAGCGTGTAGAGCCAACTGTTGTTTAACCTGTTCAACATCCTCTTCACTTTTGGTAAACTTTAATAAATATTTTTGTTGTTCTCCGTCTAAATCTTCCCAATCAACTCCGGATGTTTCAATATCAAAAACTATTTTGTTCATATTAATTTCTACGAAATACGAATGCTTACGAATATACAAATTAGCATGCATTCAGTATTCGCATATATCTTATTTTATTATTTGTAAAATTTGCTAAAATTCCTAATTGCAAATTAACTGCTTTTAAATAATCTGTAATCTGTTTAATATTCGTTCTAGCAAAATAATCACCTCTTTTAATTTCTAAAACTACTTTATTTTCAACAATAAAATCCATGTAATACTTGCCGATTATTTTATTTTGAAATGTAATATTAAAAGGAGCTTGAGAAGCAAAATTTACGTCATTATTTCTAAAACATTCTTCTAGTGCTTTTTGGTAAAATTTTTCTTGGTATCCTCCTCCTAGTTCGTTGTAAACATCAAATAAACATCCTACAATTTTATAACTTAATTCTGGATAAATAATTTTCGTATTCCTTAAATTACTTTCGTTATACATAATAAATTTATTATATTTTTATTCGTCACATTCGTAAAAATTCGTACTTCGTAGGAGCTTTTCGTAGGAGTTAGAATAACAACCACCCTGGTTTAAAAATCATTAATATACCAATAATTAACATTATTATTCCACCAATTAAATTTGCCATTCTTACATATTTTTGTGTAACACCTACCATTTTCAAAGTAATCATCGCTAGCACAAAAATAACCATATCGTCTAACATAAAAATAAATACATACAATAATAAATATCCGTAATACTGCCAATTAGCTAAATCAGATGCACTTAAAATAGAAGTATAAATTGCTGGCAATCCAGCCGAACAAACTAACTCAACCATATTAACTGCTGCGGCTAATCCAATAATACCTATTAAAGCTAATATGAAGCTTTTTTCCTGAATAATGCTTTTAACTTGATTAAGTATTTTAATACGTTTTTTTTCATCAACTACTTTACAAGATCCATTTTTATTTCGCTTAAATTCTCGCAATTGATACCATCCGCTGACTAAAGCTACTAGTCCAATTAATAATCTTATCCAAAAAATAAAACCAACAAACAAAAATATATTTAACCAAGCAGTCATAAACATAAAATACACTACACCAGAGGCAATAATAAAACTAAAACCAATTGCCCACATACGCTTACGATTTTGCATGCCCAGTAACATGGAAATTAAAAATAATAGCACCCACATTGCACATGGATTAAATCCATCCAAAAAACCAATGGCAATGGTTAAAGCTGGTAAAGAAAAATTCTTCACCTCTATTGTTCCAAAAAGAGGCAGGCTGATAGTTTTAGGTTTTTCTTTAGTAATTCCATCTCCATAAATTGTTAAATCTTTTTCTATTTTATTTTTTTCTTCACTTGCCCCGTTTTTTACGGGGTTATCTTGATTTAAAATTTTACCAACTAAATCAGGATCGCCAATCGCTTGAAAATATTCCACTGCGTTTCTAATTTCTTCACCAGTAATTTGATCATTTAAATATCCATTAATTACTCGGTCACCTATAAAAATAATTGGGACACCACTAGCGCGCACTCCTAATTTTTTAATAATTGTATTTAAAATTTTACTATTTTCTTTGTTATACCAAATTTCAAAATCATGTACTTGTATACTAGGCAGTTCAATTTTTAATTTTTCCAAAAATTTTTCTTCATCAGCACAATGAGGACACCCATCGCCATAAAAAAAATAAATATTAACTACTTCTGGCGTGCGATATTGCGCGCTTGTTATATTAGGAATTAAAATAAAAATTAATCCTAAAAATAAAAAAGTTTTTTTAAAATATTTAAACATAAATTATGATTTATTTTTTTTAAATAAAATAGCAATTAAAACTATCACTCCTAAGCTTATCATTATATCTGCTAAATTAAAAACTGTCGGCCAATATTTCACATCAATGTAATCAATTACATAATTGTATTGTAATCGATCGTACAAATTACTGGTTGCACCTAAAATAATAAATAACAGCGCTAAATTCTGAATTACTAATTTCTGTTTAAATGATTTAAAAAAATAATAAATTAAAACTGCCAATACAATACTAACTAGAGGAATAATAATTATTGACGGCATTGGTAAGCTAAAAGCAATATTTTCATTCTTAAAAAAATCCAATGTTAACCAATTTTTAATTAAATCAACTTTTTGGTTATACAAAAGATGAATTGCCCAATATTTTAAATATCGATCAATTGTAAATAAAAAAACGGCTTCAAAGACAATGGCGCCGATCTTAGTTTTCCTCCTGTTAAATATCATAAACACTAATTACTATTCTGTAATTTGTTTTTGCAAGAAATACAAGCACTAGAAGCTGGACGAGCTAAAAGACGTTTTTCGCCAATTTCTTCGTTGCAATACTTACAAATGCCATATTTGTTATTTTCTATAAGCTTTAATGTTTTATCAATATCTTTCAAATCCTTTTCTAGCACCTTGGAAACAGACAAGTTAGTAGCATAAATATCAATTTCTTTAGCATTGTCATCATTAGTGCTACCTAAATCAGTAAATTTTGTCGCTCTTTTTCCCTTAGGCGTATCTTTTTTAGTAATAGCACCTAATTCTTTTTCAATTTCTTTCTTTCTCTGCAATAAATCCTTTTTAATTTTATTTATAACTTTTTTATCCATATATTTTCTGTTTATGTATAGTTATTATAATATATAATAAATAAAATTCAATAGCTTGTTTTGCCAATTATAAAGGGGCCTAGATAGACCCCTTTTATATGAATAATTGAGTCTGTTTCTAAGCCCCATCCCGAAGCGTTATTTCTTTTCATCTTTTAGATGACTGAGAAAATCCCTTTGGCTTCAGGATATATTGTTTTGCTTTATTTGAAAGCATCTTCTCTACCATTGCTGTGGTAAAATTCACTATTTTTAGAGTTCTAAGTAAATTCTACCTTTTTTTTGTTTTTGTTTTTTTGATATAAATATGAACAGTAAAGAAGAAAAAATTAATACAAAGAGTAATGCTTTGAATTAATTTTCTAAATTGTGTCTTTAAAGAGCGATCTTTTTCTGTCTAATATAATAATATCATATTTAGACAAGACAGTCAATAATCAGTATAGTTATTTTTTTAAGCTAAAGTAAGATAAAAAAATTGCAAAAAAACTTTTCCACAATCTAAAGTCCACAGGACTGTGGACTTTAATCAATAATTTGCACAAAGTTATCCACAAAACGTGTATACTTGTACACAATCTTGTGTATAAGATATTATATTTAAGTCCACAGTACCCTAGACATAAATAATATAGTAAAAATAATAACAAAAGTACAAAGTCCACAATACAGTAGACTTTAAATAATATTATAAAAAATACTACAAATAACTAAAGTCCACATAATAGTGGACTTTGAATATATTAATGATAATTTTAATAAAAAAACAAAAGTCTACATTACTGTAGACTTTCATAAAATATATTGAATGAGGTCATGGACGGAATCCCTATCCCGCTGAATAGCGGGAGAACCGCAATATTTGAGATCATGGGCGGAATCCCTGTCCGCCTTGGGAGGAGAACCGCGAATAATGTGAGGTCATGGGCGGAATCGAACCGCCGATAAGAGTTTTGCAAACTCCTGCCTTAACCACTTGGCTACATGACCTTATACATATTGATAATACCAAAATTTATTAAAAAAGAAAAGGATTTGGGCATCTAAAAACCCAAATCCTTATTTTTAATACAACATGGTAATATTTAAAATGAATTAATTAATAATGTCTTTTTCTGTAATCACTTCAATTCTGGCTCGTTTAACACCAAACTCCCTAGAATCACTCTTATTGACCATCCAAACATCTAATCTATCAGGATATCGTTTATTCATGCGATCACGTACTACAAATATTCTATTACCAAAAAGGTCGGGAATACGTATTTTAGTGCCAAATTTTAAAAAATTAGCAGCCACAGTGTCTTCAATACCGTGCTCACAAACATTAAACATATTTGCAGTTATACATGGGCTATCATCACATTGACCTACTTCAGAATTATAAGAAGTAATAGTTCTTACTCCCCAATCAATAAATTCAACATTTTTTAGATCATCCATAGATAAAGAAGTAACAATTACTGGTTTTCTTTCAATTTTTATATTTTCTTCACCAATAATGATAGAATCCTGCATTATTGAGTTATCAATATCCTCTTGTTTTACAACTAAGCTTCTATTTAGTAATTCTGTTTCTAATTCTGATAAAATAACACCATTTTCTAAAACAATCTTATCATTGTCTTCTGGTTCAATTGCTTTTTCTACTGCTTCGGCTGCTAAAATAGGGGCAACAAAAAACGCAAATTGAAAAACTACTGCTAATACTAGCAAACTAAAGATATATTTAGAAAATTTCCAGCGTTTTCCAACAGAAAAAACATCATAGCCTAAATCCAGGCAATTTGCTTTCTTTGAGCTAAACTTAGCTAAAAAACTATTTAATTTGTTTTGCTTTTTATTGCAATTATTGTCTAAAAAGTTCATTTTTGTTTTTATTTTTGCTTGCCCGCCTTGGGAGGGCTTGTCCGCCCAGTCGAAGACTTGGGAGAATTTTAAATAAAAATCCCTTCACTATAATTAATGAAGGGATTTTCTATTTGTATAATATAATTATAACAGATTGAGCTAAAAAGTCAATGGGAAAAGCTGTTTTTTGTGCTAATATTAAGCTATTTTTTTGCTATAAAATTAATCTAAAAAAAATTATATTAATACATTGAAATATGTTATAATAAGAGATATAAAAATTAACTATCAATATGTTTAATAAAAAATATCTTATCATTGGTGGAGTTATTATCGGTCTAATTTTCATTATTAGTGTTTTTGCCATGTTTAGCTCTAATGGTAAGGTAGAATACATCACTCATGCCGTGACTAAAGGCACTTTAACCCAGACAGTAGAAGCAACCGGTAAAATTGAGTCAGTCGATCAAATTGAATTAAATTTCAAACGTTCTGGTCGTATCTCTCAAATAACTACCAAAGTTGGTGATGAAGTAGTTTCTGGCCAAATTTTAGCTAGATTAGAGGCTCGTGACTTACAGAGTCGTGTTACTGACTCTCAGGCTCGTTTAGATCAAGAAAATGCTGATTATAATCAACTAATTTCTGGTGCATCAATTGAGGATATTCAAGTAACTAAAGATACTGTTGCTCAAAAAGAACAAGATTTGCTAGCAGCTAAAAATACTTTAACTAATTTAAAAGCCAAACAAGAGATAGAAGTGCTAAATCTCAAGGAAACTGCTATTACCACTTTAAATAATGAAATTATCACTGCTCAAAGTTCTATTGAAGAAATAAGCAACACTTTAAATAATGATGATGCTGAGGATGTTTTGTCAGTTAAAAATACTAGCTATATTCAAATTACTAAACAAAATCAAGCTGATGCTCAATCTGCTATTAATGCAATTGAAATTATAGCTACTCCTTTATATTTAGCTTCTACAGATAATGAAGTTGAGGAGGCGCTTGATCAAGGAAGAATAATGCTAAATAAAGTATTAGTCGCTCTATCTAGTACGCTAGATGTTCTAACAGCCACTATTACTTCTTCTGATCTAACTGAAACTGAATTAAATGCACTTAAAACTACTATTCAAAGTGAACAAACAACTATTAGCGCTTCTAAGACCAGTTTGCAGACTGCCAAAGCTAATTGGACAAACAAAGTTGTCTACTATCAAGATCAAATAACAACCGCTGAAGACAATATTAATCAAACTGAGTCTGCTCTACAAGTAACTAAGTCTCAATTAACACTTAAAGAATCACCTCCGCGTGACTTTGAGATAGATTCTCAAGAAGCTAGTATTAAACAAGCAAGAGCTTCATTAAGTTTAGCGCTAGCGAATTTAAATGAAACTATCATTAAAGCGCCTTTAAATGGAATTGTTACTAAAAAACATTTTGAAGTTGGCGAGCAGACTTCCTTAAGTAGTCCAGTGTTAGAAATGATCGGGGAATCAAATCTACAAATTGAAGTTGATATTCCTGAATCTGATATTAGTAAAATAAACTCTGAGCAAGAAGTAGTTATTACTTTTGACGCTTTTAGTGATGAAGAAAAATTTTCTGGTCAAATAATTTTTGTAGATCCAGCTGAGACTATCATTCAAGATGTTGTCTACTACAAAGTAAAAGTTCAACTTAATGAACAGTATGATCAAATTAAACCAGGCATGACTGCAAATGTTACTATTTTAACTAATCAAAAAGAAGATGTTATTTTTGTCCCTTTCCGAGCGGTTAAATCTACTAACGGTGACAAATATGTTGAGATATTAATTAACAATGAACCACGTGAACAAATTGTTGAGATTGGTTTAAGAGGAGATGAAGGAATAGAAATTATTAATGGATTACAAGGTGGTGAAAATGTAGTTACTTTTGTGAAAGAAAAATAAATTCATGGTGAGTAAAAAAGCACTAATTGAAATCAAAGACCTCCACAAAGAATATGAAACTGATGGAGTAATAACTAAAGTCCTACACGGACTTAATTTTGTAATTAAAGAAGGAGAGTTTTTAGCTATCATGGGTCCGTCTGGTTCTGGTAAATCAACGCTCATGAATATTTTAAGTTTTTTAGATCGACCAACTACTGGTACATATTTATTTAAAGGAAAAAATATTATTAAGTTTGATGATGATACTTTAGCGCACTTACGTAATGCTGAAATTGGTTTTGTCTTTCAACAATTTAATTTATTACCTCGCACCTCAGTTTTTGATAATATTAAACTGCCATTAATTTATACTAAAAAAGTAACTGAGGATAAAAAAAATCAACTGGTTACTAAAGCAATTAAAGCAGTTGGCCTAGATCATAGAGAGCAAAACTTATCTAATCAATTATCTGGCGGTGAAAAACAACGAGTAGCCATTGCCCGCGCGCTAGTAAACGACCCATCTATTATTTTTGCTGATGAACCAACTGGAAATTTAGATTCTAAAACTGGCAGTCAAATAATGGAAATTCTAGAAAAACTCAGTGATGAGGGTAAAACTATTATTCTAGTTACTCATGAAAAATATACTGCTGAATATTCTGAAAGAATTCTATTCCTTCGTGATGGCAGATTAGAAAGAGACACGGCTGTGAAGAATAGACATCGTAATGGTTTGATAAAATAAATTCATATAAAAAAACTTCTACAAATTTGTAGAAGTTTTTTGTTTTCTAGATAGTTATTTAATTTTTTTAATAAGTGCTTCTTGAAAAATACGAAATGCTTTACGTTTTTCTTTTTCATAAACATATGGTATTCCCAATATAACATTGCATTTACTACATTTTAGAGGTGAAATTGATTTGATATTTTGTTTTTGTAAATTTATTAATTTCTCAGGTGCGAATATTCTATCCATATATAAGCGACACAAATTTCCTGGACCATCTTTTTGATATTCTGCTATTAGATTATCACATTTTTGACAATATAAATTTAATAAACGCGAATATCCGCCTCTTGCTGATTTATATTTGTCCTTTTTTAATAAAATATTTTTCTTCATTTTTTAAAATTATAATATATATTATATATTCTATTCTGCGTTGCACGTTTCACGTTATGTGTTACGCGCTATACGACTACTGCTTTCTCAAAGCCTCCACCGGTTCCATCATAGATGCTTTGCGTGCTGGATAGATACCAAAAATAAGTCCAGTAATAACTGAAAAGCCAACGCCCAAAATAAGACCAGTTATAGAAATATTAAAGCCCCAATCAATGCCATAATATTGAGCGGCCAGCGCACTAAGTACACTTAATAACTGTCCTAAAATAACACCAATCACTCCGCCTATAAAAGTTAGCGATAATGCCTCCCACAAAAACTGCCATAAAATATCACTCTTGGTTGCGCCGACTGATTTACGCAAACCAATTTCATAAGTACGCTCACTGACTGATACATACATAACATTCATAATGCCAACTCCACCAACTAGCAATGAAATTGCAGCGATGGCCATTAATAATAAATTAATTCCACCAGTAATTGCATCCAACATACCAAGTGCCTCTTCCATAGTTGTTACTGCAAAATCATCCTTGTTCGGATCGGTAATATCATGTTGCTCACGCATAATTGCAGTCACATCAGCCGCAGTAGCTTCAGCCTGAGAAGGGTCTTTCATATAGGCAATCAGAAACTGAATGTAGTCAACGCCGAGCATTTGTTTTTGCAAAGTTCGTAAAGGTACAAACGCAAAACTATTTAAATCAAAAAACATACTAGAATCTTGCTTAGCCAAAATACCAATCACCCGAAAACTCTTATTACCAATTTTAACGCGTTCACCAACTGCATCACTATCACCAAATAATTTTTCTTTAATTGATTGTCCTAAAATTGTTACTCGTGCCTGCGACTGATCTTCTTCAGCTGTAAATGGCCGACCAACTTCCACTCTACTACTAGCTAAGTCAAAAAACTGAGCTGACGTACCCCAAATCATGGTGGTCTTATTTTCTCCCTGAAAACTAACTACGTCCTGGCCAAATAAGCCAGCGTAATAATCAGTGATGTTAGGGTGTTTCTGAATTGCCTTAGCGTCTTGTAATTTTAAAGTAGTAATAGAAATTCCTTGTGCAATACCAGTAGCGTTAGAAGTAGAAGTTTTAGAAGTACTAGGAACTTTAATTTCTACTTCCACATAATCACTGCCAAATATTTCCATTTGTTTTAAAATAAAATTCTCAATTCCCATTCCCATATTCATCACCACAATTATAGCAGTCACTCCAATTACCAATCCTAAAATAGTCAGGACTGATCTGACTTTGTGAAGCTGTAAAGCTTTATATGCAATTTTTAGTGGACTTAGAATGTTCATAATTATTCGTATCGTAATGCCTCTACTGGATTATAGCTAGCTGCCTTTTGAGCTGGATACCAACCAAAAATAATTCCAACTATGGTAGACACTCCTACGCTTAAAATAATTGAAGTAAGTGTAACTACAAAATCCCAGGCATAGCCAAGGTAATGGGCAATGACTGCAATTAATCCAGAAATTACAGCACCAAAAATAATTCCAATAACACCGCCAGCAATAGTTAAAATAATTGCTTCTATTAAAAATTGTGATTTTATATCAGAGCTATTAGCACCAACTGCTTTACGTAAACCAATTTCGCGAATGCGTTCGTTAACGGCAATTAACATAATATTCATAATACCAATACCGCCGACTAAAAGTGAAATTGCAGCAATCGCACTTAAGAAAAATGTTAATGCTCCCATAATACTACTTAATGCGTCCAGTGCTTGAGTTGAAGCGCGAATGGTAAAATCATTATCTTGTGAATCTTTTATTTTATGTCGTTCGCGTAAAATACTTATTGTCTGGGCCATGGCAAAATCAACTTCACTCTCATCTGATACTTTAGCGCGAATCATACTAACATGATTCATGCCTAAAAGTAATTTTTGCGATGTTTCTAAAGGAATAAAAACTAAAGCATCTTGATTTTGAAATCCTTCTACACCACGTTTTTCCATCACGCCAATCACGCGAAAATTTTCTCGTTTTATTTTTATTCGCTGACCAACCGCATCTTCACCACTATCACCAAACAAATCTTGATACACCTGCCAACCCAAAACCGCTACTTTATTTACTCCTTTGTCATGGCTTTCATCTAAAAACGAACCCTCTATCACTTGTGCATCTTCTACTCGAGGATAATGTGAAGTTACTCCTACATACATCGCATCACTTTTTTTGTTTTGCCAGTGCACGGTTTCACTGCCACGCACATAACTGGTGGCTGCGGTTATTTCTGGTACTTGTTTTATAATTGCCTCAGTATCAGAATGTTTTAAGGTAGTAACTGTTATACCAAAAACTGTTGCAGGTGGTCCATTATCATCGCTATGTCCAGGTAGTATTGCCACTAAATTAGTTCCGGCTGAATTTATTTGATCTAAAACTAAACTCTTAGCACCAGCACCAACTGACATTACAACAATTACAGCTGACACACCAATCACAATACCGAGCATTGTTAAAAATGTTCGCTTTTTATTTATTCGTAAAACCTTCAAAGATGCTTTTATTAATGTTGTCATATTCATACATTCTCATTTTACTATTTTTTTGAGTTTTTGGGAAAAATAAAAAAGAGATTGAGGGTCTCTTTTTTATTTTTTGATTATTTAAAACCTTGATCTTTAATTATCCTCTCTAAATACTTTTTATCTCTTGTTATTATTATCTCTGTAGCTTTTGATGCCATGTAATTATTAATTTCTCTAATTTTTTTCTTATTATGAATTTTTACTTTACAAATTTTTTCACCTTTTTTAATCATAGCAAGAAAAACTTTTGAACTCAATGGAATATATATTTCTGTATTTAGGTTTCCTAATCCACCATTTTCATACCCTTTACAAAACCTAGCGACTGGATCATCCGTAACTATAAAACTAGATGGAAAAACATCATCAATATAAAAAAAATACCAATTTTTTGATAAAAAAGTTTTTACAAAATTTCTATCTTCTCTTAAATTACCAATTTTACACATAGCCTCTATAGGAGTATTTTTCAAATACATCTCTTTATATATTTTATCAAATTTTATTCCTGGAAGATTTTTTTCTAATATATCCATAAAATCATCTGCTTTACTTTCCGTTTTCTTTTTTAACTTTTCCATTGTTTTAGGAGTTCTCTTCATTTGTCTAACTATAAAATCAGCTAAAATTAATTTTTCATTATCAGTTATGCTAAAATTTTCATTATTAATAGTATTAATAATTTTATTAATCATTGGGGCGGTTTTATCTTCAATTTTTTGAAATTCATCTTCAATCTCATGATTCAATGTTCCATCTTTTTCTATTTTGGAATATAAATATTTTTTATGAGCTATTTTTTTAGGCCTTTGATGTTTTATTTCTTTATTTTTAATATCATAAAAATATAATAATCCCTTATTATCTCCATCTTTATAACAAAAATTTTTTAAATAAAATTCAGGTAAAAAATGTTGTCGTTTCTTTTGAGCCATAAATCAACAGATAATTCTTAAAATTAATTTATTATTTAATATTCACTCCCAACAAGCTAGCAATATAAACTGCCTGGCTAGAATCAATTGTTAATTCTTTTAAATTATTTATATCTATTTTAATCCCATCAATATTAGAACTCCTTAAATCAACTTTTGTAAAATCAACCCGAGAAAAATCAACATTTTTCAAATCACATTCAATAAAAGAAACTTTATTTAATTTTGCTCCTTGAAAATCAGCGCCACTCAAATCACACTTACAAAACTCAACCTCTTTTAAACCTGTGAAACGAAAATTTGATAAATTAATTTTACTATTTATAAATTTGGTCTTTTTTAATTCTCCTTCGGCAAAACTTATGCCCGTTGTTTTTGAATTTGATATTAAACTATTTTTAAAATAACATTTTTCTAGCTCGGTATTGGAAAAATTACACTTATTAATTTTTGAGTTAATAAAAGTAAAATTATTAATACGCGATTTACAAATATTAGTATTAATAAGAGAAGAAAGCTCAAAACTAATATCCCTTAAAATACTATTAAATAAAGTAACATCATTTATATTGCACTTCTTATGACTTGTGTCGTTTTTAAAATAATTATTTTTCATACTTAAGGAGTGTAAAGGGTATCATTATATTCCTAAATTATAAAATTTCATTAAGTTCTTGAAATATTTTAGATAATTTTTTAACTTTTTTTAATATCAATTCTGCAATATTTTGACTTCTTAATATTTCTTTTGTGTTTTTTATCTTTTTATAAAAATAATAACTATCAATGACATCTGCCGCCTTCACTATTAGAGCATCTATTCCAACTTTAACGCACCTGTTTACATAGTCCTCTCTTCTTTTGATTGAGTTCTCAATATTTCTGTTTTTAGTATTTGCTAAAACTATATTCAGAACATGTTCATTATATTTATTCTTTATAACTTTTTCGGAAATACCCATCCATTCAATAGCGTCGTGCAATAAACCAGCGTTAACCACGTCTTCTGAAAAATTGTTTTTATGTAAATATTTTCCCACTCTTAAAAGATGTGGAATTAATGGCTTTTTTCTTTTTTTATCCTCTTTCTCCTTGATGTTATTATATAATAAATCAATTGTTGATTTATATTTTTCTTCAAATGTATTCATAATTAAATTATAACATAAAGTTGTAGTAAGGCTCGTTGCTATAAAAAAATTGCCTTAATGTAAGGCAATTTTTTAAACAATCTTGCCAAAATCCAAAAATTAAGTATAATAATTAATGTGACAACTATGCGTAGTTTTCAACTACGTTTTTTAATATCTAATTGTCTATGTACTAGAAACGTAGGCGGGTATGGTATAGTGGCTATTATATCACCTTGCCAAGGTGGAGAGACGGGTTCGATTCCCGTTACCCGCTCTAATATGCCGCGGTGGCGGAATTGGTAGACGCGCAGGACTTAAAATCCTGTTCCTTCGGGAGTGAGGGTTCGATTCCCTCCCGCGGCACATATTAGCCCTGACTTTGTCGGGGAGACGGGGTGTAGTGTTAATGGCTAGCACGCATGGTTTGGGACCATGTAGACCGGGTTCGAGTCCCGGCACCCCGACAAAATGTCATTCTGCGAAAGCAGGAAACCAGACATATATAATAGGAGCGGTAGTTCAGCTGGTTAGAACGCTTGCCTGTCACGCAAGAGGTCGCGGGTTCGAATCCCGTCCGTTCCGCAGAATATAAAAAAACAGTCCTAAATATTAGAGACTGTTTTTTATTAATTAAAAAATTATTCCACAATAAATTTCATATTATTAGTTTCTTCTAGTGTCCTTAGTGTCGCCTTCACTGATAAATTATCTGTATTTTTTAATAACAATTTTTTTCCATATTTATTATGTAGTTGTGTTAAAAATTCATCTCCCCAAGATGGAGAAAAAGTATTTACACCATTAAAATCTACTATAACTGACTCATCTTCAGAAACTTCCTCTAAAGTAGGAGTAAAAGCGGAAAAAGCCTCTTTACCTAGTTGTCTAGAGGTTAATGTTGTTCCAAATTTTTTTAATTCTATAGTCATAATTTTATAATAAATTTTTAAAAATTAATTAAAGCAAGACATCCTCTAAATGAAAAATTAGAATTAAAAATGTCTATAGCTGTATCACCATTTTTCAAATCAAGCGTGGCATTGCCAGTTTGAAAAAATAATTTCATAGGAGTTGTTTTATTAGAATCGGTTACTATCATTTTTACATGTTTAAGTCCATTACCTCTAAGTTCTGGGGCGCGACCAGTAATTTTTTCTGTAAATGCTGTTAATAAAGCGTCTTCATCACTTGATAATTCAGGTTTAACTCTTTTTAAAGTTTTTAAAATACCTCGCCCTCTATCAGCTAAGACGATTTGCCTTTTATTCAAGTCGTAAGCAAACAATATACCTCTAATATCTATCCAGGAACCAAGATTGTGATCAAATGAATTATTACCAATTTCTCCAACTACAGATGTAATTAATGAAAACTCATCTTTCAAATCAGATATATTTTGAAGCTGATTTTCTAGTTTATGTAACCTTGCCTGAAAAATAGAACTGTCCGCACAATAAAATTTATTATTAGGTTCTTGGGGAGAAGTGGTTAAAACCCAGTCTTTGGCAACTGAAAACAAATCACTCGCAAGTAATTTAACATCATAATAATTATAATAACGATGACCTCTTGGTGTAAGCCTAATAGCCTTTAAAGTTCCTGCCTTATCCCAACGTCTTAATGTATCCATTGAAACTTTTAATATCCTTGTAGCATCTTTGATTGTTATTAGTTTTTTATCCATAATAATACAATTTTTATAATCTATGCATTCATTATAGCAAACTATGCAAAACTATGCAAGTATATAATAAAACTATGCAAAAAATGCACTAATAAATTAGAATTTAAAAATTAATATAAATTAATTGTACACTCTTTACTAATATAGTAAGATAAAGCTATGCCAACCTACGCAACTAACAAAAGAGGAAGATTTGACTATGAAATACTGGGTACTTATGAAGCCGGTATTGTTTTAGCTGGTCATGAGGTAAAATCCATAAAACTAGGCCATATTAGCTTAAAAGGTGCTTTTGTTACTTTAAAAAATCTTAAAAATAAAGAAATACCAGAGGCATATTTAACAAATTGCCATATTACACCTTATAAGTTTGCTGGTAAATTAGACAACTATGATCCAGATCAGCCTCGTAAATTATTACTAAAAAGGTCAGAAATTCGCCAACTTATCGGCAAAACTAAGGAAAAAGGGTTGACATTAGTGCCAATTAGGGTGTATAATAAAGGCAGATTAATTAAGCTTGCATTTGGAATTGGAAAAGGTAAAAAGAAAATCGACAAACGTCAAGATATTAAAAAACGGGAAACCGATAGAAAATTACAGAGATTGCAAAAACAATACTAAATTTTTCAAAATCCCCGGAAATTTGGGGAGTTTTTATTATAAATTCCAAAATCCTAAGCACAAAACTCAAAATAATATCAAATTTTCAAAATTTAAATACCTAAACTAAGTGGATGTTTTGAAAATTTATTCATTGAAATTTTGGATTTATTTTGAATTTAGAAATTAGAGTTTACTTCAGCTATGCTGAAGTCATGGGGATGTCAGGCTTCGATGGCATTTCTCTTTTACAATAAGCGAAATCGAGCATGTTAGATTTACTCGTAAAAATAATCTTACAACTAATAAGTGCAAAAAACACTTTAGCAAAAGCTCAAGCAGCTTTCACATGGAAGATGCCGGCTTTAGCTCCTGTTGCTGCTTAATAGCACGCAACCATCCGCTCCAGCAATGACCTGCTAGTTGGAATACGGGTGTTATTCTTGCAGGTGTAAACTAGTTGTTTGCGTTTAATAGCTAGTTGAAACCTTAAAACGCTCGCATAGAATTTTTTGTCTTATTTTTCAGCTCTATGTTAAAATATAAATAAGGCTATTATTTCGTAAACTTATTCTAAATAGTATGTCAGACATGGGTTCAATTCCCATCATCTCCACTGTTCAAATATTATCGTACGGACTTAAACCGACGTCAAACCATTAATCCCTGTCTCGCCTACGGCTTGCCAAGGCGGACGAATGCTTTGTACGGATTTAATAGTTCGTGCAACTATACGAATGCCACAAATTAATTATTAGCGATTAGTAGATTCGCATTTATTCGTATATTAGCATCACATATTTATGAGACGAACTTATCGTAGACCAAAACCAAAGATAGATAGAAATATTTTCCGTATTAACGAACAAATTCGTGTACCGGAATTATTTGTAATAGATGAAGAAGGAACACAGGTGGGAGTTATGTCTACTAATGAAGCTCTTGCTCAAGCTAAAGAAAAAGAATTAGATTTAATTGAAGTTTCTCCAAAAACTCAACCTCCAGTAGCTAAAATAGGTGATTATGGTAGAATAAAGTATCAGAAAGAAAAAATAATACATAAACAGAGTGTGCAACAAAAAAAGACTGAAACAAAAGCAGTAAGATTGTCTTTAAGAATTAGTCCTCATGATTTAGAACTTCGTTTTAAACAAGCAGAAAAATTTTTAATGAAAGGAAGTAAATTAAAAGTAGAAATTGTCTTAAAAGGACGTGAAAAACAATTACGAACTAAAGCTCAAGAGATAATGAATGAATTTGTAAATAAATTAAAACAAAATGAAGAATTAAATATTATATTTGAACAGGTATTGACAAGACAGCCAAATGGTTTTAATATGGTAGTCGTAAATAAAAAATAGATAATGCTATACTAATCCGCTAATAATATGCGAATCCACAAATTACGAATATATAAATTATTCGCGATTAGTAATTAGCAGATTAGCATTTATTCGTATATTAGCATCACAATTATGCCGAAGATAAAAACTCATAAAGCAACTGCAAAACGCTTTAAACAAACTAAAACAGGTAAGATAATGAAAAGAAAAGCCGGACAAGGCCATTTTAATAGTGGTGAATCTGGTAATACTACTCGCAAAAAAAGACGTGATGTTCTTATGTCTGAAACACTACATAAAACTATTAAATCATTAACACCATATACATAAATGTTATGCTAATCCACTAATATTATGCTAATCCACAAATTGCGAATAACTATTCGTGGCATTAGCAATTAGTAGATTCGCATTTATTCGTATATTAGCATCAAACTATATGCCTAGAGTAAAAAGAGGTACAACTCATGTTAAAAAAAGACGAAAATTACTGAAATCAGTAAAAGGTTATAAATGGGGCAGAAAGAATTTAATTCGTTTAGCAAAAACAGCTACTACTAAAGCTGGTGCTCATGCTTATACTGATCGACGTAAGAAAAAAAGAACTTTCCGTCAACTTTGGCAAATTAAAATTAATGCTTTTGTTCGAGAACATGAATTATCATACTCAAAATTTATCAATCTACTCAAACAAAATAAAATTGAAATAGATCGTAAAATTTTAGCTGACTTAGCAGTTAATAATAAAAAAGTACTTGCTAATATTATCGCTAAAATAAAATAAATGAATATATTTAGTATATTACAAACAATAGTTGCAGTTATTTTAATTGTAGTTATTCTCTTACAGAGCAAAAGCGCTGGCGCCGGCAGTATGTTCGGTGGTGGTGGCGATGCTGTTTTTAATGAAAAAAGAGGAATAGACAAAAAACTTCATCAAGTTACTATAGTTCTAGCAATTATTTTTATGGGCTTAGCAGTTGCTAATCTCGTTTTATAACTCTACTCGTGAAAGATACAAACTCTCACAATTCTTCTAACATTTCCAATAAAAAAAAGGAGAGAATTAAATCTTATTTAAATAAGCGTAGTTTGTTATTTAAAAAATTCAAAAAAGCAGATACTAATAAAAATGCTGATAAAGAATTATTTTTTTCTTTAAATAAATCTAAATTACCAAATATTAAACAGTTAAAATATGTTGGGCAATTTTTAAATAAAAAAGAAAGAAAAATTATTAATATTTGCTTGGTAATTATTTTTATCAGCTTGGGATTTCTAGGAATTCGTTTTCATGTTAGATATATCAAGCCAATGCCAGCCAAAGGAGGAAGCTATACGGAAAATTTAATAGGTTCACCGCAATTTATTAATCCACTTTATGCTTCTATTAATAATGTTGATAGTGATATTGCAAAATTAGTTTATTCTGGCCTTTTGAAAAAAGATAAAGACAATCAACTTACTCCTGACTTAGCAGAAAAATTTGAAATTAGTGAAGATGAAAAAGTTTATACTTTTTATTTAAGACAAAATGTTGAATGGCATGATAAAGAAAAATTTTCAGCTGATGACATCATGTTTACTTTTGATGCTATTAATAATAGAGAATATAAAAGTCCACTTAAAATTAGTTTTGATGGAGTTAACATAGAAAGAGTAGACGATTATACTATACGGCTTATTTTGATTGAACCATATGCAGCCTTCTTAGAACTTTTAACTATTGGTATTTTACCATCTCATATCTGGCAACAAATTCCACCAGCCTCAGCCAACTTAGCTGATGTTAATGTTAAACCTATTGGTAGTGGTCCTTATAAATTTAAATCTTTATCTAAAGATAAGTCCGGCAATATTAGATCTTATGAATTAGAATTAAATAAAAAATATTATTTTGATAATGCTTATATTGAAAATATTATTTTTAAATTTGCCCCTAATTTCATGGAAAGTATCAACTCTTTAAATGAAGGACGATCAGAAGGAATAGATTTCTTACCAACTGAATTAACAGAAAAAGTAGTTGGTAAAAATAATTATAATTTTAATTATTTACAACAACCACAATATACTGCTATCTTTTTTAATCAAAGCAACCTAGGCGATTTAAGTGATAAAAGAATAAAACAGGCTTTGGCTTATGCTATTAATAAAAATGAAATTATAGATAGTAAGCCACATGAATTTGCTCAAACAATTGAAGGACCAATGTTGCCAATGTTTACTGATTATTACAAAGACGATATTAAAAAATACGAACATAATCTTGAACAAGCTCAAACATTATTAAACAATGCTGGTTGGCCAGTAGTTGAAGTTAAAGCACCAGAGCCAGTAGAAAATGAAGAAGGTGAAGAAGTTGAAGCTGAAGAACCAGCTATAGAACCTGGCTTTTGGAGAAAAAAAGGAAGTAAATTTTTAATTATTAATTTAACTTCTGTAGATCAAGCAGATAATATTCAAACTGCAGAATTAATTAAGACAGCTTGGGAAAATTTAAATATAAAAGTAAATTTAAATATTGTATCACCTGATTTAATTCAAAGTGAAACAATCAGACCAAGAAATTATCAAATATTATTATATGGTGTAATTTTAGGTGATGACCCAGATCAATATCCTTTCTGGCACTCTTCTCAAATTGGATCTAATGGTTTAAATCTAGCTAATTATAATAATAAATCTGCTGATGAACTTCTAGAAGATGGTCGTATTACTAATAATCTAGAAATTCGCCAAGAAAAATATAATAAATTTCAAGACATTATTGCTAACGATTTACCAGCTATTTTTCTATACAGCCAAAAATATCTTTATTTGAACTCAAATAAAATTAAAGGGTTTGATATGCAAAGTGTTATCATTCCTTCAGACCGTTTTAATAATATTACCAACTGGTATATTAAAACTCGTAAAAAAATTGTTTGGTAAATTCTAAACATTTTTTACTCTCAAAATAAATTATTCAGGGATTATAGTTAAATATTTAATTTAATTATATATCCATTAACAACTCAGAAGTTGAAAAGTTAAAAGTCTATTGTTATTATTTTTTAATGACTTTACGACCTTGCAACTTTGCAACTTTTAACTAAATACATGTTTAAAAGGAGACCGCTCCGACAAGATGGACAAATCCGTCAAAAAAAGTCGAGCACACAATCTCGTCCACAATCCACTGTACAACAATCAAGTGAAAATGGACAAATTAACACTAAACCAAAAACCACTAATTCTAAATCTTCCTATTCGAAAAGAGGAGCTATTAAACGTGGTCCACAGACTCAAGTTAAGAATACAAATCCTAACTACAAACCAAAAAATAATCGTTCAAAAAATACTCAGCGTAAAAATTTTAAACAATACCCTGCTAAAACAAGTGGTAGTAATTTAAAAATTTATCCTTTAGGTGGTCAAGAAGAAGTAGGACTTAACTGTACTGTTTTTGAATATGATAATGATATTGTTATTTTAGATATGGGATTACAATTTCCTGATGAAGACATGCCGGGAATTGATTATCTTATTCCTAACGTATCTTGTTTGGAAAATAAAAAGCAAAATGTTCGCGGAGTAGTTTTTTCCCATGGACATCTTGATCATATTGGCGCTGCCCCTATGCTTTTAGAAAAACTAGGTAATCCTCCAATAGTTGGACGTGATTTAACTCTAGCTATGATTAAGCATCGCCAAGAAGATTATAAAAAAAATACTGCCAAAAATCTAAAAATATTACCAATAAAATCAATTGACCAAAAAATTACTTTGGGTAAATTTAAAATAAGTTTTTTTAAAGTAGAGCATTCTATTATTGACGCAGTTGGTGTTATTATTGAGACTCCGCATGGCACAGTTATTCATCCTGGTGATTGGACAGTTGAACATGATCCAGATGAAAAACAAATTACTTATGACTTTTTATCAAAATTACCTTCACCACGAATTTTAATGCTAGAAAGTTTAGGAGTGAGTTATACTAAAAAACCAACTCCAACTAAAGTAATGATGGCTAATTTATATAAATTAGTTAGTGAAGCTCCAGGACGCGTTATTATTGGAACATTCTCTTCTCAAATGGAACGCATTACTCACTTGTTAGAATACGGGGAGAAACTTGGCAAAAAAGTAGCTTTTGATGGTTATAGTATGAAAATGAATGTCAAAATTTCTCAAGAACTAGGCTATATCAAGCCGTATAAAAATACTATTATTAAAGTAGATGATCTTAAAAAGTATCCTGATAATAAAGTTGTTTTAATTTGTACTGGAGCTCAAGGAGAAAGTAATGCTGCTTTTTCTCGCATCTTTAATGGCAATCATCGCTTTGTTACTATTCAACGAAATGATACGGTTATTTTTTCTTCTTCAGTTATTCCTGGTAATGAAAGATCTGTCCAAAAAATTAAAGATCAAATCTATCATTTAACTGATAATGTTATTCATAACGATATTATGGATGTTCATTCTGGTGGACATGCAACTGCTGATGATATTAAAGATGTTTTGCATCAAATTAAACCTGATTACTTTTTGCCAGTTTATGCTAATTACTACATGTTAGTTGAAGCTAAAAAATTAGCTTTACGTGAAGGATTTAAACCAGAGCAAGTTTATGTTTTAGAAAATGGTAATGTCCTAGAATTTAAAAAATCACAAAAACCTAAATTACTTAAAGCTAAAGTTAATACTGACTATGTCATGGTTGATGGTTTAGGAGTAGGTGATATTTCTGACGTGGTTTTGCGTGATCGCCAAGTCATGTCTGACGATGGTATGATTGTAGTGATTGCTACTATTTATTCTAAAACTCAAAAACTTGTAGGCAATCCTGATATTATTTCTCGTGGCTTTGTCTATATGAAAGACAATCGAGATTTAATTGAAAAAACTCGCAAAAAAGTACGAGATATTGTAGAAAAGAATGATAGTAAAACTAGAATTGGTGAAGATTTTATTAAAAATAAAATTCGTAATGACTTGGGTCAATTTTTATTCCAAAAGACTGAAAGAAGACCAATGGTTTTGCCGGTGATTATTAAAGTTTAATATAACTTAATTTAAATTGATTTATACCTTAAATTATGTTATTCTAAGGAAGACCAAATGATGGTCTTTTTTAGTACTTAAATTAACTATATTTCTAAAAATTTCAAAAAAATTGGCGTACATGCTCTAATATTGCTTTTGCAGGGAATTTATTTTTCTGTGAATTTTTTATTTTCCTCTAGTAATAAATTTATCATCCAACCAGGATATACTATCTTTAAAAAATTATTTGGAAAAACTGTTTTAAAATCTTATGGTTGGTTTATTCTTACTAAATCTAAATTAAATTTAAATAAAAAATCTCGCTTTAATAATATTTTAACTAGCAATTACACAGTGCATGTAACTATTATTATAGTCAGTATTATTATTTTAATTATTAATATTTCTATTGGTAGTAAAAAAACATTAGCCGCTGACGATACTACTCCTAAACCAATTTTATTTCATTTGATTCAAAGCGAGTTTGCTGAAGATGAAGAATTAATTGTAGAAACTTTTGGTAAATCTCCAATTATTACTCCGACCGAAGAAAATTATTTAAAAAATTTAGCTAGTGTTAAAGTACAACCACAAGTAGAAATGAAATCACTGGGCGGTGAAAAGGCTACGGAAACAGAAACAATTGTTCAAGGTGGAAGCGCCCTGGTTCAACCTAATATTGCTAAAACTAAGAAGGTTAAGCGCGCCCGTAAAACTATTGTTTATCATACAGTTAAAACTGGTGAAACTATTAGTACTATTGCTCAGGAATATGATATTTCTGTCAGTACTATTTTATGGGAAAATAATTTGAATGCTTATTCTGTAATTCGCCCTGGCAATAGTTTGGCAATTCTGCCATTAACTGGAATATCATACAAAGTAACTAAAGGCGACAACCTATCAAGTATTGCTAAAAAATATGATATAGAAGAAAATGACATTTCTGAATTTAATCGTCTTAGTGATAGTGGCTATTTAAAAATTGGCCAAAAATTAATTGTACCTGAAGGTAAGAAAAAATACGTTTCCCCAACTTACAATAGTTATTCTGGCTTAGCTGCCTTAAGAAATGTTGTAGCTCCACCTTCAGCTAGCGCGGTTAAGGGTAATAAGATGAATTGGCCAACAGTTGGTCATCGTATTACTCAATACTATACTTGGCGACATCATGGTCTTGATATTGCTAATAAAATTGGCACACCTATTTATGCTGCTGATGCTGGTACAGTAGAAATGGCTGGTTGGGGCACAGGCTATGGAAACCAGCTAGTTATTAATCATGGAGGCGGTAAAAAAACCCGTTATGCTCACGCTAGCAAGCTTTATATTAAAAAAGGAGATAAAGTAACTAAAGGCCAATCTATTGCTGCCATGGGCTCAACTGGCTGGTCAACTGGTTCACATTTACATTTTGAAGTTATTATTAATGGTCGCAAATATAATCCACTTGACTATATTAAATAAATAAGTTAAATTAGTTCTTAGTTAAGCTAATTTATGCGAGAAGCTATATGAATATTATAATTGGTTTAATTGGCATGCTTGCTGGTGCTTTAATTACAATCTATTCAGAAAAAATGTTAAACGCCTTTGGTCGCATTCCTGTTTTTGAAAAATACCTTGGCACTGAAGGTGGGTCTAGATTGGGTTATAAAATAATTGGCATGCTTATCTTTTTTATTTTTGTGTTAGTATTAACCGGATCATACAAAGGATTTATGCTTTGGGTATTAAGTCCTATTATGGGATTAGGTAAATAAAAAACCCTAAGCACAAAACTCAAAACAAATCCAAATTTTCAAAATTAAAATACCTAAACTAGACGGATGTTTTGAAAATTTATTTATTTGGATTTTGATATTATTTTGAGTTTTGGATTTAGAGTTTTGGAATTATCTATTTTAGGGCCCATAGCTCAGTTGGCTAGAGCACCTGCTTTGCAAGCAGGGGGTCCAGGGTTCGAGTCCCTGTGGGTCCACAAAATTAAGAAATCAGATTTCCTATAGGAAATCTGATTTCTTTTTTTGAAAAACTTAAACTTTTATTCTAGAATACTTTATCCAAAACAGTCATCACGCTAAAAAATCCAAAGAATAAGAATATACCCACTATAATTAATTTACGCCAAAGCTTGGCTTGAAATTCTTGAGGTAAAATTTTATAATTCATCCAGTTAACTAATCCTATGTGCACAAACATAGCGACTGCATTTATTACTGCGCCTAATAATATTAAAAATTTAGGTTCGTAAATGTTAAATAAAAATAAAGTAATACCAAAAGCTATTTGCGCCCAGAGAAATATAAAATATATTTTTGATAAATTTATACTGCCATCTGTTTTGCCTTTTAATTTCTTAAGAGCAAAATTCTCAGACATTATTCTTGAGGTAGAGTCTAAAACACCTAACTGTGTTTGAAAAAGCATAATCGCCACTACAAATAAAAATAAACTGCCAACCCAAGGCGCAAGTTTAATGCCAATTGTAATACCTTCATTTATCACAAACATAATGCCTTGCATATTATTTTCTAATCCATAGGTTGTCATATAAGACAAAAGCATTAAAAGACACATTGCTAAGGCGCCTAAAAACCAAAAAACTAATAAATGTTCTAAATTAACTTGTTTCCACCATTGCTTAAAATTAGAAATATTTTCTTTATTAATTTCAAATTCCTCGCCGGTTAATTTTAGCTGTTTATTTTTTTTATCACTTCTAAATAATCCAGCAATTTTTTGCGAGTACTTGCCCATGCCATATCCTTTTTCTCTAATATAAATTGACTGGGTTAGATTTAAATTTCCTCCTGCGCCAGCATAAGCAAACGCGCCTAAAAATAACGCAAACCCCATCCCTGTCGGCCAAAATAAATATCCATCTCCTACTCCGACAATTCCTTGAGCTAACGCCTGCCAATCAGCACCTTTTGCTAAAACAAAAGTTAAAACTAAAATAAAAGGAATGCCTAAGAAAATAATTGTTTTAGTAATGCGTTCCATCATATCATAAACTGTTTTACCAACAGATAATATTAAACCAATAATCAATAAAAATAAAATAGCAATCCATTTAAAATTACTAATACCAAATACAAAACTAAAAACTTGTGCGCTAGCAGCTACAATACCAGGCAATCCAAATCCTAAAAAAGTAGAAAGAATAAACCAGTGCGCTGCCCATTTCCATAATTTATTCATACCAACAAATACTGATTCACCTTTTACTAAAGCATAACGTTCAATTTCCATATTCATAAAAAACTGAAAAGTAATACCCAGTACTGCACCCCAAGCAATACCTAATCCATAATTTGAACTTAAGTATGGCCAGAGAATAACTTCGCCTGAGCCCAGTCCTAAAGCTAAAATTATAAAGCTAGGACCGAGTAATTTTTTAAACTTGATTGGTTTGGGAAAATTTTTCATAAAAAATAATTTATTTATAACTGTCTTCATTTTACCAAATAAAAAAGATACTTCCAAGCCTTGACATATTTAATTATTCTGCTAATATCTTACTAAATGATTAATATTATTTTAATCAAAAAAATGATAAAGAGGAGTTTGTGATCATGCCAAATGTAATTAGTTTGTTTCCAGAGTATTTAGAAGAGAAATCAAAGGGAGGCGCAGTAACAGCGTTACATCAATATCTCTGTACACACGGCTTGGGTGGGGAAATTGAGTTTGACTGTATTTACGGCCCGAAAACAACTGCAGCGGTAAAATGTTTACAGGTGGAAAAACTCGATTTGACCGGTGATGACGTCGATGGCAAATTCGGACCCGGAACTCGTGAGGCCTGCGTCGGAAAACTCGGGTGGAGTCCGCACCTCATTCCGTTTGAGGCTCTACCAGTCAAAACCACCTATGTCGGTGGGGATCAAACAAAACCCACAGTCTGGCCACTTCAAAAGTGATCTTTTTGCAAAAAAACCAAGTATTCTTAAAAGTCATCAGCTTAACGGCGGTGACTTTTTTATTTTCCCCAAAGCACGATTTGATTTTTTTTTGGGGTGTGTTAATATTTGGCTAATGAATACTGTTAATAAAAATTTAATATTACCTGGTAATCCTCGTTATCAACCTAAGGAAATGACTCCTATTTTTGGATATGATAATCTTTACAAAAAAGTAGCTGAGGTTGAAATAGCCGCTTTGAAAACATTAGGAGAAATTGGAGTAATCCCCAGAGAAGAAATGGAAACCTTAACTGAGTCTGTTATAGAAGAAATTTTAGCTATTTCAACTACTGAGGTTGATAAAATTGAAAGAGAAATTACTCATCATGATATCAGAGCTTGGGTAAGAAAAGCGCAGGATATTCTAGATAAAAAACTTGTTAAATGGGTGCATATACCACTAACAAGCTATGATGTCATTGATACTGGACGAATATTGCAATTTAAAGAGGCCTATCAAACAGCGCTAAAACCATCAATAAAAAAAGTTGTTATGATATTATCTAGGTTAACAGCTAATTTTTCTGATCAAATTCAAATTGGCAGAACTCATGGACAACACGCCCTACCCATTACGGTAGGGTTTTGGTTAGCTACAATTCTTAATCGCTTTGTTTATAACTGGGAACAAATTGATTTACATTGTAATAATTTATCAGGCAAAATATCAGGTGCAGTGGGCGCGCATAATGCTCAAATAGGACTTGGCTTTACTAATATTTTTGGGGATAAAAATTTTGAGGAACGTTTATTAACTAAACTTAATTTAAAGCCAGCTAAAATTAGTACTCAAATACTACCACCAGAACCATTAGCGTCTTTTTTGTTTTCCTGCACTATGATGTCAGCGACTTTAGCTCAATTTGGAAGAGACTCTAGACATTTAATGAGAAATGAAATTGCTGAAGTAGCTGAATCTTTTGAAAAAGGCCAAGTTGGATCTTCCACTATGGCCCACAAAAGAAATCCGTTTAAATTTGAAAATCTTGAAGGTATGTGGCTTCGCACTAAAAATGAATTTGGGAAAGTTTTAGATACACTAATAAGCGAACATCAAAGAGATTTAGTAGGTAGTTCGGTTGCTAGAGATTTTCCAATTATCCTAATTAATCTTCAAGAGCAACTTAATACTTTATTAAAAGAAAATAAAGATGGAATAGCTTTTCTGGAAAGAATTGTTGTTGACAGAGAAGCTTGTCAAAATAATTTTGAAAAAAATTCTCATTTAATTTTAGCTGAGCCTCTTTACATTGCTTTACAAATGGCTGGCTATGAAGATGATGCTCATGAGCTAGTAAATAGAAAATTAGTACCAATTGCCAAACAAGAAAATATATCTTTAATAGAGGTGTTAATAAGGGAAGCGGAAAATGATATTAATTTACAAACTACAA
>Ga0208904_1000054_pt1 | contig 105613 bp, 117 predicted proteins | sample AntAceMetag02UKB_FD_184774 | JGI IMG/M metagenome (GOLD analysis project Ga0208904, IMG submission 184774) | Saline lake microbial communities from Ace Lake, Antarctica - Antarctic Ace Lake Metagenome 02UKB (SPAdes) (version 2) | ecosystem: Environmental > Aquatic > Non-marine Saline and...
GCAGTGTGGCCATCAGGAACAAGTAGACATCACGCCAGGGAAGCCTGGTCAGGGCGGTGTCCCCCTTCAGGTCAGTACTGTCCCCCTGGAGGGAGAGGATGAGGGCGGAGAGGGAGAGGGAGAGGGAGAGGGCGAGGGCGAGGGCGAGGGAGAGGGCGAGGGTGAGGGCGAAGGCGAAGGCGAAGGCGAGGGTGAGGGAGAGGGAGACGGAGAGGGAGAGGGAGAGGGAGACGGAGAGGGCGAGGGCGAAGGCGAAGGCGAAGGAGAGGGAGAGGGAGAGGGAGACGGAGAGGGCGAAGGCGAAGGCGAAGGCGAGGGAGAGGGAGACGGAGAGGGCGGAGGTGAGGGCGGAGGTGAGGGAGACGGAGACGGAAAGGGTTCAGGGGGGGACAAGGATGGGGACAAGGACGGAGATGGACACAAGGACGGGGGCAAGGACGGGGGCAAGGAGGAGGGCTCGGGTGAGCAGGGGGAGGCTGCCCAGGACAATGACGGGGATGCCCAGGACGCGGATGGGGGCAGTGCAGGTGGTCACCATTGGGATCCAGATGAGATGAATCCCTGGGAGTCTCTGGCTCAGGATCTTCTGAACGACTCGGAGGGGCTGGGGACGCTGGATGTGACCGATGCCTTGAGCACGGGAGTAGAGGACGCCTGGGACAAGGAAGAGGAAACCTGCAAGCCTGGCGAGAACTCTTGGAGACCCTACACCACTCGACATGACAAGATTCTCGTGGTGGGGCCCTCCGCAAAGGGCAAGGCAGATGATGTGGAGCGGTCCCGGCAGCTCCTGGACTCAGTGCGGCGGGAGTGTGTGTTCTTCTTGGCTCGGCTTCGTTCCATCGTGCTGGCAATGGCCCAGCGGAGCACCTACCACGGGCTCCCAAGGGGGAGGGACATTTCGGAGAGGATGCTGGTGGAGTCCGTGTCTACCATGCGAGCCGGGAAGAAGCCCACACGCGCCTACTACGAGGTGGGCACCCAGGTGGACATCTCCATGTCTGCCGTCGTGCTGGTGGATGAATCCAGCTCCATGAAGGGGGATGAGACGGACACCGCCCGCAGCCTGATGACCATTGCCTCGCCTCTGGACTCCTTGGGATGCCCCACTCTGGTCTTGGGTTTCAGGGATGGCCCCAGGGCGCGTGCAGAGGGTCCTGTCCCCCCTGGCTGCCACCGCACCGAGGGTGTCTGCATCGACGTGTTCAAGAGCTTCCATGAAAACTTCACCGCTACCCGCTGGCGCTTCGCCAACATCAGGGCCACGGGTGGCACTCCCATGTCGGATGGTATCCAGATGGGTCTCCAGGCTCTGATGGAGCGTGCAGAGGCTCACCGCGTGCTGTTCATTATCACGGACGGGGGGCCCAATTGGAGCCATCGTCCTGTTGTGCAGCGGCAGATTCGTCTGGCCAAGGAAGCGGGCATCCACGTGATCGGGGTGGGGATCGGGCCTGGCTCCACCTACGTTAAGACCCTATTCCCTGACCATGTGTGGGTTTCGACAGTGGGGGATTTGCCCTTGGCTCTGAGCAAGAAGATGAATCTGATTATGGACTGGAGAGGGCTTCCCCGCAGATCTGTACGTTTGGACTAGCTGTTCCAAGGCCCCCTGTCGGGTATAGGACATCATGGAGGCCTGTATGGGCAAAGCCGTGTGCCGAATTTGCGGATACGAGGGTCACTGGCTCGGGGACCATATGGTGGACGAGCATGAGCTGTCCCTGGGTGCCTACCTGAAGGCATACCCTGGAGCTGCAACCGCTTCGGAACGGCTCGTGGCGTTGTGGGAAGACCGCTCCAAAGATGCCGAAAGAGCACATCCCGCCGCTACGGAGTCCTTGAAGATCACCTTCTGCGGCATCCCTGTACCCGTCAACCCTGATGTCCCTATGGATGCCTGCTTCCCTCTCCCCACCGCGTTCAGGGTGCCTGCCCATGGGGATCTCAAAGAGGATATCTGGCACGCAGTGGTGGCTATGGTTCGTGGGAGATCCCTTTACATCCATGGCCCCCCAGGGTGCGGGAAGGATGCTCTGTTCCACGGGTGGTCGTACATGACGCGGGCTCCTGCGGACATCTACAACATCGATCCCGATGCCGACCTCCGCCCCTGGTTCTTCAGCCACGAGATCACGCAAGAGGGGACTGTGTGGCAGGAAGGGAAGCTCCTGCAGCAGCTTCGGGATGGGTATGTGTCCCCCACGAGCGGACGCCGTATCCCCTATCTCATCCTCATCACGGATTTCGACCGTGCCACCAAGGCCCAGGTCGAGACCCTGCGGCTGGTTCTGGACTCCATCCAGGGTCGTATCAAGGGGCCGAACGGAATCACCTACCGAGTCCTACCGGGCACCCAGATCGTCGTGACCGCAAACACGGCTGGTGGTGGCGATCCCAGGGGGCGGTGTATCTCCGCGAACATCATCGATGCCTCCATCATGGACCGCTTCGGGGACATGGGCGCTCGGGCTTTCGAGTTCCACCCGATGGCATGGGAGGATGAGGGTCTCATCGTCCGAGAGAAATTCCCCCTCCTGGTGGAGCGGTGTAACGATGTGTTCGAGCAGGTGGGAAAAGCAACCACAGCTCTCCGGAAAGCTGTGGCAGATGAGAGGTTGTATGCGGAGTTCACCCACCGATCCCTCTGTGCATGGCTGGGCCACACGGAGGACATCATCCGTGTGACAGGTGCCGTACCCCAGAACATCCTCAAGGAAGCCCTGCGAGCTGTGGTGGACAAATTCGGGGATACCCACACCCGCCAGGAAGCCATGGGCATCATCGACCCCTTCATCCAGGGAGGGGTCGTAGAAGTCGGGGATACAAGCCACATCCAGAAGGAAAAGCTTTCTGAACTCATGGATGCACTGTAGGCCCTCCGTTTTCCTGCCTATGGGCACCGCTAGGTGGGAGTGATCTAATGGCTCATCGGCATCGCGTTCTTGGACGAATCACACGATTCAGTGCTCATTCCACCCTCATGGCTTTCCGTGCCTGCGGGTGGGTGGTTGTCATCGGCATCGTCCTCATCGCTGCCATTTGTCGAGATGGTTCTGAGGTTCGACATGAGGGGTAGGTCTAATCCCGTGTTATAGGGGTAACAGAGAGGGACACCACCCCCTCTTCCCTGGAGACAGGATGCCTCGTCCTCCCGATTCTTTCCTCAAGACCCCTCAGTTCAAAGAGCGTCTCGCTGTGGCGGGTGCCTACGCCAAGTCCACTGATCAGGGAGTATGGCCCACCCGTATCTTCTGGATTGGGCTGACCGAAAACGTGATGGTGGCCCGCAGGTACGCCATGCGCCGCCCCAACTACGAGGACAGCGAAGCCTGGGACGCCTACACCAACCTCATCGAAGCAGGCATCTTCTCCGAAGATCCTGAGGGGGTTGTGACCGCTCTGGATCACCCCTACTGGGGTCTGGACGTGAACTGCTACGTGTGGATGAACACCTGCATCAGCATCGCCGCTGGTGGCAGCATTCCCGACGAGTTCCCGCGTCGCTGAAATGACCCTCTACTGGGCCACACTGGATACGAACCCTCCCCACGCATCTTTGTGGGAGAGGGAGACCCCCGAAGAAGCAGATCCCGTGTGTGGGCCGTGTCCGCACCGGGATTTCTGCATGGGGAATCGATGGAATGAGCATGGTGGGCCCACGGACAAGGGAGACATAACCAGCGTCCACACCTGTTCCCTCTGTGCCGAAAAAGTGCTCTCCGCCTACACAGATGATGCCGAGGACAGGATGGTGCCTGACGAGTGCCGCAGGTGGAGACCTGACTTCGGCAGTGCATGCGAGTGCAATGGCTGTATGCAAGAGCGGCAAGAGCTGGACAGGCTACATCCCTCATACGAAGCCCGCATGGGGGCTGTGCGCCACTTCATGCAAGCTCTCCTCGTGGAGAAAGAAGAACGGAGTGCGGACATCAGAAAGGTGGCTCGGGAGATGGCACAGGCCACAACACCCATGGCACACCTCCCCATCACGGGCAATTTCACCCCAGCCTCCAAGGCCCTGGGTGTCATCATGGGACTCGTGCTATCCCACAAGGTGCTCCACGAGGCATGGGACGCCCTCGAAGACTGGCGGCAGGTGGAGGCAAAGTACAAGTGGCTGGAAGCCCTGCATTTGTCTCTGGGACGCCACAAGAGCGATCTGGGCAAGGTACTGCACGAGTTCCGCTTCGCTCTGACGGATGTCGTCACTATCCGCAGGGTCTGGTATACGATCCCGCCCCAAGAGCGTAAAGCCATGATGCGGCTGTGGGAACAACGGCTCCGGGCGGGGCTCGGTAAAGAGTCCCCGCTGCCAGAGAGTTAGCCCTTGAGGAAGCTGTAGACCGCTGCCCTCTTGGTCGTCGTGGCTCGGAACCCCGGTGCCTTCTCGATGATCCCATCCGACTGCATCCGGCGGAAGCGGCGGTAGAAGTTCTTCACCGCGAAATCATCGCCCTTCACCACGGCATAGACAGCCCGTAGCTCGGCCACGGTGAACGTGGGGGGGAGCAGCTCGAAGGCGATGGGGCTGTAGTCGATCTTGCCCCGGATCCTCTCCACACCCATCCGCAGAATCTCGGGGTGGTCGAAGGCCACTTCCATGGCAGGCAGTTCCTGCTGCACAGAGAACCAGCGGGCATCGGAAGCGTCATCACCAGCCTTGACCGTGAGAGCCAAGTGCGGAGGGACGAGGGCGAAGTAGGCGACCGTGATGACCCTGGTACGAGCATCACGGGATGCCTTTCCGAAGGTGTAGAGCTGCTCCAGGTAGCAGGAGCCTTCTGGGAGGCTGGTTTCCTCTGCAAGCTCCCTGTGGGCAGCCTGCTCCACGTCCTCGCCTTGTTGGTCTTGGGCATTGCCCACGTCCACAAAGCCGCCTGGGAGCGCCCAGCAGCCCTTGTAGGGGTGTCCCCGGCGCTGTACGAGCAGCACCTTCAGATCATTGTCGAGGATGGTGAAGATCACCAGGTCAACGGTCACGATCTCAGCGTCGTGGCTGAGCTTTCCGCTCTGATCTGTCACAGCAGCTCCATGGTGAAGTCGTGGTTGTTGCTACGCAGAACCCTCCGAAAAACACGGGCCGCTGCGACACCCCTGACATCAAGGATGGCACCCCCATCGACATTGAACCGGAACTTGGCAACACCCTTGTCACCACGAACGAGGGGCTCATGGTAGAGTGCGGTCCTGAAGTCCTGGAAGGTGGCATCAGGGATGTCCACCTGGGTCAGCTTCTGGCCGAACCTGGACTTGGGTGGAGCCTTGGGTGGAACCACCACCTTGGGCTTGGGTGGTCCCTTGTAGTAGAAGTTCAGCAGCTCGAAGGCACGCCTTGCCCTGGGGTCATGCTCACCCCGGATCAGATCATGGTAGTGGGGCTTCAGGATGTGGTGCTTCCAGTGGAGGATGTCCGCACCGGGGGCTGGTGCCTTCAGTCTCACGATTTCGAAGCACTCATCCCAGGTGTAGGTCATGGTGGGGTTGCTGGGAAGATGGCTGAAACAGGGGATTCCGGTCATGGGGTTACCTCATTTTCATGTGGACGACAGTGTTTCCTCTCAGGAACACTACCCGTCCAGTGTGCTTGTGGAGCCGCATGTCCGCTCCCAGCACAGGATCCTTGACCACCTTGACACCCGTAGCTCCGCGCTTCCTGGAGAACAGTTCCAAGTCCTCATCCTCGTTGATGGAGGCACACACACCAGAGTCCAGGGACACGAAGTTCAAGCCCATGGGGGTGGTGTCGGAGATGACGCGGACATCGTAATCCTGGTAGTCATTGCTGAACCGGAACACGAGTCGGTCGTACTTGCCCTTCTTGGCTGCAACGACCATGAGCACGTTCTTGTCGGCCTTGGCGTCCGTGATGCGGTATCCGTCCAGCTCCTTCAGGTGGACATGGTAGCTGAGGCCCAGGGAGGGGAACGTCGTGGCGTAGGTCGCTCCCATCATGTTCTGGAAACACACCCCTGGGTAGAGCGTTGTCGCATTGGGCAGGCAGGAGGCAGCCACCCGCGTCGTGGCAAGGAGCCTGCTGCCGATCTCCGTCAAGAGGATTTCCACGATCTGGTTATCCACCTTGAGGTAGATGCCACCGTCCGTGGACATCGCCTGATCTGCAAGCAGGGGCACCTCGATCTGCTTTTTGTCCACGGTGTCAAAGAGCTGGAGCCGCTGGGACTCCAACCAGCCCACCACGGGCTTGTTCTGCTTGGGGGTGAACACTGCCCCCACGAGGTTCTGGACGGCGGGCCCCACCTTGTACTTGTCCCTGTAGATGCCATCCGCACACACAGAGACTACGGAGCCCATGTGTTCCCAGGTTCCCATGAGGGTGCTCCCCAGAGCCAGGAGATCCTTGAACACGAGGTTCTGCGTCCCCGAGAGGGTACGGATGATGGGGGTGATGATGATGGCTCCGGAGAAGTCCGTGGGGGGAGCCATGCGCTTGCCATCCCGAAGGACAGCCTTGTACCACTCCAGGTAGATGGAGGGGATCACATCCAGGGGGTAAACTGCCTTGGGCAGCTTGACAGCGGAGTCGAAGACAGAGATGCCTGCCTGCATCCGGTCTTCCATCTTTCGGATGCTGGGGTGCTTGCCCTTGAAGGGGTGGATGCCTGTGAAGAGCTGGAAAGAGACACAGGCGAACCCGAACCAGTCCGACCCCTCGGAGAAGCGGTTGTGCGTGACCTGTGGGTCCTTCACGGAAGCCATGATGGCTGTCGCGGGGTAGCGGCGTGTCTGGTAGGAGGCTGCATCGATGGCGAAGACATCATCGAATTTCTTGCCCACCAGGAAGTTCATCTCGTTGGGGTCTACCAGCAGGACACCCGCCCTGTGGACAGAGTCGAAAATCCCCCGCAGGTTCTTCACCAGCTTTTGGATGTGGTCAGGGGTGATCCCGTGCCTGTTGCGGAACGGGGGTGGGAACAACTGGCAGAGAACCCATACATCCTCTCCAGCCTTGCCCAGGAACTTCATCGTGTGCCCGACAGGGCGACCCCGACTGTCTAGCAGAAGCCTCTCAGGTTTGATGACGTGGGGATCATGAATGTCCCCCAGCTCTTGCATCTTCCCCAGGGGGATCATGTTGGCGGGGTCCTTGTAGACCCTGTACGCCACATTGCCTTGTGCGTACACCTCAGCCTCTCCACCGCTGGCTACGAAGTCCTGCTTGGAGAGGTTGACGGTGCCCTGGCCCTGGACTGTGAGCTTCATGACTGCTCCACCGGCTCGGTGAGAGTGATGCCTGCTGCTGCCACGTCGTCGTAGTGCTGCCATTCCAGCCGGGGGACAGCCCTCTCCAGGAAGCGCTTCATCCGCTTGGTCACGAAGGGCCCCTTCAGACTCTTCATGGCTGTCATGTGGGACATGACCTCCAGGAACGGGACAGGCTCGAAGGTGCCCGGTGCCACCTTCTTCTGGAAGGACTCCACCCCGTCAGAGCACACCATGACGAAATCGTACTCCTGGGCAGGGAAATCCACCACCCTCCAGAAGCCTTGGGGGCTCAGGGTCCCATCCTCCCCGATGCGGTAGGAGACATCTCCCGTCTCCGTGTCCTGGTGAACACCGTCCAGAGTGCGGTACATCGCCCAGCTGTTGTAGCCCTGGTCGATATACCTATCCAGACGCTCCTTCTCCAGCGTGTAGGTCAGGTAGCCAGGAGCCACGAGCCCCGATTCACCTGGGAGGAACAGCATCCTCCAGATCTCGATCTCTCCCGTGCGACGCCGGGCAGCCAAGGCACCGTCACCCACCAGGAAGGCCCGCACGTCACCATTGGCCTTCTGGAACAAGGTCATGAGGGTGGCATCCAGGCAGGTGTGCGGGAGCCGCATCCCTCGGGCAGCACTCAGAGCCTGCCACACCACACCAGAGGGCTCGAAGAAGTCTCCCGAGAGCATCATCCGCTCTTGGGCGGCGATGGTCATGAGCCGGGAGCCAAAGTCCGTGTCGGGGGATGAGGAACACCCGTCCGATACGATAGCGAAGGCTCTGCCATCGGGCAGCAAACCTGCCCTGGCGTAGTCCTCGCAGACCCTGTGAGTCTTCCCGATGCTAAAATGGGCGTCCGCAGTTGCCACCGGAGGATGCTCCTTCGGCGTACTCAACCTCGTCTGAGGGGTACACCATGGTGAGGTGATGTTCCGAGAAGACCGCCACGTAGTCCTCCCGCAGCACCACGAAAGCGTTCTGTAGAATGAAGGTGGAGCCGTCCATGTGGTGCAGCTCCACCTCATTCCCGAACCGGGGGTCATCAGCCAGGAGCGTGAGCTTGTAGGCTATCACCCAGGTGAGAACTTCCTGGTAGGAGTCTGACATCAGATAGCCAGGGAGCTGGGATCGATGGTCTGGCTCGGGCCACCCGTCCCGAGGGACTGCGACTGGCTGGAGATGGACTGGCTGACGAAAGCGACCAGGGTGGGAATGTGGTCGAGATCCGCGTACTGGTCGAAGCCCACGTCCTTGTTGAACTTGTCCAGGTAGTCCTTGACGTACTGGTTGGGCGTGTTGACCCCGATGAGGATGGACAGGACGCTCTCCAGCCCTTCCTCCGCGTCGGGACCACCATGGACACCACGCGCCTTGTCCAGGGCATCCTTGACGGCGTGCATGGAGCAGGTGGAGTCGTTGTCCAGGCCATCCGTGATCACGAAGACGATGGCGTTGGCGGTCAGATCCTCGTCCTTGTACATCCGACGACCGTAGTCATCGGCGGAGGAGACACTGGACACGGCGGCGTCATAGAGCTTGGTGCTGTGCCCCACGATCTTGACCTGGCCGGTGTAGTCGCTGGGGTTGATGGACATCAGCTCGCGGAAGCCGTGGATCTCGCCCAGGCGGGAGTCGAAGGTGATGACCCGCAGGAGGAGGTTGTCGGCGCGGGGGAGCTTCCGGCACTTCTCCACGATCTCCTTCAGGCCATCTTCGATCTGCTGGCGGAAGGGGGACACGGAGGGGGAGGTGTCGAGAGCGATCACGACGATGGTGTACTCCAGGGACTCCAACTCATCGACGCCGACGCCGGAGTAGCCGAAGGTGGTGCCACCGATGGTAGCGGAGGACTGCTGCATGGACTGTGAAGGGCTCATTTAGAGACTCCGGTGATGCTCCTATATCTCGCCTTGTGTTAGAGAGACAGGAGGTGGTTGTGAGAGGTCGGAAATGGACACATGAAGAAGTCACGCAGTTTTTCAGGGAACAGGGGTGTGAGCTTTTGTCCCCAGAGTACAAAAACTCCAAACAAAAAACTGCTCTACCGCTGTGATTGTGGATCTGAAGCCCGTGTAGAGTTCCGAAACTTCAAACATAAGGTTCTCAAGGGTGTGAATCGGGGCTGCCCAGCGTGCACGGTTCGGAAGATGTTGGAGACAACACAAAATCGGAATGGGGGACTCCACCATTTCCAGACTTCGGAATTCAAAGAGTCCCGCAAAAAGACTTTCTTGGCACGTTATGGTGTTGAGAACCCTCTTCAAAACGCTGGTGTCCGTGAAGATCGTCGTCAGACCTGCATGACAAGATACGGGGTACCCTCTGTCTCCCAAGTCCCTGAAATCCAAGCACGGCAGCGACAAGGGTTTCAAGACAAGTACGGGGTTTCGCATTTCATGCACGTGCCAGAGAGCAGAGAGAAATGGAAGCAAACACTTCTCCGGCGATATGGAGTTCCTTCCCTGGCCTATCTGAGCCGGTGTGCTTCCAAGGAGAGTCAGACTCTTTTTTGGGAGATATGGAACAACCTCCCCCTTGAGCTTCAGGCTAAATCCTACTTTGCGGAGCACGGGGGTGAATTCAACGTCTCTTTCCAGGGACAGTTTTTCAAGTTTGACTTTGTCCAGAGCCGCATCCACAAAGCCATTGAATACAATGGATGGAATTTCCATCCCAAGCCTCATCAAGATCCCCAGGAGGCGGGGTGGTGTGCTTTCCACCCCACCCTGACTGTGAAGGCCGCCCGTGCCCGGGAGGCTCTGAAGTACGAAGCCCTGGAGCGTCGGGGCTTTCAGATTCTCACCGTATGGGATAGAGACAGACATGGGGATCCTGAGGGGGTGGTTCAACAGTGCCTGGACTTCTTACTCACTTGAGAAGAGCCCGAGCCTCCTGCGTCGTCATCAGAGCAGCCCCACGATCCTTCATCCACTGGAGAAACTCCGTACCCTGATCCTCGAAGGTGGAGACAGAGGAAGCACAATCCGTAAGAACGGTAATCTTCTTGACGTGTTCCGGGCTGGAAAAAGCTGAAACCGTATCCTTGCCTGTGTGGCACAGGCAGTGGGACAGAGCCTGGCCCGCCAGGAACACCTTGTCCATCTTCTCCAGGGTAGCGACCCACCCCGCGTTCAGCTGGGTGCCGGGATCGTTGGGGAGCTGCACCTCGGCCTGCACGGCGCTGAAGTGCTCCGTGAAGGGGTTGGAGCCCTTGGCGACGAAGTTGAGGGTGCGGGCACGGTTGCGGGCCCAGTTCTGGGCTGCCTCCATGAAGGCGGGGTACACGTTGGCACCGGCGGTTCCGATCAGGCAGTGTTCCGGCCAGATCACGTGGGCGTAGCGGTTCTTGGCGGTGAGCTGCTGGATGTACCAGGCGGTGTAGCCGTGGAAGGTGAGGGCCTTGCCGCCAGTCAGGGCTGCCGTCCAGGGGATCTTGCCCATCTTGCGGGTGCGGAACTTCCGGCTGTTCTGGTAGTCAGGGAACAGGAGACCGACGAAGGTGTCATCCGTCTCGTTGTAGGTCATCACCGTGAGGGGGGGCGCGGCATCACCGTTCTCATCCGCGAACCACAGGCCATGGGCGATGTCCAGGTCGTGGTGCTGGTCGAGGGTGATGTGGATGTCATCCAGGTGACCGCTGATGTCGTTGGTGAAGCCAGCCAGGCGTTCCATGTCCTCCTGGGCACCGGGTACGCAGAGGGAGCCCTGGGGGAGCCCGTAGGGGTTGGTGTCAGAGGCACAGAAATCGTTCTGTGGGTCGATAGCGACGAGGGCGACGCGCATTGGGGAACTCCAGGTGTGCCTCTCAGGGAGAAGCGGGTGGGGGGTGTGCCTCTCAGGGAGAAGCGGGTGAGGGTTACTTGAAGCAGGTGCCCCGACAAATGAGGCGACCGCAGAAGGCACAGTGGCCTCGGGAGCTTTCGTAGAGGGGGAAGGCAGCGTTGGGGTCTTCGATGTCGGCAGGCCCTGGGATTCTCTCACCGCGGTCATCTCGGACGATGGTGCCGTTTGCATCGGTGAGCCAGGTGTTGCCATCTCTGTCAAAGGTGTGGCGGATGTCTCGGCCGTCTTTCATGGGTTCACCCCAGGGAGATGGGGAGGTAATTGGTGAGGATGCCCCGTGCCACGAAGTCCTCACGACTCCCGTACATGGGGCAGTTGGGGTTGATCTTGTGGCGGGTGCGGCGTTCCGCCCGCCGTGCGGCACGAAGGATGTCTCCGACGCTCTGGCTCGGAATGCCCGCGAAGAGGGGGCTGTCCTGGGCAACGCGGGTCAGGTAAGCGATGGCGGTGGTGTTCAGCTGCTCACCGAACAGGAGTGCCTCGTGGGGGATACCCCAAGCCAACGTGTAGTCCAGGAAGCGGCTGACCCGCTCGATGGTGCCCACCGTGAGGTACTCACCCGTAGCAGGACTCACCGTGGAGTAGGTGAAGTTGGCACCCGTCCAGGTCTTCAACTCGCTCTCATCGCGGGTGTCACCACCCGCCCAAAGGTCGTGCTGGGGGGCCACTTCGATGATGGGTCGCATGGCGCGGGCCACATCCGGTCCCATCTTGTCCCCGAGACCCACAGCGAGCTGGTAGACCTCGCCCTTGGAGAGCATGGCCATGGGGTTGCAGTCCACTTCACCGTCCCCACCCTTCTGATAAAAGCGGAGGTAGCGGTCTTCGCATTCGTTCCCGGTACCCAGGCGGATACCGTTGCCCGTCATGCGGTTCAGACCGCGACCGATGGGAGCACGGATGCAGGAGCGCATGGAGCCCAGAACAGTGGGGTCCTTCGCGATCCGCGCCTTGACCTGTTCCAGGGTTTCCTCGTCGTAAGCGTCCCCGATCCCACGGAGCATCTCGGCTACCACGCAGGAGAACACTTCGGTCAGATCGAGGCTGATCAGGGGGACTTCCAGAGCGTCCGCGAGATCCTGAGCCTGCTTCTGCATGGCATCCTGGGAGGAGATGCTGGAGAAGCAAGCCGTGATGTTGTCGGGACCGACCGCGAGGACGGCGAGGGCCAGCATGACGGCGGAGTCGATCCCACCGGACACGTCCAGCTCAATACGACTACCACAGCAGGCAGCGGCATCCCTGATGGCGGAAACGCGGTCTTCGATCAGGCCACTGACATTGGTGACAGGCATGTGAATTAACCCTGGGTGGTCAGGAGGGAGAGGGTGCGGGTGGCAGACCCAGCGCGGATGCCGTTGCGCTCATGGGTGAGCACGCTGATGAGGTGCTTGGTCGCGGGGCTGTGTTCGGAAGGCCCCTCCAGCCCCTCGGGGATGCCCTGGTAGAAGGAACCCTCTCTGCCACCCGACAGGACTTCGTAGCCGCCACCGGGGGGGAGCTTCTCACCGTGCTGGGCGATGTAGGAGTGGGGGCCTTCGACGGAGGGATCGACCTTGCGGAACAGGCGGGAGAGTCCTGGAAGGCTGGACTTGGGGCCCGCCACCTTGGGATCCACCTTGTTGTCCGAGAACTTCATGGTGTCGCGGGAGCCGGTCCTGCAGAGCTTCCACACAGCGCTGGCCTCACTCCGAGTGGGGAGCGGGAAGGGGGGCTCTACGGCATACTGCCCGTACATGTAGGACTGCCGGTTCTCGGGCCACAGCAGGGCACGCCGCATCTGCTCGAACTTCTGGGTGGTCTTGAGGTTGAACCCACCACCCAGGTTCAACACGGGGCTCAGGCGGAAGCCCATGAACATGAGGATCGCGGCGGCGTAGTCCTCTACCATGGTGTCTTCGGAGTCGAACCGCACCGCGCACAGACGGTCACGGGCCTCGGCCATCGCCTTCGTGGCTGCGGGGATGCCGCTGTCCTGCGTGGAGATGGTGTCCAGCAGGAAGGTTGGGACGCCTGCAGCGCGGTCACGGGCGGTGGTGAAGGCTTCATAGTCGGGGTCCTCCCCGATGCCGCACCGCTGGTGGTGTTCGTGGCCGGTGGTGCCACGGGGCGTCATGCCCAGGCGCATGGCACCGTAGACATTGCTGGTAGCCTCGAACCCTGCGGCCTGGCAGGCGCTGAGAGCGATCAGGTGCTGCTCCATGCAGGAGGCTGCTCGGAGCCCCGCTTCCAGGACCTTGCCAGAGCCCACGGCATCAACCAGCTCCTTGGCGCGGGCGTAGATGTGGTCGTAGTAGCCCTGTCGGTCGACCTTGATCTTGAACTCGATCTCGACGTTCACCGTATCCAGGGTCTCCAGCACGATCTCCCGCTCGCGGTCACAGGTGACGGTGCTGAAGTGGTACTGAAGGGTTTCGGGTTCGATCAAGGCGATGGTGGCGGTCTGGATGCGGAAGCGGAGCATGGTCAGCTTGGCTTCCAGGTAGCTGACGAGGGCACTGGGGCCGGTCACGGTCAGCACAGGGTCATTGGCGGAGAACCACCGACCCTTGGGGACACCGATGACCTTCACGGAGCCCTTCATCGCCTGGACGTAGGCGGGGCCCATGGGGAACCCCTGTTCCTCGATGTAGGACAGGTCAGACTGCCTCACGGTGGGGAGCAGGCTGTTGACGTATTCCACGGGGTCGACCGGCATGACGTAGGGGCCACCGCGCCGCATCTGGAACACGAAGGTCTCTTCCCGGAGGGGGTAGCCTACCCAGGCCATGAACATCTTGTACCAGTCGGTTTCCAGGATGGATGGCTTGCGGGGAACGACGGGATCGCGGTCGAGGTTCAAAATGAATCCTTGCGGGCTGTGTGGAATACTTCCGACATGGAAAGATTTACTCCAACCACGGAGGGGTGTCAAGGGGCCGGAGAGAATTTCTTTTCAGTGTTCCTACGCAGAAGCCGGTCTTTCTAAACGCTTTTCTCTGGGATCCTCGGATCAAGGCCCCTCAATACGGGTAGAATAAAGAAACCAAAATGACCTGTGGAGTGGGTATGCGAATCGCTATCGAAGGTGCTCCTGGCGTAGGAAAATCCACTCTCTGCAACCAGCTGGCTGAGCTGTTCCCGTGCCAACTGGTGACCGAGCCAGTGGACGACAACTACTACCTGGAGGACTACTACAAGGATCCCTCCAGGTGGGCGCTGGCGATGCAGATCGAACTGCTGACCCGCCGCGTGATGGATGCTGCTAGGACATGTCACCTGGGAGGGATCACCCTCCATGACCGCAGCCTGTGGGGAGACCGCATCTTCGGAAAAGCTGTTCACCAGATGGGCCTGATGGATGACCGTGAGTTCAAGACCTACGACCGCGTGTTCCGAGCCCTGCTGGAGAAAGCCTATCTCCCGGACATCATCCTGTACCTCCGAGCGGATCCCCAAGTTGTGTGGGAGCGTGTGCAGGCCCGGAACAGGGGTGCCGAAGACGGGATGCAGCAGAGCTACCTGAACAAGGTCATCACGGAGTATGAGCGGTTCTTCGATGAGCCTCCCATCGGAGCCGTTGTGACTGCGGTGGACTGGAACGAATACCGCACCCCTGAGGATGTCCTGGGTGTCCTCATGAACCACATCAAGAAATGAGCCTCCCCATCAAACCATGGGCAAAGGGTTCCTTCCCAGAGGGGGAGGGTGTGATCCTCGAAGTGTGGCTGTGCCGAGCCCCCACAGGGCAGATGTTCGCCATGCACCGACCACAGAGCAAGGAAGACCACGAGATGCTCATGTCGTGGCCTTCTGGGGGTCTGGAGCAGGCTGCGGTAGGGCTCCTGACCGAAGCAGTCAGGCGTGAGGCGATCCTCGACATTCTCATCAAGGAGACAAAAGAACCCGGCTTCATCCAGGAGTTGACCGAGATGGAGCCGGGAGATCGGGATGCTTGGGCTCAGGAAATGGCAGAGCAGCTGCAAGCACTACTGGGCAAGACCGTGAAAGACCTGGCCCCTGGTGCTTTCAAGGACGCTTTGGAGATGATGCTTCCCCGCGACGGGTAGCAGCCTGCTTGTAGGCCATCTGCCGGAACACATCGGGGTTGGCCTTCAGCCACAGCTGGTGATGTGCCCTGTTGCAGAAGAACTGCTGGGTCTTGCTCCGTGCCACCTCCCCTGCAGTCTTGGACACGGGGGCACCACAGTGGTCACAGGTCACAGTGACCCTGCCCTTGGGGGCTGAGGGCTTGGCGATGAGTTGGGGCTCTTCCCTGACCAGAGTGATGGCAACGGCATCCCGCTGCTTCCTGCGCCACAGTGTGAAGTGCTCGGGGCAGCAGTAGAAGTGTCCGCTCTTGTTCTTCTTGGCATCACCGGGGAGCTTGTAGAAGGGGTCGTCGCAATAGGAGCACACCACCATGATACGCGGAAGTGGGTTTCCAGCCCGAAGGGCTGCCATCTGCCTCGCTGATTCGAGACGGATCATGGGAAGTTCTGTCGTCTTGAGGAGGGCCTGGAGGGACTGTATCGTGGCCAAGCCATCCACCCGTTCCTGTTGAAGTTCCAGGATTTGGGTGTCGATAGCTACCATGCGTTCCTGGGCAATCTGGATGTCAGTCTTGGCAGCCTGGATGGTAGCCATCACCCGCCGCCCTTCTACCCTCTGGAGTTCCCGCTGCCGTTCAGCCTCTGCTGCCTGACGAAGTTCCTCATCCTTGCGGCGCTGTTCTGCCTCGGCTTGGAGGCGGGCTTCCTCAGCCTCCTTCTCTAGCAGAAGCCGAGCCTTTTCTTCCAGAAGCCGAGCCTTTTCTACCAGGAGGCTGCCATCTTCGTCCTTTTGCTTCCGCCGAAGCTCGATCTCCTGCATATGGCGCTGTGTCTCCAACACCTTGCGGGCGATCTCCTGCTTACGGCGCTGGATCTCCTGCCCAATGCCCTCCGCCCCTGTCTGCTGGTTCTCTGCCTTTTCAGTTGCGATCCGCCTCTTCCGATCCGCCTCTTCCTTCTGCATCCTGAAAGCCTCCGTCTTCTTCTTGTCCTTCTCATCCCGCTGCAACCTGACCTTCTCCGCGAGATGTACCCTGTCTGCGGCTTCCCTGGCTCCCCTGGCTTCGATTGCTGCCTTCTTGCGAGCAACAGCGGCGGCATCGAAACCCTGTGCCATCTTGTCCTTCAGGGGCTGGGCGACCTTCCACTCCTTCAACTGCTTTTTGTATTCCGCCTCGATGTTCTGCTCCCCATAGATCCTCTTGCCACACATGTAGCACTTGACCATCATGGCCCCCCCTCGCACATAGGAGCCGTAATCCCGCTCCGCGTTGAGGTTCTCACTCCCACATTTGGGGCAGGCCATCTTGAAGTTCATGAATTTCCCTGTGTGCAGCCCACACCACCCCGGAGATGGAGTGTTGTATAGGTTGAAAGCCTGCAAAGGCTCAACCAGCTGCATTTGCCCCTGCATCTTATCCACTTTGGAGGCTTCAGGTCAAGGGGCGTTCCTGATCGGTATCGGTGATCTCTCTATCGCCTGGGAGTGGACAGGAGATATTGCCCTGAGAGAGTGAGAGCCCATGCAGAACCGTAAAGCCAAAGCCGATGTGACCCCCGTGCGACAGCGCACTCAGTTCACGTGCATGAGCACTTCTCTCATGCTCTGCCTCCAAGCCAACGGCGTGAAGTGCGACGAGGAAGAGGTGAACAAGGTCATGGGAGCAGCTCCTATGAAGGGGGCAGCGTGGGAGCACGCGCTCGCCGCAGCCCAGCACTATGGGATGCGGGCGACGTTGACCGTCCCCGCCACGATCCGCCAGCTCAAGGCCTGGACAGACCAGAAGATCCCTATCATGATCGCCTGGAACCCAGAGGGTCGGGACTGGAGCCATGCCTCAGTGGTCTATGACGTGACTGAGGGGCTCCCCAAGACACTGCCCGCTGCCTGCACGGTCAAGGGAGAGGGGGATGGTCTGTATGTGTGGGTCGCGGATCCGAACATCCCGAACCCGGACAAGACCACCAGGATCGTCCACGAGGACGCTTTCTATGCAGGGTGGTACGAGAAGTGGCCAAACTATCTCGTTCGAAGACCAGCGTGTGCTATCGAACCCGAGATCACCAAGGACGGGAGACAGGTCGTAGCTTCACAGAAGCTGAATGTGGCCCAGCACTCACGCCAGACAGTTACCAGAGACATTCAGCGGGAAGCTATCCGCAAGGTCATGCAGGAGATGCATCATGAGTAGGCGCAACAGAATCGTCGATACCATCAGGATCAAGGACAAGGATAAGCCGAAGCGGCGTGAAGGCCCCGAGGCTGTCACCATGAATCGTCGGCGTTCTGGTCCTCATCACAACCGGGATCGGGATGTGGCTACAGGTCGTAATCGCAAGCCCAAGCACAAGAACCGCGACAGGCACATGGCCACCCGGGTAGCGGATCGCTACCTCGACACGGACAAGGAGTAACGAAATGCCCTACACCATTCCCCAGATGGAAGCCGAGCTGGCCCAGTACCGGGACGCCAAGTTCCAGAAGGGCATCAAGATGACCGTGGAACAGGTATCCGCAGTCGTCGGCCCCGAATTCAAGGAGATGAATGAGAACCCTCCCCCCTCCGTGGTCAAGGTACGCGAGGAGATGGAAGGGAAGACCACGAAGACTGCATATTTCACCGTCATCATCCCCCCGGTCAAGGGCAAGGACAAGCCCACTAAGTGGCATGGCACCAAGACCCTGCAACGGGGTGCCTTCGACACAAAGAGGGAAGCCGATGCGTGGGCAGAGGAACACATCCCCGGTTCCAAATACTCCTTGAAGAAGTTCCCAGGCAAGGTCAATCCTGGCAAGACCGCTGGGCGTGGGTTCGTCAAGACCAAGAAGTCCAAGCTGCCCAACGTGAACGGCGTCTGGTCCTCTGTAGACCTGGGCTTCCACCCGGACGGCACGACCGAGATCACCTTGCACACCCGCAAGAAGACCGACTTCTCGATGAGCACCCACATCAGCCATGACCACGGGCCCGCCGATTTCGACTCCATCATCGCGGACTTGAAGAAGGGCAAGATGCCCAAGGGCTTCAAGCACAACGAGGGTGCCAAATTCAAGCCTGGCAAGACCGGCTCCGAAGAGGAAGCACGCTTCGAGGAGGGTGTCCCTGCTGACCCCACCGAGAACATGTCGGAAGAGGAAGCCAAGAAGTGGCGTCTGGAGAACCTCCAGAACCGTGACAACTTCAAGGAATCCTCCGAGTCCGGGGATGCAGAACAGGAAGCTGAAGGCGCTGAGGACAGGGCTGAGGCTGATGAAGACAAGGCCCAGGCCGAACGTGAAGAGGCTGATGCCGCTCGCACCAAGGAGTCCGCCATGAGCACGCGCCAGCGTCTGACCTGGAAGGTCGCAGAATCGCAGGTTCCCGTAGGTGACGAGCCCAAGCCCGACGACCCCGAGATCAAGGGCTTCCAGCCTGGCCACACCACCCCAGAGGGCTTCGAGCCTGGTCACAAGACCGCTGACTCCCAGGTTCCCGTAGGGGATGAGGGTCGTGATGAGACGGACGTGACCACGGGCTACGAGCCTGGCTCCGATGACCCCGACTGTGACTGCCAGAAGAAGGAAGCAGCCCAGGCTGCTGCTGGCCTCTATGGCTACACCAAGGCTGTCCAGCGTGACTGTGAAGCCTCCGTCCGCAAGCTCCAGCGTAGGGCCTCAGCCATCGCCAGGAAGGCTTGGCAGAAGGATGAGAAGGTTGCGGCTTTCCTGACCACCCATGCCAAGCGTGGAAAGTCCCGCTCCGCTCGCATCCTCCTGACAGCCCTCAAGAACATGGGTCCCAAGGTATCCTCCGACAAGACCGTGACCAAGGAAGCTGCAGTCACCAGCTATGGCATGTACGGGTTCCCTTCCAAGACAGCACGCCTGGGCCTCGCTGCCTGTATGGACGTGAGGGACTTCGCGGGCACCGTGAGTGCGGATCTGCATCGGCGCAAGGCTTCCCTCTACGAACCCCTCACGGGATTCCTGGGACAGCACACCAAGGCTGCTCGCTGCAACTACTCCCGCATGATTCTGGGCACCTACCCGGATGCCAGCATCCGGATCGCCTCCGCTGCCCCGAAGGGAGTGGCAGGATGGATCAGCTGGGAAGACTAGGCGTCACCCTGCTGCCCAGCCCAGGCCCACAAAGACAGCACCCGCAAGGCGGGTAGCTGCCGGTACATCCGTTCGCCCAGCTCCTCCCCGTAGATGAGGTGCATGACGCATCTTGCCCACGCGGAGGCTGCCTGGAGTTCTTGAACCCTCCCGGTGAAGACTGCTTGCTCTTGGCTGTTGGTGTGGTGTCGGATCATCCCCTGCCCCCTAGGTTGGAGTACAGTCTTTGTGCCGGAGGCCAGCCGTACTCCAGTAGGCCTCCACGCCTGCTGGGATTTTCTCCCCGCAGACAAAACACACACCCTCATTCTGAACCACGAAGAGCATCTCGCCGGATCCCTTGAGGGTACCAGGATCCGCGTCCTCCATCATAGTCACCAGGTGATCAAGTTCCGGGTCGTTGATGGCTGCATCGGGCTCATCATCTGGGTCGCCCACGGGGTCTATGGCTTCCAGATCTTGCGGGTCTACATCCACCATCTCAGCATTGATTTTGTCCTGTTCATCGAGCAGGACAGCGAGTTGGGCAAGGTAGAAATGAGTCTGATCCCTGCAGGTAGCCCCCAGGGTGCATTCCCAGCAGACATCCTTGTCGGAGTAGTGCCCCATGCAGCCGTGGCTCTCTATGGCCAGGGCTCGGAGATAGCGATCCTTGTTGTACGTGTCTGCGGCTCCCTGCAAGTGGAAGCAGACCCCTGATTCATTTACGGGGGTGGTTGTCTCGGGCTTTTCGAGCAGGGCTTTTGCAGCCATGACACCCTCCGTGGTGAGATACCACCTGCCTCGGGTCTTGGGCACCAATTCCAGGAGCCCCTCTTCCCGTAGGATTCGGGTAGCAGCCCATCCGATCCAGACATGGAGCCAGGGACGACCTGAGCCCTTCTGGATGCCGTACTGATCCTCCGTCAACCCCTCCGTCTCCAGGACCACCCTGCACACATCCTTGTAGGACACATCCTTCTCGGGGGTCAGATCACAAAGGTTTCCGAGAGCCCGCAGCGCAGGCTCCCGGAATGTCTTAGCGGTAGGGCGTTCAACCATACTCCCCCTTACCCCTTGGGGGCAGGAAAAGCACAGGGGACTACGCGACCTGGCTCATGTCCACCGGCACGTCGCTGGCGTTGTCCAGGGCATCCTGACCCAGCCAAGTGCTCGTGGCACCTTCGGCGCGGAGCAGGAACTCACCGTCCCGCTTCAGGATGAACTGGCGGAGCTTGCCGATGGGGAGCTGGCTGCGGAGCCAGTTCTTGACCACCACGTCGCCACGGCTGTTGGCGGCGGGGATGGGACCGTTGGGGGCGGGCTCCAGGCACTTGCGGCCGATGACGAGGCCCTGCAGGTAGATGGTGCCCTTCTCTTCGGCCTTGTCACCGATGTAGACGCGGCAGTTGGGAACACGCTCACCGTCCACCACGAGGGGTTCGAACACGTCCGCGGTGGTAGCGCGGCTGGTGCCGGCGGCGGTGCTGTCGAAGCTGTCCTTGAGGTCAGCGAGGGCGATCACAACATCGTCCATGGTGAGGTCGGCACCGCTCTTGCCGGTGAGGCCCGCACCGCGCACCTCTTCCAGCACGGTTTCGGGGTCCATCCCCTCCAGCTGGGCGCGGGAGCGCATGACCAGGGAGCCGTAGTTGAAGCCGAAGTAGAGGACGTAGTGCATGGTGGCGTCGCCGTACAGCTTCTTGGCGGCACCGCGACCCTTGTTCTTGCCCTTCAGGGTGGTGATGAGGCCGATGAAGCGGCCCTTGGTCATTCCCTGCATGTTGGCGGCGAGGACGGGGGTGGGGGAGGCGTTGGTGGCGGGCATGGTCTGGTTCCTCTTGGGGAGTGGGGGTCTTCGGTCATTTCTACTACGCAGGAGTCCTCGGGACTGAACCTCTAATCATCGATGCGGACGCCGATTTCTGCCATCAGGGTTTCGAACCAGGAGCCGAACATGACATCCTTGGGCCAGCCGGTCATGTCGATGCTGGCGTACTGACCCTTGGTCTCGAAAGACCTGTTGGCCTCATGGACATCGAGTGTCATGCCAACCTGTTCCCCAGCCTTGATCGCGAAAGCGTGGGCAGCCTTTTCGGCGTCGGGGCCCTCGAAGACGCGGAGGTCAAAGAAGTGGCCGGTGAAGGTTTCGTTGTTGGGGCGGGGCATGCTCTGGTTCCTCTTGGGGTCATCCCTACTACGCAGAGACCCCCAGAACTGAACATGATTTCGCATCTTCTTCGAGCACAGAAGCTTTGGCGCTGCCCGCCAGGCCCTTGCGGGTCTAGGAGGCAGCGTGGGGTTGCCGGTAAGGGCAGCTTCAGTCTGTGAGGGCCTGCTACTCGAAAAAGATTGCCGGGATTTCTTTGAGTTCGCCTTCCTGCTGTGCTTTCTGTAGAACGCCACGGATGGTTGCGACCAGGGACGCTGCCCTGTTCCGGCTGACACCCTCGATACGAGCGATGTCGTTGATGTCGGAGCCTTCCAGCATGTAGGCGCGGGCCAGCCGCACATACCGCTCGGGGGCTCCCTGCTTGTGCCGCCTGATGACCTTCTCGATGACGCTGAACCCGTAGCTCCGGGAAAGCCTCTCGCTGATCTCATCTTCGAGATCGCCACCGCAGACATCCATCAGGGGTGCCTTCTGCCCAATACCCGAAACGATGGTGCTCTCACGCCCTTCGCTGTTCGTCTGCAGGAAGATGGGGTCCAGATCGCTTGAGTGCATGGTGTCGGCCAGCAGATCCTGGGGCCCACCCTCAGACATGCTCTGGAGGTGCCGACGATCACGTTCGGTGAGAGCACCCTTGAAGGAGCGGGTGTGGGCATCTCTGCCCTCGTTGCGGAACTGGGAGCATGCCTGGCGGGCTGCCCAGCGGCAGAGCTGGCTCACACAGGGGTGCTTCCCAGCCTTGATGCGAGGACGCAGGCCATCTCGGCTCATCAGGCTGGTCAGGTAGTTGTTGACCAGATCCAGAATCTCGTTGAAGTCCCGGCTGCGGGGGAACTTGGCAGACAGGTGCCGCTCCATCTTCGGGTAGAATTCGGGGAGCACACTATTGAGCCAGAACGTCGTGACGTTCCACTCGGAATAGTCCGCACGGATGCCCAGGGCCTTCTCCACACCAGAGGGGGTCAGAACCCACAGGCCCTTCTTCTGCTGCACGAGCCCAGCACTCACCAGGACAGGCAGCGCCTTCTCCACCAGAGCCAGAGCGTCCTTCCTGTGGATGCTGTTATCCATCAGGGGCACGATGCGGTATCCCCACATCTTCAGGGGGACACCCTTGGTCTTGTACAGGTTGGCTTCAGCCAGGGCGTGCAGGATGGGGTTCGTGAGGGTTCCCATGTCGAGGTCTGCCTGACGGAGAGACAGGGCAGATTCGACCCCCGCTTCTGTGAGAGTCCAGAACCCCCTGCTCGTTCCGGGTGCTCCCTTGATGCGAGCAGCCATTCCCTTTGCCTGCAGGTGGATGAAGGCGCGGCGGATACGGTGGTAGACACCAGCCTTGTACACCTTCTTTCCAGCGGCATTGAATTTGAAGCCCTCCATCTCCCAGGGGCAGTTGTCAGGGTCGATGCCTGATGCCATCAGTGTGGGGTGGTACTGTGACCGAGGGGTCAGCGGAACACCAGCGGTGTGCTTTGTGCTTTCTCCGAGGGTACGAAGAAGGGGGTTGTAGAATACCTGGGGCGCAGGGCCCTTGTAGGAAGCGTCTTTCCGGGGCATTCAGTCTCCGTCGCATGGCAGGAAACCAGGCGTTGGGGTCAGGGGAGGGTGAATCACGACAGGGACAAGTAAGGTCAGGACGTGACTTCCCAGCCAGAGTATAGGAGGGGGGCGTACCTGTCAAGAGCCCATTCGGGACTTTCTACAACTTCCCGAAAAAGGGCGTTAACGGCACACAACAGAGAGCCCCCAGGGGTGCCTCGCGGTTTCGGTTATCCTTCTATCTCTTCGGGGGGGTGTACCCACCAGGGATAGAGGAAGATCATGCTTCACCGTGTAGCCACCCGTTGGATTCTGAAGACCGGCTCTATGGAAACGATGTTCGATGCTGTCATCAGGGCACGCATCTTGGAGCTTGTAGCAGGCGTTACGAAGAACACCTGGACAAGGAACCCCAAGTATGGGCTCCCTGCAGCTGCGAAGTATTTCCGAGAGAACTACGAGGTCGAGCTGGACGATTCCTGGCTGGAGACCAACAGCCAGAATCTCTACAAGGCCATGTGGCACAAGGCCCGTTCCATTACGGGTAACGACATCGATGCTGAAGATGTCATCCAGAATGTGATCGGAGAGATCTCCACCAAGACAGGGGCTTTCCACTATCTGGCTGGCAGGTTCGGAGATACGGTCCGGGAAACAGGGAAGGGTCTGGGAGCCTTTCGATCTCACCTCATCAATCATGTTCGCCAGAAGGCTATTGATGTGAAGAGGTTGAGCACCCGTGAAGATGCGTACCGGCAGAGGGTGGCTCCCATCAAGACCAACGTGACCCCAGGACAGGTCACCGAAGGTGTCCCCCATGATGTCACCTCTCTTCGGATGGATGACTCGGGAACCAGCCTCCACATGACCCTCACCCGCTCTCCCAACGGCAGGAAATTCTGGAACCGGCTTCTGGACAAGCTGAAGACAAAGTTCAGGCAGCCTCACTATGTGGAAATCTTCCAGAAGCGGATCGAACTGGGCAAGAGGGGCATCTCCAACAAGCAGCTCGCACAGGAGTACAACATCTCAGGAACTGCTGTAGGTGCCATCCTTCGTAAGGTCGGGGTAGCAGCCACCGAGATCGTTGAGAAGGATCCTGTACTGAGGGCCTTCGCTGACAAGCTCCTGATCGGAGAGACCCTAGGACTCGGTGGTTCCCATACCCGACTGTCCTCCGAGAGGGTGGCTACCAAGTTCCTCTCCCAGTGATCCCTCTAAGGGATCACCCAGGTATAGAGGCTCCGTGATCCCTCTAAGGGATCACCGGGCTTCCCCTGCAGGGATGTGGATTCTGAAGAGGGACTCAGATCAAGATTCCTGTTCCTGCTATAGCAGACAGGGGAGTCCCGTGATCCCTCTGAGGGATCAGAGGCCATATTCCCAACCTTCTAAGTCCCCTTTCAAGGGGGGGGTCACTTTCTCTCCGTGATCCCTTAGAGGGATCACCGGGAACGGGGATCGGTTGACTAGGGTATCCTCTCGGAGTAGAACACGGCAGAGGGTCTGAATGGTCAATGATGCTAGCGGATACCTGTCTCTTCCTGTAGGAATCCTCCAATTCGGAGGAGAGGGGAGCAGCTTGCTCTCCAGGAAGGCACGGATCTGGTTGTACTACCTCTCCAGGACCCACACTCCCTGTTTGGTGTCCCTGGAGGAATTGGGATTGATCTTGGGGATAGAGAGCCCTGGGGCTATTCGGAAACTGAGGTCAGAGCTGGTGTCGGAGAGGAAACTGCAGAAGACCTACATCGGCGGAAAGGGATGGGGATATGAGGCATCCTGTCGGAGGATGGATGGGAAGGGGTGGGAGGCACTCCTGTCAGAGCAGGAACCTGTAGAGGAAAAAAAGAAAGTACAGATCGATGCCTGTTGGCCTGCTGTGTTCCTTCCGACTCCTCAACACCTGAATGTTCATCTGAGTGTGGATGACCTGACTCTGAACGAGTGGTGGGGAGCATTGGGGAACCTGATAGGTCACCGGAGCTTCTCCTGGATCATGGACTTACAGAAACCCAAGACCCAGGAATTCTGGATGAAAGAGATCCGTGCCAGCCTCCTGAAACGGGATGCTCCCAGCCATCGTCATGTTCGGAAGCTGACAGGTGATCCTGACACCCAGGTTCAGACAGTCCTGCTGGGACTGGCTAGGCACATCGTCTCCAAGGGGGAGACTTGGTGCCCAAGGAGTCCTGTGGCCTATATGCGTGGGATGATCCCTCTCTTGGGTGCTCCAAGAGAAAATCTTCCTCTTCCTGACGAGGAGGACGTGGAAGACGATATGATGGTCCTACACGAACAGGGTCTTCATACCCTGGTTGCTTTGTCTCAAGAGGGCTGTCATGAATCAGGGTCCGGCACGCACGATTTCTGCTGAGGAAGCCAAGACCACTCTGGCGTATCCTTGCTTCTACATCCTGATGGGGTTGGCGGAGCCTGTGTTCCCTGGAGCTTCCAGGGCGAAGCCTAGTGTTTTTGTCAGGATCATTCAGACTCATGGTGGTCGTCCCTACGATCTCTTGTCTGGGCTCCCTGTGGATGTGCAGTGGAAGCAATGGCAGGAGGAGGTGCTTCCTGTGCTGGAGGATGACCGCTGGAAAGTGAACACCCCCATGATGCGGGATGCGTTCAAGCGTGGGGCTGAGCGGGAGTGGGTGGAGAACATTGGGAAGGCTCTCTATGATTCTTTTGAGGATGCGGGGTACGCCCTGAACAGCTAGGGGGTACTACGGGAGAGGGTTCAGAGTAGAACCCCCTCACCCGCAGGAGCACACCATGGCCAAAGAACCCGAAGTCGTTTGGATCAAGTGCCGGGGACATCAGAATTGTGAGGGGAACCAGTCTGAGATCGTGTTCAAGAAGCGGCGTCCTGGTGGTGGCTGGTGGGTGCGGTACAAGTGCAAGACTTGTGGGAGGACATTCCATGTCCAGGTCTAGTGGGAATTGCTGGCTCTACCATGGGCCAGGGGCAAGGGACTTGGTTCTGGCGGATGCCAGCGCCAAGGGTCGGCTCATGGGTTCTTACGGGGAGGACAAATTCAACATCGAGGTGGCCCGCAGGGTGGTTGCCATCATGAGTTCCACGCCTGTGGGGGATCGTTTGGCCACCCTGGTAGCAGGCCCTTTGGACAAGGCGCAGATCGGCTCCCTGGATCCTCTGCTAAAAAGCATCGAGGAGTTCAACGGTGAGCTTCTTCAGCCCTATCTGTGGGCCGAAGACCTTGGCGGCGTCAGCGGAACCATCCGTTCACGTTGTTTTGTGCGCTGGTGTCCTGGGGAGTATGCCACTGATCCCGAGGTGGCAGCCATCATCGGGCGTGTCTGCCAAGCTGCTGTGGACAAGGAGTACGATGTGGTCATTGACCGCATCTCCGGGTTGAAGGGGATCAAGGACTATGTGTTCGATGGGACCCAGGTGTTCCGGGCAGCCGCCCACCATCTGTCTAAACAGGCAGGGACAGGGCACCTTGTTTTGTGGGAGTCCCTTCGCACGAAGCTGGGTGCTAACCGCGCCCTTTCCCCCAACGAGGTCATCGAAGCCTTTCTACTTTCGGAGACATGATGAGCACAGCGTGGGTGAACCCGCCTCCGGTCATTGCCGTCACAGGCACAGACAAATTCCTTGCCGGTCGTTTTGTGCGTGAAGGCATCGCAGTGGCTGAGAAGCAGGGCCGGCGCGTATCGACCTTGGATGGGGAAGAGCACGAGGCGCTGCAGGGATGCTTGTCTGGTGGGTTCATGTTTTCGGATGAGCAGCTCGTGATCTTGACCAACCCCATCAAAGCCGACATGGACATGTTGTGGCGGCACCATGAGGCCAAGGACAATGGGGTGGTCGTGGTGGTGTACCACGAGGGTGCCCTTGCGAAGAGCACCCGGCTCTGGAAGCACTTTGTGTCCAAGATCCCGAAGCCCTACCACCGCCAGATCGATGCGCCCCCGTTCTACGAGATGGATGAGTATGCTGCCAACTTCGTGGTGAAGGAGGCTAAGCGCCACGGGAAGGGCATCTCCAAGGATTCAGCCACTGCCCTTGTCAGGGCGGTGGGGACCGACCTGGGGGTGCTCTCCTTCGAGGTGTTCAAGGTAGGTTGCCTGCTGGACTCTCTTGGGTTGGAAACCATCGGGAAAGATCACCTGGCCAAGGTCGTGGCAAACCTGGGTGGTTCGGACGTGAACGCCCTGGTGGATGCTGTGGCTATGATGCAGCCTGTGGCCATCATGAGGAAGCTGGCCCAAATCCAAAAGGGGGCCTCCGGTGATCCCACCATCATGGTCTGCCGGAGGCTTGGCTCCCAAGCTTTGAAGTGGTTGCAGTCTGCTGCTCTGGTAGAGCGAGGTATACCTGTGACGGAGGCAGCACGGGCGATGGGGGTCAACAGGTTCTATTACGAGAAGAACATTCTTCCTGTGGCCCGTGCTTGGAGCAAGGATGTGTTTTTGAGACTTTTCCGAAACACTGTGGAAGTGGAAAAAGGTGTCAAAAAGGGGCATCTACACCCCTGGGCAGAACTAGAAACTCTTCTGGTGGTGACAGCGTACATGGCCCGCCGCGGTCGGTAGAGTCATTGACCGGAAAAGCTCGTTAGCTGGTTTATACCGGATCCCTATCTGAGACTCAGCCCGCAGCATCAGCCCCATCACGGGGACAGATTTAGACACACTGGGAGACCCCGGATGACCGACATTTCTGCTACAGGTACGACTTGGACCCTTCCCCGCATCAACTTGGAGAGAGAGGCCGAACCTCAAGAGGTCTTTCCAAACCTGTTGAGCGAATTCATCTACAAGCGCACCTATAGTCGCTGGGTCACCGAGAAGGGGCGTCGGGAAACCTGGCCAGAGACCGTTCAGCGGTACATGGACTTCGTGACAGAGGAGCGGGACATTCCCCGTCATGTCAGCAAAGAGATCCAGGCAGCGATCCTCCAGATGGAAGTGCTCCCCTCCATGCGGGCCCTGTGGGCAGCTGGGGAGGCAGCCAAGCGGGATAACACCTGCATGTACAACTGCAGCTTCCTGCCCATGGACTCCCTCAAGTCCTTTTCGGAACTGCTCTACATCCTCATGCAGGGTACCGGAGTGGGCTTCTCGGTCGAGTCCCGCTTCGTAGAGGCACTCCCCGTTGTTGGGGAAACCTCCAACACCACCATCCACCACACCATCGCGGATTCCACCGAAGGCTGGGCTGATGCCCTGTGGTTCGGCGTGCAGCAGTGGTGGAAGGGCTACAAGGTCGAGTTCGACTACAGCGGCATCCGTCCTGCGGGCTCACCTTTGAAGATCAAGGGGGGTCGCGCCTCGGGTCCTGAGCCTCTGCGGAAGCTCATGGACTTTGCGGAAACAACCGTGCTGGCTGGTGGTGGCAGGAAACTCCGTCCCCTCGAAGTACATGACATCTGCTGCCAGATTGCAGAGATCGTCATGGTGGGGGGTTTCCGTCGTGCAGCCCTCATTTCTTTCTCGGATCCAGAGAACGAGGAGATCCGTCACGCCAAGGACTGGACGCGGGGCGACTTCCCCGCCATCCGCTACATGTCGAACAACACCGCCGTGTACGAGGGCAAGCCCTCCGAGGCGCTGTTCGAGGCTGAGTGGCGGTCCCTGGTCAACTCCAAGTCGGGCGAGCGTGGCTTCTTCTCCTACCCGCAGTGGCGTCGTGAACAGCGCGGTGGTGAGTGTAGGGCCAATCCCTGTGGGGAGATCCTCCTCCGGTTCAACACTGCCAATGACGCAATTACGGGTGAGGGTGGTTCCGGAAGCTTCTGCAACCTGACCTCTGCTGTCATGCGTTCCCATGACACCCGCGAGACCATGGCCAAAAAGGTGCGCCTGGCCACGTGGGTGGGTGCTCTCCAGTCCACGTTTACCTACGTCCCTTATCTGCGTCCTGGTTGGGCTCAGGTGTGTGAGCAAGACCGGCTTTTGGGTGTGGATATTACGGGTCAGTGTGACAACCCGAAGCTGTCCACCGATCCCGAAGTGATGCTCTACCTCAACAGTGTGGCTCGTGACACCGCCGCTGAGGCCACCGCATACCTGGGCATCAACATGCCCGTAGCCATCACCTGTGGGAAGCCCTCCGGGAACTCCAGCCAGCTGGTGGATTGTGCCAGTGGTTTCCACCCCCGGTTCTCCCCCTACTACTTCCGGCATGTCCGCATCGCAGCCTCTGACCCTCTGTTCCGCATGGTGCGGGATGCGGGCGTCCCCGCCTTCCCCGAGAATGGTCAAGAGCACATGGCCAAGGAAGATGTGAATGTCTGGGTCGTGCGGTTCCCCGTCAAGGCCCCAGAGAACGCCATTTTCCGCCACCACGAGACTGCCATCGAGCAGTGTGATCGCTACCTGCACATCATGGAGACATGGTGTGGTGAGCGTGGGCACAACCAGTCTGCCACCATCTACGTTCGTGAGCATGAGTGGGAAGAGATTGGGCAGTGGGTCTGGGAGAACTTCGACCGGATCACCGGCCTGACTTTCCTGCCCTTCGATGGTGGGAAATACCGCCTTCCTCCCTACCAGGAGATCGATCAGGCTGAGTATGAGAAGGCCCAGGCGTTGATGCCCAAGGTGGACTTCTCCTACCTGTCCACATACGAGCGGGAAGATCGTGGAGAGGGTGCCCAGGAGTTGGCTTGCCGCGGTGGAAGCTGTGAGCTGTAGGCCAGATACCCAGCAGGCAATCAAGGATGAGTGTGACTCCATCCTGAACCTGCTCTTGCAGAAAAACTCCGAGTACGGAGATTCTGTGTTCTTCCCCAAGCGCATCTTCTCCCGCTCAGACGCGGAGGAGCAGCTGCGGGTCAGGATCGATGACAAGCTCTCACGGCTGATGAACCAGGACCCGAAGTTGATCCCCGAGGACACGGAACAAGACCTGATTGGCTACCTGATCCTGCTCCGTGTGGCCCGAAAGCTGCAAGTGGTCTAGGTGGGGCAGCCCTCAGCGGTGAATGCCCGCAGCTCTCGGATGGTCGGGTATGGCATCTTGCAGCCGTTTCCGATGTAGCACTCCAGCAGCACCTTGGCATGGGCTCGCTCGGTGCGGTAGCGGGTGAGGGTGTTGATGTTGCTCAGGAAATACCGGCGTTCTCTGAGGTCTCTCAGGTGCAATTGGTAGTCCGCGTCCTGTGGAATTCGGCGGTCTTCCTGGGAGACCCCTGAGAACAGCGGGGGGAGGCACTCCGCGTCCCGCAGGTAGTCTGCCACCCTGTTGAGCCAGTAGATGTGGACGCGCTGGTAGATGTGGACGCGCTGGTAGAGGGGGAGGTCCTTACCGCAGTCCGAGGTGGAGTCGATCAGGGCGCGGAGTTGGGCTCGGAGGGTCTTGGTGACTTCTGGGTCAGGGCGGAAACCCTCACGCCAGCGGGAGAGCAGGATGTCGAAGTACTCGTCGGGGAGGCCCTCGGGAAGGTCATGCCATTTGCGATGGGTTAGATCACCTCTGATACAGGGTACTACGGGATACGAGGTGAACCATGAACCCGTTCCAAGCGTTGTTGTTGGAGGGCGTCTTCCCCAAGGAAGGGCAACAGTCCGTTGCTGAGGCCCTTCAACCGTATGAGGGTCAGGATGTCATCCTGACGGCACACCATGTGCCCAATTTCCCCATCGTGTCACATCATTGGGGCGGTGGGTCTTGTGGTTGGCAACCCCATGCCTGTCCTGCTGGACATCACCTACCGGAGCGGCATCAGACACTCTATGCTGTGCATCTGGAAGGTGTTTTGGTGCGGGAGGGAGGGGATTGGGTGGTAGAGCAGTTCGATGGTTCCCGTGTTCCAGCCCAGCTGACCACGATGCTCCCTGGGCACCAGGCCCGTGTGCTCTGTGTGACGAAGTTCTCCGCTGAAAAGATGCGTGAGACCTTGGCACAGAGTGGCCATCTCGATGCTGTTGAGTCTCTTGGTACCAAGCTCTCCGATATCCAGTCGGTGTTGGGCAAACTGCAGGGCAAAGCCGATGACTGATTTCTTCAGTGGCAGAGTTCAAGCTGTCGTTTTCGAGAACGCCTCCCAGGATTTCTACATCCTGCGGATGGTTCTGGACGCTGACGAGGAGGAAGAGGAGAAAAAGGGTGATGGGTTCGAAGAGGGCCCTGTCATCTCCAACCGCATCCGCACCTATGATGTGACCCCCCAGGCAGTCCCCGTGCGGGGGAACGTCCCAGGGCTCGCCGTGAAGGTGGGCACGTGGTTCGGCTTCAAGGCCAAGTGGACGGTGCATGAGAAGTACGGCAAACAGCTGCTCATCACCGAGGCACCCGTAATCCGCAAATGGAACGCAGAGATCGTATCTGCATTGCTCCAGTCCCATGGTGTAGGGGAACGCATCTTGTGGGTTCTCCGGGAGCGCCTTGGGGAGTCTCTGGCAAAGACCTTGGATGCCAGGGATGTGGAGGCACTTGCTGCCTGTGTAGGACAAGGCACCGCTGAATATGTGCTGGAACGCTGGGCTGTGGGGAAGACCTACTACAAGACTCTGGAATTCCTGAACAAAGCCGGCATCCCCAGGGGGAAGATCAGTCAGGTGTGGTCAAAGTTCGGAGGGGAGGCAGAGGAGGTGTTGTCCACCGACCCCTGGGCTCTGGTTCGGATCGATGGGATATCATTCCAGCAGGCAGATGAAGTGGCTCGAAGGCTGGGGTTGGACCCCGAGTCCGAGGAACGGCTCCGGGGAGCCATTTTGCACATCATCAAGTCCCAGAAGGGGATGGGGCATCTCTACATGTCTTCCGGTCAGGTAGCGGGGGAGGTTCCGAAGATGATCCCTGATGCCACCCTGGAGGCCATTGGGCGGTGTCTGGGCGTGTTGCACAAACAGGGTGCCCTGGTCATCGACCGGGAGACCAAGGAGGGTCTGACAGCCATATATGACCCCTGGCAGCATGAAATGGAGAGGCAGGGTGCCACCCTGTTGAGGGACCGCGTGAAGGCAGCGAGTTTCGACAAGCGCTCCAAGAGGTACAAGGAGTACATCAAGGGTCTGCGGGGAGTGGGGAACCGTGCAGCGGATATGCCCAAGAAGGCGACCCTTCACGAGATTGCGGATGCCGCTCTACAGGATTGGAGTGCAGGTAGTCATATGGAGCTGACGAAGGATCAATTGCAGGGTGCTCTGAATGCCCTGACTGAGCCTGTGTCCATCTTGACGGGGCTTCCCGGTACAGGCAAGAGCACCTCTCTACGGTCTGTGGTTCAGGTTCTCCGTGATGCGGAGGTTCCTTTCCTGCTGGTGGCTCCGACAGGCATTGCAGCCAAGAGGATCACGTCTCTGACAGGAGCGCCCGCCTCTACTATCCATCGGGCCTTCGGTGCTCGGGGATGGGATGTCGGTGGTGAACGAGAATCCACCTATGCAGGCATCGTGGGTGAGTCCGCTACCTTGGAGAGTTCAGACGGCTCGGGGGAACAATGGCGGTGCAGTAAGGACCCCCATCCCGCCGATGTGATTGTCATGGATGAGTCGTCCATGACAGATCAGCACCTGCTCTACAGGATCCTCTCTTGCACGAAGCCCGACGCTCGGATCGTGTTTGTCGGTGACGCTGCCCAGCTCCCCTCTGTGGGTCCCGGCAATGTCCTCCGTGATCTCATCAACTCGGATCTGTTCCCCATGGTGAACCTGATCGATATCTTCCGGCAGGAAGAGACCAGTGACATCGTGTTGGCGGCTCATGCAGTGTTCTCTGGCGGGATCCCCGAGACGGGGCGCGATTCGTCCTCGGACTTCATCCTGGTGGAGACCTCGGATGAGGATCGGGCCTTGGAGATTGTGCTCAAATTGGCACAGAAGCTCTACACCAACCGCAAATTCTTCCAGGTCATGTCGCCTCGTCATGCAGGCACCTTGGGAGTCACCAACCTGAACTCCCGGTTGCGGGAACTGTTGAACCCGAAGCAGCCTGGTGTTCAGGAGATGCGGTTGGGGTCAGAGGTTGTGAGGGAAGACGACCGCGTGATGGTGGTCAAGAACAACTACTCCCTGGGTGTCTACAACGGTGACTTCGGCAAGGTGGCTCGTTTGGATCGTCATGCTCGTGAAGTGGGGATCAAGATTCACGGGGTCCCACCCGTACAAGTCCCCTTCAAGTTGAAGGATGCCTCCGCTTGTCTTCGGTTGGCATATGCGGTGACCGTACACAAGATGCAGGGGCAGGAGTCGGACACCGTGATCATGCCCCTGGTGAAGGGATTCCAGCACCAGCTTCAGAGAAACCTGCTCTACACCGCCATCACACGGGCCCGTGTGCGGGTGATTCTGGTAGGGGAGCGGGAGGCTCTCGTGAGAGCTGTGCAGAACAACCGGCCTGATATTCGGAACACTTTGTTTCTCGAAAGGTTGGAGGCAGCCTTTGCTGTATAGGGGGTTCTCTTCCAGGGTGGATCGCGTATATACACAGACACCGCCACTAGGAGGCTGGACAAATGGACGCCGCTGAAATCGAGGGCACGCTCCGCAAGATCAAGAACGGTATTCGCATCACCAAGGTGGTAGCTACCCGCTCCGTCAAGGGCTCAAGGGGAGATTCCTTTGCGGGGTTCTCTGCTGCTTGGGACACTCTGCAGGAGGATGGCGGGCATGGTCTCGTGCATGTGGGTGAAGAGGCTGATGCAGCCTCCCAGGGGATGTCTCTGAAAGAAGCCCGTATCGCACACTACATGGTGGCAATGCAGGCAGACATTGGAGCATATGAAGCGGCCATGGCTGGTGGGAATCTCCCCATCCGCACCTGCCAGGATGCCATCAAGGCAGTGAAGGCCAACTACAGCAAGTTGATCCAGAGGGCTTTGGGTCAGGACGATAATGGGTAGGGTGTGGAGCCCGACCCCAAGGAGCGCTTGTGAGTGATCCTCAGATTGATGAGCAGTATGTTCAGCGCATTTTCCAAGAGCTGACCTCCATGGAGGTGCACCTGGATAGTGACCCCCTCAAGTATGGGCCCAAACGGCTCAACCGCAAGGTTGCCCAGTGCAGGGGTTTCCTGAGCAGATGTGAGCAGATTTTCCTGGATGTCAGCCACAAGCTGCATTTCTTCAGGCGTGCTCTGCGGCAGCAACAGACAGATTTTGACCTCCAGATCACAGACATGCTGGCCAACGACCCCATCGTGATGGCAGGCCGCAACGTCCGTGACAGGGAAGCCTTCGCCAAGACCCGTCTACAGGATGAGGCTCGTGCTATCCGGGATCAGGAGAGCCTGGTGCAGGATATGGAATCCGTGATGTCCGTGATCAAAGCCAAGCGGGCTGATCTCAAGGACATGCAGGGACGTATCCGTGACCAGACGAAGCTCTGTCAGGAAGAGGTGGGCCTGGGTTCCCGGTGGGGGTCCGCACGGGCTCCCGAAGAGCCCGTGGTGGATCTGTCTTTCGCGGGCTACATCCCCGAAGCTGTGCGGCAAGCACGGGAATTGGGTGTGAAGTCCGAGGGGGAGATCCATGTGGGTGCAGCCCCCGACCTCCCCGAGATTGTGGAAGAGCCCGCCTTGGAGGGTCTCCTAGCCGAAGCAGTTGTGGAGCCGGAGCCCACCCCGGAGCCCACCCCGGAACCCACTCCGGAACCCACTCCAGAACCCACTCCAGAGCCCACTCCAGAGCCCGAGCCCACTCCCGAAGTGGAGGCAGCACCGGAACCCACCCCAGCACCAGAATTGGACATCTTGGATGACATCCTGGTGCCAGATGAGCCCGTGGTGGAAGAGCTGGTCATGGATGACATCTTGGAGGACACGGAAGCTGCTCCTGCAGAGGAAGCCAAGCCCAAGGTAGCCCCTCTGGTGGTCCCCCCTTCCGTGGAGATCCAGCAAGAGGATGTAGCTCTCTTGGATGATATTTTGGAGGAGGACACTACGGGTGAGCCCGAAGAGGTGGAGCCCGAAGTAGAACCCGATCCCAAGCCTGTGTATGAGACCTCAGCCACTGATCAGGAGATCGATGATTTCCTGGTGGAGTTGGATGACAAGGGCCCCCCAGCGACCCCTCCGCAAGCCACATCGACAGAGACTCCCGTTGTTGAAATGGACTTCGATTCTCTGGTTGATCTTTTTGGCTGATCTTGTACTACGGGGGGTCACAGAAAAAGTGAACCGTGTATAGACAGATGCGGCACCTGTCCTAACCAAACCAATGACCATTGTGCCGCAAGGAGTAGACATGAGCGACTTCGTAGAATTCTCGTTCGGAATGGACGATGATAAGATCGGTGGGAAGCGGTTCGACCGCTACAAGGGCAAGGAAGGGGAGACCGAGCGTCTCAGCTTCGTATGGTGGTACCTGGATGAGGGTGGCAAGCCCATCTTCAATTGGGATGGCCTCCCCAAGGAAGTTCTGGCCAAGGTGACCCCTGCTATCCGTGCAGCCAGTGAAGAGCCCCCTCCCCGCTTCACCGGAGCCAAGCGCTTCTACATCCCTGGTGTTGGCTACGTCTTGGATAAGGGCCCCGAGATGGCAAAGTTGGCTGGCCAGGCATCCAAGCCTACCATCGCTACCATCGTGGTGGTGTGGCCCACTGACCGCAACGGTCAGGTGAATGCTACGCGGTTGGAGGCAGGCGAGTTCGATGTCAAGCCCTGGGTGTTCTCCCGTGACAAGTACGACATGCTCTCCGCTCGTCACAACGAGTTCCCCCTGGGACAGCATGACATCCAGGCCAAGTGCACGGACACGCAGTACCAGAAGATGGACATCGTGCCCTGCAAGGAGAACCTGTTCCGCAAGGTGCTCGGCAGCGAGAAGCTGGCTCACATCGCCCAGAAGATCATGGATCAGGTGATCGAGTGTGAGGCCAACATCCGTGACCGGATCGCCACTGACATGTCCGTAGCGCAGGTGCGTGAGAAGTTGGGCGGCGGTGGCGGCACCAGCGCCACTTTCAACCCCGACACCACCGCGGCCGTGGATGCCATCCTGGACGACGTGCTGGCCGAGTAGCAGGAAAGGAGGGTCATCCCATGCTAGTGCTAGGGTTGGACCCTTCCCTTACCAACTACGGTTGGGCAGTGCATGACACTTTGGCTGTGGGTCTGGATCGTTGCCCCTCACGGGGGCGGTTCCAGACTCCAGCCAAAATGTTGTTTATAGACCGCTACGTTTACATGCGGGAGCATCTCCGAGCCAAGGTTCGGGAAGTGAAGCCCGACAAGATAGGGATCGAGTTCCCCATCTTCAACGACATGTGGTCAGAGGGCATGTATGGGCTCTTCCTGTACTCCTGTGAAGCCCTCCGCATCGAAAAGCAGGATGTGGTGTTCTGGTCCCCCATGCAGGCGAAAGCCCATGCCCGAGAGTCCCTGGATCGACCTCCCAAGTGGAAGATGGGCAAGATGGACATGGTGGATGCAGCCAAGGCAGACGCGGGTGGAAAGGGGCGCTGGAACCACAACGAAGCAGACGCCTACTTGGTAGGTCGCTTGGGAGCACGGTTCTGGTCTCTGCAGACGGGGGAAATCACTGAGGAGGACCTCTCCAAGGTGGAACAGAAATACTTTTTGGAAGTGAAGACGTGGATACGCGGCAAAAAAGCCGGCAAAACTCAACATCGTGGGGTCATGTACCGGGAAGATGAGCGTTTCTTCCTGTGGTCCCAGAAGGACACCAACAATGGCTAAGAAGAAGGCTGCGAAAACAGGTGTGTTGGCACTGGCACGGGCTGCCGCAACCAAGATGCTCAAGAACGACAACTGGCGTGTGTCCCTTGACCCCGACCAGCTCAAGGAGCCCCTCGAACATCTCCCCACGGGTTCCCTGGTCATCGACTACCTCATCGGTGGAGAGCCCAACGCCTTTGGTATCTCCCCATGCCCTGGCCTCCCCCGCCGGCGTATCACACAGCTTTGGGGTCATGAGTCCAGTGGTAAGACCACCCTGGCTCTGACGGCTGCTGCAACTACCTGTGCTGCTGGTGGTACCGTCCTCTATGTGGACTGGGAGAACGACATCGTTCCCGACTACGCCGCCGCTCTCGGTGTCCCCATCGCCAATCCCGAGAAGTTCGAGCTGGTGCAGCCCGAATCCCTGGAAGAGGGGATCAAGCTCATCCGTGCCTACGTCGTGGCAGGCGTAGACCTGGTGATCATCGACTCTGTGGGCGCAGCCGCTCCCCAGGTCATGGTTGACCGCAAGATGGAAGAGACCGGCAACGTCATCCGTGTTGGCCTCGTGGCCAAAACATGGTCGGAGTTCCTCCCCCTCTTGAAGTCCGACATCAACAAGACCGGCACCGCTGTCCTGGGCATCTCCCAGACCCGCGCCAACATCAACACCTCAGGGTACGGCGGCGGTCCTACCACATCTCCCCAGGGCGGCAATGCCTGGAAGTTCTACTCTTCTCTCCGCATCGAGCTTCGCCGGATCAAGAACGAGAAGGGCAAGCGGCACAATGCCCTGACCCACAAGAGCGAGGACCGCATCTACGGTGGTGTGATTCGCGCCAAGATGGTCAAGTGCAAGCTGTCCAAGAGCCAGGGCCGCGAAGAGCTGTTCTACATCCGTTGGGGTGAGGGCATCGATGACATCCGCTCCATCATGGAGATTGCCATCGGGCACGGGGTCGTCAAGAAGGGCGGAGCATGGCTGACTTGGGAGCCGCCCGAGGGAGAGACGGTCAAGGTGCAGGGCACCGAGAGGCTGCGGGCCCACCTCCTCAAGAACCCCGATCAGTTCCAGGGTCTGTATGGACAGGTTCGCCCGTACCTGACAGGTACCCAGTACGATGTTGACGGTGACGATTCCGAGGCAGTGGACCCCATGTCCACGGCTATCGATGACATCATCGAGGAAGTGGACTTCACATAGGGGTAGGGTAGCCCCATGGCTGTTCAAGTACGAGTTCAGAATTTCCAGTCCATCAAAGACTCGACCGTTGATATCGACGGGTTCACGGTAGTTGCTGGGCAGAACAATGCAGGCAAGACTGCCCTGATCCGCGCTGTCTCGGGGGTGTTCTCCAACACTCCCGGACACTACTATGTGCGGGATGGGGAGGATTTCTGCAGTGTGGAAATCATCTTGGATGAGAACACCTCCGTCAAGTGGGAGAAGGGGCCCAAGATTCGGCCCCGGTATTCTGTCAACGGTGGTCCCCTCATCTACCCTGGAAAGGAAGTCCCCCAGGAAGTGCTCGACCTGGGCATCATGCCCATCACAGCCGTCAACCAGACCCTCTGGCCCCAGATTGCTCAGCAGTTTGTGGGCCAGGTGTTCCTGTTGGATCAGCCTGGCTCTGTCGTGGCTGAGACCGTCGCGGATGTGGAGAGGGTGGGGAAGCTCTCCAAGGCTCTGAAGCTGGCAGAATCGGATCGCCGTTCCTTGTCCAGTGACCTGAAGGTGCGCCGACGTGATTTCCGCGATCTCCAACTGGAGCTGGAGGGCTATGCAGGGGTGGACGCCATCACGGATGAGGTGGATTCCATCGAGACACAATGGAGGGAGGCCAAGCAGGTAGGGGGCAGCATCCTGAAGGTGAGGGAACTGAGGGATGGGTTGCAGCAGGCACAGGGGTTGATCGATGCCTTGGCAGGGGTGGAGGATGTGACCGTTCCAGGTCCCCAGGCAGCCCAGGAGGCTTCAGAAACCCGTACCAGTGTGAGCACCCTCCGTGATGTGAAGGGCCGTTACGATGCCGCCCAGGCTCTCTGCGGGAGTCTCGCGGGAGCCTCGGAACTCACCATTCCAGAGAAGCAGGATGCCTCCAAGCTGCAAGAGGACATCCGTTCCTACACCCGCCTCAGTGGCAGGCTGCAAGCGGCCCAGCAGGCACAGGACTCCTTGCAGGGTCTCCCTGCTGTCCTGGGGGAAATCTCCGTTGAGGGGATGGTGGATGAAACCGCAAAGTGTCCCAAGATCCAAGCTGCTCTCACCACCCTCAAGGGGATCCAAGAGCGTTATGCCCGTGCCCTCACTGAGATGCAGGAGTCCGAGCGGCTGTTGCGGGAGTCCCAGGAATCCCAGGTAGGCGCTGAGGAAGAGGTGCGGGTTATCCTTGGGGACAGGGGCGAGTGCCCTGTGTGTAGGACAGTGGTGGAGAAGACATGATCAAGCTGGTTTGGCGTAGCGATGTGCATCTCTCTGACAGGGCCCCTGCCTCCCGCAAGGATGACTGGACAGAGACCGTCTTCAACAAGCTCATGCAGACCCGCATCGTGGCGGAGAAGCTTGGAGCACACGGTGTGCTGGACGGCGGGGACTTCTTCCATGTGAAGAGCCCCAGCCGAAACTCCCATGCCCTGCTACGGCGTGTGGCTGAGCTGCACAAGACATTCCCCTGCCCCATCTACTGCACACCGGGCAATCACGACAGCGTATATGGGGACTACAACTACCTGCACCAGCAGCCGTTGGGCGTCCTCTACGCCTCGGGGGTGTTCCGCCCTCTGTATGACCAGCACGAGGCAGTGTTCGTGGATCCCGAGTCCGGGGTGAAGGTGCGTGTCATTGGTGTGCCCTACCACGGCACCCAGTACGACATGAGCCGCTTCTTCAACATCACCAGGGGGGATGAGGACTACCTCGTCGTGGTGGCCCATGTCCTGGCCAGCCTCAAGGGTGGCACGATGTTCGAGGGTGAGGACATCGTGTCCTACAACGATCTGATGGGTGTGCCTGCGGACGCCTTCCTGTTCGGGCACTGGCACAAGGATCAGGGTGCGGTGGAGATAGGCGGCAAGTGGTTCGTGAATATTGGGAGTCTGACCCGAGGCTCCATCGCCCAGGATGATCTGATTCGGCAGCCCGCGTGTGCAGTGCTCTCCTTTGTGAAGGAGAAGATGTCTATCCAGGTAGTACGCCTTCGGGTGCAGCCCTCGTCGGAAGTGTTTGACGTTGAGGGACGTGCCAAAGCCAAGGATCGGGCCACGAAGATGGATTCCTTTGTGGAGAACATCCGTGGGACATTGGCCAAGGTGGCAGGCAGAGACCTGAAGGATGCCGTAGAGGGCATGGAGGGCATCCCGGAGGCAGTGAGGGAGAGATCCATGTTGTACCTGGAGAGAGCCGATGCCGAATGAGCCCTTTTGTCATTGGGAAGCCCCGGTTCCTCTACGCCACCATGGTGCCCGCCCCCAAGTGTGACCTCGTGAACCCCGATCTGTTCAAGGACTGAGAATGTCTGTCGCGGAGCTGTACCAGAGAAGCTACCAGGAGACCCTCTCCATCGTGGAGACGGGGGGTGGTGTGGATCTGGTATTCACGTCTCCGCCTTATTGCGATGCCCGCACCTATGGTGAGGACATCTCCTGGGAATTCAAGGACTACCAGGATCTGGGGGATTGTATCTTCCGGGCTCTGAAACCAGGTGGGCATTGCCTGTTCAACGTGGATGCTCCTGTGAGAGCATGGCGTTCAGGGATGGGGACTGAACGAGGGTTGATGCCCTGGCGCATCTTGCTGGACTGGGCAGATAGGGTGGGGTTCCGCGTTGTGGATCGGTTGGCTTTCGCACGCATGGGACTCCCCGGTGCCTACACAGGGAGGTTTCGTAATGACTGGGAGCCTCTATTCTGGTTCCAGCGCCCTGGTGAGGGGTACTTCGACAAAATCCCATTAGCTGGAGAGGCTGGTGCGAGGAATCCTGGTATTACATCCAGTAGGCGGAGTGATGGCACCCTTGCTCTGAGGATTGCCTCAGGGTGGGCTGTGGAGGAGAACAAGAAGCATCGGGGGACGTTGTGGGACTACGGGGCTGTAGGGAAGGGGCAAAGTGGTGCTCCTGACATCGAGAATCTCAACCACCCCGCACGGTTCCCTCTCCGCTTGGCTATGGATGTAGTAGCGTGCTTCAGTCCTCCTGGTGGTACCGTCTGTGACCCCTTCCTTGGCGGTGGCACTACAATGGTGGCTGCTCTGTGCCAGGAGAGGAACTTCACAGGTGGGGATCTGTATGGGAACGATGAGGGGAAGTCTTGGGTCGAGTGTGCGGCCGAGGTGGGGGTGGAGAGATTTGGCAGCGGCAACCTTGCCCTGTTCGGGATGGAGGACCAGCATAGGTTGCGGGTACATTTCCCTGACAGGGAGGTTTGCTATCTAGGGGATTCCGAAGATGGGTAGAGTGTGCCACCCATCTCTGTGCTAGAGGACGACATGGCTAATTTCACCTTGTACTGGACGAATCTCGGTCGCTATGAAAACTGCCCGCAGCAGTTCTTGTGGTACAAGGGTTGGGGCACGATTGATCTTGGAAGGGGGCCTGGTCGCGGCAAGCCAAAGCCCGTGAAAAGCTCCTGGCACCATGCTCTCATGGGTGTGGTCATTCAGGCAGCCATCGAGGACATGTACAACGATGAGCTGTGGAGGCATCCCGCATCCTTGCAGCGTGAGTTGCTGGAGCGGGTGGAGCGTGAGTTCAAGCGTCAGCTGGCAAAGCCCCGCAACTACGTTGATTGGCGGTTGTCTCCCAGCAGGGAAGAGCTGCTCAAGGTCTGCCGAGAGGGTGTCATCGGGTATCTCCGCACCATGAAGCACAACAAGCTTCTGGGTCCCTATGCCAAGGCTGAAGAGGACTTGGTTGGGTATGTGGACAAGTTCACGCCCATTGGCGGCAGGGTCGACATGGTCATCCAGCGTGAGGACACGGGCATCACCCTCCTGGATGGGAAGAACAGCACCCACAAGGGGAAGTACACGGATCCCGACCAGCTCCGTTGGTATGCCCTGTGTTTCCAGCTCGCTTACAGCCGTGTGCCCGACCGTCTGGGATTCGTCTACTACCGCTACCCTCACGGGAAGCCCATCGAGGGTACGGATGAGGTGGAGAGTGGTGTGGAGTGGGTGGACTGCACCCGTGAGGACATCCAGGGTCTTGCCCAGCGTGCGGTAAAGGTTCGGAAGGGTCTCTACAGGCAAAAATTCGAGCCGACCCCTACCCCGAGCGGATGCCGGTTCTGCGATTACGAGACCGTGTGCGAAGCTCGCATTGCCCAGAAGGCTGCCAATTCCAAGGGACGCCGGAAAAAGTCTGTGGAACTTCCCGCAGATGGTCTGTTGGAGATTTTCTAGGGGGGTTCCGAACTACGGGAACCGGGTAGAAAGGAAAACGGAAAGGAGTCCTCATGTCAGATCTTGATGCACGGTTGACGCAGGCGGTTAGCCGTCGTGACCAGGTAGCCAAAGATGTCCAGCGGCTTCAGGGCAAGCAGGAAGCTGCCAAGGCCAACTTGACAGCCGTTGAGGATGAGTGCCGTAGCAAGGGTGTAGAGCCCGAAAACATCGCTGTGACCATCACGACTCTGGAAGACAGATACCGTGAGAAGGTCGAAAACCTGGAGCGGGACGTGGCGGCTGCTGAAGCCGCCCTGGCCCCATTCACCAAGGAGTCATAACCCCATGCAGATCACCGTTGACAGAGAGATCCTGCAGAGTGCCATCGATAGCGTCAATGCCGCCGTCGAGGATTCTGCGGAAGACATCCACTCCCATTTCCTGTTCAGGGTTCGGGAGGGTAAGGGTGACATCCTTGCCAGTAACGGAACCCGTGTCTTTGCGGGTGTTCTCGTAAATGACGGTTTCGAGTGCGACACCGACAGTGGGATGTTCAGCGTCAAGGCATGGCGTATCCGCCAGCTTCTGAAGTCCATGAAGAGCGAGAAGGTCACCTTCAAGGTGGATGGGTTCAACATCACGGTGCCTGACAGCAGGGGCGAGGTCACCTACTCTTCCCTGGATCCCTCCAGCTTCCCCTTCTGGGATCAGCAGTTCGAGGATGCCAAGCTGGTCGCCAAGATCACCGCGTCTCGGCTCCATGCTGCTTTCGGGTACACCAAGAACTTCATCTCTGACCGTGAGAACCAGACCCCTGCTCTGGCTGCCATGGAGGCCCGTGAGGGTGCTCTGTGGGCTACGGATCAGGTTGCTGTGTCCATGGTCTCTGTCAAGGGCATGGAGGAATCGGGCCTGTCCATCCATCGGAACGATGTGGGCAAGGTCATGAATTTCCTCCAGGCCAATGCCTCCGATGAGGTAGAGGTGCGTGAGCATGACCGCTGCACCCTTTTCGTGCGGGCTGATGGTGGTGTCCTGGGTGTGACTCGGTGGCAGTATGCGTTCCCAGCTCTGAAGCTCCAGAAGGACGGCCCCGTGAAGTGCTCCTTCACCGTGGATGCCGAAGAATTGAAGCGCCAGATCAACTTCCTGACATCTGCTGCCAAGAAGAACGATCCCCGCATCACTTTCAAGTACAAGCAGGGCGAGGACGCCCTCATCCTGGAAGTGGCCTCAGCCTTTGCGGGCAAGGTTGGTCGTACCACCCTGGACATCACTGCCCAGGACGGGATGGGAGAATTCCCAGAGGCGGGCTTCATCCTGAACCATGGCTACATCTCCAAGATCATGACCCACTTCGGGGAAGAGTCCCTGAACATGGGCATCAACTGGACAAACAAGAATGGTTGGGTGGTCTTCCGCCACAAGCAGGAAGAGGATGACTACCTCACGGTCGTGGTGTGGCTGAAGTAGCCGCCAGAATCCCGGCTCTCCGGTCACGGCTGGATCGCGTTCTCGGTGTTCGGGATGGGGTAGCAACCCGTCTGCAGAGCACCGAGACTGAGATCGCACGTCTGGAAAAGGAAGAGCAGCTGCTGGACATGGTATCCAACCTGTTCCGCACCCTCATTGACACTGAAGTCACCGAGGGGGTCAAGGCTGTAGAGCAGCTCCTGACGGAAGGGCTTCAAGCTGTTTTCGATGACCAAGACCTCAGTGTGCGTTCCGAGGTCAGCATCAAGAAGGGCAAGGTCAGTGTGGATTTCATCACTGTGCAGCGGCATCCTGATGGGTCTGTCACAGAAGGGCTCAGCAGGGAGGCTTTCGGCGGTGCTGTGACCACGGTGCAATCCGTGCTCCTTCGGATCCTGGTGGTTCTCCGCCGTGGTATGCGTCCTTTGCTGCTACTGGATGAGAGCCTTCCCGCTTTCGACCCCAACTATGTTCACAACATGGGTAGATTCATACAGCTTCTCTGCAAGCGGCTTCAGGTAGATCTTCTCTTGGTCACCCATAATCCCGCTCTAGTGGAAGCCTCCAACGTCGGGTATGAGATACAGAAGCGGGGCGGTGCTGCTCAGTTTCGCAAGACCCGATAGAGGTGCTGTATGAAGAACTCTGGTGAGATCAGGCAGAAGGTCAAGCAAGTCCGCTACCGCTATCTGAAGAAGGCGTTGGATCGGAAGCTCCGCACATCCCCCGATACATGCCGCTTCAATGGGCAGCATGAGGACTGCGGGTATCAGTGTTGCCAGCACCGGATGGCAGATGAGGGGTGGAATGGCATCGTCTGTGATGAGAAGTTGGATGGTAGGGAGCGCTCTTTGCTGTGCCTCCACTTTGAGTTGAAGCACAGCAAAGAAGCCATCAAGGAGGCTTTGGACAGTTTCCTCAAGACAGCTCCTATTCAGGAGATCGCTTTCCATTTCCCCGACCTTGCGGCCCTTCTCTGGGTGCTGGATGGGGAGAGTGGTTTGCGGAATACTGAGGTAGAGCTGGACTTCCAGGACTCCGAGCCCAATCCCAAGCCCGACATGGAACCTGAAAACGAGCAAACCCCCGCACTTCTCCCCGTAGATGACACCTCTATCCTGCATGTGCAGGATGTGGTGGAGCCCGTGTCAGGGTGGAAGGGGTGGTTCCGCCAAATCTTTGGAGGTGGCTCATGAAGGGTCCATCCGGTCTGCTGTCTGTGGCCAATTTCGACCAAGAGAACTTGAAAGAGCACACGCTTCTCCTGATGGAATTCCAGGTGAACCCGGAGACAGCTCCCTACCTTGTGTCCTCATCCGCATCCGTGATGTGGCTTCGCAGGGCTCATGGGGGTCGTGTGCGTGCCGCTGTCCGTGAGGTGTCTGTCTCTGATTACTACCGGGAGGTAGTGACAGAGGTGTACACCATGGGCACAGAGGCAGAGTGGGGCAACACTGCACCGCTGACCTTGGAAGGGGTGGAGACCTGTGTACAGCACTTGCACTCCTATGACCTGGCGAAGGTCACTGTGCTCTCCCACGAGGATGTCCCGTGGGAGTCCTGGGGAGTGCCTGTGGATGAGCCCTGGAACGGGGCCGAGATCGTGCTGACCTCTTGGATGCCACCTGGGATGGTGGTAGTCGTGCCAGAGGATCGCGGTTTTGTGGGGACCATCTGGAAGGTTGGGACACACAAGATCCTCTCTGTCATCCACAACGCCAGTCGTGGCATGGCCGTGGCTTGGGATGGGAAATGAAAAAGTGGCTCCAGGAGAGAACCCGAGAGGCATTGGAACTCTCGGATGCCCTGGAGGGTCATCTCATGGGTCGGGGGATCAAGTACAAGACCATCAAGGACTTGTTCTTGGGAGAGTGGGGCAGGGACAGGGATGACGCTGAGACGGCACCTGACCCCGTGTTCCGTGAGCGGTACGGGCGGAAGGGTAAACCTCTTGCGGGCTCTCTGGTGTGCCCTCTGTTCAGCCCCAGGGGTTACCTGATAGGGGCGGAATTCCGTGCATGGCAGGGGCCAAAGGCTCTTTCCCGCTACCTCCTTCCTGAAGCGGCTTGGAACCCTATCCTGGTGGGGTTCCCGAAGGCGATGTCCAAGATATGGGATGGTGGGGATGTGTGGGTTGGAGAGGGCATCTTCGACATGTGTGCCTTGGAGCATGTCGTACCCCCACAGGATGCCCTGGTGGCTACGGTCAGAGCCAAGCTGACCAACAAGCACGTCGAGTTTCTGCGTCGGCATGTACGGGGGACGGTGTATATGGTCTATGATCGGGACGAAACAGGCAGGAGGGCGACAAAGGGGTGGGTAGATGACACGGGGAAGCGTCGTTGGGGGGCTCTGGATGTGCTGAACCGGGTAGGGGTCTCATGTAGGGATGTCCCCTACATCGGTGGAAAGGATCCCGGTGAAATCTGGGAGCGCTCTGGCACAGAGGGTCTCAGAGATGCTTTCGGCGGGATTTTCTAATTACGGGAGTCTGTTATGGAAATGTGGAAGGCCAGCAAGGAAGTCGTGGATCGTGTTCAGGAGATGATCCGGGAATACCACCCTGACCTGGTGATCGTCATGGACGAGATCGCCATCGTGTTCAAGGAGAAGGCTGCCAAGCGTGGTGGCAAGGTCATCCTGGGCAAGGCCAGCAAGGCGAACCCTTTGTTCTCCAGTGGTGTCCTCTCGGAGCAGCCCTGGAAGTTCATCATCGAGCTGCCCGCCGATGAGTGGGAGACCCTGGGCAACCGGAAGCAGTCGGCCCTCCTGGACCGTCATCTGTGCGCGTGCCGCACCGAAGAGAACGCCGAAACGGGCGAGCTGAAGTGCAGCATCGCGCCTCCCGACGTGGCCTACTACTGGGATGAGCTGGATCGCTGGGGCGACTGGCACCCCCGTGAGGAAGGCGACGAGGACAAGCCCAACATCATCAACGTGCTCTCGGGAGCCACCGATGGTGCAGCTGCCGTGGTCGTTGCTGAAGAGGCAGAGGAGTAGACGATGCCCGCCGCTGTCAAGCCCGGCTGGAAGCTGCCTCCGCCCCCTGTGGCGGGGCACTGCCCTCCTACTATTTCGATAATGGGGACTGTCAGCTCTGGTGGGTGATCCCTACTGTGGATGCCTACGATCTTGTCCAGCAGGATGGGGAGATCGAGTGGCCTTTCACGGATGACTATGCACACAAGTGCGATCTTGACCCGCTCGGGTTCTACGATCTGGAAGACCTCCCCGAGGTTGTGTGAATGATGCTCCCCACGACTGCCGCGCAACTTCTACGAGAACAAGCCCGGCTGAGTGCGGCGGAGACGAAACAACGTGCTGAGGGAAAGGCCAAGAAGTGTCTTTTCCTCGCACAGTTGCTCCTTCCTCATGTCGAACTCCCTCTGGTCGAAGACCAGGCAGTGGATTTGATGGATGTCCCCGATGATGTGATGGAGAGGACCCTTCACAGAATAGCCGCTCAAAGGTGCGTTATAGAGGAAACATAGATGGCATTGGATACTAAATATCGCCCCCTGACGTTCTCCGAGGTTGTGGGGCAAGAGTCCCACGTCCGAGTGCTGAGGCAGATTGTCCTCCAGGGGACAGGGTTTCATCAGAGCTATGTGTTCTGTGGTGGACATGGGTCAGGCAAGACCACGTTGGGTCGTATCCTAGCCCGTGCCCTTCTGTGTGAGAGCCCCGTAGAGGGCAACCCCTGTGACGAGTGTGCCTCTTGCCTGGAGATCCTGGAGACGGGTTCCAGTGAGTGCTTCACCGAGTTCGATGCCGCAACGAACTCCGGTAAGGACGACATCAAGCAGTTGGTGGAGGCCGTCCAGTACGACACCCTCTCGGGCAAACAGCGGCTGTACCTCATTGATGAGTCTCACCGGCTCTCCAAGCAGGCATTGGATGCCCTCCTCAAGCCCATGGAGGACACGGTTGCAAAGAGTGGGAACAAGAGGCTGGTCTGCATCTTCTGCACCACCGAGCCTGAGAGGATGGTCGGCACCATTTTCTCCCGTTGTGCCCCTGCCTTCGTGATCCGTAATGTTGACCCGCAGAGCATTGCGAAGCGGTTGGAGTACATCTGTGAGCATGAGGGGATCACCTATGATCCTGCTTCTTTGGTGCTCATCGCGGAGATCACGGAGTCCCATATCCGCGATGCCATCAAGACCATGGCGGGTGTGGCAACGCTGGGGTCGGTGAATGTCGAAAACACCAAGGTGTACCTGAGACTGGATACCCATGGGACATATCTCCAGATCCTGGCTGCCATCGGCAAAGACCTGCCCCAAGTTCTTAGGTTGGCAGACACCTTGAGTGAGGCAGTGTCTCCCTCCACCTGTTACAAAAAGCTGGCCGAGTTTTCTATGCTGGCCTACAAGGTTTCATTGGGTGCGGTGGCACCCCCGACGTACATCAAGGCTGAGCATCTGAAGAAGATTGGGCAGTACCATGGTGAGAAGCTCCTGTGGTTCTGCAAGGTGTTCTCTTCCAAGATGGGGCACCCTACTCCGTATGTGCTGGCCTGTGATCTGGCCATGCTCCACCACCAGCGGTGCGGCTCTTGGGCATCGGCTACAGCGGTGCAATTGCCAACGGCGGGAAGTCGTGCCAAAGTGACTACAAGCACGATCCCCTCTACTACTGAAGAGAATTCTGGGACGGAACCCGATCCGGTCGAAGAATCCACTGCAGTTTTGGAAAATTCCGGTAAGGTAGAGGAACCAGTTTTCCCTAACCCTACTGGGAGTTCTGCCCGCACCACCAAGGGTGGTGTTTTTCTGGAGCAGAAAGCCGTTAAGAGGAAGAATGCCCCTGAAACAACCCCGGAAGGTTCTTTGCCTCCTTTGGGCGTTCCCGTTTTTCGGGATCTCCTGCAACGTCGTGTGAACGAGCTTCGTAAGAATGCCCAGCAATACAGATCAGCGGGACGAACAGACATGGGTGGTCCTGGAACTGACCCGAACGGGTGAGGCTCGTGTAGAAGAGGGGGACCTGGGCGGGGTCTTGCAGGATGCACTCAAGGTGGGGAAGAACCACCCTGTTTTCATTCCTGCAATGGTCTATGCACGGGGGAACCGTAGAGTGGTCATTCACTTGATGGAGGGGTACGCATTTATAGCCAGTGGCCTCCCAGATGTGGAGTATTTCAAGCTGGAGCATCATTGCCCCCATGTGCGGCAAGTCCTCACTGTAGAAGACCCTCACAAGATGCGTGTCCTCAGTGTGGTTCCCAACTCCAGCATTCAGGATATGCGACGCAGCCTGCACGAGCAGATCGCGTCCGACATCAAGAGGGGGATGCACGTGAACATCACAGAGGGGCTCTACTCAGCTCTGGACGGCGAGGTTTTGGAGGTGGGCGAGCAAAACGCCCATGTCCGTATCACCCTTCGATCCTTGGATTTGATAGTGCGGATCCCAAGGGTGTTCTTGTCTCCGGAGGATCCAGAATGAGTCGTAATTGGTGGTCAGGCCACAAAGTTATCGATCCCGCCGAAATGGAGGCACGCTTTGCCAACGAAGACGGGATGGCTTTTCTGGATGCCGTGGTCAATGAGGAGTTGTCCAAAGAAGGCCAGGAGATGCTGGATAGGGTGAAGGGTGTCCTGGACTCCCTCCCCGCACGAGAAGCAGACTTCATTGACCTCTACTACTTCAAGCGTCTCAAACAGACAGACATCGCTACCATCTTCAAGGTATCCCAACCCACTGTCTGCTACAGGCTCCAACGAGCAGCCCACCGCATCCGCTTCCTGTTGTCGCTCCCAGAGATTGAAGAGCAAGCCCTGGTCGATGCTGTGCAGGAAAACCTGGAAGACCCCCTGGACTCGAACATCATGGTGCTCATGTACCACACCACCTGCCAGTCCGAGGTGGCAAAACGACTCGGTGTCAGCCAGGGCCTGGTACGCCACCGCTTCATTCGTTCTATCGGGAGGCTCTCCAAGATCGAGGGCTTGGAGGACTATGTGGAGCTGTTCCAAGCCATCTCCACCAACCTGAACATCCTCCGCGAAGTTCAGCGCCCCACCTGGGGTGCCCAGGTCACGCATATCCTGGGGTAGTCGGTTATCCTTCTATGTCCTCGCAGGGGTAGTACCTTGTGAGGAAATGATGTCTGAACAGAACCTAGCACCAGAGAGCAGAATCGTGATGGCCAAGGATTTGGCCACGCGATGGTTGCAAGCCCGAACACGCCCTGAGTACCGCATGCAGGTGTACTACGGGGCGCGTGAGGTGAAGGGCATCCCCAACCTTCTGAAGAGCTTCCGCGATGGGAAGATTCGCATGGGGTCTGTGGAACCCCTGGGAGATCTCGGAATCGATGAGCACTTCGACTCGATCACCGTGTGGTCGTCCAACCGTGTAGCCCTGATGGGCCTCAAGGACTGGTTCGAGACACGGGGGTTCGAGACAACAGGGGTGTGGTAGATGGCAGCCACCAGGCTCGGACTCGAATCCACCTACCGTTCCCCCTCCACGGGGTCGGTCTACTACACCTTCATTATCACCTCCGACGTGTCGGGGAACGTGTCGGTACGGGACATCCAAGGCCCCTATGGGCTCATTGTGGACACCCTGACCGATGTTCCCTCCTCCGTCATTGCGGACATCACAACCGCTATCAACGCAGTGGAGGCCATTTTGGCTGGCATCTCTTCCACCAGTGGCAGCGTGACGTTCGCAGCCGAGACTTCCCAGGCAGTGGTGTTCAGCACCGCTCTGGCTGACGCCACCTACCGCGTCTACACCAATACGGCGGAGTTCGTGCCTGTGAAGATCACGAGCAAGGCTACCACTGGGTTCACCATCGAAATCGGTGTGACCTTCACCGGAACCGTCTACTACGACGTGCTCGTGTAGAGAGGGCCTGATGGCACAAACCCCATTCCAAGTAGATGCACTCCAGATCGAGCCGGGCTCTGGTGATACCCTGACAATCAGTCGGGATGCCACTGCAGGAGCGATGAAGCTCCTCGATGCGGTCCTCACCTCGGGGATCCTACTCCCCGATCTTTCGGGACTGCGGAACATCACGGGTGTTCATATCGTCGGTTCAGCTGGGACAGGAGCCAAGTACACCGCAATCCAAGACGGTGTCGACGCCGTGGCTGTTACGGCGGACGTGGATGCCCCTGAGCTGGTCCTGGTCCTCACCGGGGTCTACACCGAGAACCTGCTCATCCAGAAGGATGGGGTCGTCATCATGGGCCAGGGCCTGGTCCGGGTCACCCCCGACAACACCGCCAGTCCTACTGTGACCATCTCGACAGCGGTCGGCACGACACCGAACTACACGATGTTGAAGAACCTCACCGTGGAGCATCCCACCGCCGGCGAGGTTTGTGTCTCTATCGCGGGGGGAGCCGCCTCCGTTGTGGGCTCCACAGGCATCTACATCGATGGCTGCAACATCGTGGCCTCAGGGGTAGGCACCTATCAGGTGGATGCAGACACCGTGAACAACGTCTACATCCGGGGTGGCACCTGGGCAGGTTCCAGTTCCAGTGCTGTCTGTCAGGCTGCCAACTGTGCCCTCTTCTATGTGTCCAACGTGGAAGAGACACAGAACTTCCAGGTCAGCTACGACACCGCTGCTGCCCGCCCGCTGACCACCACGTCGGCTTACCGGCTGTGGAACCTGGGGTCTGCAACAGACCTCCTCTCCAGCCTCTCCGGTGCAGGTAGCCTGACCATCAGTGGCTGCCCCTCCATGGGGAATGTGGCCCAGGCAGGGGACAGAGCCCTGACCCTCAACTACAGCCGCGTTGGAACCCTCACCCTGGACGACACTACCGCAGGAACCTTGTTGGGTTCGACACGGGGTGTGGCTGCTGGAAACGGCACCCTCCAAGAGGACTCCCTGACCAGCACCTCGGTGTTTGCGGCAGAGGGGGTGGCAGGCAAGACCATCACCTTCGCAGTGGATCAGCCTGACACGGACTACGCTGTGTTCCTGGACTGGACGGGCACAGAATCCGTGCGTGTGTCCAGCAAGACAGCTGCCAACTTCGTCATCACCACATCTGGCAACATCACCGGGTCGTTGTTCTACACCGTCAACCGGGAGATCTGATCATGAGCCTTCGCAAGAACCTCATTCGCCTCGCACACACCAACCCTGAGTTGCGCCCCCAGCTGCTCCCCATTCTGAAGGGCTCCGCCTATGATGGGAACGCTGACGGCAAGCCTATCTATGACCACGATATCGATCATGGGTACGGGCAGCCTTTGGCTGGTGGCACCGACGTGATGCGTCGTCTGCAGAACCAGTACCGGAAGGAGCAGGGTCGCCCCGAGCGCCCTGCAAACCCCGAAATCCCCAAGATGGCTTCCCGTGTTGCTCTGCGGCATCTCGACAGGAAGTAGGAGAACACCATGTCCAACAACGATGAATTCTGGGACGGTCTGATTATGGCTAGTTCCGATGTGGGGATTGGGGATGTGCACCTCCCCAATCTCAGTGAGACCACCATGAAGGGGAAGGAGATGGGGAAGGGGTTCTTCGAATCCGTCCAGAGCCTAACTCAGGCGGGAGCCGCTAAGAACGCACTCCAGCTGCCCATCGCAGCTGGTAGTCGTGTGCGGTTCAAGGCCAACACGGGTTCCCTGTTGACCTACGAGAACCCCCCCGAGCCGAACGCCGAGGGTGATGTGGTGACTGTGCGTTCTGCCTCTGGCAACATCACTTCCCATGACGGGTTGGTGTTTGTCCAGTGGAAGGACAGGTTCATGCCTATTCACGCGGAGCACCTGGAGAAGGTGGCCAACCAGATGCGGCAGGGTAGCCCCCACCGTGTCCGCGTCGCCTGTCTCGGGGACCTCCAGGACTTCCTGAAGGTCAGCCAGGACACCCTGGTGCACAAGGCCACCAAGGATCTGTGGTCGCTCCGTGCAGACGGAGAAGGCTTCGTTATCGAGCGGCTCTTCGACACGGAAGGGAACGCTCTACAGGTGTGAGACACACGGACTGTGCGCGTCATTTATATGGCTATAGGCTGGCCTGGGTAGAACAGGGAGTCGCCCATGGTTGAGAAGCCCCTTGCAGCCCGTGTTGCTTCCAGGCACCTGGAAGGACACCACAATCCGCAGACGCGGACGGCGGGTGAAGTACGCTTCATCAAGGACCGTGGTTCTGATCACAACGAGTGGGGCTGGGGAACTCCGGGCCCTTCGGAACGTGAGATCAACCATGAGTTTGTCTTCAACGCCAAGTACCTGAAGCCCCTCGCTCAGTCCCTCCGCGCTGCCCTCATGGCTCTTGGCCACACCACCAGTGCCCACACCCAGTTCGTGAAGCTCAAGAGCCGCAACGTGTCCCCTGATGGGAACCTGGGTGGCAAGGGCTACATCCAGAAGATTGCTGACATGCGCCGCCAGTTGATGAACTGCATCGAGGCGTTGTCCTCTTTCACGGATACCGTGTACGATGAGCTGGCTGCCCCTCACTGGGATCCCGCCGAAGATGTGCTCTCTCCCCGTGATCGTGATGAGGTCAAGGAAATCATCGATGATGCCGAGGAGATCAAGCTGGATCCCAAGGAATGGGCAGAGGATGAAGAGGCGGAGATGGACAGTGCCAAGGGGAACGGCGTCGGCAAAGTCGCAGCCCTCTACATGGCTCGGAGGAACGCATGAGCAATGACAAGCACCTCGATGTGCTGGGCGAATCCCATCTCCCGGATGACATCTGGACCCCTACAGAGGGTGAGAACTATGGGCTCGATGGATACCCTGACATGGACTACGGTTCAGGGGTACTCCACGGGAATCCCAACGTCTCCGAGACAGTCCCCCGTATGGACGAGGGTGTTCTTGCAGACATCGTAGACGGTGCTCCTGATGGGCAGGTGTTTGGCCCCTTGGGTGACATCGCGGATATGATGAAGCAATCCTCTCTCCCAGACCTGACTTGGCTGGAAGTAGATGAGCAGGATGCCACCAGGCTCCCCGTCAATCCCGTTGACCAGAGCATCCCCGAGCTGGAAGAGGCTTGGGGTGTAGACCGCCGTTCTGATGGTGTCCACCTGATCCCCAATGTGGATCTGGAGAAGGCAGCCTATGAAAAGGCTCTCAAGGATGGCGATGTACGCCCTGTCCGCACCAGAGCCGCACTCCTGAACATTGTGCGGAAGGCCATGCGACGCTCCGCCGCCGGCGTCCCCTTCGAGGACATCGAGGCAGAGGTTCAGGAGACCCTGGGAGACGATCTCCCCCTGGTGCAGAAGCACCTCCAGCTCATCCGTGATGGGCATGACCTCTCAGGGCGTGTCTTCATCCATGCAGACGCCTACCCGGGTTGTGCCAATGGGGACTGGACAGAGGCAGTCAAGAAGGTGGCTTCGGGCTCCCGCTATGTGGTAGCCGGTTCCTCCTGTGCCAACTGCGTTCAGAACCTCAGTGGTTCCTGCTCTGTGTTCAAGAAGAAGCTCGTAGCTTCTGTCCCCTGGGACGATGCCTTGGAGCATTACAGTCCTGAGCTGGAAGCAGCAGGCCGCAAGGTCGCTTCCGGCAACCCCAAGGCAGCCTTGAGGGCAGCCTTCGCCCAGGCCCCCGAGGGCATGGGATTCATCCAGAGGCACAAGCCTGTACACGTCACCCCCTCCGAGCGTATCTCCGCAGAGGAGGCTCACCGTGAGGTGCAGGCTGCCAAGACTGAGCGCCGGGTCTACACCCCCGCTGACAAGCAAGAAGCTCGGAAACTCCATGCTGCCCGTATCCGGGTAGCTCGCTGGGTTCAGCAGGGCCTCTTGGACAAGACGGCAGCTACCCGGATCGTGGCCCAGGCCAACCCCAAGGTCATGCTGGAGCAGGCAGTTTCCCGCATGGTGGCTTCCAACGGTTCCGCTGCGTACTCGGGCCTGGTGAATGACACCCGTGCTCCTGACATGGCGGGAGACGAGGCGTGGGAGCGTCTTGGTTCCGTGGCACCTCTCCCAGCGGTCAAGCTGTCCCGTGCTCAGGTGCACAAGCAGATCGCAAGGTGGGCTCGCACTGGACTCCTGGACAAGGGCTCTGTGCAGAAGCTGGCCCGCTCCCTGGCAGAACCCCGTGATGTCCTGCGGACAGCGGCGATCCTGGCCTCCGCAACTACCACAGGTGAATACTCGGGTGCGGTCAACAACATGCACGGCACCGAGGTCTCACAGGACCATGCGTGGAAGCTTCTCCGTGAAGCAGAGGACCATGCAGCCAAGGCAACAGCAGCCATCGTGGCTGAAGTTGAGCGCCGCGAGTTCCAGGCGTCCCGCGCTGGGAAGCACATGGCCCGTGTGCAGGTGAAGGTGGCGAAGATCGAGGAAGCCATCAACCGTGGTGTGGTGGGAAGAAATCTCCTGAATCTCATTCAGGAGACCATCCGTCCCGACGATCACGACATGGCAATCCCTCTCCTGGATCCCATCCTTCAGCGGACTGGTGCTCTGGAGAAGGAGATCCAGACCGTCCATGACTACTCCGGTGTGGATAACAAGCGGGCATCCGAGGATGTCACCTCCGCGGATGCCTGGAAGCATTTGTTCACGACTGCCGATGTGGCTCAGCAGAAGGCAGCCAGGATTCAGGAGTCCCGTACCGCGAGGGTTTCTCTCACCATCGAACGCAAGGTCGTCCAGGTCAAGGAGGCTATCGAGCGTGGTGCAAGAGGGCAGGCCCTCCGTAAGATCATCGCCCGCACCTTCCTGAAGGATGAGATTCCCCAGGCAGCCACTTTGCTGAACCCTCTCCTTGAGAAGACGGGGGCTCTGTCGGAGTCCTCTACTCAGGAATACCAGGGTGCCAAGTTCGAGCGGGCTGTGGGTCGTAAGGCCGAAGCTGTCCCACTCCCGAAGGAAGTGCGCGGTGTGCTTCGCTGGGCCCGGCAGAAGATGTCGGAAGGCAACGTCGGAAACCAGCTGGATGAGCTGTTGTCGATGCGGTTCTCTCCCCGTGTGCTCACAGCCGCGCAGGGAGCCCTCCAGGATGCCCGTGGGCGTCACGAAGGGCTCGCAGGCATACTCTATGTGGATGCGTCCGCCTATGCCTCAGAGAGGGGCACAAAGGGTTGTGAGCACGGTGCCGTCAAGCACCGCGCCAATACCCTGAAGGCTGTTCTGCAGATGGACAGGTGTGCTTCCTGCTCCCTGCGGAATGTAGGCTCCGATGGCACACCCCGTTGCCAGACCTACAAGAAGGCTCTGATCTCCGAGCTTACACCAGAGGAAGCCTCGGGTCTCCAGGCGGAGAACATCCGCATGGCCAATGCCCCTGACCAGGAAGTCACAGCCTCTCTGTTCACTCCCATGGGCAACCTGTTCAACCAGGCGGAGTTCAGCTTGAGCAGCGGTGAGTATGACGACATTTCGGTCGAAGATGCTCCTGACATCAAGAAGCTGGGTGACGTGCTCTTTGGTGGTTTGCACCTGTCAGAGGACTGAGTTCCCCAAGGGCTCCCAGTTTCCTTTCAAACGCCTTGAAATTACGGGTAATTGCAGGTTTGTAAGGTTTCGCGGTAGAATCTCTATCTACAAAGGTAGGTGGAGGCTTCCATCATGGCCAAGCAGATTTCAGCACAGCCCGAGTTCAACATCCTGGTAGCAAACCTTGAGGGTGGGGGTGATCCCAGCCAGGGTACTACGGGAAACCCCGTAAAGATTCGGACGGGGTTCACACGGCAGCTGTTCCCCGAGCGGGGAGCAGGCAGCCAGGAGCCTCGTGCTCTGAGTCTCAAGACTCCGGGTTTGGGGACGAAGCAGGGTCTTGTGGAGTACACCACCGCGGGCATCCCCGTTCCCTGCTCCGCCACGGTCACGGTTTCCAGCTCAGTGTTCACGGACCCCGCGATTCTCTATGTAGGGGACTACACCGTCACCTCCGGTGAGGACTTCGCTGTTGCGGGGACTGCATATGTAGGTGAGGACATCACCAACACGCCTCCTAATGGTGCCTTGGTGGTCTTCTCAACAGCGGGGCCCAACCTCATCAACGTCCCCGCCAACCTTCCCATCACACCAGGTTCCGTAACTATCCGCTGGACTTCAGGTGCGGGCAGGACTCAGCTCGATGATGGTGCAGGTGGGTTCACGGGTGATGGAGTTCCTGGTAGCTCTACCATTGACTACGTCACAGGAGCAATTACCGTGGACACCACGGGTCTTCCTCCTGCCGGCGGTACATTCATCCTCGTCAACTACACCGCTCTGACAGCAGGCGACACCGCTCTTTTGTTGGCAGCCGCCATCACCGCTCTTCCCAGTTTCACAGCCACGGCTCTTGCTGCTGTCGTCACTGTGGTGGGCCCCGCTGGACCCTCCGGGAACAACCTCCTGTTGGAGGGGTACTACACAGGGGTGGTGACCAACTACACATTCAATCCCACCAACGGCTTCTTTGGGTCGGCGGAGCCCACGATTGGGCCCCCCACCATTCTGACGTAGGAGGTTTCATGCCTACCACTCAGCAGATTCTTGCTACGCTCCCCTCGGACACTACTCGTGTCCAGGTGCAGAACACTATGGGCAAGACCAAGTACAAGGCCCCTTCCGAGGTGCTGCCTTCTGATACGATCCAGTTCAACAGTGCTGGTGACCCCATTGTGATGACTAGCCTCCCTGGTCGCCGCCCGCAGGCTGCCCCGCAGGCTATCAATACTGCCACCGCAGCGGTAGTGCAGCACAAGGAAGACAGCATGAAGAAGGACCCCCTTCTTCGGTCTGTCACGGACGACCCACACAGTCTAGAAGTGCTGGACGGCATCATCACGGGCATCTCCGAGGAAGCTGCCTCCTTGCACTTCGAGCGTCAGGAAGCAGACCGTCGCGGGAATGAAACCAGCAAGATTTCCTTGCGGCGTGTCAATGCCCTGAAGGCAGCAGCCGACGTGTACCTGAAGCGTCGTGAACAGCTGTCCTCCGGGGTGGTGGATCTGGATGGGCCCGCTTTCGAGAAGGTCTTCCTGTTCATCATCGAGACCATCCGTAACAGCATGACTGAGTCAGGAGTGCCCTACGAGCAGGTGGATGCTCTGTTCTCCAAGGTTGCCAAGCAGTTCGATGCAGGGTGGCAGGCGGAGGCCCGAGTCCGCATGGCTCAGAAGTAGGCTACACCATGGCACTTTCTGATCTGGTTCTAGGCGCAGGGCGCATGAAAACCGGGGAGTCCCGTACTCCCACGGACATCATCACGTTTATCGAGGCCCCTTGGGGCCTCGATATGAAGCTGTACCCTGTGCAGAGGGTCATCCTCAAAGCCCACTACGGCATGGGTTTGGATGACAACCCTTTGGGGTTCCCTCTTGACGATCCGATCCCCGAGGATCACCCGCACTACGACCCCAAGTGGTTTGACATCAATCCCCGTGCGGCACAGAACACCATCGAGATCACGAACCCGTTGACGATCCCTGACGGGGCAGACATCACCCTGGTAGACCACACAGGTGCTGCCATCTTTTTCAGGGAGGGTGTCCACTGGTCCCGCCAGGGGTCTGTTGCTGATGTGACAGCATCCATCATACAGACGCTGAGGGACAATGTCCCGGACACATTCACGGTAGATGATACGGATTACGGGCGTATCAAGGTGCTAAGCAAGGGGTATAGCATCGAAGGGAATGCTGCGGATATGCAGCTGACGCCTTGTGCTGGTTGGAGGGTGGGGCTCCCCGCCTTGGAGACGGATCAGGAGGGGTATGAGCAGCACCACCACCGCTTCTTTGCGGGTGAGGGCGGCTTCTACAAGTACCGCATCCCCATCTCTGACTGGCGTCGTGAGAACGCTCGTGTGTACACGGAGGCAGGGTATCTCAAGTACCTGCATAGTGAGAATCGCTGCAACGTAGCAGAGATCATCCCGGGGCAGGAACGTCGTGAGATGGTTCTTTCCATTGGGCGTCGTTCTGGCAAGACGCTCCTGACTTCCTGCATCCTGGCCTATGAGACATACAAGCTGTTGCTCAAGGGCAACCCGCAGAAGCATTACGGCTCCAGCCAGTCCAACGTCATCCAGCTCATCAGTGTTGCTACTGACAAGGATCAGGCAGGGCTTCTCTACCAGGAGGCCGCCGGACATTTTGGAAAATGCGATTTCTTTGCAGCCTATATGGCGAACGCCACCCAGAGCTTCGCTACGTTCCAGACCCCTTTCGACATTGAACGCTACGGCTCCTACGCGGAGAACCAGAAGGCCCGCTACTCGGTCAAGGTCACCTTCAAGAGCTGTGTGGCCAAGGGGCTTCGCGGTGGTGCCAACATCCTGGTTGCCTTGGATGAGGTTGCTCACTTCACAGACAAGGGTCAGTCCTCCGCAGAATCTGTCTACCAGGCAGTAGAGCCCTCTACCCGAACCTTCTCTCCGAAGGACCCCAACAACGCCACCCGTTCCGTGGGCCAGAACGAGGGTCGGATCATCATGATCTCGTCCCCTCTGGGCAAGCAGGGGCTCTTCTACAAGAGCTACCAGATCGGCTACACCAGTGGTCGTGCTGCCAAGAACATGCTCTGTATCCAGGCACCAACATGGGAGGTCAACCCCACGGTGCCCGCAGGGACGTTTGAGTCTTCCTACCTCAAGGATGCCCGTGTGTTCGACACGGAGTTCGGGGCGAAGTTCACGGACAGGTCTTCAGGCTGGATCGAGGACAAGAGAGATCTCCTTGACTGTGTGACCCCATCGCTGAGACCCAAGCAGAAGGCCCGTCCTCGTGAGCCTCACTTCCTGGGACTCGATGTGGGTCTTGTAGGGGATGGTTCCGCTGTGGCTATCGGGCATGTGGATGATAATAAGAATGTCGTCCTGGATTTCATTGAACAGATCAAGGCTGGGGAAGGGCGGTTCGAGCACTTGGAGCGGTTGGAGTTCACGGATGTTGCGGACTGGGTTTATGACCTCTCCCGGAGGTTCTACATCTCGGAGGGGATCTTTGACCAGTGGGCAGGTATTCCCATGGAGCAGGCACTGGCTGCCCGCGGTCTCAAGCAGCTGAAGTCTGTGTTTTTCACGAAGCCCAAGAGCAGTGAGATATTCCAGAACTTCAAGAACATGATGTACGACAAACGGCTTTCACTGTTCAACTACCCTCTCAAAGAGGGGGAGGAACATTGTGACTACCTCAAGGAACTGCTGACCCTCCAGGCTGAATACCAGTCCAAGTACATCACGGTGGTGGCTGCTCCCAACACTCAAGGCATGCACGATGATATGTCCGATGCCCTTGTTCGTATGGTGTGGGTTGGTTCCCAGCACATGGGCAAGATGTTGGCGGTTGGCAATTACATCGGTGGGCAAATGGGTGGGAAGGGTCCGAGGCGTAGTTCACTCACGGATCGGATGGCCACCCGGCAGAAAGCTCTTTTGGGTGGGAGCCATCCAGATCGTCAGGTGCGTCGTAGCAAGAAAAACATCATGGGCATGCCCGTGGGTGCGACACGGGGTGTGAACCCCAGAACACGTCGGGGATAATAGACAATGCGGCAGTCACCCACCTCTCCAGTCAACGCACATCATCGGATGATGCTCTCTCTGCTCAAGGGCACAGTTTTCGCGCCTACCCCGGAGGAGTTGGAGAAGGTTTCCAGGGTGTTTGTGCGTGCTGGGGGCTCCTGGGAGCATTTGTTCAAGGGTGCTGTGAAGGACACGACACTCCTACGTAAGGTTTTGAAGATTGCCCGTAAGAAGGGTCTCCTAAGCAAAACGTCCAATTGGGCTGAGTGATGGGTATGGTCTTGGATACGTCTGAGAGGTTTCATACATGGCACGACTTCGCAAAGGCTCCTTGGCATCTCCCGCTGATAGGGAGATTCTGGGCCATGTGGCAGCAGCGGAGAGGGCCCTTCGCAAGGCTTTGGATGCTTGTGTCCTAGCTAAGAGGCAATCTCGGTCCCCAGGCAGCAATCTCCGTATGGCCCGCGTGATCAGAACACAGCGGGATCTACATCGGGTGATGGCGGCTCTGTCAAATGTGCATCGCATCGTACCCCTTCATGACATGGGCGAGCAGGATCCGGGTGAGCTGGATCGTGATCTCATGTCCCCAGAAGAGCGTGCAGCCTTTGATGCTGTGGAAGACCAGCGAGAGGACTTGTTGGCAGCAGTAGCAGAGAAGTTGACGGCAGCCTGGGAGAGTGCTGAATGACCAAGAACACACTTGAGAAACCTCCGTTCCCGGAGAAGGCCCCCACTTCACAGAAGCGATTGGCCTCTACCTCCATGTCAGAACCCCAGGAAGGTCGTGTAGTGGCCAAGGTGCGCCCGCGCCCCAAGGTCAAGACAGGAAAGCCCAAGCGGCTGGACAAGGTCGCTGCAATGCGGGTGGCCTCCTGTGGTGGCGGCGGTCTTTCAACCTCTGGCTCGGAAAGTGCCTCCTTCGGCAACTTCTACAGCCCAGAGCTGTCCACGGACTTCTTGGAGCTGGCACAGTCCAAGACTGAGCAGTGGGCCTACTACCGCTTCTTCTACAACGCCGATCCCTTTGTGGGACAAGCCATCGATCTCCATACGGAGCTGCCCCTCTCCCGTGTACGCTTGGACATCCCCGAGGCCAAGAGCCGTGAATTGGCGATGAAGTCCACCCGGTTCTGTAAGCACTGGGCGAAGGACATTCAGCTCTTGCGGAAGCTGTGGGGTGTGCTCCATGAGTATCACCTCATTGGGGTCGTCAACATCTACATCGAGGACAACAACCCGGAGATGCCGGAAGAGGTCCGAATCGAAAGGGTGCGGGAACTCCAGGAGGACGGCACCCTGGTAGAAGAGGAGCAGGAGCTGGAGGACGCTGACGAAAGGTCCGTGGCATGGCTCAAGAAGAACTACAAGGGTTGGACAGGGTTCCGTGTCATCCCCCCAGAGCAGGTGCATGTTGAGGGGTTCCCCTCCACAGATCTGAAGCTGGTGGAGATGATCCCCGATGCCAAGACCCGCAAGCTCGTCATGGCAGCAGACAGCGGGGACGCTCGTTCCGCATCCATCGTCAACACGATGGCTCCTGAGATCGTAGAAGCCGCACGCACAGGTCAGAATGTTCCCCTGAACACCGACCCAGATGCAGGCAGCTTCGTCCATGTCCTCGAAAACAAGAAGTGCCCCTACCAGGATGGTGGGCAGTCCATCTTGGAGCGGTGTATCCGCACCCTGGTGTTCTGGGACAAGCTCCGCCAGGCCAACACCTCCATCGCTTCCCGGCACATGACCCCTATTCGGGTTGTGTACGCAGAGGACATGGACATGGCCGACGTGGAGAACCTGCGTGACCAGGTGGACATGGCCCTGCAGGATCCCGATTTCTCCATCATCGCCAACTTCCAGATCACCTGGGACGAGATGGGGTCGGATCAGCGTCTGCTAGACCTGTCCAGTGAATACGAGTTCGTGCGGCAACAGCTGTTCGCGGGTTTGGGAGTCACGGAAGGTCTGCTCACAGGTGAGTCCAGCTACTCCGGTGACCGCATCCATCTGGATGTGATCAACACTCGGTACATGCTGCTCCGTGAGGTCATTCAGGAGTTCGTGGAAGAGCAGCTCCTGAAGCCGATGTGCAGGCGCATGGGCTTTATCGAGGAGGATGAGGACGGCCGTGATGTCGTCATCTACCCGAAGTTCAGCTTCACACGGTTGGCTCTGCGGGACAACGCGGACACTTTCGATGCCATGCTCAACCTCTACCAGAAGGGGAGCCTGGACATTGATGCCATCCTGGAACTGCTGAATATCGATCCGGTGGCCACGAAGGAGAAGCTGGACAGGGACAAGTTCACCCTGAACGATGCTGCCTTCAGCGAGGTGCTTCGAGGCATCTACGGTGAGGCAGGACGTGCATTGGCGGCAGATTCCGACGTGTTGGAGATCATTGCCAAGAACCTGGGGCTGAAATATGAGAAGCCCAAGGAAGAAGGCGGAAGGTACTAGGAGTAGACCATGACCGACAACCGTGAGACATTTGATGCCCTGTACGACCTGTACCAGAAAGGAGCACTGGACAGCGATCAAGTCCTGCAGGCGCTCGACATCGACCCCGAAGCCGTCAGGGGAAAGATGGTTCGGGGTGGGGATATTGATGCTCTGGCAGCGATAGACAAGTACATCGCGTCGTTGGAGAGCTAAGCCGCTCCCCCGTAGCTGCCGCTCATCAACCGTGCATGGTACTCCTGTGTGTACAGGTGGTAGGCTGCTTCATAGCCTGCGTTTTTGATCATCCGGAGCCCTTCCTCATCGGCTTCCCGTTCGTTGTTGGTACGGGCAATGATGTGGCCTGTCTCGTGGGCCAAGATCACCAACAGGTGTTCCTCTGTGAACCAGTCCTCTGACAGAATACGGCCGTCCACAACGATGATCGGGGTTTTGATATCCTCACCAAACAAGGCGCAGGCATAGGTGTGGTCAAAGCGGCTGGGCTCATCCCCTGGATCAATGACCAGGACAGGGATGCTCTTATCGAAGGGGCTCCACGGGGGGCATGTAATTGACACAGGGCCTCCTTTTTTACTAAGCGTGCCTCTACCTAATTGACTCAGGTATCAACCCATTCCCTGAGTTTCCGCCCAAAGAGCAGGGGCCACCGTGGGTCGGTATTTCCTCTATGGCTATGGGGGGTCAGAGGTTTAGAAGATGCCAAAGCCACTGCCAGCACAGACGGGTTCTCTAAAAACCGCTGCCGATGTAGGGACAGACACGGCGGAGATTTATGCAATCTCCCCGGAAATGCTCTACAGGGTTCTCCAACGCAAGACGTGGGAAGAGACTGCCCGTGGGGTGTGGGGTGACAGCGATCACGGGAACATGCCCGGCCAGTGGGAGAAGATGCAGAGGATCATCCGGGAACATGGCGGGGCAGTGTTCCAGACAGGCAGGGATGGCTATTTCGATGTGAAGGTGCATGGGGGGGTTTCCGAGGGAGGGGCTATGGCTCCCTATGGGACTCTCAGTACGGAACGTGTGGCCTCGATGCACAGGGAGGCACTACGGGCCCAGGAGATGCTCAAGTGGGTGGTGCAGCCCCTCTCCTTCCTCTCCAAGCACCACAAGGACTTCATCAACGGTCCTGTAGACGACGTGATGGATCAGGCGTTCCGCGAGATCGCCCCCCATGTGGTCAAGGCTGTGGGGGAGGCAGAGATCGATGCCGACGTGGATGAATTCCACGATGGGGCCATTCGGGGGAAGTGGGACTATGATCGTGAGCTTCTGTCAGACCCCCCTCGCAGAGAGACCGAGGACTTCATCGAGGGGTACACTTGGGGGTTCCAGCACCCTGACATGGTGGGCACCAGGGAGCTGCCTGCTCGGGTCAAGAAGCAGGTGGTCGAGGATGCCATCCAAGAATTCCGCCACAAGGTGACGGAGAAGGTTGTCCTGAAGGCACTCCGCTCTGTCTGGGGCAGAGTCAATCCCCTGGAGACATTCAGGACCATCATCCGCATGACCAAGAAGCACGGGTGGAAGCTCGGCCTGTTCATCGCCAGTGTGGAGATCCTGGAAACCTTCGTGATGCCCGCCGTGCTCATTCACATCACGGGTAATGCAGCTCTGGCGGTTACGGGTCAACTCCCCTTGAGCGAGATCCTGTACGCCATCATTTTCCCCATCATGTTCCGAGGGAAGGCCGTGGACACGTTCACACCTGACGGCCACCTGGACTGGTATGAAGCCTTGTATGGAATGGTGCGGGTGGCAGAGCGGACACCGCAGTCAAACAAACTTCAGGCGACGATGGCGGTTTTTGAGGATGTTGTGGGGAACGCTGCCCGGGCTACAGGTCACCTTGGGTGGACGCGAAAAGTCCTGTCGCCAGAGCAGCAGCAGAAAATGGTGGTGGACTTGAATGGCAGTGCTAGGAACCTGCTTCCTTTGCTCACTTTCAAGTTTGAGAATCCTGCTCAAGAGGCTGGGTACAAGAAGTATCTGAACAGGATGCGGAACTACCGCAAGATGGTGAAGTCCTTCACGGTTGTGAAGGACTGGGATGACGTTGTAGCTGTGTGCGACAAAATATCTACCAAGTCCAAGGGGGTCTGGGAGAAGGTGCGGGAGTATGGCAGGGAAGTTCAGGGCGTGCTTGACACCGTGGACACGGAGGTCCAGGGCTCCTTTGCTGTGGGGAAATTCCGGGTGATCCTGATGTCCTCCGCAAATGGTGTGTGGGATAACGAGATGCTGGAGCGCACCCGGCACGTGTTGCACAAGACCTCCCAGCTTATGGGCAAACACGGCATGGGGAAGCTCGCAGCAGGCAATGTCTGGGCGTACTCGTCACCCTCCATTCCAGGCAGGAGCAGTGTCGTTGCGTGGTATCGGATGGCAGACGATGCCTTGTGCCTTGCTTGTGGGTCCGGATGGTGGATGAGGCGCAGTATGGATGACATCCTCAAGACCCTGGTGCATGAGCTGGGGCATCGGGCCTATTTCAAGATCCTGGGTGGCAGCGGCCGTAAGGCGTGGGCTGACTTTTTCGAGCTGTCCCAGGAAGTCCCTGATGTGCAGGGTATGATCTCCCGCTGGGAGCGTTATGTGGAGGGCGCAGGCTCTGACCTGGAGGAATTCCGGCGTGGGCATCTGCAGCGGTATCTTCCCATTGTGAAGAAACGAGATGCCAAAGAGAAATACGACTCCTACCGCGGGTACCCCACCAAGACATCGATTTCGGGTCTGCAAGCCCTGAAGGACAAGGCCAACAGCATCAAGGTGTTCATGCACCCCGTGACGGTCTACTCTGCCTCCAACGAGGCAGAGCTGTTTGCTGAGGTGTTCTCCCATTACATCGTATATGGGCCACAGGCCATTGCACCCGTGGTGCAAGATCAATTCAAGAGGGCACTCCCCATGGCACGACTAGGCAAAGAAAAAATCCCCGGTGGCCTCTCGGAAGGCAAGGACACCAGCGACCTCGATCCCAAAGAGATGGCGATGGGGGTCAAGGTTGAAATGGAGCATACTGGAGATCCCGCCCTGGCAAAAGAGATCGCTTCTGATCACCTTGTGGAAATCTCCGACTACTACACTCGTCTGAAGAAGATGGAGGCTGAAGCCGAGAAGCCTGGCAAGAAGGCCGCTGCCCAGAATGGCAAGAGCACCGGCAACCGCAAGTCCGTGGGCTTCTTCATCCCTCTCCCCAAGGAGCTGGCGGCGCAGTATCCGAGCAGGGCTCCTGTGGACAAATCCGCACCCCATGTGACCTTGCTCTATGTGGGTGAAGTGACTGCAGCACGGGAGAAGGAATTCCTGGCTGTGGTGACCAAGGTGATGGCTTCGGAGCCTGGCCCCATCAAGGCTGCCATCGGAGGGGTGGACTACTTCCGGCAGCCTGACAAGGACCAGTCGGTAGCCATCCAGACGATCAAGTTCTCTCGGGACGTGGGCGAGATGAAGAAGCGTCTGAGGGGTGCCTTGGAGGATGCGGACTTCGTGGTGGAGGACTCGTTCCCCGGTGCCTACAGGAGCCACACGACCCTGGCCTACCTGGACGGTACGGACTCCGTGTATGAGGGGCCTGTGCCTGTGGGTTCCTGGGAGTTCGACAGTGTCCCTGTGTGGGGGTTGCCCTCCAACCATGACATTCCCCTGGGGGAGTGGACGCAAGAGGCCCCTGTCAACCGCACGGCTGCTCTGGTTGAGGCCTGGGGTTCAATTCTGTGCCGTGAGGTGTAGTAGATGCATCCCAACCACTACAGAGTCGCCCAGATGCACCTGGAAGCTACCAGCCACAAGAAGTCCATCGTCCTCATGACGTTCCTGGCAGACCTTGCCCGGAGCCTCGGGGTCGGTCGGCATGTCTACGTCGTGGGTGGGGCAGTGCGGAATTTCGTGATCGATGAGCCCATCAAGGACATCGATGTGGTCATCGACTCCCTGGCTCTCGGGGGAGGCAGGGACTCCGAGTGGTTCGCCAAGAAGGTCGTCAAGGCCATCCCCGTTCCCGTCAACATGGAGACCAACCAGTACGGTGTGGCCCTCCTCCATGTGAAGGGGGACTGGATTCTGGATGGGGACAACCTCAAGGGTGAGGACATCGAGATCGCCAACGCCCGCAAAGAGTCCTACGGCGGGGCCGAAGGGAAGGGCTACCGAGCCCCACATGGTAGAGCCCGCGACCATCGAGGAAGATGTGGTTCGAAGGGAATTCACCTTCAATTGTGTTGCGGGGGACACCCTTATCCCCACTGCGCAGGGCATTCTCCGAATCGATCAAATTGCTTCCCGTGAGGTTGGGGATCAACAGGACATTCAAATCATGGTGGCAGGGCAGGAGGGTCCTGCTGAAGCTGTGGGGTGGCAGTACAGTGGGTTTGCTCCTACCTTGAGGGTAACAACGGGGTGGGGTCACACCCTCTCCTGTACGCATCACCATCCATTTCTGGTCCTTCGGGGGCATGGCCATGAGTGGATACAGGCGGATCAGCTTGATGAGGGGGATCTGCTTTGTGTGCCTGTGCAGCAAATGATCCGTAGTACCTCATTGATCCTGGGGTTACCTGATCCTCCGAAACCCCGGACAGGTAAACTCAAGGAGGGGGTGGTAAAACCTGATGTGATGACACCTGAGCTGGCATTCGTGATCGGGTGTGTGGTGGCCGAAGGATCAAACACCCCTACTCGGGTCTCTTTCAGCAATTCAGACCCCGCTTTCATTTCCCGGTATATCGAGTGCTTCAACGCTGTGTTCGGGTTCGTGCCCTCACGGAACAAGGTGGTTGAGAAGGGTTCTGTCCGTACCCTGCGAGGTGTGGATTTTGTCGCCACTGCTGATGGTTACGACATCCTCGCTAACAGCAAGGCTGTGGTAGGATGGCTGCAAGACCTCGGCCTTTATTGCGGGGGATCCAAGGGGGGGAAATCTGCATCCCACCACAAGGTTGTGCCGTGGTCTATCCTCCAAGCCGACGAACAGAGCCAACGAGCGTTCCTTGCAGCTTATCTGGAGGGGGATGGGTGTCTCCACCACACGGGTCGCATCACATACTGTTCGGCATCTCATCAGGTGCGACAGCAGTTGCAGGTGCTTCTGGGCTCCCACGGCATCTTGTCCAAGGTTAAGGACAGGTTCGTGTACATCAATGCTGTGGATTCCTCGCGGCTATGGGAGAAGATTCATCCGTGGATGGTCACCAAGAAATTCGACTACACAGGCCGCGTGTTCAAGAGCCGCAACCGTTATGGCATTCCAGTGGACTACATTGCAGGGTTCCTCTCGGGCCGTAGACAGGCATCAGCGGGTAAGGCAGGGGTCGCCTACACAACAGATTCCGGGGATGCACAACCCCTTCGTGGGATGCACGACCCTGTCCGGTTAGTTCGCCGTCTTCTCCATGACGCATATGCTCGCGGGGATTTCAACGATTTCCTGGATGGTCTTAGGGTCATTAGTCCCAAGGAACACCTCAATCTCCAACGGTTGTTTGATCTCAGCTACCAATATGTAGAGGTCACCTCTGTAGAAGATGCGGGCAAACAGGATGTATTCGACATCTCGATGGAAGAGGGGATGGAACCTGCATTTGTGGCGAATGGGGTGGTAGTACACAACACCCTCATGTGGCGGCTGCACGACCTGGCCCGAGGGCCGGACAAGGCAGAGATCATTGACCTCACCGGGTGCGGTCTGCGGGATTTGAAGAACCGCGAGCTGCGGTGCCCCTCGGACCCCGACAAGACCTTCTCGGATGACCCGACACGGCTGCTCCGTGTGGTCAAGTTCACCACGAAGTACGGGATCAAGATTCCTGCTGACGTGAAGGCTTCCATCAAGCGGAATGCCCCCAAGCTGCGGAAGGCACCTCACAGTGCCCTGTCCAACCTGCTGATCAACACCGTGCTGGTGGAGCCATACGCCAAAAAGGCTCTCCATCAGATGAAGGACTTGGGTCTGCTGGACGTGCTGGCAGACATGGTGCGAGAGGTGAAGCCTTTCAGGGAGGCACTGCAGAGCTGGGTGTCCAACCAGCGGGTGCTCCTGATGTTCGACATCATGGACGTGGGGCTTCCCATGAACACCCCCATCGGGTGGCTGGACAAGGACCAGCAGAAGCGTCTGCGGGAGATCGCCCTTGGGATGGAGCCTGGTGAGGCCACGAAGTTCCTGGCTGTTTTGAAGCAGACTGGAAAGCTCTGGGGGGACAAGACCTTCTTCCACACCCTGGCTCAAGAGATGGGTGTAGAGCGGACTGGGATGGCAGTGTTCGGCAAGGCTCTTCAGGAAGTCGCCCGTGACATCATTCTGTTTGACCCGACTCTGGCGTGGAAGCCCAAGGATATGCGGCAGTGGGCCCGTGAGCGGATGCGGGAAAAGCGGTTCTAGGTCCCCCGCCGAACAAATTGTGTTTTCGTGGGTGGGCTTCTGGCTGTCCGAGCGTAGTAGGTTTGTGCGTCTACCTACCACGGAGTGACCTTCATGCAGCCTTCCCCCCACAGCGTAGCCCAGCAGCATCGCAAGCTCCTGTCCAAGCTGGACGTGTCTGCCGACACCCTGGAAGCACAGCTCCAGGATCTGATCGACGGCGTCGAAGACCTGGATGAGGCTTCCAAGTCCCTGGGGTTCGATCTCCGTGAACTCCCCAAGCTGCTGAAGGAGCACAAGCACTCCGACGACGCGTACCACCGTGGTGAGACCATCATGGAGCACATGCGGTGGGTGCTGGAGGATGTGGAGGCAGTCACCGTTGGGATGGATGAGCCCCGGCGTCGGATTCTGCGTGTGGTGGCTCTCCTGCACGACGTGGGCAAGGCATGCACCTACGCCTGGGACGGCGAGAGGTGCAAGGCGACCTTCCACAACCACGACAAGAAGTCTGTGGAGATCGCCAAGGTGCTCCTGGCTCGGTTCGATGAAGATGTGGAGGACTACAAGCAGCATATCCTCGACATCGTGGCCAACCACGACAAGTTCTTCCAGCTGGGTGATGTGCGCCCCCTCAACGGCGGCACCAAGTACCTGCGGAAGTTCACGGAGAAGGCAGTCAGCGTGGGTGAGCAGCTGGAGAACCTTGCGATGTTCGCCCGTGCGGACAGCTCCCGTGCCCGCACCATCCAGCAGACCCTGGACGAGATCCGTCTCGTCATGGCTGATGTGGTGGAGTACCGGGCCAAGGCCGAGCAGCAGAAGCTGGAGAAAGAAGAGGCAGCCATCAAGCTCCAGGAGAACATCGTCAAGTACCACGATGAGATCGCCGCTCTGGTGGATGCTGTCGTGCCTGGGCTGTCCAGCGAGCTTCCCGACATCAAGGCAGTGAACAAGGGGCTCGGTACTGCTCGGGAGTACAGGGTGCTCAAGCAGCTGCAGGCTATCCTCACTCGCTAGCCTGTCTATACCTCCGGGTGTGTGACACCTGGAGTAGTTGATGCCCCGCGTAGCTGGAATCTTCGAGGCACCCCCCGCCATGCTCAAGTCATTCTTGGGCTGGGCGGTGCCTTTGTATGCGGGGCACGTGCTGGCCCAGACAGAAGCCCGCCTTCAGCTCCTGCGGAACCAAGAACAAATCTACTTGGATGCCGTGAAGGAGATGGAGCGCACCCAGCGGAATCTGGAACATATTGTGGATGCTTTGGAGGTGGGTGGGGAATTCACTTTCCACACCTACAGAGTGCTGCCGAGTGGGAAGCTCTACTCGTTTATCCACGGGGCTCAGCGTCGTCTTGATGGGATTCCTGATTCAACGGGGAAGCCTGTACGGTTCTATGCGGTAGGGAAGGGCAGGAAGCGGCTGAAGTACCCCCGCTGGAGTAACAACACTCGCAAGAATGCCCTGTACTACTTGAGGGGTGATTTGCAGAGCGGCCTCGCTTTCATGGAGGCGGGGATCACGCAGTTCCGTGAGAGGGGGGACGACCCCGGCTCGGCTTTGGTAGACAATATTCTTCTTCGGCGTGAGTGCCTCAAGCACACATCCAAGGCCAAGGAATACGCCACTAAGACCAAGCGCAAGCTCCCCGTAAATCTCTCTGGGTGGAGGTATGCTCAGGCCACAGCCAAGGAACTGGCTGCAATCGAGTACAAGAACATCACGGTGATTCTGGACTTCAAGGGGCACAGCACTCGTGGTGGTATTTGGAGGCCCGGCCAGAAAGAGTTGCAGGTGGACGTGCTCCACCCCATCCCCTTGACGGTAGCCGAGTTCCGGGTGGGTCTGGAAAGCATCCAGGAAGTAGCCCGTCATGAGCTACAGCATGTAGGTCAATTCCTGCTGAAAGAGCTGCGGGGTTTGGGGGAGATTGGTGGTATCCCAGGTGCTTCCGTGCGGGACACCTCTCGGGATGTGTATGGGTTCCCGGCAGATCCCAAGTATGTGCGCCGCCAAGACGAACATGAGCTTCGAGATGTGGAGTTCTACACGGACCTCGCGGACGAGGTTCCCAATTTCATGCGGGCTATCCGCAAGGTCTCTCCTGAGGATCAGCAGGTGGCTTTCCGCACTTGGACAGGGTTGCAAAAATGGGAACGTACCATGAGCCCCAAGGTGGGGGAGAGCACCTTCTTCCGCAGGTTGCACACATGGAACAAGGCAAAATGGGTGAGAGCTGTGGGTGAATTCCTGAAGGCCGTTGAGAAGAAAGGCTACCGAGCCCCCTCAGCCTTCCGTGTGGCCTCCCGTCACGTGGCATCGTATTTCAGCATCGGGGACCATGTCCTCTTTGGGAAGTACAAGAACAAGAAGGGCAAAGTCATTGCTGCCTACCTGGATGAGAAGGGTCACCCCGTGGTGGAGATTGAGCCTGTCCCCAAGGGCAGGAAGCAGAACAAGATCGTCCAGCTCTACCGCATTTGGCATGCACCCGCGTCCCCCAAGATGGCCAACCAAGACTGGTCCCGACCCTCTGCTGTGCGCGTAGCCCAGGCTCGCGATGAGGGCTCCAAGGATTTCTTCGACAACCCCATGCGGTCATCGGTGAGGGACTTTGCCCTGTCCAATGCCATCACCAACGAGCCGGCTGTGGCTCAGCAGTCCCTGGATGATGGGCTCATCACAGAGACTGAAGAAGAGCGGGTGGATGACGCCCCTCTCACCCCATCGGAATCGGTACAGGAGCCTGGTGGGAAAGAGTTCTCTACCCTGGCGCAGTACCTGATCGAGACCGACACCCCCACCGTAGAGCCCGTGTCCCAGGGGTTTGCCGATATTCCTAAGTCCAAGAACTTGGCGGAGGAGGGGTAGATGGCTTCCATTACAGGCTCCTTGAGCAATGACGTAGAGCTGATGTTCCCAGGGGACAGGTTCCCCGTTTCGGCAGGCCCCACCATGATCGCCAATGGTTGGCGTGGAGGCATCTGGGTCATGTATGTCACCTCCGCCCTGGGTGATTTCGTGGTGGAGACCAGCGATGGCACAATGACCTGTGGGTTCCTCCTGTTCCAGAGTGAGCAGTACCCCGCGACCCACATCCTGGAAGGCTCCCCCGGCAACTGGCTGGCTGGCCAGCCACGGAGCTGTCAGGCAACCAGTGTGGTCACCCTGATCAGTGGTGGCACCCGTGCCTATTTCCGCAGATACGAGACCATCGCTCTCGCTGCTGGCACCAGGTCAGGTGGGCCAATCACCTATGCGCTGCAGGACACGTTGAAGGTGTCCGAGAACGGGTTGCTCTGCAATGACTCTGATGCCGCCTTGGCAGCGGCGGGTATTGCCACTCCTGTCGTGGTCGGCATTGTGAGTGCAACACCCTCCACAGCCAATGAGGTCCGCCTAGGGGCGGACGTTAAGTACTGATGCCCTCTGCTCCCACCCGCGTTGCAGGACGGTTCCTGGAGGCCACCAGGCCCGTGTGCAGGACCAAGGAGGGGTGGGACATCACGTTCAAGGTACTTGTTGATGACCCCCATGATCAGATGGGGGTGAAGAAGGGGCACAAGAACCAGCGGGTGGTGGCTTTCATAGAGGGGCAGGAAGTGGGCTACCTCAAGTGGTCCTACATCCCCGAGCAGGTGTGGGAGCGCCGCTACCCTACGGTGTGGCACTACAGGCGTGATTTTGTAGGGTCCTGGTACGACGCAGAAGGCCAGGACTTGAATGATCTGGAGACCCTCTGGACACTACTGTTCCAGCATCCCCGCTACTACGGCGAGCCCCGTGAGAAGCCTGACGTGCGGGGCATGAAGAGGGACATCAAGCGGTATCTCAAACAGCACCCACAGCTCTCTCCAGCATATGTCAAGTCACGGGAGTTCTGGGTAGATCGGCCCCTGGTCACATATGTGCATGTGGAACCAGCTTGGAGACGACACAAGGTAGGGCTTGCCCTTTACACATACGCAGCACGGTGGTTGGCGAAGAAGGGTTTTCCTCTCTATGGGGACACTCTCCAGACAGCAGATGCCAAGGGGGTTTGGAAGAAGATGCGGAAGCTCAAGCGTATTCCCGTGAAGAACACGGAGTTCGAGCATGGCGGCAAACCTCGTGATCGGATTGATTATCGTCGCGTTGCCTCCCGGTTCATCTCCAAGCACGCGTGCATCATCGCAGTTGGTGACTGGGAGGGGAGCCGTTGTCTACTGAAGGTGCGGGATCGGAACTACCGTCCTGACCTGGACGTGATCCACAAGGTCAAGGCCGGGGTGGAGCTGCTCTATGTCCACGACAAGAAGACGGGCTGGGTAGAGGGGCTGAATGAACACGGGATCGGGATCGTGAACACCTCCCTCCTGGTGATCCGGGATGAGAACGAGGTTGACCTGACCACCTCGGAGGGGAAGAAGCTCAAGGACGGCACTCGTATCCGTGAGGCTCTGACCAAGAAGACCCTGGATGATGCGGTGGACTCCATCTGCAACTACGAGGGTGGGCTCATGGGCCACACCTTCCTCAGTGATGGGGAGACCACCATCGTTGTGGAGCACACCATCAAGCACGATTGCAAGACCACGGTGCTCACGGGGGCAGATGTTGTTGTCCGAACGAACCATGGTGTCTCCCATGAGGACGCCGGGTACACAGACGGGAAGGACGCGGAGTCCTCTCACAAGCGGTCTGATGATGCAGAAGCTGCGCTCTCTGGGGTCAAGAAGATCGAGGATTTGGCTCCTACCTTGATGGAGGCTCGGGGTCGGAAGAAGGACCCCAACAACATGGTGCGGAACACCGCCAACATGCGTACCACGTCCCAGATGCTGCTCGACCTGGACAACCTGACATTGTACCTCTACCTGATCCCAGGGAAGGTGCAGTGGAAGGGGTACGTGAACAAGATGCCCAAGGGTCGGAAGCCGAAGCTCAAGCTTCAGGTGCTCCGGTACAAGGACGGGGACAGCCTTGATCTCGAACCAGTCCTGAAACAGGCCCACGTGGAGCCCATGGTGCAGATGGAAGACCATGGCTCTGATGAGGTGATATTCTACCTGAGGGACAGGAACACCGATAAGGTGTTGGCCGACCTCATCCTCACCGCTATGGATCCCCCCGGCTACTGGTTCGTGGGTCATTCCGGAGCCCTTGTGCGGGGACAGGGGTATGGCACCGAGCTGTACATGGCTGCCATCAAGTACGCCACGGAACAGGGACACGGGGTGGTGTCCGATGAGGAAGCCATTGCCTCAGCCAAGGCAGCACGCAGGTATGTGCGGCGACGCGGGGTGCATTTTCAGGACGGCTCCGTGTACAAGACACGCAGATCCTTCCTGACCTTCTGCCTGGGGTATCCAGAGGAGGAGGATGCTCACGACATCAGGGACGCGGTGGTGATGACCTCTCGCAAGGGTGCTGCCTACCCCTCGGAGAGATGATGCCCACTCTGACCCCTACCGGGCAGTCCGCCATGATGGATGGTGTTGTGTGGCTGGGTGATGTGCGGAAAGACCTCTTCATCCACTTCACCACACAGGAGAGGGCGGATCAGATCCTGGCAGCAGGCAAGCTCCTGATGAACCCTCCCTACAAGAAGTTCGGGACGGATGCCGTCAACGCAGTCTCCCTCAAGTGGGGGTGGTGGTCACCTGGGGTGCAGATGAAGCACCTGGGTTCCAAGGCTGACCTTGTGGGGATCGTGTTCCAGACATCCGTGGTCCCCGAGCGGGGGTATGTGGAAGAGATCATCTGGAAGCGGGACGTACCCCTCAGGGGTGCCAAGGTGGTGCCTTTGTCCCAGGGTGCCTCGATGCTCCGGCGCACCCCAGAGCGCATCGCGGAAGACGACATGGTGGTCTACAAGGAATCCCAGCTCCGTACAGCCGGGCTGGAGGTTGCCTGGGGGATGTGCTGTCGCGGTAATCCCTCTATTTAGTCACCGCTGGTAGAGGAACCCTATGCCCACTGTCGATAAAGTAGCTGCCCGTTGGCTGGAAGCGCGCCAGGATCCCCTGGACGAGAAGTACATCCAGAAGCTCCGCAAGGAGTTCCTGATGCTCCTTCGGAACGCGGACAGGGCCAAGACTTTCGACACCCCCACAGCGGAGAAGTACCGCAAGGCTGTGGTTCGGTGGCGGGAGATGTTCGAGCTTTATGGGGGGCAGATTCGGGAGGACCTGAAGGGTAGAGAGCGTGCAGCCAAGAGCGGTTATGGGAAGAACACCAAGGCCAATGAACAGTGGGCACATTGGTATCTGGAACACATGAAGCCTTTCTGGGAAATGCACTATGAGCTGGGTAATGTTCCCGCGGTGCCAGACCTGCGCGCTGGTACTTCAGGAGGGCCTTTCGAAGACCCCGAGGTGGTGGAGGCCCGGCTTGTAGATTTTTATGAGACGCGCTATCCAGAGAGGGATGCCAAGAGGGAGGTTGAGCGGTATCTCTGGAGTTCCCCGCTCTGGACACGGAAGCAGGCAGAGGCGGATTCTCTGGAGCGTTGGGCGGAAATCACTCGCAAGTGGGCTGCACGGGCTCGGAGCAAGGCTCGTGCAACGTGGAAGTATCTCACTGATCTGGGCAACTGGGCTGCAGAGTCCGGTGGGGGTGGGGAGGCCATTGCATTGACCACGACCCAGGATGAGAGGGTGAGCCTGGAAGGTTTCTCCCTGCTTTTCCGGGGGTTCGATGATGCTGGCTCGAACCAGGAGTATTTGGAGGCACTGAAGGCAGCCCTGGCCAAGTACAAGCAGAAGGCACGTAAGCACCTGCCTCTTCTTCTGAAGAAACAACTCCCATTCGTGGTGAACTGGTCCTGGGCCAAAGACCATGGAAGCGCCGCCGCCACCTACAACGGCGACCACATCGAGATCACTCCTTGGGGGTTGACTTCCAACACTGACAACATGGTGCGGACATTGGCTCATGAGATGGGCCACCACCTCTACGACATCCTGGGTCGGGAGAAGCAGCACTTCTGGGAAAGTGCCCTCCGTGGGGACTACAAGAAGCTGGATTTGCGGCATGCAGTCAAGGTCATGAAGTCTGTGGGGGCTAGCACCACCATCAGTGACAAGCTGGCTCAGAAGGACCCCATCCTCTATCTGCAGTTGGGCACCCTCCTGAACCATCATGGCTACAAGGGTTTGGACTTGTTCGGGCTGAAATCCATTGAGGAGTATTTGGCAGATCCGGAGAACAGTCCCATTGTTATAGTGCCTGCCTCTCCAATCTCAGCGTATGCGGGAACGAGTGCCTCAGAGGCTTTCTGTGAGGCTGTCGGGCACCTGGTGGCCTACGGCAAGAACCGGCTGCCTGACAAGGTGTTGGGTTGGATGAAGATCATGCTTCCCCATGTGAAGTTCGGGGCAGAGCGGCTTGGCCCCAACACCCCGCTGATGGAACACGGCAAGGTCAAGGTCAAGTACCGGGTGAAGAGCAGTGGCAAGGGCGTCGCTGTGACGGTCTATTATGGCCGTGGGAAAATTGGTGGGATGAATGCTTTTGTCACCAAATACCCCGAACGGGATTACTGCGGAGATGACGTTTGGAAGCTCCTGAAGAAGTACCCACAGGTTGAGGACACCAGCCGTGGTAGGTGGACACCAAATGGCGGGGAAGAGCGCACCAACACGAGGGGTCTCCAAGTCTACAAGGCATTCCTCACCGATGAAAGCAAGCAGGGGTTGGGCATTGGCAGGGCGATGTACCTGGCGATGATGGCGGAGTGGTTCGATAAGGTTGGGCCCTTCCTGTTCATGCCTATGGTCTGTGGGTTGGGTACATCGGGGACATCTGCCGCAGCTTTCCGTGTGTGGAAGTCTCTGGCACGGGATTTCCCCTCCAGCGGCAATGTGATTGCAGTGCTTCGGCGTCCTCGGTTGCCTTCCCCCTCCAAGGTAGCACACAGGTTCATGGGAGATTCTTCTCTTCACCCTGTGAGGGGTATCTCCACGCATGACGGGGACGGGCGTCCTCTGCGGCAGCCCTCTGGTTTGTTGCGTATGATGCCTGACTATGGAGAGGGCGGAGCCAATCTCCCTCGTGGGAATCCTGGTGAGGTCGAAGAGGTGTGCGAGGAACTGCAGGCTATGGGGATGCGGGTGGCAGCATATGATCTGATTACAGACCTCATGCCTAAAGAGATGGACACATTCAGAATCGGACCTTTGCACATCAGTATTTCTCCTGGGTATGACAAGTTCCAACGCCTGTTCACCCGGCAGATGGCTGCTGCCCTCCAGCAGCACAAGAAGCTCCTCCCAGAAATGCAAATCCGAGCAGCAAATGTGGTGCTTGTACACTCCCGAGGTTGGGGTGAGGATCTGGCGGGCGACTATGACGACGGGACGATCCGGATCCTATTCAAGAACAGCCCTGCCGCTGTGGAGACCGCCTTGCACGAGATCGGGCATCAGCTGTGGGATCACAACAGTGGTTTGCGGAGCCAGTGGCGTATTTTTGACTCGGTTGCATGGGATACCAAGGGGTATCGGATCAATGCTGTAGCTTCGGAGAGCATGGAGGAGCACTTCTGCGAGGCATACGCCCTTGTGGTGGGTGGTTCTCTCCGGGGTTGGCGGAAGGAGGCTATTCTGATGGCTATCGAAGGAAAGACCCACCCCAGGATGCAGGCATCCAGAGTGGCCACACGGTTGGCGGATCGGTTCCTCAGTGCAGCAGCCAAGTACCAGAAGAAGAAGGAAGTCCCCAAGGCTGATGGCAAGGGGACCATGACCGTCTACGAGTACAGCGACGGGCAGGTTCAGCACCGGAACCGGGAGAAGGCCGAGCGCGTAGAGAAACTACGGGGGAACCTCGACAAGCTCCGTGGCCAGGTGAAGAAAGACCTCAAGTCCAAGGACCCAAGCACAAGGCTCAGTGCTTTGGCTGTGGGGCTCATGAACGACACCTACGAGCGTGTAGGCAATGCAGGCTCCGCCAAGGAAGGACACTTCGGTGTCACCGTGTGGCAGGCCCAGCATGTAACCCTGGGCAAGGGGAAGGCCACCTTCAGCTATGTAGGCAAGAGCGGGGTCAAGCAGAAGAAGGTCACCTCCGACAAGGCTTTGATCTCTGTGCTGCGTGAAGCCATGAAGGGGAAGTCCGGTACGGATAATGTGTTCTCACTGGACGATGTTTCCGTGGGTGCTAGCGGGGTGAACGAGTACCTCAAGCAGTTCAACATCACCGCGAAGGACATCCGAGGGCTGCATGCCAACAGGGAGATGCAGACCCGGCTCAAGAGCGTTCGTTCCAAGGGCGGCAAGCTCCCAGCTGACAAGAAAAAGCGGGATGAGAAGCTCAAGGCGGAGTTCAAGAAGGCTCTGGAGGGAGCTGCAGAGGCTGTGGGCCATGAGCCCACTACCCTGAAGGGTCAGTACCTCGTGCCTGGGTTGGAGGACAGCTACATCAAGGACGGCACTGTGATGGACAAGCTGCACAAGAAGGCTCGTGTGGCACTTCCCCCAAGCAAGTGGGTGGATGCGGTGTCTACGGAGCTGGACAGGGCTCAGAAGGAACAGGTCTGGACCGTTTACCACATGACCTATGCGACTATCGGAGAACACATTGGGAGCTTGGGGCAGCTCCTGTCCAAGTACAAGCTCCTGTGGTTGATGGATGTCGATGGTGACCAGGAGATCGATGCCTTCATCGCCTACAAGAAGACTCCTTTTGGCTACAAGATCGCCCTGGGAGGAACAGACGGCACCAGGGCTGCTGTGAGGGCATTTGTGCGGAAGCACCAAGAGTTGATGGTGCGTCCAGGGTGGTATGCAGAGGCATCCGGCAAGCCCGATAAGCTGATGTCCAAGATGGGCCTGCGCCCTCTGGAAGATGAGAGTGCTGTGCGTGGGGTACTGGTAGGCAAGGACATCGAGTGGGGGCAGGATGGTTGGTACACCCGAACCCTGGGTGGTCTTGGGAAGGTTAAGAAGCGGATGTACGGACACCCCATAGTGAGGGGTCGTGCGCTCATGGCCTCCGATGTGGAGTGGGAAGACCTCACAGGGAGGACGCTTACGGGTGAGGTGGTAGACACGGACTCCAACGTGTGGATCGTGGCAGATGCCACTGGCAGAGAGCATCACCTGGAAGATGGGTGGGACTTTGTGCGGAGGGTGGCAACCAAGACCCCCGCAGAGCGTGAGGATGCAGAGGTGGAGCGGCTCAGTCGCAAGGAGCCCAAAGTCAAACCTCCCCGCAAGGATCTCCGCAGGCAGCGTATGGAAGTGGATCAGGAAGACGATCCCGACATGAAACAGGACAAAAAGAATCAGTCCCACAATTACAAGGACATAGGGGCAAGCGTGCTTTCTGTGCTGGAACGACAGTACAAATTCAGCGCCTGGACGGTATGGTAGGGAGTTTCCCACAACCCCCACTGAGTTTCCCCTGGGCTGTCCAAGTTTCGACATACGGGAATTTCAGGGGTTTTTAGGCAAATAGTCTGTCTATACCCTCCCCTTATGAGCGACAGGCAGACTCCCAAGTGATCTGTCTTGCGCCGCTACAGACAGTCTCACTACAACCCCAGCAACAGGAGTCGCCCCATGGCCAGGATTACACGCCGAGGTGCCCGCAACGTCACGCTGGATCTCGACAAGATCGCTTCTCTGTTCCAGGATCACCACGAGCTGATGGGCATCCCCCAGAAGATCGCTGCTGATTTCGCATATCGCTGTGACCTCATCTCCGACCATGTGGAGAGGCATGTCCTCGCCATGGAGAAGTCCGCAAGCGAAGAGGAAGAGGGAAAGGAAGCAACTGAGGCCGAGAAGCCTCAGACCCAGATCGATGATGATCCCGCATCCGACGACCAGAACAAGCCCGAGCACTACTACCACGGGAAGAACGCCGAGGACGAGACCGGACTTTCGGTCGAGCCTACTGGCGGCTTTGACCCCAATGAGATCGCTGACAAGAAAAGCGGTCCCCTTGAGGCACCTCCCGCAGAGGAAGGCGTCGAAGGCCACTTCACCCAGGTTAACTTCCAGCAGCTTTGCGACAAGGAAGAAGGCCCCGGTGTCGGAACCCAGGTCGACAAGTTCGCCGCCGAAGAAGCTGTACTTGCCGCCATGCTGGAAGAAGAAGGCATGACTGGCAAGGCCGCTGGCGACGACGATGACGAAGATGAGGAAGAGGACTCCGATGAGGATGTCGAGAAGGAAGCCTCCGAGACGGAAGCCTCCGAGACGGAAGCCTCTACCGAGACCTTCCACGGCTACAACCTTTTCGCATAGGGGATCACCTTGACCCATTCCCGTACCGCCGTGAACTACCAGGAGCGTGCAGCTGAATTTGCTGTGGGTGAAGAGGTGGAGACCGTCAACGGTACGCATGGGCGCATTGTGGCCCTCTGGCCTGCCATTGGCATGGCTGATGTGGAGTTCCCCAACGGGAGCCGTCGTATCCCTGTAGAAGAGATGTACCGGGCTCCTGGTAGCTGGGTAGCCTCTCCCCAGGGCGAGACTGTTCCAGGGGGACTCCCCACCGTTTCTGTTCCTGGTGGCTCTGTCGCTCCTATCCCCCCTCCCGTCAAGAAGACCGCTTCCCCACAGTCCCAAGAGCGCGTTGCTCGGGCTTTTGTGAAGAGGGCTCTCTACTGGGCAGGGAAGGACAGGCAGTACAGGGCTTCTGGTGATGAGGTCGATTCAGGACTCTACTGCTGCCCCAAGTGCAAGGCACGGGGGGAAGAAATCCCAATGAGACGTGCGATCTACAAGCGGCGCAATGGTTGTAGTGATCGGCTCTTGGGATGTCCCTCCTGCATGTTCTTGATCAAGCGGTCGGATGTCCTGAATGACCCCACATACCAGGTAGAGGTTGTCTGATGGCGTTCCTTCGCACAGCCTCCGCCTTGGTAGTACAGCCATCCATCAGCCCCAAGGGCTGGGGGAGGGTTCGTACAGCTTCCAAGGTAGAGGGAGCACCCTCCAAGAATCTGTCGGCACAAGCCAGCGAGATTCTCGGCACAGATTTTGACCCGTCCAAGTACCTGCTGACCCATTGCACCATCGTCGCCTCCGTGAATGTCGAGTCTGTCCCCAACGTGAAGTTGGGTTCTCTCACAGAGGATGGTCACAAGGTCAACCGCAAGTACGTTGACTACCGTGTCAGCTCCGACACGGACAAGTACATCAACAACAACCTGGACTGCTTCGGGCGGGACGTGCTGCTGGACAGCTACTCCACGTTCATCGGGGCACAGAACTATCAGGAACATGTTCAGGTCGAAGCCATGTCCAAGGGCCGCATCATCGATGCCGTAGCCCGTGACATTGGCGACTCCATCTATGTCGATATCCTGGTGGCCACGGATCGGAAGCATACCGAGCTGGTCAAGGATATCGAAGCAGGCAAACTCGGCACACTCTCCATGGGTTGCAGTGTAGATGAGACCATCTGCACCAAGTGCGGCAACGTCGCCGTGGACGAGACCGAGCTTTGCCATCATGTCCGCTACGAGAAGGGCAACATCTTCTATGACGACAAGGGGCATCAGCACCGTGTCGCGGAGCTGTGCGGACACCCCTCTATCGAGCCCCATGGTGGAGTGACCTTCATCGAGGCTTCCTGGGTTGCAGCACCCGCTTTCACTGGCGCGGTCTTGCGGAACATCATCCACCCCGGCGATCTGACAGACAAGCAGGCTTCCCGAATCCAGGAAATCCTGAACACCCCTCCCTGTGACTGGACTGACAGCTGTGGTATCGCCAAGGCTGCCTCCGAGACCACGAGTGAGCGGGTTGTCGGCAAGGTCGCAAATCCTGCTGTTCAACACACCCTGGTCCTTGACCCCCATCGTCAGGCAGGCACCCCCGTGGATGCTTTCAACTTCGATGAGCCGGGCGGTGACGAAGGCGGCGGTGACGAAGGCGGCGGTGAAGAGGCTGAGAAGCCCAAGGAAGAGAGCCCTCTGCACCAACTAGAGGATGATGTCCTCCATGAGGTAGTGGACAGGGTCAAGACCCGTGTCCGTGAGGACTTGGAGCGGGACAAGGATAAGGATGCCCCTGTAGTGGCTCCCACCTTTGCTCCTAACGATACTCTCATCAAGGAAGCTCGTAAGAAAGCAGCACGCTCTTTGCAGCGTGTCCGTGTTGCGGCAGCCAAGCAAGCCTACAGGCAGGCATATTGGGCAGCCACAGCTACGTTGACGAAGACTGCTACTTCCGATGCAGACCTTGTGAACAGTGTGGCAGTACTGGACGGCAACTTTGGGATTAACGTCCCTGTGGATGTCTACCAGGCAGCCCTTTCGGTCGGTTCTGCCGATAACTACCCTACTGTGGGGAAATTCCTGACCGCGTGTAAGAGCACGGTGAGGCGTCCTATCAGTCTCCAGGATGCCAAGGCGTTCATCCGCCTCGGTAAAATCCTATCCCACGCGGAGGCAGTTTCCTCCGTTTGCCTACCCCCAAAAAGCAGGAGTGTGTGATGAGCACGCGTAACCGCATGACGTGGGACGGTGAGGAAAAGCGCGCCTCCCTCCCGGTCGAAGAAGCCGACAAGAGGGCATCCGCCCCCCCCGCCGTCCCCATGGACCCTGACCACCCCGCCGCCAAGCCCGACCCCGATGAGCATCACTACGAGAATGGTGACACCTCCTCATGGGCCGAAGACCCGACGACTGGTCCCTACCCCAACAGCGAGGCCCCCGCGGTTCCCACCGATACGGGCCACCCCGCTGCCAAGCAGGCTGCTGACATTCGTGTCGCCGCTGAGAAGAAGGCTGCCAAGTGCATCCGCATCGCGCAGACCCTTCTCGTTGGCTTGGATGTCCCCACCATCGAAGACCAGGCCCTTGAGCTGATGGATCTCCCCGATGTCTCCCTGGACGCTACCCTCCGCCGGATGGAAGCTGCCCATGAGGACGAGGAAGTCCTGCTCCGCAAGATGCTGGCTGGTGATGAGGATGAGGAAGAGGAAGAGGGCAAGGAAGCCACCGATGTGGAAGCAGCCGATGAGTCCGACAAGGACGCCTCGACTGACCGCATGGCCGAAGTCCTGACCGCTCTCCGCGACCTCCAGGGTCAGCTCGACACCCTCCGCAACCCCGTGGTCGCTGGCGAAGACGCCGATGACGATGAGGATGAGGATGGGGACAAGGCTGCCGAAGTCGTGGAAGAGGACGAAGAGGAAGTCCTCTTGGCCCAGATGTTGGCGGAGCTGGACTCCGGCTGCGAAGGCTGCAACGAGAACGCCATGGAAGAGGAAATGGTCGAAGAGGTGGCAGAGGTCGCCCCCGAAGCCATGATGGACATCGTGGATGATGAGATGATCATCGAAGACGATCCCATGATGGACGCCGAGACTGACATCAGCCTGGAAATGATGGATGACCCCATGGGTCTGGGCGGCACCAACGACATCCTCCCCGAGGACGAGATGGCACTGGCCAATCTGTTCCACCAGGCAGACGACAAGGTCGCTGGCGAAGAGGCCAAGGACGACAAGGACGACAAGGAAGCTGCCGAGCGTCCCCAGCCCAAGAAGGCAGGCACTGGCCCCAAGACTCTGGGCAACCAGACCATGACCAAGAGCGCCTCCAACGAGATGAACGAACTCGGCAAGCTCTGGGAGACCGCTCCCGACGTGACCAAGTTCTTCGAGTAGCACAGTGACTTTCCAGTAGTGGGGGTTTGTTCCCCCCTCTACAGGAACAAATATCGGCCCGGTAGGACTTTTCTTCCTACCGGGCCGAAGTTCTTCTCAATATCCCTTCAATAACGCGGGGACTTAGTGACGGAACAAGTTTGGATGAGGTTGTCTCACCCAACAGTTTCCGCGCCCCCCCCCACCGTCCCTGTAAACAGGGAGCGGTCGCATGAAGGAGACAACATGCCTCTGCTTGGACAGGCGAGTGGTGCATGGACTGAATCTTCCTCCGCGCTGCGGATTCTCCACCTTGGTGTTCGTAACACCGTGGGAATCCTGACGGACGACAGTTTCACCCAGACCAATCCGCCCACCGTCGTGGTGACCACCACTATCTCTACCCAGGTTGACACTAGTGTCCTGGGCGTGATGAGTGGTTCCATCGCGTTCACGCGCCCAGACCAGGGTGCCAACTACGTCGGCGGTAACGCCGAGACCCTCGCTGTCGCCGCACAGGAGCGCCTCGTGCGTCCCCTGGGCTGCTTCATCAACTCGGCTGCTGGCAACGCATACGAGAACCTCCCCGCCTCCGCTTCTGGCAAGGGCCCCTACGTTTCGGCGCAGGGCACCTACGGAAATGCTCTCTTCGAGACGCAGTTCCTGGCCAACCCGGTCGCAGGTGCTGGCGCTGCAGGTGACCCCATCACCTACACCACGGGCCTCGCGCTCGCGGCTTCCAGGAATGGCTTCCTCTGTCCCACTTGGGACGTGGTGAACGGTCAGACCCTGGATGACGCTGGCATCATGGCTGAAATCGAACACGGTTGGGCTGCGTCCACCATCATCGGCATCCTCAAGATGCCTGCTGATGCAACGCAGGGCGAAATCGTCTACGACCAGCGGATCTAGGAGAAGATCATGAGCAACGTATCCAACGCTGCAAAGCAGCAGATCATCTCCGAGTTCATCAAGACCCCCCAGGGTCGCGCTAAGCTCGCAGCCTCGATGACCCAGCCTCTGCGCCTCCGCCGGGACTACACCGCAGTCGGTCGTAAGACCTTCCTCGTGGAACAGCTCCCTGACGGCGCACTGCCCATCTACGACAAGGACCCCGATGTGACGGCATACGTCGTTGGTGAAGAAGGCGAGAACATCCTCGCAGTCACCAAGCCTCGCCGTGTCATCTTCCCCCTCTTCGAGATCGCATCCAACCCCGAGATCCCGCTCACGCAGATCAAGGAACGTCGGTTCGACCTCATCGAGCGCGCCCAGGACTTGGCCCGTGCCCAGATCCAGGCAGCAGAAGACGAGCGTGTCTTCGCAGTGCTCGACAGCATCGCCACCAACGGCTTCGACTCCGTGGCTGGCGGCACCAACCCTGACATCCCCGTGGTCGCTCCGATCTCTGGTGCTGTCCTGGCTGATGCCTTCGCACTGATCGAGCGTCATGACCTTCATGTCGCTCGCGTGTTCATGAACGCTCGGGACTACGCGGACCTCCGCAAGTTCGGTCGCGACATCCTGGACATCGAATCCCAGCGCGATTTGTTGAAGACCGGCCTGATGGCAACCCTCTGGGGAGCACAGATCATCGTCAGCCGCCTCGTGCCTGTCGGAACGGTCTATGTGTGTTGCGAACCGGAAATGTTCGGCCGCATCCCCGTTCGCATTGAGCTGACAGTTCTCAGCGCAGACGACCCGAAGGCTCGCACCATCGGCTTCTCCTGCTTCGAGAACCTCGGTATCGGCGCGTTCAACCCCCGTGGTCTGACCCGTCTGACGATCACCCGTTAGTCATAGTAGAACCTCGGTTCTCAACGAGCCCTCGGCCTTCGGGTCGGGGGTTCTGTGCATTCGGGGGTTGCTGTCGTGCCCTCTCTTCCTTTGCTCTTGCTTTATTTTCTTTGCCTTGTGTCCTGAACCCTGTTGAAAACCTGTTGGCTTGTAGGTATAGTAGGTTACCCCTAAACACCGACAAGGCTAAAGGTTATGGCATCTGACAAAACAAACACACCTAAAGTATATGGGGCTTTCCGCAGGGTGGTCACACCAGAGGTCTTGCGAAAGCTGTATTTGGAGCAGAATGATGCCGAGATCGCTGCCCTCTATGGTGTCTCAGATGCCCTGGTCTCCCGGTACAGAAAGCAGTGGGGGATCCAAACACTGAATCCCAGACAACGAAGGGACCAAGTACGGGAAGCACAGGGTTTGCCCACAATTGAGGATCTGACACCTGTGGTCCTTGCAGACATCTATTCCAGAATGGGGGATGCCCAGATCGGGAAGATGTATGGGGTGAGCAAGCCTGTGATCGTGAGGTTGCGGCAGAGGTGGGGTATCCACACCTTGACCAAAACACAGAGGGCTACACAGGAGGGGCCTTTGTCAGAGGGGCAGCAGGAGACATTGATAGGTGTTCTGCTCGGGGATGGACATGTCACAGCACGGGGCTCTTTTCAGGTGGGGCACTCCCATTCCCAGGTGGGGTACGTCCACCATCTGTATGACCTGTGGGCTCCTTTGAGCAGGCCTGTTCAGTTTGGGGAGAAGATCATGGACAGCGGCACTGTGGCGTACACGTTCCTTCTGCGGACAGCACCACACAAATGGCTCCAGTACCTTCGCAAGCTGTTTTATCCACAGGGAGTCAAGGTCTTCCCAGAGAGCATCCTGACACACCTGAGTGCCCGGTCCTTGGCCTACTGGTACTTTGATGATGGCCACTTGGATTCAGGGTTGCCTTCAATTGCACTGGGGGACATCACGGTAGCCGCTGCCGATGATGTGGCACGGCGGGTAGGGAAGCGGTTTGGGTTGGATGCCTACATCCGCCCACAGTCCACAGAGACCTGTAAAATCCTCGGGGTGCGAGCTGGGAGTACGGATCTGTTCTTTTCCCTTGTCCGCTCTTACCTGATCCCCGAGATGGCCCACAAGTACCCTGCCAAACAGCGTCCCGTGGGCACTGTTCCTGTACGCCCCCGCTTGACATTGGAACCTGTGAAGATGCCCCTAGACCTGACAACACGCTCCAAAGAATGGGGGCATCTGGGAGAAGAGGGGCAGGAGCATCTGTTGGATGATCTGGTGGCTTTCTGGCACCAGCAAGGGTTTCCGTACCGTTTAACAAAACTTAGGTGATCCTATGCTCTGTTACCGTCTCTTGCGAGATCGGCCCCCGGTCTGACTCTCCCCGAAGGGAAATGCCGGGTTCCTGCTTCACCGAGGTCTGCCTCCGTATCGCAAGCGATACGGAAGGTCTCACGTCCTCTCCACAGGCGTTTTTAGTGAGGTCCGACGAACTGGCGGCCCTCAAGATGTTGATCGCAGCATTGAGGTCAGCATTGGCCTCGTGCCCGCAAGACAAGCAGCAGAACTCGCTCTGCGAAGTCCGATTGTCCTTCTCGACGTGCCCACACGCTGAACACCGCTGGCTGGTGTAGTGGGGTGGAACAGCCACGACTTCACAGCCGTAGAGTTTCCCTTTGTACTCCAACAACCTACGGAACTCCCCGAAGGCGGCATCCAGCACGACCCGGTTGAGGCCACGTTTTCGCGAGCCTCCCCCAGCCGTCATGTTCCGCACCTTCAAGTCCTCGATCACAACCTTGCCGTGGCTTTTGGCAAGCATAGTCGTGGCCTTGTGGAGTACATCACGTCGAACATTCCGAACCCGAGCATGGGCACGGGCGAGCTTCGCCCTAGCCTTGCCCCGGTTCTTCGACCCCCTCTTCTTTCTGCTCACCTCCTGTTGAAGCCTCTTGATCTTCTTTTGCCCTTTCTGGAGGGCTCTCGGATTCTCGATGACCGTCCCGTCCGACAAGGCAGCCAACCGAGCCACGCCGAGATCCAGTCCCACAGGGGGGTTCCCGTTCGGCACTGCCGCTCCCACAACTTCGGGCCCGACGACGGAAACGAACCATCGTCCTGCCTTCTCGGTCACAGAGACCTGAGCATGCTTCCCCCATGGGAGGTAGCCACGCTCTCCCGGCTGGAACTTCACCTTCCCGATGACTGGGAGCTGGACGGTCCTGTGATCAACCTTGATGGTGCCGGTCAGGCGGAACCCGCCGACGCCCCTGCTCCTCGACTTGAACCTTGGGTACTTGGCTCGTCCTGACAGGAAGTTCTTGAAGGCCCGGTCGAGATCACGAAGGGCTTCCTGCGGTGCCGCTTTGCTAGCCTCGTACATCCAAGGGATGCCGCCCTCTTCGGGGCTGGCTTTCTTCAAGACGTTGAGGTCGCGGTGGAGAGAGATGGCGTTCAGCCATCCTTTCCACTTCTTCGGCTTGCCCTCAGTCACCCATTGCTCGTAGGCGTCCCGATGCTGACGGAGCCCCCAGTTATACGCCCACCGAGCGTTGCCCGCATGTTGGAGAAGGGCCTGCCTCTGGCGAGGAGTCGGCCTGATCTCCGCTCGGTAGGCGAGCCTCACTGGTCGGCCTCGACTTCTGCCTTCGCTCGTTTCCGGTTTTCGGCTGAGCGTCGCCCGTAGATACGAGCGGAGAACGATGCCATCAGCGAGAGGATGTCTTCGACAAGCTCCTCCTGATAGGACTTCCCGAGAGTCTCCTGTACCCACTCGATCTCGACGCCGTGGCTGTCGAAGTAGGCCGCGAGGAGGCCACCTCCGAACCGGGAAAGCCGATCTTTGTGTTCGACCACCACCCGGTCGATCTTGTGTTCGTTGACGAGCTTGAACAGCTTGCGGAGTCGAGGGCGGTTCTCCGACATGCCCGAGCCCACGTCTTCCAGGACGGCGACCAGCTTGTAGCCTTGTTTGACACAGTGGGTCGTGACCCGCCCGACCTGACGTTCTAAATCGCCTTTCTTCTTTTGGTCGTGGCTGCTCACCCGACAGTAGATGGCGGCACGAACCTCGGTGGCTCCTTCCCCTGACACGTCTTGCCCTTGTAGAGCCTCGATGACCGAGAGCTTGTAGCGACGGTGGTTCCCAAGAGTTCGTTCGGCCACTAGGCGGCCTTCCTCGTCCCAACGACGTAAGGTGTCGGGATGGACACCGAGCATCTCTGCTGCGGCACGGACACGGAGGAGTCGGTCAGCCTTCGGCATCGGACTCCCCGTCGGGACCGAGAAGACCTTCTGCCTGGAAGACGGAGTGCCATCGGTCGTACCACTCTTGGAACTCCTCGACGGTCGGCACTTCATCTTTGTCAAAGGGGATCGCGTGCGGGACGGTTCTTCCATCCTCGGTCTTGAATTCGGTTTCGGTGACTTGGGTGATCACGGTCGGGGCCATCCTCTACTCCTATGGCGGTCGTATAAACGAACTACCGTAGAATACCCGCGTTCACCTAAGTTCCTCGCTACTGTTCAAGAACCCCTACGAGAAGCCGCATGTCTTCGGTCATGGTCTTACCCTCGCACAAGGTAGCGGCGTGCCCAGCCGGGCTTGCAGGACTCGTCCTGTTCCAGCATGGTGGCCTTGACCCACAGGGTGTTGGCGTAGCGGTTGCGGTTCTTGGTGTTGTCCACGGCGATGCCCACGAGCCCATCGCTCAGGCGGAAGAAGAAGGCCAGGCCCTCGGCTCCAGCGTTGGCACCCTCAGTGATTCGCACCCAGGCATTCTTGGGGATGTCCGTGGCGGCTTCCACCGCTGCCTCGCGGGCAACCTCGCGGGCGTCGGCACGGCGCTGGCACTCAGCCAGGATATCCAAGGCCCACTGCGGGCGGGCATCCCAGCCTTCCTCATCTTCGAGGACGGCCCACAGATTGTCCACTCCGCTGCTGGTTTCCGTGTCCACGAACACGAGGTTCATGCGATCCTGGGCGGTCTTGGAACCGTCCACGGAGATGCCCACGCGGCCCCCTTCCTGACTGACCCACAGCACCAGCCCTGACATACCCTTGGGGAACTTGCGGGAGCGGGGGTTGATGCCCTTGACCCAGGAGCCCTTCACGGGGGCGTGTTGTGCCTTGTAGGTGTCCTTGAGCTGCCGGATGTAGCGGCTACGGCGGTGGGCGAGGTCACGGGCCTTCTGCCACGCTGCATATGCTTCCCGCACTTCGGGGGTAGCGTCGGGGGTGGCGCTGTTGGGGTACGTCCATCCACGGGTGGAGGCGTAGATGAAGGTGTCGATGCCGTCACCGTCCCACACACCCACGGTGAAGTCGGAGTCATGGTAGCCGTTCCGCTCGCCCGTGTGGAGCACGAGGCCCACATGGGAGGTTTCCATGTAGAGGGGGCCCATGGTGCGGCAGGCTTCCGTGTAGCGGTCAACCTTGGTGGGCTGGCCCTCAGCGTCCAGCACCCATTCGCCGTCAGCGTTGACCTGGGCGTCGTACCGGCTTTCCTTGTGGTAGCGGGTCAGTACACACTCAGGGGTGAGGGTCAGGTCGGCACCGGCACGCCGGGTCTTGGAGTGGGCGCAAAGGCGACCGTGATGGACACCTTCTTCATGTCCATGGTAGTTGGAGACTCTCTCCACCTTCTTGCCGTTGACGAGCCCACGCTCGTCGGCCTCACCCGCCGCGACGGCGGCATTGTAGGCTTCGTAGGTAGCTTCATTGGTCATTTGACGGACGGCCATTTTGTTTTCTCCGGTGAGGACACCTATACTACGCAGGCTCCTTCAGAAATGAACCAAAAAGAATCTGATCTTTTTTGTTGCGCGATCTAGCCGGCCGGTTATTTAGCGGGGGCCTGGAAACAGGTTCTCTTTGAAGGCGCAAAAAAGCAACCTCATCCCAACCGGGAGACAGGACGTACCGTGAACCCGCAAGGGGGAGTGGAAGCGGCCCAGACCCAGGGGGAGATGAGGAGGCAGTGTCCTCCACGGCACATTTCGGGCTGACCCGCCAGGGTTTCAGTAATTAAGAAGTGTGTTGACAGAGGGCCTTTGGCGGAGTCCTCCAATCCGCCCATTTCGGAATCCATAGGCCATGGGTTGTGAAAGGGCAAGAGCGGGAGACAGAAGTCAAGGCACGTTGCAAGGGTAAGGAAAAGGGTTCGTGTGCTCTCACCAGTACGGAACCCTTGGTGAACCCCGCGTAGCAAGCTGTCCCAGGATAAGAGTCTACAGCTCTTGTCGGCGGTCATGTCTGTAGGACATGGTAGGTGTACCTGGACGCACCATTGGTCTGGTAGTGAGGTGTTAGGAGTCCGCTGCTCCCTTGAACGACACCAAAATGGAGTCCCGACAGGTTGATAAACCGAGAAGGGCCCCGACCCCCCAAACCTTCGGGTAGAAGGGGAGGCAAAAACGCAGTTCCGACCAAATTGGGTGCCCCGTGGCTAACGCTTCGGGGTGCTTCAATTTGGGGGGCTGCGGTTTTTCAATTGTGTTTGTCTAAGGGGGGTGCTCAGTGATGTTATGGGGGTAGCTCTCTGTTATGATGACATTCCTTGGCCCTTCTGAAGGCGTCCCCTGCGTGATTGTGGAGCTTGCATGTCCGATTTCCATAGCCGTTACCGAAACACCCCCACATTGGAGTGCTCCTCTGGAACGGCAGGTGGGGATATTTGGAAGCGGTACTATGAGGATCTGTCTGTTGGTGAGCGGGCCACAATGTTGTTGTGGGCTCGGATGTACTTGCGTCCGATCAAGACCACAAACTGGCATTGTGACTGTGCTGTCATCAAGGAGCTGTTCGAGGGTAGCTCTGACGGCTTCAAGGTGACCGTCGACATGGTGCGGGGTGCACTGCTGGAATCTGGCTACACTCCCCATGATCACCGCCGTAAGCTCTGGTACTACAATGTGGGCCAGCGTGGTCTGAATGCCATGAAAAAGGAGTTGTCCAAGGGGGTCTAGATCCGATCTCGGTTGCGTAGTTAGTAGTGTGCGAACAAGGAGTTTCCACATGTCTAAAGCGCAATTCACTGAGAAGGAACAACAGGTTTGGGATAGCCTCCAGGGCACTCTGGGTAATGGTCTCACTACCTGGCAGCAGGAGAACATCGTCCGTGACTTGGATGTGTTGTTCGGGCTGCGACCCACCTACATCAACCTGGGTGGCAAGCTCGTGGGGTACGACTGGGATGTGTACAGTCGGAACGTGCACATCAGGGACGGGTTCTGCACCGCGTACTACCATCCGCGGGACTGTGGTGTCATCACAGGAAGCAGCCCTGACAACTGGGGACAGTGGGCCCGCCTCCTGTTCGGGAAGAAGTCCCATGCCCATTCCCCCCGTCTGAGTCTCCCCCAGGATCTCTACCAGATGCTGCGGGACAGGGGCTACGCCAAGGTAGATGGTCCCCGTCGCCCCCATCGGTTCCTGTCTGTGGCCATGGTGTCCTTCTACATCGCGGCACAGACCGACGCATGGGACACCCCCCAGCAGATCGCCATGATGAGCGACATGAAGAAGATGCTGAAGCTGCACCGTGTCCAGGTCATCGACCTCGTGGTCAATGATGAGGGCGTTCAGCGGGTGCTGTCGGGTCCTCCCAAGGCAGACATCCTGGGTGCCTCCCCTGCCCCCATCGCCCCCTCTGGTCCCATCGCCCCCTCTGGTCTCATCGTGGTTGACTTGTTGGCTGATGAGATCAAGCTGCGCCGGGATCGGGAGCAGGCTGCCCATGTCGCCCTGGCATCCTTTGTGGATGATGTCACGGGGCCAGTGGCAGCCCAGGCACCGGAGTCCAGCCTTCTGGATCTCCTGGGTAGCAACGAGCCCCTTCTCCTGGATGAGCGGGACGATGCCGTGCCTGTCCCCAACCAGGACATCCAGGACTTGTTGGGGGGTTCCCCCGCTGTGGAACAGGACGACATCCCCAGTGAGTCCCTCCAGATGGATCTCAGCCAGATGAACCCCCAGCAGCTCCAGGAGATGGTGACAGCCATGGAGCAGGAGCTGGAGAAGCGCAAGATGGCAGACATGGAGAGCTACTGCTCCAAGGCTATGATCACCGAGGGTGCCATCAACCCCATCCTGCGGACATATGAGACCCTGACGGTGCGCTACCCTGATGGGACATGTCAGGAGTACGAGAGGGTACGGGAGAACCTCCTGCGGGATATCGGGTAATTCTCCTATAGGGATTGGGTGGTGAGGTGAAAGATGTTCAAGAAAGAAAGCATCGCCATCACTACCCAGTCCCATAAGGTGGAGAGGGTGCCCCGGTCACAGACTCCTCAGGAGCGGCCACAGGCACCCAAGACCACGAGCCGTGTTCCTACGGAGAAGATGGAATCGGGTAAGTAGTCTATAAGGCAACCTGTGTAGTTACCGAGGTTGTCATGCACGAAGCGAAAATGCGTTCCCGGCTCATCCGCCTGGCTTATGCACGCCCCGAGCACCGGGAGCGTTTGCTCCCTCTGCTGCGGAGTGGGGCTTCCACCCCTCGCTCCCAGGTGTCTCAGGCAGTGATGAAAGTCCGGAGCATCTTGGGGGAGATGGTCAAGGACATGTCGGTACACATCGAGGAGGCGGAGGCCAACAGCAAGGAGACGGGGGGGACGGTCTTCTACACCACCCGTGGTGAGGTCTGTAATGCGGGGAGGCAGTTGGCAGACGAGATCAGGGCAGCTGGTGTGCCGAAATTCAAGGGTGTGCGGCAATCTGTCGGGACGTACAGCAGCCCCAGCGATTGGGGTCTTCCCCGCACGGGGAGAGCCTCAGCCAAGAATCTCTGGAGACGCCTGCAGCGGCATCTGTTGAATGTGCAGGTGGTGTTGCAGAAAACCGCTGTGGAAATGCTCCCTCTCGTAGAGGATATGCCTTTGGAGGAGCGTGTGAGGTGGGCTCGTTTTGTGGAGGACACGTTCTGCGACATGGGAATGGCTGCAGGCCGACAGTTCGATCAGCTCGTGTCCTAACAGGGGTAGAGTGGGCTATTACCAGCCCTGTGAGTTTAGAGATGTCAGCCTATGACCGTGTAGATTGCGATGTCCGGGTGGGGGATCTGGGGCTTGGATCATTCTCCAATTCCCTACGGATTCTCCCCGAGTCGGGTTCCGAGTGCCTGCTGGACTTCTGCCTCTACTCCTCTGTGGAGGGGACTGCACAGGTTGTAGCCCGTGTGCGGGTGCACCGCAGTTTCCTCCCGCTGCTCAAACAGCGGATAGAGGATGCCATGGGTGAAATGCTGTCCCAGGATGAAGACAGCTGGGTTCTGCTATGCACGCCTGCTGAGGGTTAGAACAGGGTGTCCACCACACTGCCGATCTCACTGCTGATTTCGGTATAGCCCCTCTTGGCAGGTTCTTCCCGCTCGGGGCTTTCTGTGGAGTTGGGGGGGGTACAAGGGAAGGCGCAGGTAGGGGCGTTGGCGCTCGGCCTGCTCCTTTCCTGTTCCTGTTCCTGGATTTTCTCGATGACCCACGCGTCGAGCATACTGCACCTCTCAATTATACTACGCAGAATAGGAGGATTCTGAATCTCTTGGGTAGAGTAAGGCGATCTCCTAGGAGGAATATATGCCCCAGCCCATCGTTTTCAAGCCTGGCACCTTCCAAACATTCCGAGCAACTACCCAGATCGCGATGCCCGAGGGCCTCGACATCCCGAGTGGGTACATCAGCATGGATGCCATCATCCAGTACGATGGACAGACCCTCAAGTACGGCGGGGGCACCTACAATGTGTCACAGCTGCGGTCAGCCATCAAGGCTGGGTGGTTCGTGCCCGAGGCGGACACCACCACGAGCTATGTCCCCCAGCCCGCCAACGTGGCCATCCACAAGGCCACGTCTGCCAATGAGCTGCGTGGGGAGCCCATGACGGTCTCCACCGTGGATGAGGAAGAGCGTGACCTGGGCAGCATCAAGTCCATCATGGGGCGCGAGGCCCCGAAGGCTGTGAGTGCTACCGAGGATGGGCAGGTGGTCTCCACGATCAAGACGGCAGCCAAGCAGCACACTGTCCTCAAGGACAGCCATGCCGCCACCGCAGCCATCCGCAAGCTGGACAACACGCCTCCCCCCAGGGCGGAGGCTGTGAAGAGGGCTGTGGCCACTGGTGACGTTCAGGAAGCCAGGATGGGTGAGGGGCTGGAAGACATCCTGCCCGACGCCGAGTCCGCTGGAACTCCCGAGCCCGGTATGGCTGGTGAAGGCGACATGCCCCACCTGACAGCGGAAGAGAGGGCTGAAGCCCTGCGCCAGGCCCGCCTCTCCAAGATGGCAACCGCCAAGGCAGCTCCTGTGCCGGAGCCGGAGCCCGAGGCACCCGGTGACAAGGCCCTTCGGGATGCCAAGATCGCCGCACTCCAGGCTGTCATTCCTGGGTTCAAGTGGGACATGAGCGTGCACTGGCGCACCCGCGTCAAGGTGGCCCTGACCCACAAGGACGATCCGGTCTACATGAACGGCATCATGGCTGTCGAGATAGACGCCGTGAAGAAGCACGTGCAGAAAGAACTGGCATAGCCGTCCTCGGTCGCTGTCCTATAGTTATGCTCCGGTAGAGCTTTAGCTACCGGAGCATTGCCGTGAGTGCAGAAAAAAACGCCAACAGCCAGGCAACTTGGGCTCTCCTCACGGAGAGCGTCTCGTCAGCACGGCTGAATGCTTACCGTCTAAGTCACCTTGTACAAAGGGCTCTCGCCTTGGTGGAGAAGTCCACCCACAAGGACCATCTGTACCAGGTCGCGGGGGATGTCATCCAAGGGCTTCCAGAGCGCCTGGAGCGCCTGGAAGGGGACTTGGATAGGACTTCCTATACATTGTCCCGCCTTGCAGAGGATTCCTTGAGGGACCGCCTGCCTCTCGCAGACCGTGCCTTGGTGGATGAAGCCCTGCACAAGCCCAAGACGGCTTCTGCATCTCGGGTGGGTGCTCGCTTCTTGCAGAAGTTGGAGAGCTGATGGGGTACAGCCCACCCGTAGGAGACATGGCTGGGGTTCAGACTTTCGTGAGCCCTGAGTCCCATGCTAACCTACCCTCCGGATGGGAGGGGGAGAAAAAGCAGGTTCTGCCTCCAGGGTCGGCTACCCCCAACACCCCCAACAAAGAATTCACCGACAAGGACCATGGTAGGAGTCTCCCCCACCCTGAGTACCAAGGCCCCGCATCTGGTAGTGGCACCGTAGAGAAGAAGCCCATCAAGCCGGAACAGGGTGAGGAGTACGGAGTCCCGGAGAAGAACGACTATTATGTGCCCAAGCGTCGTTCCATGACAGCTGATGGGTATCAGGCCCGTCGTCCCTGGGAGCGCCAACGCAGGCAGCATGTGGATGAGCGCTTCGAGAGCAAACGGTACTACAAGCGGAACAAGAAGCGCATCCTGACCAAGGCCCGCGTGTACTACAAGAAACTGAAGCGGAATCCCATATACAAGAAACTGAAGGGGAAGCGACGGGACAACCCCGCCAAGTACAAGCGGCGGAAGCTCTCGATGGAGATCCCCTTCGTAACGGGACCCTCTCTCCATGAGGGCGTGTTCCTGGGTGTCTCTCCGCTGGGTGCCCACTACAGGGTGGGAGACACCACTGAGCAGTATGCCTCTGTGGATGTCTTTCTGGACAGCGTTGTGTTCCATTCCGATGAGGACATCCTGCGTGTGGCCCACATCCTTGCCCCGATGCCCTGTGAGGGTCAGGTTCGGGTGGCGGGGTTGACCCTCAATGATGAGTGGCTCCTCGATGAGAGGGAGGAAGCGGACAAGGAAGGCATCGGCAAGTACACGCCGCTGTCCCCTGGTAAGAGGCGTCGTAAGCAGAAGGGCAAGAAGCGCGTCACGCGGAAACGGCAGTACAAGAAGAACCGGCAGAAGGAACGTGTCCGGGCCAAGCTCTACTACAAGAAACGCAAGCACAGCCAACGCTTCAAGCGGCAGCAGACACGGCGTAGGTCACAACCCAGCCGGTACAAGCTCCGTCGTGGAACCCAGATGACAACTCCCGACATCGCATTTGTATGGGGAGCAGAGATGCTCCTGGGCTACGTCCAGGACATCTCCCCAGAATCCAACTCCGTGACGTTCTCCCTGGAGAACGAGAAGGGGGAGGAATCGGTGAGGACTCTCCCCTTGGAGGACTTCCTGGATGAGATCACCTTCCTCTCGGAAGAGGACATCGAGGCTCTGTTCGCCCTGGTGGACGAAGTGCTGGGCCTGGAGGGGTACGACTTCGACCCCGGTGAGATCTATGAGACGGAGCAGGAGATCAAGGCCCTGATCGAACGTGTTGCCTCCCGCTATGCAGGGGACATCATTCTCTATGATCAGGAGGCTCCCACGGATCAGGAGACTATCTATGGTCCCGAGCTGAGTTCAGGGAAGCCCGAGCGTGGGAAGGGCGACGACACCTACTACGACGTGGAGGGTGGCGGTCTGTCTTGGCGTGTGGTTTCTCCTGGTGATGGGAGCCAACTGGTGCGTTCTGCAGCCACGATGAAGGACATCTCCACCAAGACGGGGCCCAAGGTGCATGAACGTGCCCGTGGGGTGCAGCTCCAGCTCAACCGTGCGGATCCCAAGCGCGGCATCTGGAGTTTCAGGGCAGCCAGCTCCAAGGGTGCGCCCTACATCGTCCGCATCAAGGGCATCAAGGAACGGGGAATCACGAAGCTCTCTACTGCTCGTGTACAGGTGAGCTGCACTTGCCCCTTCTTCCAGTGGCAGGGGCCTGAGCACTGGGCCAAGAAGAACGGCTACTTGTACGGGAAGACAGAGGGCACCGCCAGCATCCCTGATGTGAAAGACCCCAAGGGTCAGCACTGGGCTTGCAAACATGTCCTTGCCGTCCTCAACCAGGTGCGAACATACAGAATGGCCTCTGCCGAGTCTCTGCAGGCCCTTCTACAGAATGCCACCCTGGAACCAGTGTTCGAACCTTCTCCCGAGCGTGTTGCCTCTCTGCATCTGAAAGACTGACCTGTACGGTAGAGTAGAGGCGTCCAAGGAGTTCCTGAATGCCTACCTACGATTATACCTGCAACGACTGTGAAGAAGAATTCGAGATGATCCTTCGCGTCGCAGAGATGGATGATGTCCAGGAGTGTCCCGAGTGTGGTTCCACGGACACCAAACGTATGTTCATGGTTGGCAACTTTGTTCTCAAGGGTGACGGGTGGTCGGGGAAGAACATGCGGATCAAGAAGCAGATGGAGAAGAAAAACCGTGGCCTCCGCATGAAGGAAGAGGAGATGAGGCGGGATGCCCCAGGCATGAAGCTTGTCCCCAATGTGGAAGGTGAACGTGTAGATTCCTGGTCAGAGGCTAAGGATATGGCAATCAGCAAGGGGAAGGACACCGCTGGGTACGAGCGGATGGAGAGGAAGGAGAAGGGGCTCGCGGATAAGCCGACCCTGGCCTCCTAGGTTCACGGTATTCTCCCTATGAGGCGCTAGGAGTGAGCTACCAAAGGTGAGCCCATGTCCTCAGTCCCCCGCATTGTAGAGCGCTACCCCAACTTCGTAGACCTTGCCTTCCACAACAAGGCGGGTGTCCAGGCCTACCGGGTGGGGACAGCCAACACCTTGGATACCGCTTATGCGGGTGTCACCGCTTTGTTCGATGTCACCCAGGACGCCGCGTTCCGTTCCCCGGCGCTCCGCCGGCGTCGGCTAGGGTTTCTCCACGAGTCCACCAGGGGGTTGACCAGGGCTCTCTTCGATCCCGAGGAGTATTTCACGGTGGGCGGCATAGTCCCCCATGACAACCAGCTCTCCTTCATGCGGATTCAAGAGCAGAACCTGGCAAGTGTATGGCGTCCAGCGGGCCCCATCATGCTGCTGCCTCCCCCGAACTTCTACGGCATCCCCAATCCGGGAATCCCTCTTGCGGGCACGGCTCCCAATGTGGCTGCCACGGTTACGGGAATCCCGGCCACGACTTGCATGCACATCGTCTTCCCGAAGGCTTGTCACATCGTCACGGTCAGGAACTTGGATGCGGCTAACGCTCTGTTCTTCTGCAACGACCCTGGTGTTCCGATGATGGAGCTGCCCTCGGATACAGAGAGTATGTACATCGAGGGTGGTGTGGATACCCAGCTGTTTATCAGGGGCGACGGTGCCCCTGTGAGCTTCGTGGTCTACATCGCACTCAACACCGGACATTATTAGGCACTTTGGGGCCACTTTTCTTTCAATACCTCCGGGTAGTAGATGAACAACTCACCCGGAGGCATTTATGCCTTATCTCTGCATGGTCCGCGCCGATATCCCTGACGGTACGCTTCAGGTTCTCGACCTCGATCCCAACACTTCCCAGCGGTCCCTGATCTATGATCCCCCTGGGCAGACCAAGTACGTCAACCGCACCCAGAACGACACCGTGGCTACCACGAACGTCGGTGGTGTCATCACCACGAACGCCGTCTACACTGGCGTCACTGCCTACCTGATCGACAACTGTGAGTCCGCTGGTCTGGCTGCTGGTACAGGTGCCCTGACGGCTGCCTTCGCCAACACCATTGGCCTCGCCCTCATCGCTCGCATGGACGCTGGCAACACCCTGACCCTGGCTGCCGTGAATGCTGTCATTCAGGCCACCGCCGTCAACACCGAGCTGACCCCCGCTGGTGGTTCCCTCTCCACGGGCAGCATCACGGAGCTTCTCCAGATCATGGCTGGAGACACCTACACCGTCACCGCTGGTACCTCGGTGGAGGCTGCTGGTTCAGCCAACCTGGGCAACGGTGCCTTCGGCACCACCACCTACCGCTCCACCTACGACACTGGCGCTCTGAAGATCTCCTTCTCCGAGGGTGCCGTGTCCGAGATGATCGCCGCTACCTTCACCTACCTGGGCACCGCTGGTGCCGCCCTCGTCGCGTACTCCGACGCGGGTGCCATCTACACCGTCTAGTAGACCCCCTCCAGGTTCCTGGTAGGGGCCACACGGTCCCTGCCAGGATGCCTTGGCTCTATATGGAGTTGATATGAACAGAAGCAAAACCACACCCGTGACAGGTGACTACCGCACTTCCGATCTCTACTACGCGGCCTATCTGCGGGTGGCGGGAGTGCCTTTCCAGGAATCTCAGAGGGAAGGCAAACGTGTCTTCTTTGTCTTCGAGAACTCGGAAAGCATCCGTGATTTGAAGAATCAGTACTTCAACAGAACCGCAAAGGTGCCTGCCATGACCTATGCGGACGAAATCAAAGCCATGAAGGCTCTGACACACATGCTGTAGTTGCAGAAGTCCCAGGAGTGCCCCGATGATGTACCCTCTCTACCTCCTGGCAGCTTTTGGACTCTGTTTTGGGTTCATGAACAAGGCCACACCCCTGTACGGGAAGATCGACTTCTTCGACAGGATGTGGGAGTGCTCCTACTGCACAGGCTTCCACTGCGGGTGGTTGATGTGGGTTCTCGCCTTCATACTGGAAGGCAAGCCACCTATGGGAGACTTCGGAAGTGCCCTGGGTGTTGTCCAGGTCGTAGGCTCCATCCCCCTGTGGGCGTTCGCCTCTTCGGCGTTCTGCTACACGCTGGATATCACGACGAAACTCATGGAGTCCCACATACAGGTTCCCAACTATGATGAGGAGGAGGACTCCGAATGAACCCCAAGCTTCTCGAAAGTCAGGAGGATGGCGTCTTCGCCAACACTTTCCGCATCCAGCGGGACATCAACGGTGATTATCTGTTGGACTTCTGCAGGCTCTCAGCAGAGAAGGACTGTGCAAAGGTCGTGGCCAGGATTCGTATTCGGGGAAAGCTCCTGGTGGACATCCTGCAGCGCATCATTGCGATAGCCCGTGAAACCCTCCTACCCCAGGAGGAGGAGAACTGAATCATGTGTAATTGTCGTGGTGCTAATCGTGCACGGACATCGCCCGCTACCCAGAAGCCACGTAAGGCCCGCAGTGGCCCCGTGAGCACAAAGCCCAGCCCTACGCGGGTGGCAAGCCGGGCTACATCCAAGATGCCTACACCGACCCGCAAGAGCCCCAGGCGGAAGCTACGATAGCCTGCCTATGAGCCCAGGGTAGGTAGAGACCTCTCGTAGGAGATCAAAACCATGGCCGTAGCATTCAACCCAGGCGATACCACCTCTCGTGGAGACCTGGATCTGTTTTTGACGACCTCCGGGGGTGCCCCCGCCAATGCCTACTCCATCTCCTATGCCATCTACTATGTAGACCCAGGCACAGGAGCAGAGACGCTCATTGGCTCCGCCACCCGGACTCCAGTGAACCCCGCTGTGGGTGAGTATTATGCGGCCCTCACTGTCCCCACCTCCGCAACAGTGGGCACATACCGCATCCGGTGGACGTTCAGGGAAACCTCCACGTCCACAGCTCAAACGGTGGTCATGGAGTGGGCAGTGGTATCCGTCTCAGGGGAGACAGCTACGACCTACACCCTCTACCAGCAGTCCATGATCGATAAGCTGCGGATCCTTTTAAGAGACCAGAACCCTGACAAATTTTATAGATTCAGACCACCTGAGCATGAGGGCACCATCGGGTGCTTCAACCAGGTGTTCGGCTATATCTGGGAGGATGCAGAGCTGTTGGAGTACCTGGAACGGGCCTTGGACTGGTGGAACATGTTCCCACCCGAGACCGAATCCCTCTGCACCATCGACAAGCTCGTCAGCATGAAACCAGCATGGAGAACCGCTATCCTCTGGGGTGCCATGATCCATGCCCTCATGGCTCTGGCAATTAATTGGACATCTGAGGAATTTGACTACTCCATCGGAGGCATCTCACTCTCCATCGACAAGTCCTCCAAGTACGAATCCCTCAAGCAGAATGCCGAAGGACAATTTGATAAGGCAACAGATGCTAAGCACCGAACCACTAAGTTTTCGCGTGGCCTCCAGCAACCGCGCTATGGTATAGGCGTCAGAAGTTCCTTCGGGCCGCATGTGGGCAAAGGTGTGCTTTCACCGCGTAATTTCAGTTGAGGTTTTGCTTTTTTGGGGTGTGTTGAGATATAGTGTCTCCGAGCAAGGAGATGACTATGGCTATATGCCCTCCATTGTGGACGTGAATTCAAAGGTTCCCGAGTCAACGCCCGCCATCTGGCGAAATGTAATCCCTCGGCGTCACCCCCGGTGCCACCTTGTCTTTGTGGGCATGAATCCACCAGTTTGACACAGATGAAGCGTCATCGGCGTACATGTGCGGTGTGGCAGAACCGGGACAGGAACGCAGTGAAAGTGGCAAGGCAACGAGCCACAAACTTGGAACGGCATGGGGTAGAGAATGCCGCGTGGGCTCCTGAGGTGGCTGCGCGTCGCCAGGAGACGGTACGAGAGAAGTACGGGGTGGAGAACCTGTTCCAGTCCGAGTCCATTAAGGCCAAGTCCAGGGCTACAATGCGTGAACAGCATGGGGTGGAGCACAACAGCCAGGTGCCTGCGTTTGCAGAGAAGCGTCGCCAGACCAACCTGGAACGTCGTGGTGTGGAGAACCCCTTTGCCTCTCCGGAGGTACAGGAGAAAATCCGCAGCACGATGCAAGAGCGGTATGGAACAGTGCGTCCTCAACAGGTGCCCGAGATCAGGGCTCGTACCAAAGCTACCTGTGAAGAGCGGTACGGGGGACAGTTGCTGGCTTCACCTCAGATACGGGCAAAGGCTGAGGCCACGAATCTGGCACGGTATGGAGCTGCTTTTGCAGGTGGGACGCCTGAGGTGCAGGCCAAGATCATCCAAACGAACATGGAGCGGTATGGGGTTCCTCATACCTGCATGGACCCGGAGATTCGTCGGAAACAGTTAGAAACGATGGAGGCGCACTACGGTTCTCATTGCCTCCACTGGGGTCCTGGCCTCACCCCTTTGGACTACCTGTAGAGGGTCACACCCCAGCCCGGATCGCGTAGAGGGTTGATGCACCCCCTGAGCCCTCTGGACTACCTGCAATGATCCCTCTCCCTCCCTACATGTATGGGCAGAAATCCAAGACCCTGGATACGCTGTCGGTGTCGGTGTCAGAATCGGCGTCCGCATCGCTGTCCGTGTCGTGGTCGTTGTCGGCGTGGTCGCTGTCGGAGTCCATCTTGTGGAGAGGGCATTCTCGAACACGGCACGGTCCCCACGGCGGTCCTCCCCTGCAGCCTCTGGACTACATCTGATGATCCCTCTCCCTCCGATTTTCTGGGATGGCCAGAGATCCGAGACTCAAAACAAAACGGAGTCGGTATTGGCGATGTGGTCGGGGTCAAGGTCGAAGTTGGTGTCATGGTCGGTGTTGTCGTCAGGGACGTTATTGGGGGGGACTGGGTCATGGTCGGGGTCGGGATCGCGATTGACAGTGGGGTCGGTGTCGCTGCTGTGGCATTCCGAGACTGGGCATGGTCCTGAAAGTGGTCCTGGCCTAAGTCCTCTGGACTACCTGCGATGATCCCTCTCCCTCCCTGCAGATATGGGCAGAAATCCAAGACCCAGGCTCAGACTGTTTCGGTGTCCGTGTTGGGGTGGTGGTCGCGGTCGGTGTCGTTGTCGCGGTCGCTGTCCGTGTCGCTGTCCGTGTCGTCGTCGTGGTCGTGGTGTTCCACCTGTGGGCATGGTCCTAAAGAAGGTCCTGGTCTCACTCCTTTGGACTACCTTCGATGATCCCTCTTCCTCCCTACAGATATGGGCAGAAATCCATGACCCAAGACAAGAGGGTCTCGATGGCGGTGTCGTGGTCGGGGTTGAAGTGGGGATCGTTCTCGTGGTCAAGAGTGCTGTCGTTGTCGATGGCGGTGTCGTGGTCGGTGTATTCTCAAGCAGGTCATGGTCCTGAAGGGGGTCATCCCCTGAGCCCGCTGGACTACTTGGGGGGTTGTACTCCTGCTCGGATCGCATAGTGGGGTAGAGCACCGTGCCGGTGCCTGGAGGTGTGCTGATGTCTTTCGAGCATGTGGAGTACAAGACCGCTCGTGCTTTTTGGGAAGCTCACAAGGTGCTGGTGGCTGAGGGGTGCTCCTTGGCGGTGCTGACCCTCCCCCTATCCAGAACCGTTGGTTTCGTGGAGCAGGAGCGCCGGAGATACCACAGCATTGGGGTGTCCAAGTACAAGGCCACGAACGGACAGTACCTCCCTGGTGGGTGGGGGTTGCTGGCGAACTCGGTGGGTCCTGGGGATGCGGGGTTGTCGGACACCCTGGGCTGTCCTGTGATGCGATCAGGGGCTTTGCACCGACAGCAGCAGGTTCTGGAGTGGGAGCCCCAGGATTTGAGGAAGTTGCGAACTCTGATTGATGAGGCGCTCAAGGATCCAGACTGCAGCATCGTCATTTCGCCTGCCGCCGAGTAGCTGCCATGCTGTGGTAGCTTGTCTATAGCCGGGCTCAGGTAGCAACCTACAGGAGTCCCAAATGAACGCACGCCGGAACCGCAAGCCCGTTCAGGATCACCGTCGCCATCCCGCCTTCATCCGTGTCCTTGACGGGTTGGAGGATGTGGCTTCCGGGATCCGTGTTCTGAAGGTTCAGTACGAGCAAACGCCAGAGTACGATGGGGGCACCTACGTTGAGGTGTACGACTCCAACGATGATCTCCTGGATGACAGCTATGGGAAGCACAACGACCTCCGCAAGGCATTGGCAGAGGCTTTGGAGGATTTTGGAGAGGACTACAGCCATAACGCCTCCCTCCGCAAGAGGGCCATCAAGCTGGCTCACGTCAATCCTGTGCTGCGCCCTCACCTGCTCCCTCTCTTGAAGGAAGCATACGGAAGGGATGTTGCGGGGAAGCACCTGATCTTCAGCCCCAATGACCCCCCTTTCAGCTTCCGCGAAGTCGCGCAGGATGCCCATGGGCAGGTGTATGACGCCGCGATCCTGATGGACAAGCGTCGCACTGTCGTCCAGGCAGTTGCACAGGTTTGGCGGAAGTACCAGCGCGAGTTGGTGGGGATGAGGAAGCGCTACGAGGCTATCAAATTCATCGAGGCGAAGATCCCCGAGTTCGCCAGCCGTCCCATCAAGGGCTACATCAAGTGGCACATGTACTCGATGCCTGATTAGCGCCTGCGCTGATCCCTGTGTTGATCCCTGCGCTGAGTCCAGTGTCCTGACACCCAATGGCCCCTGTGGTCACGGCGTCCCTGCACCCAGGTATGCCCCGCACGCTGCTGGGTGGCTTGCCAGTGCCCAGGGATCATCCGACCCTTGTGGTCCCTGTGGCGGGGAACCCATGCCCATCCCTGCTGCTGTTGCCGCTGGTGGTGAACCTGGGGCCTTGGGGGAGGCCCGAAGTGGATGATGATGTCTGCCTGTGCGGGGGAAGAGAGCAGGGTGAGAGCAAGGGCCAGGGTAGTGAGCATGATTCTTTGACCTCCGGTTACACGTTGACGGGGTGGCCCACCTGCTCATTCAGCGTTTCCCTCGGTAGAGTGTCCCGATACGAGGAGGCCCCAACCATGTCCAACCCAGAAACCGTCCTGATCAATCATGACGGGTATCTGTTTCAAGACCCCGGCAACCTCCAGCCTTTGGAGGGTGACCTCAGTGCTGACACCAAGCTGGAAGAAAGCCTTCCTCTCTGAACTCCCCCCACGGCAAGGAGATGCCCCATGGAAACCAACGCCAACCCCTGGACTGACAACAAGGATTGGGCTGAGAAGTGTGACGAGCTTCGCAAGCAGATCATCTACAAGGCTCTGAAGCATGCAGAGCATTCCACTACTGCGAATGCACCCGACAAGGCCCAGCACTACCTTGAGGTGGTGCGTATGGCTACCGAGACCCCTTCCTTCGATGCACTGCTCGCGGTGGCATCCCGGTGAGAGAAATGACAGCCCTTGAATCCTACATAGAGCTGTTGAGGGAGATCCTTCAGTACAGGTGGTCAGTCGAGCCCGAGAAGGTGGATGTACACAGAAGGGCGCTTAGAGAGCTGGCGATGTGCCCCGTCTCCGATGCCCTGGATGCGTACATGAAAATCGCGGTGCTGTATCTCCGGGCTATGAGGGAGAGGGAGAGGCGGGAGCCTGACATCTATGCAGGCTGCACGAGCCCTGTGTGGGAAGGGTGGAATGCAGAAGAGGACGCATGGCTCCTGCAAATGGAAGTGGCACACGAGAAACTGTCCGAGTCCGAGAAAAGATGGGCGGAGCGCCGTTTCAATGAATTCGACCACACCAGGGCGATGGACAAGGCTATGAAGTCCATACATCAGGAGAAGGTCGATGAAACTGCGTGACCTGTTCACGGGTGATCCCGTCAGGAATCCCGAGCTTCAGGACCTTGTCAACCCCGAGAACCCTGAGCCCCTCCAGCCTCGCAATGAGGCTGAGGACAAGGTTCGTGCCTGCCTCCCCGGGGATGATGTGACTCAGCACCCCCTCTACCAGGAGTCCAACCCCTATCTCACGAACCCCTTCACGATGGGGACGATGGAGAAGATGCGGCAGCTCCGAGCGGGCACCTTGCAGGTGAGCCGGGAGGAAGAGCAACAAATCCGTGCAGCATGGTCAATTCTGAATGGGGCGGGGTAGGGGTTGTAGGAGGTGCTCATGGAAGAGATCGTCGAATCCCGCAAGACATCATTGGAAGACCTGGCAGAGAGGGTTCTACGGGCCTATCTGGATCGCATGGTGTCGGTCTGCAACAAGATGTGTGCTGATGACATGAAGAAGTACAT